>Ga0307513_10002495_pt1 | contig 25460 bp, 33 predicted proteins | sample 15_EM_MG_FD_202174 | JGI IMG/M metagenome (GOLD analysis project Ga0307513, IMG submission 202174) | Populus trichocarpa ectomycorrhiza microbial communities from riparian zone in the Pacific Northwest, United States - 15_EM | ecosystem: Host-associated > Plants > Roots > Unclassified | place...
GTTTCTGGAGCATTCGGCGGATTGCTAGCGGTACGAATTATCAATAATCGTCAGAGTTGTAAATAAATTTACAATCTTGTAGGCTGCCATCTCGAATATGGATGGCATCGGTGGAAAGCCTGCATGGGCCTGGATTTTCAGCGAGTTGCTCGTCCATGTTTTTGTTTTCTCTTTATCTGACCAAAGATTTACTTACCAGTCCTCGAGGGCTTAGCAACTGTTCTCGCCGGAGCTGCCTCGTTCTGGATTATTCAGGATTTCCCAGATACTGCAAAGTTCCTCACGGAAGCGGAACGAACCGTTGTCATTCGCCGTCTTCAAAGTGACGACCAGTTCAGTGCGGCTGGGGAGCAGTTTAAGATGAAATATATCATTATGGCGCTGAAAGACTGGAAAACGTGGTTAGGGAGTGAGTTTTCTATCAATAAATGTACAGGTCATAACCCTGACACCCGTTCCTTCGCAGTGGTTGTGTATATGGGTTGCGACATGCCCCTGTATGCATTCTCTTTGTTTTTGCCTACTATTATCAATCAGGTAAGCTTTCTGTATTCTGGAATCCGATCTATACGCTAAATCAATCCTTATCAGCTTGGTATGGGCACCCACTCTACAGTTCAAGGCGTGTGCTAATTTGGTTGCGCTCGTTGTTCAGGATTTACTGCCACTCCGGCGAATCTCCTAACTGTCCCCGTCTACGTGTTCGCTTGTATTATTACTTGCGGGGTTGGTTTCCTCGCTGACCGTTGGGGCCGACGTGGCTATTTCAATATGTAAGTTTGGCTGGGAAACAGTTTCGAGGATCTTGCTTATGAACCGGTTCGTTGGTTTAGTGGCTTCTTATGCTTAGGTGAGTTCAAAGTCGTGGGCGTCTATGGAATCGATTTTCTTAGTCAAGGGCTTAGGCGCAGCAGGATACATTACACTCATTGCATCGAGGAATGCTGCACTGTCTTACTTTGCAGTATTTATGGCCACATGGTGAGTTCCTTCCTCCGCGAATGCTTCTAGTTGTAGTTTCTGATTATTTCCAATCATGGTAGCGGAATATATCCTGTCATACGTAAGCGTTAATTGCTTTTATGTGGAGAAAATCCTGAATGGACGTCTCTTATCAGCCAATACCATGTGAGTGTCTGGTGTTGATCACTTGCTATCTTTTATTCATCGTTCCGAATTTTTGTTTAGATCGTGGGTTTCCAATAATATTGAAGGATCCTACAAACGGAGTGTGTCTCTTGCGATGGTCATTTCATTGTGAGTTTTAGTTCTAACGCGAATTAACCACAATTGAAAAATCTGTCCAGTGGAAATATAAATGGAGCGGTAAGCTCCAACGTGGTCAGTGTCTTCACGCCACTGGGTCTTCGGTTCGTTGATTATTTTGCAGTATCGTGCCGGGGACAAGCCCTGGTACACGCTGGGTCATGGTAAAGAATTATTTCCTTTTTGGATTGATGAATCTTGACACTTGTTTCAGGCCTGGTCCTGATGTACATTGTGATTGGAATTACGGCTTCCGTAACCTACCTTGTCTTGCTCAAGCGAGAAAACGCGCGACGCAGCCAAGGGGAAAGAGACGAAATCATTGAAAATCAGCCAGAAACTCACGACACACGAAATGAGAAGAATGGACGCTATGCAACTGTTGAAGAGGCCAAAAGAGAAAAGGGCGATAGATGGAGTGGTTACAGGTACACGATTTAAACATTTTATTCATTTGAGAATGGGGATATGAACAATTTTTCAATTCACGTCAACATATGGTTTAAACTTTTTCACTCGCCGTTTTCATGACTATCGTGGCTCGCTTGCAATGGAATTTCGGGCCTCTGATTCTTAGGTCAGTAAAAAGAAGTGCCACGACTTAGTTGCTCCCTTAATGCACACTTCGCCTGCCGGGACCTGGACGCTCTTGATCCTTTCCGGTGTTGTGCGGGTTTTGTTCTCAAAAGGTGAGTAAGCTCTATATGATTATCGGACAGGCACAAGTGAGATCAAATTTCGGGACCAAATAAAGAGATAAAAGAGGTCTTAACACAGAATTTCCAGGCAATAAGTAGGAGCAACTTGTACTAATCTTCCGGCTGCCTCAGCCCAATTGTTTAGCCCAATAACCCAAGAAAAGCAAATTTCAGTCAAGGAACGTGCTTATGTAAGTTGCCCTTGATCAGTTCCTGATTATGTATGGGCGCCTGATTTTTTCAGGGCATGGGATGTCCCTTCTTTTACATAACATATACTTCGTCGAGTCCCTGTGTCTCATGAAGTATCTGAACTTGAAGATTTCGCCAACCTTTGGAGGCGGCGGCTCCGTAAAGCTCATTGGCGGAGGAAGAAAGACATGGTGACGCTGCAGTGCTGGCTTGAAACCGTGAATTCAAAGCTGAAGGTTATATGAAATGACAGGCAGGTCAAAATTCAAACCTCCCCCATCATTCAGGGCAGAATTGAAGGACCATCCGAAAGTCTGATACGGCAATGCCGTGAATCGGCCTTTGTTCGCCAATCTATAAGTAACAAGGGAAATGAACCAAAAAAAAAAGACTTCGCTTTATTTGCCCCTCCTATTCTTCTGGCATCTTCTGTATCCAGTCATTCATTGATTTTAATTGCTTCGGCGAAGTATCCAATGGCCCCCTTACTTCTTATCACTCTCGCTATGTTCGGTGCTTCTGCCATCGCCGCTCCTCAGTTCCAACCACCACCACCAGGAACTGGGACTCCGCGTAAAGGACTGGGTACCTGTGATATCTCCTCGACATTAGTCCTTCCATCGACGCAAACGGCATTGGTGCCACCAAGTTCACCGGCCTCTTTTGTTTTGCTGGGTGTCGGTTTCCAGAACTACACTTGCTCCTCAGCGGGTACATATACGTATGTTTTCCCTCTCCCGGAGCAGAATATAGTGGCTTATTACTACCTTTCCAAGATCTGTCGGTGCAGTCGCAGAGTTGTATGACTTATCTTGCTTGTCCAAGTTGCCTGCCATCTTCAACAATATCCAAGATGTCGCCTATGGTGCTTGGAAACTGGCACCCCCAAATGTGAAGACTCTTGGAGCCGTGGGCGGCTATCCTCACATGGGCTCGCATTTCTTCAACCCTCCTCCATCTGGCACAGGAATTAGTCCTGTTTGGGATTTCAGAGCTGTGAGCGCCAAGGGTAACCCTGACGCATTCGTCCTCGCTGCCAAAGTTGCCAATATTCCGGCACCAAGTGGGCCCAAAGACGTTGATTGGCTCCAACTCAAATCCGTTACTGGAGCTCTGGCCACCCAGGTTTGTAGCTAGCCTTCTTCATAAGTTTGGGCTATTCTGATGTGCCCGGCAACTAGATTTATCGCACCGATACACGAGGAGGAGTTCCCCCAACTTCAGTATGTTCTTTTTTGGACCTTGTGGGCATAGTAACTGACCTCTTCCCAGTGCACCGCCGGATCCGCGCCGATAAGCCTGAAATATGTCTCTAAATACTGTGAATCCTCCTCTTCTTTGTTCTCTCTAAATTTATTGAATGTGCTCAAACGCAGGGCTATATGGTGGCACCGTGAAGGTTTAACATTAAACTTGAGGTCTGATGTTTCAACCAAAGGCCTGCATGCTTCCCCCCATAGTGCTGGATTCCCTACTTCTTTCTTGCACTGGTGTTGCACCTTAATAATTTATCTATCTATTTTTATTCTTTCATCCATTTATAGAATACATTGTGCTGCTTGCAGAACAATACCGAGGGAGTGCTGTATCTGCTACATATTTCTTGAGATTAAGAAAAGAAAAGCCACGATGATCGGAGTATAATTGCATTTCAACAATCAGGTGAGGCCGATCATCGGCAATGCTCATTGCTCGCTGTGGGTCCTAGAGGGTATGATCTTGTCATCTGCTAGAGGCGCTTTCAAAGCATCAAATGTAAGGCTACATTCTCCTAGACCCAGTGCTCAAGGCCTCATGTGGGAGTATTTTCTTCGAGCTCGAGTGCACTGGAAGGATTTTCAGATCAAGGCCTCGGGAAACTCTGAGTCCTGCTCGGGCCTGTAGGGTCAATGGTGGACGATCTTTAGTGCGTGCACTGGCACACGGTGCTTTGAACCTGCAATCCTTTCGGCTTAGATGACACCCTCCTTGAAATTTGAGGGGCTTGAACTCTGGGTTTCAAGGCTTCAATGTTTCAGCACTCAAGCTTGGTCATTTAGCGCGATCGGTACCCTATTCGAATGGAGAAATTATTACCTAGCCCCCAATCTGAAATACGATGTGTACCTACGCAGAATAAAGGATATTTTATTTTAAATTTGATCTAGCAGTTTTCTGCCCACATCGAAGGGAGCTTCAATACTCGTGCGCCGAACTATGCTCCAGCAGCTCTGTCACGTTGAAACCTGCCAACTTCACTTCTAAATAACCTTCCCAATTTCCGATAAATAAAGCCTGGAGGCCTAGGGCGAGTGTGCATGTTCTCAAACACTTACAACACGGTATTAATCTACGAACCGATCTTGACTCTGAGTTGTTACTCTGAACTCCTGGTGGCCGACGCATGTTCTTCCCTTTCTTATGGCATTCAGGTTGGAGCCCTGAGGCTTGGCGGCCGCCGATGTGAGGAGTGCATTCGTGACCTGGAAAGTGCGGCGAAAAAGTACTTGTGGCAGCGAGTTCAAGTTACTAATACAATAATAATTGACATGAAGTCCACTGTTTCAACGAAGATTCTATGTCACGCCTACTTCACTCGTTCATTGGTAAAAAGAGGCCATCTATTGATTTTCGCCCTACTTTCATATAAGCGAATGTTTCGAGTTAATGGGTCCCCTGGACAACCCCTAGAGATCGGTGATTTGTTAAGGTCTTGAAACAGAAATAAAAAAATGACGATCGATTTGTAATATATAGTGAGGAAGACTAGAAGCAATCGAATCCAGTAAATCCGGGAAGAAAAGTGCGGCACAGGGTGCGGCCGCTGCATTTTGCGGCCGGTTGACATGCTATACACCTTTCTTTCTTAGCAGACACCATTCGGGAAGGTCACCTTGTCAGTGCCGGTCTTCAGGAGTGGCCATACTTTCGGGATAAACTGGGGGTTGCATGCATAAGCGGCTCTGATAGGGACATACATACATACAGGGAATAGATTACCGAGTAAAACTATGTAAGTAAGCTGGGCACAGTACTGACCCAAGCTTTTGTGAGTGGAACGATATCCAATTATGTCTTACGCCTTTTGTTCTGCACTAATTGGCAGGGCCTTTGGAATGGTTCCGACCCCGAGTGACCCAGGACAATAAACGGAGGGTAGCTTGGTCCGCCAGCGCGAACCAGTTCATAGATTGCCAAATTTAGAGGCGACAAAATATAGTCCTTGGTGCGAATTCACGTAAAGATTGGGCTGCGAAGTGGGAGCACTGCAGGGAACTTAGGTCGACCGATCATGGTGTGAAATTCTCTTGCAACGAGGCGATGCGAAGTAAGATAAGTTTGGGTGGTGGTGGCAATGTCAGCCTAGAGGAACAGATGGCATGAATGGAAGAGATGGTGGTGGTGGTTCAACTTTTTCTGATCGCGCAACTCCGAATCGTACCATATTTATTTTCAACCCATTTCCGTTTATTTACCTCGACCCACCCTCATTTTCTATATAACCAAGGATATTCTTTTGTATCCAGCATCCCACAAAATGACCATTCCTATCACTACCCCCTCCATCGACTCCGAGGTTCCCCGTCCCAAGGATGTTGGTGTCCTTGCCATGGAGGTCTACTTTCCTCGTCGTGTACGTCATGGTCATGTTCCTATCTCTTTCGCTCTCGGGTGCTAACGTCTTGTCTTTTGTGTAGTGCGTCGCCGAGTCCGACCTTGAGGAATACGATGGTGTTTCAAAGGGTAAATACACCATTGGACTTGGTCAGGAATATATGGCCTGGCCAGATGACCGCGAAGATATCAACTCGTTCGCTCTGAATGGTAAATATATTTTCGTCAATGGATCAATTCCTGTTGTCCAGTACTTAAAAAAGCACGTCCTAGCCGTCTCTGGCCTCCTCGAAAAGTTCAACATTGACCCCAAGTCAATTGGACGAATTGACGTCGGCACTGAGACCATCATCGACAAGTCGAAATCCGTGAAGACGACACTTATGGACCTTTTTGCTGAATCTGGCAACTTCGACATCGAGGGTATCGACTCCAAGAATGCTTGCTATGGTGGAACGGCTGCGCTCTTCAATGCTATCAACTGGATTGAATCGAGTTCCTGGGACGGCCGTAACGCGATTGTCGTGTCTGGAGATATTGCTGTATACGCTGAGGGTGCCGCTCGCCCTGCTGGAGGTGCTGGTGCATGTGCTATCCTCATTGGACCCAACGCCCCTGTCGTTTTTGAACGTGAGTAACCCCTGTTTAAAACATCGACAAGCATGCTGAGCTGGGCTTAAATTAGCCATCCATGGAACATACATGGCCAACACATACGACTTCTACAAGCCCCAACTTTCCTCCGAGTATCCCGAGGTTGACGGCCCCGTCTCTGTCGTAACTTATGTTGCCGCCCTTGATGCTGCTTATGCCGTTTACCGCGAAAAGGTCGCAAAGGCTGCGAAGCGTGCCCAATTAAATGGCCATGCCGGTGCCGATAGTGCTTTCTCACTCGAGGATGTCGATTACGCCATTTTCCACAGCCCATACGGCAAACAAGCTGTCAAAGGCCACGCCCGTATGATGTTCAACGACTTCCGCGTCAACCCCAAATCACCCCGTTTTGCCAACATCCCCGATGCCGAATCACTCCTCTCCGCCACACACGCAGCGTCGCTTACCGACAAGAATGTCGAAAAGGTATTTGTTGGTGCCTCAAAAGCCTCATTCGCCCAAAAGACCAACCCCGGAATGACCTGCTCAAAACGCCTGGGCAACATGTATACCGCTTCGCTCTATGGATGCCTTGCTTCACTGCTGTCAACAGTGGAGCCTGATACCCTCCTCGGCAAGCGCATTAGCTTGTTCTCCTTCGGAAGTGGTTGCGCGTCGAGCTTCTGGGTAGCGAGGGTGAAGGGCGACACCTCGGGAATCCGGGGGAAGATGGATCTCGTCAACCGCCTCGCTCAAATGAAAGTCGTTCCTCCTCAGGAGTTCGTTGATGCTCTCCTCGTGCGTATACGATTTGTTCGTTTGGTTGTTCTCGCTAAATTCCTTGAAATTTTCTAGCTTCGTGAGAAGAACCACAACTCAAAATCATACACCCCAGAGGGTTCAGTTGACAACATCTGGCCTGGCGCGTATTACCTTGAGAGTGTCGACTCGAAATACCGACGCAAATACCTCCGTGCACCCAGCGTTTGATTCGTTCTGTTGTCATCGCTCATTGGATACCATACATTCCCAACAAAGGCGGCGGCGCTTTGTGTTTTTATTTTGTAGACATAGAAGAAACTTGCATACCATCACTAACGCGTAATCTATCAATTATACCACAAGGTTTATATATTTCAATGTGGTTGGACCTGATTTCGGTATTGAGAAGTCTGAGAGTGGCTGTCTCCGATCAATGCACCTTTCTACATGGATGCACCTGAACTTCAATGAACACGCCACACCCTGAAAAGCGACGCGTCAAAATCTTGACTGGGGAATTACCCTCGACTAAAATGGCGTCGCTTGCAGCTTGTCACCCATTTACTCAGCAGGTCAGTGTCTTACCCCCCCAAAAAGCGCAACTCAACAACTTTTATACTTATCCCAGCTTGATATCGTCTTCCCATCTAACCCCACTCTGCTCAGTGCGCTTGAGAAACTCGAGACGTCTTACGGAAAAGGAAAAGCTAAGCTTTCCGATGTCTTGAACAACTCGGACAGGTTTCTTGACTTCCCAGGAGATGCTGCACGGTAAGAACAATTTAGAACCTTTCGTCCTTATCCAAGAATAATCAATGCTTTCCCAGCAATCTTCTGGCTGTGACTTCCAATCCCCAGGAAGAGGATGTCTGGTGCATCGATTCTCGTGTACATTTAACCCTGTCTGTGACAAAGGAAACCCATGAGCGGCTTGGACTGATGGGACAGAAGCTACCTTTCAAGAACCACAACGAACGACAGGGTATGTACGCATATATCTACTGTCCTCTACGAAATCCCACTTCGCGCTTTGCAGTAATCGATATCCCGTTAAAGAAGAACGTACAACCTCCTGCAATCACGGCAAAGCAAAAGATGAGCCTGGGAAATTGGGATAAGAGAAGAGAAGAGCAGCTAGGGAAGGAGGGTGGCCATTGGGATGTTGTGTATTGCATGGAGGGTACGTCCCGTCCTTCCATTCGACCCGGATGTGCCGGCTTTGTGATAATGCCGTTCTTCGATTTTACCTGTCACTCAACGAATTCCTCTCAGATGGAGCTGCACTGCCTCACGGCGTATTTCAAGAACTCGAAGTACATCAAGTGCAATGCAAGACAAGGGAACTGAAAAATGTCCACGTTCCTGTCCCGGGACTTTCTCCTCGACCCGAACCAAACCTCATACTGAGGGGTTCAAATCGGGTTTTGGAGGACAGTGAAGAAGGTTTACTAGATTGGGATGATCGGGTCCAGAGTCTTTTCGAGTGGATCGGCATGGCTTGCCTCGGTGCTCAAAGGTTCGATTTCGTCCTCGTGTTAGTTTCCAAAGTCTGGTGATTGAACTCTACTCAGGCTACATGCGAACGACCGTGTGGATCCCTACGTCGCACTCTACGAACACCCGACACCTTCGCGCGTCGATGAAGTTACACACCTTCAATGGAGGGGCCTTCTTCACCCCGCCTTCGTAGGGAAAGTACTTGACACTCTCATGTAAGTTCTCTCATCTCCTCTCGAATCGATTTTCTTTCGTTTAAAATCTTTCAACCGGCAGCTCTTTCCTCCAAAATTCCAAACCATCATCCTTTGTAGGGATCACGTCGCACGCTCTAACCACTTCACCTATATCCTATATCCCATATACGACGACACCAAATAGCAGCCTCCAAATCTCAGGCCATGTTCCTGCGCATCTGCCTAGAGTGGGCAGTGAAGACACGTGGAGTCTGATTTTAGAACGAGCTTCGATTGACAAACCTGACAGTTCTGGCATACGCTGGTGTTTGGGGAAAGTCTGGGTCAGTGGGATGCACGGTGGGGATAAAGGATTGGTAAACATGTTTGTAAGGTAATAGGTGTGAACCAAGTATGAGTTATTCAACTTATTGCATTTCATCTGCCATGTCTAATGTACTTACCCATGGCATCTCAACTGACAACATCCTGCAAAAACACGAGTTTAGGTTCAACATATCAACGACATGACCCATGCTCGCTTCTGCATAGGTCGCCCAGTGGTTCATCCCCATTGTGCACTAGTTTTTGGATGCGCTATTCCACTGTTTATCGAAAGCATAATATATATATAATGTTTCTTTGAGCCGCTGGAAATACCTGACTGGTATATGATTTATGAGAACGGCTCTTTTAAGGAGGTGTTCTTCCCCGGGTCAGCGTTGCCTGAAGTGTGGGTCCCATGCATTAACAATCCCTGAGTGGCAGTTTTACCTTTCGCACAGGTTGGACCTGTGCACCTCTATGACAGTGGCACTATCACGGCCCTCTCAACTCGCCCTCAACGCAAGGCCTGGCCAGACCAGCGTATCACCCCAGTGCTCGATCCTTCCAGCGAAGAGACCTCATATTGAGACCATGGTCGTAGGCCTATGGGGTACTTACATCGCTTTGCAAATCCCATCCCGAAAATTAATGTAACTGCCGCCAATATGTAAGTAATCAGCGAAATAAGCGCCCAGGTGATGTTGCAGTTGTTTGTCGGATGAAGTCATGACATAACTATCCTAAACTCCTAAACCATGTCCAAACGAACCAATGATGTTAACGACCTCGCTGGATTGATTAGCATGAATCAAGGAATGATTGCGGGACTTCTGGAATTTGATCGCGACGAGCGGCTTGCCACATTGTTAGCCCATATTGCCAACGAGGCCAAGATTCCCACTGCTGCCTCCAAAAAGGCCAGAATTGAGCTACCATCCCTCTCTGCCGACAAATGGTCCGAGTTTGCGCCACAATTTGGTCTGTCGCCGAAAATTGAATATGTCAAACTCGAGACTTTCACGACTCCCAAGTATTACCTCCCCCCATCGTTACATGAGGCGATGTTCGAAAATGCTTGGCGTTGGCAAGATGTCCATTGCGAGAAAGTCGACCAGACAAGGGGGGGGTAGGCATAAGAATTTTAGATCCGGTATGTCAACCAAACAGCGGTTATCTGCACTATTTGATGGTGGATGATACAGTACATCGTTCCACTAGCAATCGTGGCATTATTTCAAGGTCGAGTCATTGACCACCCGGGCGCAATGGTGGAAACCAAATACTCTACTGGAGGTGATGTTGAGCACGAGGTCAGTACTTGGTTTGATTCGTGTGGATTCTGTAACGGATATTTGGGTAGATTTTCATGACCGCCGGCGGAGTCCTCTTCTTTATCAAGTTTGAATTCGGCACCCCAGATACAAATGCTTTGGCCCAACTGTTCCTCGAACTTCAAGTTCTATGCGCATCATCCTACTGTATGTGTATCCTCAGTATTGATCTTCCAGCCAGCCGCCGCTGAAACGAACAAGTCAATCGATTCCAAGGGAATGCGTATTTATGGCCTTTTGACCAATCTTTTCGCGTTCAAATTCTGCTCGTACGATCCCTCTACCAACCAATTATATTTTGATGAGGCTATATATACCAACGCAAAGAGGACCACTGCATTCTCCGATATGATCGACGGTACATATCTTTCTCTTTCAATACAGTAACTTGGAGAGTTAATTTGTCCTCCCTAGTTTCCAATAAGATATTCGGGGTTGTCCTTTCAGCCTATACGGATGGTCTATGCGCAAATATAGCAAAAAGCAAAAAGAAAGTCAGAAACACTCGGGCTGGTGGCCACAAATCGATTGACCAGTGGGAAGTTGCACTGGTGTTCGCTAACAGTTGTCGTGCCACAAGTTTGAAGAGCCAGTTACTAGCCAACAAGACATTGAAGACAGGGCAAATAGGGCCTTGGAATTATTGACCAAAAGGTGAGCAGCTGCTACAGCCGTTTTCCAGTCCTCTCATGAATGGGAAATCCTCTTGACACCAACCCTACCTTTCCAGTGTTAGTTCCATTCCTCGTGTATCCGCCTTTGAAGGCGCTAGCTGCTCGTGTTACCAAAGAAACACATGAGAGGTACCTCTCTGAGGTTGAGTGGCAAATGTGTTTGACTGGAAGACTCTAGACGAAATAATCAATGACGGCTCGGAAATTTCGAAATCGCCAATATCCCCTCGACCATTTTCCGATCAGTGGGAAAGGTTAGAGTAAGTAAATTCCAATATGATTCTTAAAGGCAACTTACATAAAGGTGTGATTTTGAATATATATTTCGCAATCCCATTTGAATCACTGCATCAGGGAAGCTTCACAAAAGCGAATCGTGATTTTTGTTCACGATATGATTCTGAGTTGATTCCGACGAGATTCTTATCAGTGAACGTTCGTGAAGCTTACTTTGAGTCTTTGATCGCCCTGACAAATCTATCACAACCCTGAGCAGCGTTAATCGAAGGAATCATGATCTCTTACAACAGGATGCAATGGCAATATATTTATGGCAGCAAAAAATGCCAAGCTCTACACAGATGAAACAGAATGTATGCATGGCGTCGGTGGTACAGTACAAAGGGTATAGTGGATTGGACTGGATGAATAATGCAATGCAAGCGGAATAAGGAATACATACACATATGTAGTTTTATGAGCGGAGGAGAGTTGCGATGTGAGATGACGGGAAAGCGGGTGATGTGAAGCAAAGCATATAAATCAAGACATAAAAAGGGAGGGAAAGGGGGGAGAAAGGGGGAGAAAGAAGAGTAAACAATAACAGGTAACGAAGCAGTCCACACAAGTACATCCATCCACAACGAAAAGAGAAAGCAATGCACCGACATCATGGAGAGTGTAAGTCAGTCATGAAGACTCTATCATCTAGGCGTCTGACATTATAATTCGGAGGTATTCGTATATTTTGACGATGCACCGGACACGCAAATAACGGCCGCCACTTACATCACGGTGTTGGGGATGCGGATGCGGGCGGGAGAGGAGTCGATGCGGGCAAAGGACATCCGGGCGCGTGCGTTGGTAAGCGGGCCATCGCGGTTGCCTCGAGCGAGGGATGGGCTGGAGGGAAGAGTAGGGATGGGGTGGTGCTGCCACGAATAAAGGCGCGGCGTAACACTGGGCGGCGGGGACATTGAAAATAATATGTCATGTTGCTCGCGTGGTTGACGTGGAGGAGTAGAGGGAGGCATGGGAGAGTCAGGCGATGGAGAACGGTCTGCTTCGACGACTCGCTCACTCGAGACACTGATCGGGGTAATGTTGACCATTCGACGGACAGTGGGAGAGCGGGGTGGCTCAGAAGATGTGGTTGAGCTGGCCTCGAGAGTTGGGGTTGGTTCGCGGAGGAATGGAGGGGGAAAAAAAGCGGGGATAGGGATCTCGGGCGAAGCAACAGGGGCGCTTACTCCGCGAGTGGTCCACTCCGCCTCTGCAGCGCGGACGTCGTTGATGAGGACAATAGCGTCATCGGATCCAACTGCCATGGGACTCCCGCTATCGGAAACACTGCCATCGCTTGAATCAGACGTGTCAGAAATAGCCTCCGTGGCGGCCAAAGCAGCTGCCTCCAACCTCTCCCTCTCGAGTTGTACGGGGTCAATGAAGGCCTCATACTGGGCATTCTGGAAGAAATCCTCGGAGTCGGGGTCGAAGCGGTTCCATGCACTCCACCGCTCACAGATGTCGACCTGGGGTTCTGGTTCGGTTCTGATTGCAGGAGCGGCGTAGGTGTGAGAGTAGAGATCTCGACCCATTTTTGTTAGATTAGAGCAAAACGGTTAAGGATTGCAAGATATATGAATGCTTTCGAGGGGTGAAAGCTTTTGGGTACCGTATTGAGAGAAAAGAAAAGGGGGTATTGTGCACAGGGGCAATGAAGATGATGGTGGGAAGGAAGACGCGTCGCGCACTCCGCTGGGAAAAGAAAACTTAAAGTAATTGCCTTTTTAGGCGACCTCAGTGGAATTAAGGGGCCATCACAACCCACTGTTGACCAATTCTGGCTTAAAGCATATGGCAGCCACTCTGTGCACTACTGAATACCGCCTGAAAGCATTTGAAAGACACAGCCTGACCTTTCTACCTCCAAACTGCCGCGCACAGCCGTTTTGAAAGCTGTATTTTTTACTCTGTGTACACCATCGCACAGTGGTTCGTTCAAAGTTGGCCGACTCATCATGAACAAAGATATCATAACGGTGCCACGGAGGACAAGTTGCAACCAGGGAAAATGGGCACTGAGATCTCGGTCGTCATTGCAGCGGAAGGGAAGTGGGCGCACTGCATTCCTTGGCAGGGGTAGGCTTCTAAATTTACTTGCATACATATCGATAAAACGCTCCCAATGGCTTGATTATTTTCAAGTTCAAATGTTTGTTCCAGGGTCGGAAGGATTTTCAATGCATTCGAAACCCGATGGGCATGCTTGACCTACTAGCAATATTCCCGCTGCTGCGGCTGTCGAGAAGACAGACAGAAAATAACGATCTCAATTGAGCCATAACCCCATCTACCCCCATAAGCAGTGCAAGGATTTGTTATGAGTAAGGGATTAAGTATCTAGGAGATCAAAAAATTAGTGTCGGCTTCAAGTTAGAGGTATACCGAAGCGTGGATAGTGGGTGGAGTAGGTTCGGGCAAGGGCCAGGGCTGCAGTGTTATCCCGGTTCCGTGAAAAGATATTCGAGAAGTGCCTGCACTACCTTAACGTTAATGCTATTGCCGATGAGTTTGTATTTTGATTTCTTCGATGTGGAATCAGGCCAGACGAAGCTCGAATCTGGGGATTCTTTTCGCAAAGGGTCGAATGCAAAGAGGCGGAGGAGTTCCGAGGGGGTGAAATATCTGAGACGTAGGGGATGTAAGATTTTTACAGCGTCCGCATCCCCGTGAGCTTGTGACTCGAGGAACTTATCGAATACTGCAGTAGTCTGGCAGCAGGGCAGAGGGTTAGCGGGTGGAAACGTCAAGGCAGGTGATAACACACATCCAAGTCTTCATTTTCCTGCAGAATTGAACCTGCTCTCTCGACAAGTTGGGTGTAACCTGAAATGATGGTGTCAAAGCATAGATTGGAATGGAGGTTAAAATCAAAATACCTCGAGTAAAACAACAGGTCCTGTCAGAAGATGGTTTGACAATATCAAACAACCGGCCCCATTTTTCCAAGACCTTATCGGGAACCACGTATTCTGCATAGCCTTCCCTTAGATCATCTAAATAATCGAAGATGGTATGAGCCACAGCAGAGCCTGATTGGTTCTCGAGCCTCGGATCCGACCACGCAGATCCTTGTCCCGGTATATGACGCCAAACTTCATCATTGGAGACAGCTGTAGCGTCTTGAAATTGAAGAGGTTCTCTCTTGGCGAGAAAGTAATATCTCAAGCGAGAGTTCGGAACCCCGAATTGGAGAGGGGTGAGGAGCAGTTCAAGAGTCTTGTAGCCAATGGAACGCAGTGTCGACACCAGGATTTGACGCGTACTTGAGTCCTAGATGTCAACAACGGTAAAAGGGGTGCAGAATCGTCAAACACTCGCAAACCTCGAAACCCGCAACATTTTCGACGAGAATGCGGCTTGGATGTTCACCGGATGCGGCCAATGCTGGCAAGATATTCTGTACAAGATGGAGGAAGGATTTTGCGCGTGGATCCTGTGCGCCTCTGGCGTTGGGATTCAAACCTGTGTAGGGTTGACACGACGGAGAGAGTAACCAGAGATCTGCCTTGAAGCCAGCCAAAATTGATGGCGTTAAGGTAGATATGTCCACCTAGGCAAGACCAGAATCAGAACAAACATTATATATGGGCGCGGCTGAATGGAATTAGGACCTTTCGGACGAGATTTCCGTGGTTGGCTGTGTAGACCTGGCAGGCAGTTGGATCCCAGTCAAATGCCTGGACGACATCTACCTTGATTGTACTTTTAGACAAGGAAAGATGCAAGCCACCTATATGACAACGGATTACCAGTAGTATCTCGATACCAACGAACCCCGTACCAATCCCGCTGTAGAACTCCAGAGCTCTGAGAGCCATAATAGCTGCGGAAGAAAGATGTCCGAGTCGTTCGGCTAATAAGAGGCGTTTTGCACGTGCTTGATAAAGAGTTTACCGATCCTTTCACTCCACCCCTTCCTTCTCTTAGCTTGTTATATGGCATCTTTCTCTAATTCCACCCCTTTAGATCCTAAAACACCAACGACAGAAGATGTGGACCCACCTCCGTTTTCCGCAGCCCCGATGGTGTCATTAGCCACCCCATCTATCCCATTGTCCCCCAATCCATGGGACGATACCCCAGGGGCTTCAACTACAGACTCTACCACGGACAAGGAGGTGCCTAAACCACTGGCTGATCTCGATCCATCAATATATGACCAACCAACCTTCACCGGGCTTAAAGGAGAAGCACTGAAGACACCAGAGCCCAGAATTGAAATTGCGAAGGATGTTTTGACTGAATTTGACCCCTTGGTGAGCTTGGAGGAAAAAGCTGCCCGTGATGCTTGGGAAACATCGGAAAGCCACCCACCCCCTCCTCGGACGCCTTCTCCTCCACCACCCCCATCAAAAGAACTCTACACTCTATCCCCTACGACTCCAGGTCCGACCCCTGATGCAGGTGTAACAACTCCGGCCGCGTCACCATCCCCATTCCCATCCTTTGCAGCATTTGCCAGAAGTTTTGCACTGCCTCTTCGCACACGCCCGCAGTCGCTTGACGGATCGGCCAACGCTGTACCATCTCCATCGACTCTGTCATCATTCGCATCGCAACAAGAAACCTCTAGAAGCGAGAGGCTGGATAACGGCAAGGCTGTTGCGTCTGGCACTTCGACTCCAATAAATCAGACTGACAGCGGGGCTGCATCACCAGTACCGAAGCCTAACGATGGCGGGTTTGATTTCCAAAAGTTCTTGGACCAGATGAAAACGAAGAGTGCAGATCCCGTTTCTAAATATCTTCGATCGTATGTTATCTCTTTTACCTGATTTATTCTCTTGTTTGAACTCGATATTTAGGTTTTTGAGCAACTTTGCGAAAAGAACATTCACTGTCAAGGATCAGGTGAAGATCATTAACGACTTCTTAGTTGTGCGTGATTCAACCTCCATGTTATAATAGGCTTTCTGTTCATCTGACTTATTTATTTAGTTTATCGCCACCCAAATGAGAGAGTGTGATATTTGGAAGAATTGTACAGACGCAGATTTCGAAAACGCCATGGAAGGAATGGAGAAATTAGTCATGAATCGATTATATGACTTGTAAGTTCTCGTTTGTTGGTCTCTTGTACTTCGATTTATCTTCTTCAAGCACTTTCACACCTCAACTCCCTCTCGTTACTCCGCCTCGACCAATAACAACAGATGACCTGGAACGAGATCGAGTGTTATCACAGAGGATAGCTTTGTTTGGGTGGCTGGAAGAGAAGCACCTTGATGTACCGGAAGGAGAAGGAGGGAAAGGCTTCCTGATGTTCGCAGAACAAGGTTCAGAATTTCTTTTTTCTACGTGCGAACATGACATCGATGATGCTCGTTTGTCAGAGCTTCTCAAAATCAACCATTACAAGGCACCGCGAGACAAGCTAATCTGTATACTAAACTGCTGCAAGGTCATCTTCGGTCTGCTATTCCTCGTGTTATCCCCCTGTCTTTGTTGACATTCATCTGCGATGTAGGGTTGATCAGACATTTACATAAAGAAGAGGGCGCCGATTCCTTTGTCCCGATCCTTATATTTGTTGTTCTGAAAGCAAACCCGGAACATCTGCTTTCAAATGTAGAGTACGTGCTCTCGTGTTTTTCTGGTAGTGGTTCTGGAACTCATGGACATCTCAGGTTCATAAATCGCTTTCGCAACCCTGCAAAGCTGCAGAGTGAAGCGGGTTACTACCTCTCAAGCCTTGTACGTGCAGACTCTTCTTGATCGCTAGCAAATCACCAACGTTACGTTCCAGATGGGCGCCGTTTCCTTTATCGAGACGATGGACCACACTTCACTATCAAATATCACTCAAGAGGAGTTCGAGAAGTGCGCCCTCTCTTTTCTTTGCTCTTAAATTCTGTGCTCATTGAAATCAACTATAGGAATGTCGAAGAGGCTATCCAATCACTACCCCCTTCTGAACCACAATCACCCGCCATCTCATTTGCTGAGACGAAATACCGAGGTATTCCGCCTGCCTCACCTCATGCTGGTGAAGAATCTGCCCAACCCCTCTCCCTTTCCACTCCTACCCAAACTCTCTCGGAAGACGCCAAACGACTGCTGCAGAAGACAGGCGACACAATATCCAAACCGCTCAATGCCATTGGCCGAATTTTCACAGAAGCGTTGGACGGTGCCGAGACCAAGCTCTCTTACCTGCCAGGACCATTCGCCCCTTTCGAACTTGGCCGCGAACAACGAGAACATCCGCCAGGCGGCCCACCTCCACCAATACCTCAGTGGTCCCACCCGGATATGTGGCAAGGTGGACAAACGACGCCACGGTCTGCACAGGCGCCACAAACACCCTATGGTAACGATGTGCCCTACAGTCCTCCGATACAGACGCCGTATAAACCAAGGGTTAAGAGAGTACCATCGCCTTCGTTCTACCCGTCATCTCCTGGATCGCCAGGGTATGGGCCGGAAGATACACCGTCACGGCCAGGACCTCACACGAATCAGCAGTTGGCAATGGGCCCTTCGCAACCACTGGCACAAAATTCTCTTTTGCCACCAAGAGTTCAATCTTTAGCTGGTGAAGGGGCACACATATCGCGCACACCGACACCCGCTTTGGACTTTGCGGGTGTGCAGGCGCAGATTGACACCGCGCACGAGCACGCTGCCGCTGCATCGCGGGCGACGCTTATGCAAATCTTCCCCAGCGTGGATGTGGAAGTCGTCGAGTGGGTGCTAGAAGCGAACGATGGTGATCTAGGGAAGAGTATAGAGCAGCTTTTGGACATTAGTGGAGACTCGTGATGCATCTTGCACTGTAGTTTGTGTACAGTCACTATATAGGGCTTGTCTTGGGCTGGATAGAATTCGTGGTTCACCTCATTAAGTTGGCTATACCCTTAGACGCGCGCTTAACACCCCTGAATGAGTGGGTCCAAGTTAATCACCAACAAGTTCAAGGGGGGTTTCTAGAATGAGCATAAGCAGCTGTCCGGCATATAGCTTTTCCTCTTCTGCCAACGCTTTGAAGTCGTCGATTGAGGCGCAAACCACCAAAGTATTAGTGGTGTGGACAACCTGCATATCTCGACAAAAGTCGTTCTTCTATCGAGGGGCAAAAATCTATTATCCTAAAACCTTCTCAGTGTTGCCTAGGAGGATATTATCTATCAGACGAGTTTTGTCCACGTTCAGTGCCCCACTCAGGATGACCAACTCGATGTCGTCCCTGCGTATCTGGGGCTCGAGAACCTCGAAGGTGCTCGCGTCGTTCATCTCGAGGTAATCAAGTCGTATGTTGACGTTCAAGCCGTCAGATTGTGCTTGGATGTTCCGTGCCTCGATCAAGGTTATGGCTCTTGCAATGCATTCGGCCTTTGGGAGGCCGGATAGCCAGGCGGCTTCGGCAGCCTGGAGGGCATGTCGGAGTGTAGCTGCGACTTTGCGTCCGTCTGGGGTAAGGTATGCATTCCGGGAGGAGAGGGCCAGCCCGTCCGTGGGATCTCGTGCAGTGGGGATGATATGCAAGTTATCGGGCTCCGGATTGGACAGGAGAAGGTCTCTACACAGACGCTTTAGGAGCAGGGCTTGTTGGATATCTTTTTGGCCAAAGTATGCGTTGGTAGGCTAAATGCGGGTTTTAATTTTGAGCAGCGAATGGATGGGTGAATAAAAACTAACCTGGATTGCGTTAAATAATTTGGTGACAACGGTGGCTACCCCGCGGAAGAATGTGGGTCTGCTTACACCTTCCATTTGGTGTCCATATCCTTTTACCTCGATGAAGGTACCTTTTTGCTCCGCAACATTTTGCACGATTCCGGAGGGATACATCTCGGAGACGGTTGGCAAGAACACTGCAGATGGTGTGCGGACATCGGAAGATGCGGATTTTGAATGCACTTTTTCTGCAGCAAGGAGTTCGAGATCTCTGGGGAGTGTACGTGGATAAGTCGTGAGGTCCTCATGCGGGGCGAATTGGGCAGGGTTGACAAAGATGGACACGACTGTGAGGTCGTTTTCTGCGAGGGACCTTCTCACTAGATACAGCGCTTTGGATGAGTGCAAATGATCGCGTGAGGGGTAGCTCTAAAACGGACCGAGAGAAAGATGTCCTTCATGCAGCGCTCCCATTGTTGGGACGTAGCCAACGGATCTGTGTGCATCGAAGGCCTGCTTCCTCCACTGCCGGTATGCCGCGATTGTCGTGAAGATAGGGATAGATGACAATGGTAAATCTTTGGCCATGGATGAAAAGGTCCTGGTTAGGTTAAAATAATGGGTTTTGGAGGTTCCGATCCTGTTTCTGGCGAATATACAGTGAAGGTGGGTTCCTTTATGAGGGCTGGGGAGCAGGCGTATGGATAGTCGCATTAAAAAGTGTACATTAGCCGATTTCAATAACCAGAGGTGGATTGTTAGGAGAGTGATGCTACATTTCAAAGTAATAGTAGCGTGAGATGCTTCCTCTTTCTTTTTTTTTTTGGATAATCTATACTTACCTTCAAGTTTTTTACTTGAAAGAAATGAAAAACTTGGGAAATGGCGTTGACAAGCTCTCCTGAAGCCGGCCTTCAAAAGCCGACACGGGCATCAGATAAGATTGTGGGCATGCCGATTCCACGATGGCCTTTCCCTGCCTTTACGAGATTGTCCTCATTTGCTGGACAATGTTTCTTGTCGACACGGCCATCCTGGGATAATTTTCTCGGAAATCCGCCCATCAAACTGCAGACAGCTTTATTTAAATTGACTAGGCTTCTTTTGCTTCCACCCTTCCGCTCTTTGCTTCTGAGTCACCGCTGGGCCAGCCAGCACGACTGAAGCTTTATATATAAGGTGCTAGACCCTTGCCAGCACACGTTGCCACTCGTTAGCCCTCTTTGAATCAATTTATCCTCCCCCCCCAAATCCAAGAGGCGTCCGATGGCTTTCAAATTGCCCTTTAATATGTCAGACATCATCCTCACCCCGAAACGTGTCCGCATTCCTGGGGAGATTCCAAAAACGCCAACCAGCGCTAGGACCAGGTCAGTCGCCCTTATTTCTTCAGGACGCGTATCTCATGCCTCTTTTCTTCAGAACGCGCTCAGCGTCTTCGCAATGGTCTACCGATCTCTCGATCACGGCCAGATCTTTGCGCACTCTTGTCGGGGCCAAAAATTCGTCGCCCACCAAGGCCACTGCCTAAGGAACCCCCACACATTGCCAACAACACCCCACTTGCCCAACCATGTACGATACTGAAGGATGCCATTGGCCGAGGATTTGATAACATTGGTAGTTACAGTGTTGCAAGATGTAATTTGCTTTGAATTTGCTTTGCAAGGAATTGGATCAGGATTCTTTTTCTTCACCCGACGGTCCCTACGTATTTTACCTCGACGTATACATTTGCATTAAATTTCATGATCATCGCCGTTGAATACTTTCCTTCTGCGCCTTCAGGCATCAAAATGTGCATGCATTGGTATTAGGAGAGAAATTACCACAGGTCAGTAAGGAACTGCAGGTTATGAAAATACAGAAATAGAGCGTGCCAGAGCGAAAGGATGTCAAAAAAAGAGGTTGTAGCTAATGTGCATAAGTAAATCATAAAGTCTGTTGTTCCATGGGTCGAACTCGAAGAAGAAAAAAAGGTTTATGGAGACGTCGGCGAATCCAAGCCAAACGAAGGCGAAGCACTCCTATCCACCACAGCATGACCGCCATTAAACATCGCCTTGAGCGTCATGTCATTCCTCTTCTGTCTCAATCGTTCTGCCTCCTCCGCACCACCTGTCATCTTCAGCTTTTTCTGGCTCACAAAATCATGAAGTTCCACCTGCAGATCGTCCGTGCGGGCTGCCAGATCCTTCTCCCTGTTCTTTTGGTTCTGCTCGATCGCCTTGAGTCGCCTCTCAGGATCCACTGCCGCCCCTCGTATCTCGAGCATGACAGTGCTCAATCCTTCGTGCCCTTCGTCACGCGGAATGGGCTTAAAATTCCGGTTTCGCAATCGTGTGGGTCCGTTGGGCTTCCGCAACGTGATGACCTTCTCCACATGCCCGTACACCTCCACCATAGCCTTGTGATCTTCCAATAAATCGCTCAAGAACTCCTCCTGATGTGTCAGGAACTGCTGCTCTTCAACGATGTTCTGAAGTTCTTCTTCCCAAGTCTTCTTCCACATAGGTTTGACAGTGTTAATGTGCTCCGACAGACTTGCCAACTCGGTAGCGATGCCATCCATGTCCTTCTTGATGCTCTTGAAGTACATCCCGTTGGGAGTCGCATGCCGCTTGATCACGTCGTCTTTCACACTCTCGATGATATCCTGCAACTTCTCCACCTCCGTCAATACGTTCTGACTTCGGGTATCTAGTTTCTTCTTGCCCGAATCGATATATGCACGCGCACCACCAACGTTTGATGTCGCCAGCTGCTTCACCGATTGCGTCTGCGTGCGCAGGGTGCCTAGTGACTCTTTGGTTGACTTCATAAACTCGGTGTAGAGCTGCCGCATAATCCCGAGATCGCGTCGCAGGTTCTGCACCTCGTCGAACTGTGTCTTGAGGTCGGTAACGACGCGGCTGGTGTACTCTGACAGCACCGAGCCACCAGTCATCTGTGGTTGTAGGGATTGGCCGGTCATCTGTGATTGGATTGGAGGGAAGTTGGGCATGGGGGGTTGCGGGGTTTGGGTCATGAAGGATGGGGAGGAGTCACCTATGAATCGCGACAGACGTCGGGCGACGTGCTGGAATTGGCGGTCGGTGGGCCTGTTGGGAGCTGGTGTGCTTTCAGCAAGGGGTTGGCCCACGATGTCTGCAGGATGAATCGATGGACGGTTGCTGCTGGCGATGGCTGATCTTAGTTCTTTGATGTCATGAGAGAGGTTGGAGATGTGTGAGTCGATATGTTGTTTGATTTGATCAAGAGCTGGAGGACGGTTGTCAAAACGAAATTAGCAAACAAATGGGAATTATACGTACGTTCGATGTTGAGCGAAAGGAGACATTTCTCCTTGACATCGTCAGTGTCTTCGAGCTCGTATTGCACTCCACTGGCTGGATCGCGGATGTAAATGGCAGGGAAAATTTCGAGCCCAGGATTGTAAGAAAACTTGTCCACAAATAACACCCTCAACGACGAAAACGATAGTCCTGGTTCCACAACGACCTTCTTGACCTCTCTACCCAATTGCAGGAAAATCGTTATCTTAGAAGGATCTGAAGGTGGTAGTGGGCTCAGCATTGCGGAGGAATCCACCGCGGCTGTTGTGGGTTCAGGTGTTTTTGAGGGCGAGCGTACTGGTGGGATGGCTGCTGTCCGTCTGCTAGGGGTATTCGAACGAGACAGTTTGCCACGTCTCGATGAACCCTCCTCTACATCTGGAGCCTCCTCGTCATCAACCTCCGTCAGTACATCCAACTCGCCAGCCGTGAGATTGCCAGTCGCAGCCATTGAGCGACGATTGGGGTGATTGGCATTCCCTCTCAGAGAACGCTCCCTGGTCGTCGAGGCACCGGTCATCTTTGAGATGTTGTAAATAGAAAACCGTTTTGAAGCACGACGTTCCAGGAGAACATCATTAGACTTCAAAGCAGCAAGCGACTTTGCAACTGCAGGAGGAGGAGGGTCGATTAGCGGAGTATCCGGAGCAGAAGGCGACGCGGTTCCGTTTAGATCAAAATAGGGGGGAGTTGAGGGTTCAACCTTGACAGTAGGAGTTGGAAGATTTGAGGAACTTTCCAAGGGCGGACTCGTGGATTCCACCTTGACAGATGGGGGTTTCTCCAGAGGTCTATCGACGAGCGAATAGCGTTTGACACTAGCTGGAACAGGAGGTGGGGACGACGGTGGTTGGGGTGCGTCATCGGCAGCAGGGGTGGTACTCCGTGATGTTGTAGGTGGTAAATCTTGGGTTTCGTTCGACGGGGTAGTGTACGCAGATGAACCTTGAGCAAGTGAAGACGGACCCGTCCTCCGCTGAGAACCGAAATAGTCAGTCGATCGTTGAGACTCAGAACCGCTTTCGCTCTGCCCCGTAGGATGCTCTACAATTGTTGGGGAAAAACCTCCAACAAATTCATTCCCACCGGATGAGCCCTGGTCACCCCTCCGCCGCCCCGATTGCCCACTCCGCCGTGAAACGGTATCTGACTCTGGCCTCTCGTCATCAGTCAATTGTCGCGATCCTTGCGAACGATGTGATCCTTCACGACGACCAGATGCACTTGCACGGGAGGAGCGACTGTCGCGGTCCGTTCGTTCTTGGACTGTATCGCCTGACCTGTGTCGGTGATCCGAAACGATTCTGCGGTAGATAGATTGTTTCCCTCGCAAGCCTTGAAGGAGGTTAGTGATAATCTGTCGGACATTTGGGAGATACAACTCGAGGTTGTCTGGTGTGGCTTCCTCCGCTAAACACTGCTCCAATACATTTCGCAAATCTTCGGGCACTGAAAGTAATTCACTGCGGACAACGATGAGGGTTGGTAAGTCCTTCCCCGAGATGTAGCAAGAAGCGTACGTCATTTCAATATTGAATTGCGCGAATGCAGCGGTTGCTGCATTGAAATCATTCCCGAGGCGGACGTAGACATTGCTAACGCCCTCTTCGTTCATTCTCAACTGGCTCCATAATGTCAACGCCTCCAACAGCTGCTTGATGGAAACTAAAAGACGGGTAACGGCTGTCTCTACCGCAGGCTTTTAATCATTCAAGTCAACTTATGAGTGACGAACAAGAGAGACGCAAGCCATCTCACCGAAGGGTATCGCGCGCCCCGCTCACTACGCCCTGATCCTGAGGTCGTCGAAGAGACTGAACCGTTTTCGCGGCGAGATGGGTGGCCATTAACTTGCGGTTGTGAAGGCTGAGCTGGTCTTGACATTTCAAGAGACCAAAGAAGTCGGAGGTACTCGACGGAAGCAGATGAAGTATGAAATAGCGCTCATCAGTCCCAACCTAATCGTGGGAATGCTCTACCTTTTGCATCATGATCATCCCCCCTTGCATTGGCAGATGGCCGCAATTGCGAGTTGTATGGTACATAGATAATTGTTCGCGTTAGATTATATCCTACAAAAACTGCATCTAATTCCAAATGCTATGAAAGAGGCGGCGCTCCTGGACCAGCGAGGATCATATCATCGAGGATTTCGTCTTTCTCCGTCCGCTTGTATGTTCGGATCTTCTCGCCATATTCCGATATATCATAGATGCGGAACCGGCGGTCAAATCTTCGATCAGGGAGGATATCGTAAGTTTTTTTAGAATACTTCACATGCTTTCCACTTACCCAATTTTGCTGTAACCAGAGTAGGACCTAGGACGATTTATTAAATTCCAGGTACGAGTCATCAATCAAAGGCACTCACCCTCCACCACCAAAGCACATCCACACTCCTTGCACACGTCGACAATTCTCCGTAACTGAAAAGTGAACTAAGTATTCAACAAGAAAGCCAAGAAGAAACCACGCACTATGACAATGCCCGTTTCCAATGACCTTGACCTCTTGCGCATTTGTATGGCTCACATGCTCGCTTTCCATGGCCTTCAGTATTCCGTTCTCGAAGAACTTGGCGCTATTCTTGGCGTTCCCATGTGGTTCCATGCCAGTAATACCGACGTCTAGAGGTTTGCCCGTGCTTGGGTTCATATCTGCCTTTGAATATGTCTCTGGCCTGCAAGGAAAAACCAAAGTCAATTATTCACCAAAGAGTAATCAAACATGAACGTACAGTGGTATGTGGAAGAACATCAACGCGTTTGGCTTCGCTAGTTTACGCACAGTAGGCGTTATTTGATCATCCTGGCGTTGCCAAATGGACCCTAGATCTTTGCCCGAGTCAGGCTGGAAAGGTCTTTCGATCTGCTGGATTGTAGCTGAAAGAAAGCGTCAGCCTGATGTAAGGCTGAATGGAAGCTGGTAATTACCGGACTCCTTTAAGAACCAGTCAATCTGACTTTGCCGGATCCAGTCATATTCCGTCGGGGTGAAGAGCCCAAACCAATCCAGGACACCCTTTGAATAGGACCCAGAGTCCAAAAAGTAAAGTGTTAAGGCATGGGTTTTAGACCTGAAGAACGATTAACTTTCGAGGGAAGGAAAAAGA
>Ga0307513_10002496_pt1 | contig 25458 bp, 25 predicted proteins | sample 15_EM_MG_FD_202174 | JGI IMG/M metagenome (GOLD analysis project Ga0307513, IMG submission 202174) | Populus trichocarpa ectomycorrhiza microbial communities from riparian zone in the Pacific Northwest, United States - 15_EM | ecosystem: Host-associated > Plants > Roots > Unclassified | place...
GTGGCGGCCCCACCAACCAGTGTCCCACTGGCACCCTCTATTGCTGCAATATGCTCGTTGCTGTAAGTAATGTATCTCTTCAACTTCATTCCGATGGTCAATTTACCAAAGCCCACCAATCCGAGCGCATCTACGCTCCTCGGCCTTCTTGGAATTGTTCCTGGATCCGTTACCAGCTTTGTTGGTCGTATGTCTCTTCCATGATTATCACCAACTATGTGGCTGACAGAGTCAATCCTTTAGTGACTTGCTCCCCAATCACCCTCATTGGCAGTGCACCCTCTTGCATTGCCCAGCCCGCATGCTGCACCGGCACCAACTTCGTAAAGTTCATCTTTTAAATCTGTATGTAGTCCGTCTGAATATCTTGTTCTTATAGGGCAATGGCCTTCTTGTGTTGGGCTGCAGTCCCATCAACACCAACGTCTAAGGGTTGAACGGGTTGGAGAATCCTGCCTCAATAACACACTTCACAGCTGGTGTCACATTAAATCCTCCTAAAAAAGATATAAATCTTCTCACTTTGTACTTTTTTTGCTACTAGTATGATAAACTACAAAATTTTGTCAACTACTGCCAGGAGAACCTGAAACTTGTTTAGAAATTTGGCTGACCAAATCGGGAAATTTCTGCCTCTTTGAGAGCCGAAATACATATTCCTACGTAATGTACATTGCATCTCGGGGAGACACCATATATTTACCAGCATATTGCCTCTAAATTATGGTATGTATTGAGTTCTACTTCTGCCACGAGAAATGTACGAATGCTCATTATCGGCTCAGACCGATCACGTTTGAATTTCTTGGGAGGAGTTTCGAGTTGAAATCAAATCAGCAAGATAAGATAAAAGATAAGATTTCCCGTTGTCCCCGCAGGACAAACAGATGGATAGCTACAATACAGTACAAGATCTCAACTATATACTGTAGACTACAGAATAAGAGAGAAAGGTAAAATAGGGCCTACAGCCCGAAGAATGAAAGAAACTTGATAAGAATAAGGAATAAGTATATCGAGATTCCGGGGATAGCTTCGCATTGCTCACACTGGCAATGCGCCAGATATTCCAACAATGTCGTCTTGGGTGTCAGCTTTAAGTAGGTATGTAGGCCGTGATTGCAAAGTCTGAACCATAAAATATGAGATACATCGGAGCTGCGCGAGGTTTGAATTGATCTTCCACTGCATTTCAAATTTCATTGATGATCAGCTTTGCTTTCGAGTGATTGGGATCCAGTGCTGTTTCTTCACCAGAGGGATGTGGGTCAGTTTTATCCTGCTTGGTGGAGGGATATGGGAGGTAGGAACACTATGGAGGATCGAAGAAGTGGGTCGGAGGTTGTTGGTTTGATTCCAGCCCTTGTCACTTTCTTAAGTTCCAAGGTCACCTCAGATTGGTTTCCAACATGGTAGCAGCAACTGTGTTCTTGAGTACATTGGTGGCTTGCCACTAAAGGGGGTGTGTTGGATATCTGTAAGCCACTATAGAGTAGCTCAATGGCTTAGAGCACTGACACTGAGATATATAGTCAGAGGTTGTTGGTTTGATTCCAGCCCCTGTCACTTTCTTTTCCAAGGTCACCCCAGATCGGTTTCTATTGGAATGACATGGAAATATATAGACTGAGCCGGACTCGAACTGACGTCATCAGCTATCATGACCGACGCTCTACCATTAAGCTATCAGTCTTAGTGGTAGATTCCGCCCCAGGGGTTCATTACTCCCCTGTCCTGTGGGGTTAGCACAGAGGTCCGAGAGAACCCAGTCCAACAGTTTCCAACATTTGCGACAAGGAGCAGTGTTGAAGGTTTGGTATCATTTTCTGCTAGTGCAAGTTCGAATGTCAATCTCTCCAACTCAGGTGGAAGACATGGCTCAAGATAATTTGTACAGGACATTGAGATATCCATGCTGGATCGAAGACAAGATGGTGTCCCAAGTAGAAAGTCAGAATCCCAAAGTCATCGGGAACATATGATCGAAATTAATGTGTTCACATGTTAAGGAGAATTCAGGTAAGCTATCTCATACCTTCATACTCATGCATGCGAAGGCCTATGCTGGGTTTCAATGTTGGATTTCAAGCCCTTAAGATAGAGAAAAGTAGCATTGAAACACAGGAAATGAAGAGGTAATAGAGGCAACTCTCCGTAGTGGGATTCACAACTTGTTTGATTGTCGTACATACAGATATTGTTGGATCCCTTTCCCCAACCATAAAAAAGTTTACGGCAGAAATACAGAAATCCAACGACAGGACTTTTCATAATTAGCGGAACAACAACGACGAAAACGAGTGTGTGGTATGAACGAGTGACGAGGAAGCAGTAGCAATAGTAATAGTATGTACGGAACAAAAGTCCTATCCAAAGTGCATTCCAAACCAATATTATAGGAAATAGTTTGCTCGAAAAGAAAAAACCAAGAGAAAATAAGTCGATCACATCGGGGTGATAATGGGTAACGGTAACGGGACAGGCTCCCTCTTCCTAACAGGGGTGCCCGTGCAGGCGGCAGCGGGCACTGCTACGCCTGTTGCATCCCATGCGTTTGGATAGGAGCATCCAGCCACTGTAGTAATACCAGGGATAGTATCAGCATCATCAAACCACCCGTCCCCAACGTCAAAGGTCGCTTGTGGGGTCGGGGTTGGGTACGTTTGTGCCGGCAGGGTAGGTATAGGACCGGTAGCCGTGTACGTCGGGAGTAGCGTAGCATCGGGGATGTCACCGATGGATGTTGGAGGCCAGAGACCATAGCTTGATTGGTCAGCGTCGTTGACCACGCCGGAACCACCGCCCGTTTGCCAAGGTTGATAAGCACTGAAGAGCGCAGGCTGGGCAATACCAAGCGAGGAACAATGCCCCTGTGATATGAAATGTAAAGATAAAGAAAAAAGGTACACCTGATAAGAGCATACTGACCATGGCGTCGCGTGGGTTTGTGGGAATCCAACCGTTGTCCAGGCCAAGCTTGTACGACCACAAAGGAGCTCTTGGGCTATTAGCGACATTATTGGAAGCAACTTTCCACGTCCAGAAGAAAAAGTCCTAGACATCCGTCGTCAGAAAAACGCCGGAATGAGGGGAAGATAGAGGGAACTTACCTGCAACGCATCAAAGTTTGACATCGCAAAGCTCATCAAGTTTTGCTTCTGGGTTGGCGTATAATTCTCCCACTCATCCCATTGAGCACAGTCCGTCGTTTTATGTTCATCGGCGACGGTGTGCAGCATAAATCCACCTAGGGAGAAGATCAGCGTCACGCCCAGGTTGAATAAATGAACACAGAAATACAATCATTAAACCCCAGCGAGAACTCAGCCGCGATAGTGATCCCAAATGTTTGCCGAGAATCGTCCATCATGCCAGCCCAATCTGAGCATGGGCGAGTGATGTAGGGGGTAATATCCGGAGAATCCGTATCATCGAAGGCGAAGTAATAGTGTTGGTCCAGGGCAATGCGATCAGCACCGACAAATGCCTTCAAGGAGGGGTTGTTTCCTGGATGAGAAGACGATAAGGAACTCCATATCAGCCCGAGTGAAAAAATAACTTGCCGCCTTGGATGCTGATGTACGGTCCATGTCCAGCCCCAACTCCGGTGATATTGCGGATTATCCGATGCGCCTCAAGGTAGCTGAGGGGTCATAATTTGGCTTCGTTTCAAAAATTGGAGATGAAACAACATACAAATTGTTGAGTGGTCCGAAATCCAACCCAGCTGGCTCGTTTACAATGCCAAACATAGGAATCACGTCCTGGTACCTGCATGCAAGATGAGGCTATACACCTACCCGCTAATCTTGGTCATCTTAACTTACTGTGGTTGCGCGATGAACTCGGTGAAAATTCGGATGTAGTGCAGGAGACGTTGAGCGTTTGCGATACCCTACGATTTTGGATAAGGTGTAGCCGAGAACGCCAGTTGGATCCTATCCTCACCATCACGCCATTCAACAAGTTAACCTTTCCAATTTGGCCACTATGGTTGTACCTGAACGAATACAGGGCTTGTTAGCACAAGGGGATGTATATAATAAAATGCATCGTACGCATTCTGAGACCCTGGAGTTGCGTGAAGATCAAGCAAGATGCGAATCCCATATTTCCGCGCCCAGTCGAAGGCCTTGAGCGCGTACTTCCAGCAGACCTTGGGCAAAAACGGCTCTCCTTCCCATGTGTCTATAGCCGTGTTAGGACACCGATAAACATATTGAAGAATGCCAGCTCACCAATGGCCCAAAAGGGGATAGGTAATCGGACCCAATTGAGGCCTGCGCCGGCGATCTGGGCAAAGTCTTCCTCGGTCTGAATAACAACGATAAGCAGGGACTCTCTGGACATGGTTACTAGTTCATAACGTACGATGAAAGTGTTGTAATGATCCTCGAGCTGCTGAAGTCCACCACCTGCTGTGTCTGCCGCCATCAAAGTATGGAGGGTCCACTCATCGATGGCGCCGGGGTACTTTTGATAAATGGCAGGAGTGATGAAAGGTTCCACCACTAGCCAGCCACCAAGGTTGACACTGGATTGTGTAAAGGAACTATGTGTGGTGAAGAAGGGTTTCAAGAAATGTTCGGCTCACCCCAAAATTCTGTCTTCGCCATACTTCCAGGTCTCATTCAGCGCAGGTGACCAAAACTGCGCGCGAGCGCCATTATTGAAAGGGTCGCTCGGGTCGTGGACGAAGTAGCCACCAAACTTATTGCTGTATGTGAACGTATTTCCCTGGTCTGTTGTAACTTGGGTGCCATCTCCACCGTATACAACCGCTGAAGCGGGGCCGTTGGTGCCTGTGGGCTTTGGCCCTGATCCTGATGATGATGAGCCAGAACCGTTGGCAGAAGTGGCACTGCTGGACTTGTTGTTGTTGCGAATGACGCCAAAGTAGACACCGAGTACGACGGCTACGATAACAAGGACAAGACCGGCAAAAGCAGCGAGTATTATACGAACGCATTTGTTACCCTTGGTAGAATTTACGACGTTAGGCTCCAACGGCTCCTTCGACTTCTTCCTTGCTTACTTTGTCGTAAGGTGCCGCCACAGCACTGGATGGATCGAGAGGATTCTGCGAGTCTGATGTGTGCAAGTCGTTACCTCTGAAAAGGTCTCCAGGCTTGAAATCGGCGTTTGACGCTACTGAGTCTTTATTTGAAAAGAAGGGTGCGTCGGGAATAGGTAAGGGTGTTATTGAACGGGGTTCGTCGAGGACTGATGTTGTACCGCTGGCTGAAAACGGGTTGCCAACCATGGGTGGTGCAGCGCCATCGGGGAGGGGCACCTGCTCGGTCGGGGGGGTTGGGACGTTCATGGGGAAGAGGAACAAACGGACAGGCTGTAGCCTGCAGAAACATATATTAAGTCTCGTGCGTTTCGTGTGCGGCCGCCCTTGATCTTCTTCCAAGGCAATCAATGGAGGGTTTCTAAGTCATGTCTGAGGAGCGAAGCTTGACCGCAATCGGTACTAAACGGCCGGAACGCCCACTTGTAGGAGGTAGCATCTTCTCCAGGAGGACAAGGAGCAAGAAGTTTATGTAAGCTAATTTTCCATCACAGATTCCCAACATCCCGGACCGCCATCGGATGTGGCGACATATTGTAACCGCAAACTCAACGCCCATTCTACCGCGACCTGTAGCGGCCAATACTTCGATGATGGTGATAAAAGGATCTTCACCCACTGGCTATTAACTTCGAGTCCCGCTCCGAGCTCCGTCTGGAAGTCAACCAACGTGGAACATGACACGTTTACTCGCAACCAGGCTAGCGTCGCGAAGGCACGGGCGTTGGCAGTCGGTTCGCCGCACCCGGAGGATATACTTGCAACAAGATGAACCTCACGCCCGATCCTTGATTTGCATAGTGGAGTTGGGTCGGATCACTAAGTAGGTCATCACCTCATTGTATGTGTAGAGAGTGCTCGGATACAGTCCTTGCCTCAGGCTCAGGTCTACTAGTAGGCTCCTTCCATTTGGTGACAACTGTTCGATTCGATTCTCTCGCCCTCGGACTTGGAAGGGTATATACCAAATTTGTAAGAGTCTCAGGCTCGACCCCCCCTTGTAAATTTTAAGCAATATCCTTAGTCAAACTTCAATATTCAATCCTTAGCTCGTCTACTAGACAGTCAAATTCAACATGTTTGCTCGTGCCACCTTTGCCTTTGTGTCGGCTCTCCATGTCCTTGCGGCTGCCAACGTCCTTCCCCGCGACAACCAGTGCACCAGTGGCACTGTCTATTGCTGCAATTCGCTTGTGGTTGTAAGTGATTTATCTCTTTCGCTCTCGTTGAATTCTGATGGTCATTTATCAAAGCCCACCGATCCGAGAATATCCACAATCCTCGGCCTTCTCGGAGTTGATCCTGCATCCCTTACAGACTTCGTTGGTGGTATGTCTCTTCCATGATTGTCATCGACTATGGGATTGACGGAATCAATCCTTAATCCTTGGACCTTCAGTGACTTGCCCCCCAATCAACAGCGGTGGCCCTGTAATTTTTTGCTTTGGCACGTTCGCATGCTGCACCGGCAACAGCTTCGTAAGTTTAGTCTTTTATTTAAATATGCAGTCCGTCTAAATATCTTGTTCGGATAGAATGACGGTATGATTGTGTTGGGCTGCAGCCCCATCAGCCCCTAACGGTCAAGTGGTTTGGACATCTGGTAGATCTTGTATTAAATCCCATAAAATATATATAATATCTTCTCGCTTTGTACATTTTCGCTCTTGGGTTTATGATGAACTCAAAATTTTTATCAACCAATGCCAAGAGGACTCGAATCAAGTTGGGGAATTCTGGATAATCAAATCAGGAAATTTCTGCCTCTTTGCCGAAATGGATATTCTTACATTGCATTTTGGGGGACACCGTATATATATGTACGAACACATTGCCTCTGGGAGTTGAATTCTACTTCTGTCACGAGAGATGTAAGAACATTCATTATCGGCTCAGACCAGTCTCTTTTGAATTTCTCGTGAGGAGTTTCGAGATGATATCGTCTTGGGTTGGTCTTAGGTGTCCGCTTTAAGTAGGCGGTGATTGCCAAGTCTGAACCATAAAATGCAAGATACATCAGTTCGATTTGAGCGGGTTTTGAATTGATCATCAACCGCATTTCGTTGATGAACAACTTTGCTTTAGACTACATCGTCACTCGTGCGACTGGGGTCCAGGGCCCCTCACCTCGCCAGAGGGATGCGGGTCAGTTCAATCATGCTCGGTGGAAGGATATGGGAGGTAGGAACACTAGGGGGGACCCAAGAAGTGGCACACGGTGCGTCACCACGCTGAACATCATGGTCCGTCCTCACCCACTCTTCCTGTCTCCTCCAGCACTTAATCCTTTCCCAGTGACTCCCGTCCACATGACCGCCACCACATCCCCCGAATTTGTAATCCAGAGACCACGAAATGAGGCTAACGCCGAATTTGCGAACCCCTGAAATGACCACAAGGCGACAACTCCCACCACGCGACGAACGCAACCACAACCTATCAAGAACAACACCGGGGCTACGGACGCCGCTATCGCCTGCTGGGCAGTGCCCACGAGAACGCGAGAAGACCAACCTCTGAATTCAGTCTGACGTTTACCCCATGAACACGAAACGAGCCCAGCGGATTTTGGTGAAGCAATCCTCTAGCTCTAGACTCAACGAGCGCAACAGGGCACGTTAAAGCGTAAGTAATTCATTTACAATTTTACAATATGAGTAATAAACACTTTCATTCTTTTTACGTCCTTCCACCCAAACTTGCTGCGACCAGCCTTCTCCCCTCCAGTGAGGGATATAGGCCACCTTATGGGACGGCGAAGGATTTCAGGAGGGTGTATGAGTTGGGGGGAAAGCGAGGGGGGACCCATGGTGTGGGAGACCCGCGAGGTTCCTGAAACGGCGACCCATTTTCCCGCTGCCTACTAACATCGAAACATACTGGCTACCATAGGTCGCTGCGCCATCACACGATGTCAGGGTTTACCCCAGCCCCAAGTCCCGCGTTAGTACCTGCCACCCCATATCTTTCTAGGCATGCCAACAACTCGCGGTCGCAGGAGTTCAGCTGTCGTGTTCCGCGATGAGGTAGCTCATGTGCACAGTGCACTACCTTGAGGCATCGGGGGCACATGCAGCCGAACACGGCGGATACTCTTGAACACGCCGATACTCTCAAACGCACTGATACCCTCGAGCGTGCCAATATTCTCAAATGCATCAATTTCCCCTACTCTCGCCGTTTGCAGAAACGATCAGCAGACCAATGCCGCCATCGAAGACGGTTACGTCTGTTCAACTCAATCCAGAGAGCCAGAAAGTGCACCTTTTTAACCCCGCAGCGCAGCACGGCGGTGTCAATTAACACCCGCATTGTCGTTGCGAGGTTTCCTCTAGGTTTCTTGGTCAGTTTGTGAAACATCTACCCTTGAGCGTGATACGGTTTTTCGCGGTTACGGCTACTCGTGATAATCACTGGCAATCATGCTTCCTGCCGGGGCTGTCAGATAACCAAGTGGAAACCAGACGGTGGGACTGGTTTTTTCCACCATCGAGGACTCGGTCATTCTTCCCCGGCCTCTTTTGATCCGCCATGTCGGCTCGTCACATTTCTGGCCAACGTCCGCACTTGCAGAGAAAATTTTCACCGTTTATAATTGCTTCCCGGAGTCTATCATACTATATACATCAACGGTCCAACGCAGGGACTCCTCGCGACGAACGGTTTTACGAATCGAACCTTCGGAGATGGCTGGAGTTTGATGAAAGTGAAGATAGTGCCGTAGCGTCTTCTCGGACGCAGCGACGACTTGAACATTAAATCTGACCTCATCTACCTCGCTTTTGTGCGCGTTCAACTCTATGATGTTCACGAGGATATAACATAATATATTACAGTGTGGGTATTTCGCTTTAGGGGAAGGAGCTTGAAAAGAGTCATGGTATCACTATACAGGCAGACGAAGTACAAAATTATCTTGTTGCATACCCACCGAGACGATAAGTCTGAATCACCAAATCGGATCCGTCGCTGGTGCCCGATCTAAACAAAGGTCGAATTCGTAGTCTCCAGTACGCCTGATCCACCGATAGAACTTGAGTTTGTCGCCCATCATCTTCGCACCCTTGTCGAATAATTCCGGATCGCTTTTTCTAAGCCAGAACAGCTGGAAACTTCTCGTCCTGTCATAAATGAGCATGTGTCCGGGCGTGGCATTGCCCGAAAGAGAAAGCTGGAATTTAGCAAGGAAGATCTTCCCGTCGTGAATGTCAGGCGGAGGGCCTCCATCGCTCACGGTGGCTTTCCCCCCGGTTTGTGTGGGGTCCAAGCGGCTGAAGATGGAAGAGTAGGGAAGCTCGGAACCGGACGAGTTCATTGGAACCAACTGCGACGGGTTGATTACTTGTATCTTGTGCCACGACCCGCCTTTGAGGGAGTTGCAAGTTGACTTGTGGGTCTTCCAGTCGGCGGTCTGACATTCTGGAAAAGTCATAATAAGTTATCTTGAAAGACGATGCAGATAATAAGCATACTCTTTCCGCAGTAAACCACGCTCATACATTGCATACAGCGACTGGTGGTCTTCTTCCCACAAACTTCGCATCCGGGGTTGCGCGTGAGTTTTCCAAGAGCAAGCATACCAATCGGGCAGAGGGGAAGAACGAATGATGTCGTGACACCGTCGGGGTGGTCGGTGAGGGAGTATTTTGGGGGCAGTCGTTTTGTGTTCTTCTCAAAGAGCCTCAGTAAAATACGGCGCTCGAGATCGCTGACCTTTAGTGTGACTCGCGATTGGGAGGGAAACATTTGCATCAATGTTTCCATCGGCGAAGTGGGTGTCGAAATGAGCTCCCTATATATGAATAGAAAAAAAGGAACATCGTTCTTGATTTTGAATACGCGCAGAATCTAGACATATGAGGATCAGCGAGGGCACACGGAGGTCCTCATTAAGACACACCCGAACAAAGATCGCCCACTTCTCTTCCCCGTCCAGATAGTATACGTCCGTATGGTTTTCGTCGCAGCAGTGTGCAATTGCAAGGATGCTCTGGCGTAATTCTCTGAAGGTGTCTTCCTTTGCAGACAAAGGCCCTTTCTTTCGCTGCGACGTGGCCCCTGTGCCCGTAACTTCTTCCTGGATGTTGTTGCGATGGGATGCCTTCAGTATATCTTTCCCAGTCCATTGCGTAAATTCGGACGGATCCACAGTCTTCGTGCCAATGAGCTGGTCAAATTGCTGTGAAGTATCAAGAGCGTTTCCGAGCCGTTTATTGAGGTCTTCCATTGGCATTTTCGTGTCCTTGGGAAGCACTACACCCATCGAGGAGAGGAAAACCAAGATGTCTTCCCTTGAGATATCCTTTGAGGTCATTTTGAGAAAATGGAGGCGGTGGGGGCAAGAAGATGCTGAGGAGCTGATGAATGGAAGAGATCCGGATGAATGTTTGGATTGAAACTCATAAACAAATAACGCGTCCAAGTCTGGGTGCACCGTGACTCGAAATTTCCCTTCGTGAATCGTCGGAACTCCGATTGCATGACACACTGCCGGGGCCGGACTATTTTGACGAGGAGGCAAAATGTTACAGCACGTTGTTTGAATTTTTCCAAGTCACATTTTGCCGTTCCAGATAGTGGGGTCGCATGACTTTGGCAAAATTTTAACAACCTGCTGTCAATTTTGCCTCCCCAGCAAAATAATCCAGTCGCCGCAGTGACAACGCCCTTGAAGTCTCGACAACTCTCAACTCCGAGTCAAGATCCATTTTCAACGGATATTTCTACTGCTGGTTCAGTTATTGATGAATTATGTGGCGTCTCATCCTAATAATAGTTATATATATTCAGATTATATATGGTATGGAATGGATGTAAGTATTACTTAGCTAACTACATTACATAAGTAATTCAGGTAACCTTAGCGACCTCGTTAGCTATTTACTGGAGGATAGAAAGGGAGCTACGAAAAAGTGAGAGAGGGGTAGACGAGAGTTTAGAATAAGGATGGTTTGGAGATGGTGGGAAGTAATATGTAGATTTGGGTAATGTATGTCACGTGTTGCCCTTATATTAAGTTATCTCCTTAGATGAGCTATTCTTCGACTGAACTCATTTCGGAATAAGGAACCCCACGTGCCTAAATCGTGAAAATAAACAAATTTAAAGGAAAATAGTCCACCCAGTGCGGCTTCATTGAGCAATTTTTTTATTTCCAAGACCTTAGGCCTGGCTATTTTTCAGCCCACATACAAATTTTGCCAGAACACCTTAGAATATCTAACAGTATATCACATGAACTTTTTGACCCCATCAGATGTGTTAATAATAACGTGTTAATAACATCCTATTTAATATAACAAATCTTGCTGTACCATCTCGACAGATCGTTCATGTCTCGTATCACATCCAAAAAAACTATTTTTAATTTTTAATCGCCTTGAAACAAAAGGAATTTTAATGGCCATCTCGGGTGAGTTTTTAATTAAATCAGTGGTCACCGAGATCACCGAGCAACTATCTGAACGAAATGGTACGGTACTCCGCGAGCTTTGACAGCCGATTTCGGCAGCTCCGGCAGCCCTCGTCTGTGGGTTCCGCTGGTGCCTGCACCCTCGCTTTCGGTGCCAAAAATCATCTACGGAGCTCTTGCATGTCCCTTTGAAAGTCAACCCATTTTTTTCTCTCCTTAGGGGCAAGTGCCAAAAATCTAAGTGCGCAAGAGGGAACGGCAGTGGAGTCGGCATCAAGTGCCAAGTCCCACGCAAGCAGAACCAAACAGCAATTCAAAAAAGTTCAGACTGCAAAACAATATACAAGGCACTGTAAGCAAAGACTTGGAGCAAAGATGTTGAGAGAGAAAGAGACGAATGATTCAACTTCAACATGATGCACGTAGAATTTGGGGAGGGGAAAAGGACTCATTGCTCTCGTTGTGGTTTCGAACTTGTTTCGAACTCTTTGATTTTGGGAAACGAGTAACAGACAGGCTTGAGACAGGCTTGAGAAGAAATCAGTGAAGAGACTTCTCCACATCTCCCGGACTATTACAAGATCAAAAGACCATAGCGTGCCTATCACAAGGCAAGCACCAGACTGCACAGGACTTTTCGTTTTTACTGAGATTCAACAGAGGCACCTGGCAAGCACTATGATTGATGTATCGAGCCTGAACCGGATTATTTTCACTGAATTTTAGTCAGGCAAAAGTCGGAAAAACAACACCTACTCCAGGTAAGCTTAGATCGACCATTCTCCGACCGCTGTCGGACTTATACCTGATTTATTTTGTACTGAGACGCGTCAGGACTTGGTGTTCCAGCATTGATGGGCAGGTTCCTCCTGCTCCCAAGGACTTTATAAAAATGGCTTTGAGAACCAATATAGAGCCCATCCCCTGGCCATCCTAGTGGATTCATAGTAAGTCGATCTTACCTGAGGAGTTGTACCATACTGAAGATATCCAGGACGCAGGAAATTTCCTCGCCCGAATTCGCAAATCTCTCCTAGGGATGTGTGGTTTTCCGGACCCTGAACCTGGAGCAGACTCCTCGACACCATCACTCCCTACGATAAATCATGACGAAGAGACACCTATCCCTCATACCCTATGTCCGCGCGGCCGGCACCCTCGATGCTCAGATCCACCATTGCCCTCAAGTCCTCTTCAACTGCGTTTGACGCCAAAACCACCAAAGCTATACAGTGATATTCCAAACGAATTGTGGTATCTTATCTTCCAATTCCTCGTCTCGTCGGATATCACTTTCCCCACGCACCGCACCTTGGTGCAGGTGAGAGGCGTTTGCCGTTCGTGGAGAGAAATTGCCGAACGTTTGATATGGGAAGCAATGAAATGCTTGGTTGCATCCCCAAGACTGTTTGACTCCCCTTCTGACGACTTCCCCCGCGATTTTCCTGTCGAAATTCAGTTGTGGTTGGAAGAGAGCGTCGCGCGTCTAGTTGAAGGCCGCAAGCGAGACACTGACCGTGGATCAGATAGCGGCACAGAGCTTCGGCTCGTTGCTTTTCATTTCGATGAACGGTATCATCCAGACCAAAATCTTGCAAAGTTCTTCGTCTCCGCCCTCTCGAATTGCGTACGCGCGGATATCACCATAGACCACTTTCCTGCCTCCACCAACCCCTTTTCTTCATCCGATGCACATGGACTTCGCTCGCTCCCCGCAATCCCGCTTCGCCAGTTCTCATTCTCTTCCATGGATCTCGGTATTCGTGATACACTACCTCAACAATTCGACTTTCCCTGGCATTCGCTTCGACAAGACCTGCCGTGGTGGCAGTTGACAGACATCACTTTGGATTGCGTGCTTTCATACGACGATGCGCTCGCTGTGTTATCAGCTGCAGTAAACGTGGGGAGGGCCGAATTGGGGCGACTCTCATCAATGGGCCTTGGTACCTTAGCGATGTGTAACATTATCTCCACCACTCTACACACACTCCAAATCAACACAAGTATTGATTTGCGACCTCTGTTCGCGAGGTTGGATCTTCCGGCACTCGAGGATCTCCAACTGGCTGTCTACCTAGATTCGATCTCAAACGCGCCCCCAAACCACATTTTGAACCCCAGCCTGAACGTCCCATGGCATTGTCTCGAGAGACTTTCTCTTCAAAGCAACGTAACATACCGACAATGTGACCTTAACAACATTCTGCGGCACTGTCTTCAACTCAATCAGCTGAAATGGGAAGGAGACCGCTCCGAGTTCAACTACCTTCCATTCGAAGCACTTACGCGACTTCAAGGGTTGATCTTTGTCTCGGACCAAGACGGATATCAACATCTCTCCAAGAAGATCGGTTTTCTGCGCGACATCACCAAACTCTCCTTGTCCCATTATCACGCTCTTCTCGGAAGAAATGACAAGCTGCCTAACCTATTGCATATCACAATTAGCGGGCCTATCACTCTTGTTCACCTTTTCCAAATACTCCAATCCCGGACTCAACGTTTGTTAAGCGGAGACTTTTGCCTCAACACCGTCACGCAGTTTTGTCCTGCACCGTTGAGATGCGAGGCTTTACAAGTTTTGAAGTTGGTTCTAGCCAATGGGCGCTCCTTTCCTTGGGGGAAATTACACGCCCCTCAACTCAAGACCCTCAAAATAAACGTCGGGGATAAAGACCAATCATCAATGCGTCGCGAGATGGAAGCCTTCAGCTCTGTACATCTTGACACAATCATCTCTATATATGCCCATTAAGCCCTCTTTACCCTGGCTTTCGTCCATGTTCTCTATTTTCATACTTACCCATACTTGCTGCCTTTTTTCTATTACCGTTGATTACCGCGGCTCGTCGCTTGGAAATTCATCTCTAGATTTATCTGTTTTCCTGGCGGGAAGTGCAATAGACCAATTCCCTAGTGAAGATCACGAAGTGTTTGATAGGCAGAGTTCATTCTCGCAACGTTCTAACATTGGTTCCCACCCTTATGTTATTGGCATCATTCTGGTGGCTTCCGCTCATTTTTTTCGGCTGGCATAAGCCTGTCTTCGGGCTCACTCGTTGCTCCAAGCTCGCTTTTCAAGTGCTTATATTTTTTTATAAATATTTAGTCAGACACCTTTTTGGCTTTTTTTCGCCCATTTTCTACGTCGTTGGATCACCTGTCGACCCCTATACGATACCTGACACGCCGTTAGTTGTAATACATGGGGTCTCAAAGAGGCAGAAATTTCCCGATTTGATTAACCAGAACCTCACAACTATTCGAGTTCTCTTGGTTGACAACAATTTGTAGTTCATCATAAACACAGGTTTTATAGGATTGATAGCTGCCAGATGTGTTTGTCCAACCCGCTCGACCCTTAGAGGTTGAGGTTGATGGGGCTGCAGCCCAAAACAAGAAGGCCGCCGCTCTATCCGAACAAGATATTTAGACAGACGACATAACATATTTAAAAGACGAAACTTACGAAGTTGTTGCCGGTGCAGCAGACGGGCTGGGCACTGCAAGAGGATCCACCACCAGCAAGGATGGTAAGTGGGGAACAGGTCACTAAAGGATCGATTCTGTCAGTCGCGTAGTTGGCGACAATTGCGGGAAAGACATACGACCAACGAGGCCGGTAACGGATCCAACAACAATTCCGAGAAGGCCGAGGAGCGTGGATGTGGTCGGATCGCTGGGCTTTGATAAAATGGCCATCAGAACTCGTCGAGTGGAGTTGAAGAAATAAATCGCTTACAGCCACAGCCGAGTTGCAGCACTGGAGGGAGCCAGTGTTGCACTGGTTGGAGGGACCACCGCCGTCATTGCGGGGAAGGACGTTGGCAGCCGCAAGGACGGGGAGAGCCAACACAAAGGCAGAGGTGGCACGAGCAAACATGTTGAATGTGGTAAGGAGTTCGACGGCTGTTTGAGTAGACGAGCTAAGGATTGTTCGACTGGGAAATTTATGCACCTTTTATATCATTCTGGGTCCGATTATTACTGGAACATACCCAGGATCGATTGACGAAACTGTCAACGCATGATCTCTGTCGCAGGAATTGGCAAGTCCTGAAGAAAATCAGACATAGGCTGTCATTTTTTTGAACGAACATGCCATGATTGAGGACTTCTCCCTCGTCTAGCTTGTCGCTCCTTGCATTGTGATTGGTCTCGGTGGTAGAGCGCCTCAGACGACGCGTTCCCACAACCCACGCGTACGATGGATAAGGCTGTCAAACTCCATTGGTACTCACAGTCGGAAAGGTAACGGGTACTTATTGATAATACCTCTACAGTAAGTAATCACTGTTTTCTATCCCAATGTCGGGTGAAATATCAACCCCAAAGCCACTCAAACTCCTAAGGCACCTGTTGCGCCTCGGTTTAAAAATAGGTTTGTCGGTCTTTATTTTTGACTGGCTATCCAAAGAACCTGGGATCATATCCAGTGATCGGAATATGCGGCGAAGGCGAAGGTGATTAAACCCTTGAGTTATCCGAAGTCCGAATGGAAATAATGCCAGTAGATCCAGCACTGTAGATGTGCAGACGACATTCTGTCAAATTCAAATTCCTCTCTCTCAGTCTCTCCATCAGGTTTGTACGTACCCGATGACGTGAAAGATCCGGAGTTGTAAATTTATTTCATGGGGGTACAGTGGTCGTAATCGACTGTTAAGCCCTCAGCTTCTCGGAAGAGCTGACGCTCGGAACCGAAATAATTGCAGATCCTTGTGTGCACATGTACTTTGTGGGCTAACAACATCGTCGTCATGTCAAATGAATATTTTTCTCATCTGGGCCACTCTGCAAGATTTGTGGAAGACGGTGCGAAATATGGATGGCTAATTGATTTCAAATACATGGGGAAGGACCTATGTGGACTTCATATCTAATGACAGGCGCTCAGAATCTGACATCATAGGGAAACATATCAAAGGTCCAGAATTGGAGGATACTATGAGATATCCACAGAAAATACGCCGCTCCCAGAGCTCTCCCAGCATCAGGTCCATCCAGATTTGTTTCTGTATAAGAGGGAAAGGATAGGGGAATATTGGACCGAAACCAGTGTTCTCTTTACCCGGGGGATGTAGACCATCTAGATCGAGTTAAAATTTGCTCACCAGTCCCCAGTCCCCTTTCATTAAGAATATTTTCTGGGATAGACACAAATACAAACCTCATTACACGTTGATTAATTTGCATCGCTGCCATCTCCATCTTGTCTTCCCGGATGATGTGCAAGATCCCGTTGATAGCCTAGAGTGGGGTCATTCAAAAATCCAGGATTGTCTTGTTCGAAGTTTGCATCTCGTGCGGGACATGATATCTTGAAAAGAGGTATGAGACACAGTTGTCGAATGCTATGGTGCGAGTCGGAGCTTCTTCCTCACTGAACGCGTTCCCCATCTGCTCAAAGTGTCGGTAAACTCGAAAAAAATATACGCGCTAATATGTGCGTATCATACCGTCAGATTTTCGGGTATTCTATCAGTTTCAGAAGGTTTCTATAAGTGTGATAAGCTTTATGAGTCGGATTGGTACTTACCATGCCAATTCTGCCCAATCAAGCATTTTGGTGCTGAGAGGACTGTATCGTTGATTATAGGGTATGCCAGAGCTTACCCATGTTGTCAGGTTAATAAGTTAGCCACCATTTAACGCATGGCATCCATATCTCTGATTCCAAAAAGAAAGTAAAAACAATGACATTTCATGGAGCTACTACATAACATTTGACATGTTGGTGACGCCCCAGTGCTACGCTCAGTGTACTGGTAGACCTTAGTCACCTGAAAGTGCCTAGTGAATCTGAAAGACTATCAGAATTGCGTAATTGAAAATAGGACCTATGACAACTGTACCGCCAAACATTGCGTCCATATTCTCGGTTTGGGGATCAAATGACTCACCATTCAAGGAACGTTGCCCGGCGCCAATGAGGGCAACGTAGATCCGAGTAAAGAATCAATTTTCAAAGGGGCAGGCGTAAATGTGAAATGCTCACTCGGGCCATAACCTTTAAGTTGAGGACAGAATATAGTCAGTGTCAATATTTTTAAAGGATTAGAACATTGATCATACTCCGAGGTCCAGTATACCGTACTTCGGTAGTATCGCTCAACCATCCGATTTTCCTCCCGAATTAAGTTTGCCTTCCTTTCGCCTGGTTTGAGGTATTCATCGGCGCGGTTTGGTAGTACTTACTCGTATCTTCTAGATATATATGGATGGAGACTCGCGGCGAGCTCTTCAACAGTTTGGCCTACGAGTGGAATTGTTGTGATCGCCGTTGGTGATAACGCGACCACATGATATCAGTTGAATGTGCGCAAGGGATCGAGCGCGCAGTCACCTTGAACAAGCCACACTAGTGTCCAAGTTGTGAGCGTAGAAATAGTTGGGGTGCTAAATTATTAGGAAAACGCTCAATATCTATGTAGGCCAGATAGGCTGATATAGGTTCGATAGGTCGATAGGTCGATAGGTTCTCCCCTCCTATATACCTTGCCATAGGACACAGGATATCATATCCAACTTAGGTCCATAGGTCACAAGACACATAGGGCAGATAGGCAAGCATTGGTATAATATTTAAAGCCGCAGCGCATACAAACGTAGGGTAGATAAATGAATCAATAGGCTAAATGGACCCAAGACGACTCTACATTTTGTCCCTACACTCCGAGAGAACAATATCTTCCTTCTTAGTGGACTTCATATCCTCTTGCGAGAGTTCTGTGGGCCTACATTCGATACCTTCGGCGACGACTTTGGCTAAAGTAAATCAAATAGACAGATTGTTCACATATGTTCGGCACGTACTGGCAACGCCACACCGTTGCATCCCCCTGTCCTCGAACAAAGATCCATGCGTATCGATGGGAGATGAGCCTGACGAACGGTATCCGAAGATTAGAACGAGAATGCACATTTATCCTGTAATGATTGTGCAAAAGAAAAGGTGGAATAAGACTTACCGCGAAAGTCGCAAGAGCCAATACGGCACATGGTTCACATCCACCTGCGACTCCGGGAGGACAGTCAAAGTCATGGGGAAATGCAGCGCCAATCCTTTGAACACGAAATCTGGTGAGGAAAGGTGCAAGATGCGTGAGTGAAGTATGGGCTCTGGAGGGGAATAGCTTCGAATCAATATAGAGAGCGTGTGGTGGGAGGGCATGGGCACAGTGCAGTGGTGGAGATTACGCTGCCTTGTGCTTGGGTTTTGGCTTCTTGAACGAAGCTGTAGGATGGACTACAACCGAGGCAGCAGTGGAGATCGCGCTGGCTCGTGCTGTGGCACTGCCATTGTGAGTAGGCTTTCGAGAAGGTATGGGCACAACGCGGTAAGATCTCGCCGCCTCGTGCAGGGCGCTGCAGTGGGAGTGAGCTCGCGGGAGGGGTTTCAAAGATGGGAGCTGCCGTGTTGCCACCTGCCGTTCTCTTGCTGTCGCATAGAAAGATGGGGCCTGTTCGCACCAGCAGCGGATACACAGAGACGATGTAAATCTCACTTGTTAGGAATTCAACACGGTCACATGACGTCGGAGCGAGGGGTCCCGGAAACCTTTATCGTTTGAACTCTTGATCGACAGTTTGTTGCTATCTCTGTTGTCGGTATGATCGGAAGGAAGCCCAACAACAGCGTAATTGAGTCTCGAGCGCCGGAAGCGAGCGCTCCGAGTTGCTTGCGCATATAGCACTTATGGTTTACTCACTTAAGTGCCTTGCACTTGGATCGGACTTGAGTTTGGGGTGAAATTTGTGGCTGTACCTTCACCAAAGTGCACCTCAAGTGAATTCAAGTGATCTAACCCTGTCAGATACGACTGACCGTGTCAGGCAGTTGTAGTTTTTACTGTGCCACGTAGGGTATTCAAGTAAATCAGTCTTTCATAGGTCCCATTCTGCCTATCGATACCTGTGAAGACTGATTTGACCTACACAAACCTACATTAACATGGTTCACCTATCGCCACAATCAATTCTCCTGATGAAACTCCTGGTCACTCATAGTAACGTACTATGGAAACCGGGACTGCTTTGACAAACATCTGGATATATGTATAGAAATATATATAGATTGTTGGGACCTCGGACACACCACGTGCGCATCAGCAACGCAAAAGCTTCCCGCCGCGGCTTGAATTAATTGATGCTCGTTCCAAGCTCCTTCGGGTTATGTGAAGTCTAAAAAAAGAATATAGTAAATGAAATATTGGAGAATATGTCTCCCCAAGTGACATAAATAAACTAGGGCATAGAATGTGCTACCGTAAAATATTGTGGCAGTTTGGATTTCGTGAAATATATCCAGTGTCAATGTAGAGACTTGCAGTTGAACAGTTTCGGTGGAAGCGATTCGTGCTCGAGCAGAAGGTGCATTTCAAATTCTGACATAAAACTATTTCAAGTTGGAGGTTATACATCAGGCTTACATCTATATTCTGCTGGAAATTGTAAGCTTTCTTAACTAGTGAGCGAGGGGGTTCAACTCAACATGTGATAGAGGTGATTTGAGATCTTTGGAAAGCTAGACTTGGAATTCTGGCTATTGTCTGCTTTGCAGTCCAAAATGTAAAGGGCGGCTTTCAAACTCTCGTTTACTGAGTATACATCGACTTCTGGGTGGTGTGTGGGTTCTGTCTGCGTAGATAGTCAATTGCTTTTGAACATAAAGGGAAATCAAACTGCAGAGGAAACGGGCGCATAATTCTCAATTTCTCATTCAGTTTGCTGGTCAATACTCAGTCCCATCTTCAAGAAATCATGGAAGAATTTTCCGATGCCAAATGTTGTATGAAAAGCAGAGAATCCAGTTTACAAATGGTGTATATTCAGTCATTCACGGTCAGCGGCTGATCCAGGGTAAAGTGCATATAGATCAGCTTGAAACTTGTCCCGACTCGTGCATCTTCCATAAGGAATCGTCATCGCTTGGAGCGTAATATATTGCCCATTGAATTCAAGTTGTCTTGCTTCGAGAGAAATAGGGCACCAATAATATGTTGTTTTTAGAAGACTAAGCAGGGTGCAGATTTTTGGGGAGTCATCAATAGTCTGAATGGATCAAATTGTCATCTAGTATTGTAGCTTTGGGTTGGTGATTGAGTTCGTGTCACTTACATACTCATATTCTATCTCCCATATTCCATCGTCAGACCTGAAATAACTGGAGCGAGCATCATTTAATTCGAGGGCAATTTTTCGTGCTTCTGCCCCTCCGTGAAATCCTTTATTGCAGGGGATAGGGAGCCCGTTTATAGCTTTTTTTGCACAAGAAGCATACAAATATAATTCAAAACTATGGTGCAAAATTTTAAAGAAAGTTGGTCGTTGGGATTGCGTTGGGAAGCCCTCTATGACATGAATTAGCAGGCGCTATACGGCATCCAGACTCCAGACAAACGGACTGCCTATGACATCACACACCTTGCCAGTTGCCCTTGCCGACCTCATCTCTACTAGTCACTCGATGACATGCTTACCGAGGAGACCTTCAGTAAGGTCCCACTCCGCATTTGTTTGGTACAGGAAGCATGTTGCAGGGTTGGGGGAGTCCTAAAAAATCTACCGCTCACCAACCGTCTAATACCCGGCTGGTGTTTGAGTTTATGACACTTACGGAGACACGTAGTCCAATATTTCATTTGCCACATTCCGTTTTCAGACCTTCAATGCGTTGCTCTTACGCATCGAGGTGTGTCCGAGGTCCCAACAATCTAAAATATCAAGCCGGCATCGAGATCGACGATTACCTAAACTTTACATGACGAGGGTTTGTCTTCCAGATCTCCCGGACCATTACAAGACCAAAAGACCATACGCGACTATCACAACTACAGAAGGTAAGCACCAGACTTCACAGGACTTTTCGTTTTTACTGAGAGGCGCCAACACACTGATGTATTGAGCCTGAACCGGACTGTTTTCACTGAATCTTAGTCAGGCAAAAGTTGGAAAAACGACAGCTACTTCAGGTAATCGTAGAATTTGATGAAGAGGAGGTTGTTGGGACATCGTCGAAAGATGACCATTCCCCGCCCACTGTCGGACTTGTAACTGAGTTGAGTCTATTTTTTACTGAGACGCGTCAGGACTTATGTTCCAGCATTGGTGAGCGGGTTCCTCCTGTTCCCAAGGACTTTATAAAAACGGCTTCGAGAGCCAACATGGAGCCCATCCGCTGGCCGTCCTACTGGATTCGTAGTAAGTCGATCTTACATAAGTAGTTGTATGATACTGAAGATATCCAGGACGCAGGAAATTTCCTCGCCCGAATTCGCAAATCTCTCCTAAGGATGCTTGGTTTTCCTAACGCTGAACCTGGAGCAGGCTCCTCGACACCATCACTCCCTACGATAAATAATGACGAAGAGACGCCCATCCATGCCCTACGTCCGCGCCGAACCCCTCGATACTCAGATTCAGGATCGCCCTCGAGTCCTCTTCGACTGCGTTTGACGCCACAGCCCTCAAAGTCATACAGTAATATTCCAAATGAATTGTGGTATCTAATCTTCGAATTCCTCGTCCCGTCGGATAGTAATTGGCCCACACACCGTACCTTGGTGCAGGTGAGAGGCGTTTGCCGTTCATGGAGGGGAATTGCCGAACGATTGATATGGGAAGGAAGGAGATCCTTGGTTGCATCCCCGAGATTGTTTGACTCCCCTTCTAACGACATCCCTCGTGATTTTCCTCACGAAATTCAGTTATGGCTGGAACAGAGCTTCGCGCATCTAGTCGAAGGCCACAACCACCGTCGATCAGATAGTGGCACAGAGTTCCGGCTCGTTGCTTTTCATTTCGATGAACGGTATCATCCGGACCAAAACCTTGCAAAGTTCTTCGTCTCCGCCCTCTCAAAGTGCGTATGCGCGGACATCACCATAAACACCTTTCCGGCCTCCAACAACCCCTTTTCTTCATCCGACGCGCATGAAATTCTCTCGCCCCCCGCAATCCCGCTCCGCCGATTCTCATTCTCTTCCATAGATCTCGGTATTCGTGATACACTACCTCAAAAATTCGACTTTCCCTGGCATTCGCTTCGACAAGATCTGCCGTGGTCGCAGCTGACAGACATCATGTTGGATTGCGTGCTTTCGTATGACGATGCGCTTGCTGTGCTGTCAGCTACAGTAAACGTGGGGACGGTCGAGTTGGGGCGACTCTCATCAACGGGCCTCGGTAGCTCAGCGATGTTCAACATTGTCTCCACCACTCTACACACACTCAAAATAAACACAAGTATTGATTTGCGACCTTTGTTCGCGAGGTTGGATCTTCCGGCACTTGAGGATCTCCACCTGGCTGTCTACCAAGCTTCGATATTAAACGCGCCCCCAAACCACATTTTGAACCCCAGCCTGAACGTCCGATGGCATTGTCTCAAGAAACTTTCTCTTCAAAGCGATTTGACGTACCGACAATGTGACCTTAATAGCATACTGCGACACTGTCGTCAACTCAATCAGCTGAAATGGGAAGGAGATCACTCCGAGTTCAACCACCTTCCATTCGAAGCACTGACGCAACTTCAAGGGTTGACCTTTGTCTCGGACCGAGATGGACATAAACGTCTCTTCAAGAAGATCGGGCTTCTTCGCGACATCACCAAACTCTCATTGTTCCATTATCACACTCTTCTCGGAGGAAATCAAAACCTGTCTAACTTATCGCATATCACAATCAGCGGGCCCATCACTCTTGTTCACCTTTTCCAAATACTCCAATCCCGGACTCAACGTTTGTTAAGCGGAGACTTTCACCTCAGCACCGTCACGCGTTTTTGTCCTGCACCGTTGAGATGCGAGGTTTTACAAGTTTTGAAGTTGGTTCTCGCCAATGCCCATTCCTTTCCTTGGGGGAAATTACACGCCCCTCAACTCAAGACCCTCAAAATAAACGTCCGGGATACAGTCCAGGCATCAATGCGTCGCGAGATGGAAGCCTTCCGCTCTGTACACCTTGACACAATCATCTCTCTATCTGCCCATTAAGCCCTCTTTACCCTGGCTTTCTCTCGACTTCGTCCATGTTCTCTATTTTCATACTTACCCATAGATACAAACCTTTGATTATTGGACCGTGTCCAAATTTTTTGAAGCTATTTCCTGTTTTTCTCACCTTTTTAGACGTTTTCAGGTTTCCGGAAACCTCAAACCATTTTTCTAACCTATATTATAATAGCTTTGTAACACCCCTTTAACTTTTTGAAGGTTTCAAATTATATTATATTCCTGAAGGAGTGCTCTCGTTGGCGTAGGAGGCAAGGGTGGAATATCTCCTAAAATGACACATGGAATCAGCTTGGAGTCAGCGTGAGATTTGACACCCAATATTATCTCGAAGCTCTTCCTGTATTGTTTCTTGAAATTGTCGTGATGGTGTCGATTGGGATTCAGATAGTGAACCTAATTTGGAAAGGGTAGACATGACCTGCGATTAGTCGACTCATATGCATGCCTGATCATGAATGGGCCTTTGAATAGACGCCTTTTTACAATTGCATTCTGTCCGAAGGCCAACATTGCATGCACCAGGAACAATTTATAAGTTTCAATTAGTCTAAAAGAAAAATAGGAAATTCAATCCTCTATTTCCATGACTGAGAGGTTCTAGTCGAAGGTCATGCCACCGTCGATAGTGATCTACACGCTTATTTGCAATTAACCAAAAAAGAAAACCCGGACAAAAAAGGACTCTAATTCGATTTTTTATTCGTCCAGTGAGAAACCTCGAATTCTGCAAGGCGAGCTGGACACGAGAACGGGGACATCAGGCGTTCCCCACAGCCATATCGGTTCTCAGTGTTCGCCTATTCGTATGGCTCTCAGTTAAATGAGCTCTTTGACATCCTTATTGTACATCGATGCGCTCAAGACGCCTCATCCGGGCTGCTTTTTTAACGAGTAATTTAGTTAGCATCGTAGTTTTGATGGGCTCGGGTGCATAGGCGTTGTCACGGACGGTTCTTCTGCATAGCCAACTCTTGTACTGTAATATGATGGCGTCGGAAAAAAGCCCAAGCTGGACGTTCATGTTCAACCTTTCGGTACTCATTAGCAAATAATTCAAATGCATATATCTCTTCCCCACTATCGACGATGCACAGATATTGGGCCCACGCTTTTCCTGCTTGATCATTTGCAGCGGAATACACCGAGTGCATCGGGTGATGTCCCGATCTTGGTGCTTTTCAAGTGCTCTTATTTTCATTGAGACACCTCTTCGGCTTTCGCCCCTCGTCTATGTTCTTGGATCACCTGTCGACCCCTTTCGTTGGGACTGTTCGGAATCATCAGCTTGAATTATTTAGTAAGATATTTCCTTGACGTTGTGAGTTTCCTTGCAGCAATCCACCTTCGCCGATTGATTCTGATAGAAGACACATTTCAAAATAACGTGCATCGTCCACCTCACCATCCTTCTCAGGCCTGAACTATGCCGACCGCCTCTCTGAGGTGGCGTAATCCCAAGTTGGTACTGCCACCGTTGTTCTGTTCCAGTCGGCCGCGACGACACATGAAGGAACTTATCATAGATCATTCGGATTGGCATTCCGGCGTCCCCCATTGGTTGGTGATCGCCACACGTGAGCCGAAAAGGCACAGCTGATTTAGCTCGTTTCTGCTCTGCACCACCCACGGTCCACAGGGCGTTTGCAACGAGTCTGTCAGCCACTGGCCATCACCTCAGAAGACAGGGTTCATGGAAGGCCTCACGCTCCCGGGTTCTCCCCCGAATGACCTCAGACTTGAAGGGAACATCCACCATCCCACTTTGACCCCATCTCCACGCCTATAATTTCCTCTCCCACCGTTTGGCGCATCCACCATGCTATCAATGACCACCTCGGGATCGCACGACACCTCATTTGAGGGCAATTCCACTCCCACCAGTAGTTCACCGTTGCCGCCAGAGATATGGTTGCTCATATGCCTCCACCTCAAGACCGCTGAGCTACAAT
>Ga0307513_10002497_pt1 | contig 25454 bp, 27 predicted proteins | sample 15_EM_MG_FD_202174 | JGI IMG/M metagenome (GOLD analysis project Ga0307513, IMG submission 202174) | Populus trichocarpa ectomycorrhiza microbial communities from riparian zone in the Pacific Northwest, United States - 15_EM | ecosystem: Host-associated > Plants > Roots > Unclassified | place...
AGCAATATTTTAAGCCCCCCCCCCCCCCCCTGATTGTTTATATAAACTTATGATAACCTCGGAGTATCACTACCGCATACGCACCTAAACACCCTGTCATCGACATCGTCGAAGTTATCTTCTCCTAAGCTTACACTATACCCGGCTTTCTTACTACTTTCGGTCATGGCTTTCCACCAGCTTCTTTCATATCGACATAGGGGCGCCTCTACTTCGTACACCGCACTCCCATATACGGACCCTGATTAACGAACGGCTCCTGGGCAACAGATTGGTCTGTAGAGACTACGGCATACTCCCACAATATGGCACTTCTCCAACTCGCATCGAGACGAGAAAACACAATTGCCCCGACTAGCAGTGTCAATGATATATAGCCCTTTCTCAATGCACCCCTTCCACAAGGCACGTGGCTATTCTTCGGGTATGATATCATAGTGCCAGGGTGCCAAGCCTTTTGTGGAATATGGATCACGTGACCCTCGATTAACTTTATCGTTCGAAATTTTTTTACTTTCAAAAGTCCCTTATGATATCATACTGGTATATACGGACCAGTTCTTCGATCAATCCCCGCCGCACAAAGTCCTACCCAACCCTTCAACGCCAGAACACAAGTCACTCAGTCCACCTGCCTGCAAAATAGGCAATTGGCCTCGCTTAGGACTACGATGTCCTCTAGCCCATTGTTCTCTCATACAGGAACCCAGCAGTCGCACCAATGAGCTGCCTCGCACCAATTTGCCGCCGCCGCGGTTTCTTTCGGCCTCTACAGTTAAATTTGTGCTACAGCTACCGGCTCCACACCGGGCAGCGGCTGCTCCAAGATATTCCAAAGGCCGGCGAGGCTCGTACACTAGGTACGACGCCGTACAGTCCTTGCACAAATACCGCCCGCAACACCAAACCAGACTGCACCATCTCCGACGCAACGCGGCTAGCAGAGTTTCGAGCGCGTATTCGGGCCAACTACTCACCTCATACACTGCCATTTCAGGCAGGAACACCGGATTACTGTTATTTGCGTGATAAGGGCTTGTTAACGTTGGAGGATGTGCAGCTGGTCACCCGGGAGTTGGTCATTGCGGCGTTGATCCGGCAGAAGGCTTCGGGCGTGGGCGGCGACCTGATTGATGTAGCCCATACCATCATTCGGGACATTCAGGCCGGCTTATTGCCCTCTCACTATCTAGTGAGCGGGTATATGATTGGTGTGCTTCGTATCTCAGGGACATTGGAGGACTTGACGAGGTTCTGGAACTGGTTGGTGGACCGCGGCGGGGAATCATGTACCGTCCAAACATTTGGAATCATGATTGAGGCGCTGACTTACCGCGGTGCAAAGTTGAGCATTATGGAAGGAATGTATAAGGAAGCTGTAAAGCGGTTTTACCACCCGGATCAGAGATCCCGGGTTCTTGCGCAAGGGATTCTAACGGCGAGATTGTTGAACGGGAATTGGAGAGGGGCGTACGAGCTGTATGACACTTATCTTAGGCTCTACCCGCAATCTAAATCCCGGAGCTTTATTGAGGAATTGTTGATGTTTGAACGTCCCCCAAATGAAGCAGCCATCATAGCCATTATCTGCTGTCGAGTGGGTATGCCAGTAGGCCCTGCACTGATTAGAATTATCCTTCATGGCATATGGATTAACTACCGAGATGTTCGGTCCATGCTTACCGTTGCGACGGCACACACTGGCGCCAAGGGGAAGGTCAATGGTAGTTTTATTTTGAGGCTACTAGCCTGCATCATGTCATCCGCATCTGACGGCCCTCTTATAACCCTAGGAAAACGATACCAAGAGGGGTACAACTTCATCCATCAACAGATACACGGGATCACAACGGCGGCACGGAGCCGGGGTTTCCTATTTGCTCCGCCCAAATGGACGGGGCTCATAAATGTTGCCGGTGGTCTAAGGAGAAGGGACATGTTAGAAGCGGTCTTAGGAGTGATGGGGGATATGAGAATAGAGTTTGACGACCATCACTTGAGAGCCATTATTTACGCCTATGGCACTATAGGCGATATAAAAATGGTGGTGAAAACCTGGAAAGTTTTAGAGAAAAGATTTCCAGAGTCTACGCATAAAAAATACCTCATGCGCCCTCTTATTACATGCGGGCTCGAACGGCGAGATGCCGGGAGGCTCACGAATTCAAGGATGTCCTCTTCAGATGTTCTCAAAGCGGCCGACGATGCACTCTCGAATCCCGCGCGAAAAGCGGCTCCACTACCTCCCGGTGCTAGGTCCGGCTGTCCCCTTATCGAAAATTCCAAAATTTCGCTTGAGGAAATGCGAGAAGATATTCAAAAAGCATCTGCGAAATTCCTCGCGGCCCTGCAAAATTACGGAGAGCCCTATGGATTTTCGGCGGACCCCGACTTCTCCACCATTCCCTCCAAACTCCCAGCCGGCTCATCACCTCCTCCCGTTGCAACGGAAGAATTAGAATCCTACTACAGTACGATCGCTAGTTTGGGTGCCGCAAAGGCAGGGGAGGTAGATGAGAGTACGGGATATACTACGGAACACTTGCACTTCGAAAATTGGCGGTCCATAAACCAAGTGTTAGCGACTGCAGAGGATAACGAAGAGCGGGAAAGATCTGCGCAAATGGAAGTCCGAGTTCTGGATTTCTCGACGGATAGCTTATTATTACATGTTGGCGAGGAAGGTGGGGAACCCATGTGGTATCGGGTCCGGGAATTGGATGATCGGTTTCGCCTGGAAGCTGAGGCGAGGGAAAGGATTCAGGAGAGAAAGAAGAAGGAGGCAGAGCAGGACGAGGATGATGAAGCGGATGAGGAGCCAGTGGACCTGGTGCACAGGAGGATGATGCTCCGTTCCCGAGCTAATTTGTGGAGACAGCTGGGTGTAGAGAATTTGGTGAGGGATCTTGGAAGTATGCCATCTTTGGGGGACGGGCAGAGGGGCGATGGGGATGAGGACGAGAGGTTCTAATTACGAAATAATATGGGGGAATTTTTTTTCCTAAGAGGAAGCCATGAGTAACGCACAAGAGCTATTCTGATGTATTAAGTAGTCTACAGTGGTACAGCCTTGGTTAATCGCTACTATAGGGCGCGTTAAAACTAACTACCCGCAGCATTCTCATTTCCACCTCCTCCTGCCTCAAGCAATGCCTTCTTCCACTCTACGAATTCATTCGCAACATGTTGTTTTATTCCAACGAACGAATTCTTAAACCCACGCCCACACCTCCAACACGTATAGTCCATCTTGAGTAATCTCGCCCGTTCATGATGTTCCCATCTGGGATCATCATCCCGCAGCGGCAATTCCTCAAGAGGCACAAAAAACGCCGTATTAAACGAATCTGCTCCCAATAATTATTAGCCTTACAACTCCCGACCAAATCGTACCAAGAGAGGGGTATGGGGAAGCGCACTATAATGTACCCTCTTCTTCACCCTGTCCGAGAACCCCTCACGCGAAATAACATGCACATGTAGATGATTCATGCTCGGCCCCGCATGGACCCCAACCCTAACCTCCGCCCCCCAATCCACCCCTTCCCCGCCTGCGGCGGTACCACTGCCGCAAATTTTCCTCCTCAGTTCCTTCGCCACCAACCCCTTTAACTCCTCCGCGTCCGTCCGGATCCGTGCCAGGAACCCCTCGTCCTTGAACGCTTCGAACGGGTGCAGCAGCGTCTTCTCGGGATCCCGCGGCAGGAGCAGCGCATGGACAAGCGCTTTTGGGAATGCGTCCCGGATGAATACGGATGTCGGGGTTTGCTTCAATATTATAGAGGGCGGGTGGTCAGACGGTGATATTATGTAGGGGGCTAGTGCGTCACGAGGGTCGTGGGGTGTGTAGGGGATTTGCTTTGGCGCGGTGGAGGCTGCGGTGGCGGTGGAAGTAGGATTCGGGGGGTAGCAATACATTTTGACTGCCGTTCAATTAGAGAGAGGTTGGTACTCCCGGTCCCAAAGGGGGGGGGCATACCAGCTTTGGTTCGCAAGCTTGCTGTCGGTGCTGTAGATGTTTCCTCATGGGTCACCGCTTCCCCCTCTCCTCCTTCTACATCTGCATCTTTTGCCTCAAACCGGTACTTCCGTTTCCGTTCTAAAGAACCCATTGTTTCCTCTTGTGAATTCAACCTCCCCAAGCCCTTTGCCGCGCCAGTGGTCCAGTAAGCCTTAAATTGAGACCCTCCCAACGCTGCAAGTGCCACGGTGTCCGCCCGCCGAGACAAAGTTTTCGTGAAAATTCCCCACAGCACTGTTATTCCGCTCCGAAGAGAGGTGGAAGGGAGGATGGTCGAGGGTGTACGCGGTTCAGCGATAAACGGCGAATGCCACGCTTCTAGTGTGTGGTGCCAGTATTGGGATTGCTAAGTTACTCCAGGAGAATATTATTTCCTCGGTACAAGTACTTGTGGAGGTGGAGTTATGCTTGGCTTGGCAAGAACTGCAAGCGTATTGTGGGGTTGGCTTGGCGGCGCTGATCTTCTCGGACAGCGGGAACGCTAGAGAACCACATGGAAGGTTTCATTTGTTCTTATTTTTACCTTTACCCTTTTAAAAAAAAGAGAGCCAGGGCCTCAGTGCATGGTCTCAGAAGGGGGAGTTAGCCGTTTGCACATTTTCCTTTTCCGATAGAAGGTGCGTGGGGCAAATGGTCATTAGTTGGGACCCCCTAGCCTCTCGTTGGCATACTTTCAGGTCTCAGTCATCAATAACATAGCAATCATAACGTGTGCGGGCTTCTAGATTTAACTAATGATTTTTCAGTGTATGATACTTAAAGCGCAGGATCAGAAACACGGTTCTTTCCCTCTTTTTTTTTGCCAATGGTAACTCACCAAGAAAAAACGCAACTCCAATCCAGCCACCCAAGTACCGGTACTGAGGCAATAGTTTTTGGCACGGTTTTTGGCTGCAATTTCCCTTGAGATGGCTAGGAAACGGCATAGCGCTAGAGTGAGCAGATTCATTTGGGACTTGGGCGCTAGGTAGGAAAGCTACGGAACGACAACGACAGGAGTATATCTAAAATCTAATAAAGGCATCTTGAGCCTCCATTAATTTCTGTACAGACCTCTTTGTTTTCACGCATGCCCCAATCCCCTTGCGCACTCCCGCGGTACAGTGCAGGGGTAAGGCCGAGCTAGAAGGCATCTCCGTAAACCAGAATAGTTCCATAACGGTCCACCGCACTCCCATGGCTTCCACGGCCAACGGCAACACGCTAGCTACCTTCGGCAACTCTTGCAGTGCTTGGGTATAGGGAAATAGCTAGCCTAAACCTACTGTAGGCGTCAATGAGAAGTCATTCAACAGCGCGAGCGATTGCAAACACTCATAAATCCCAGACGGTAGTTCCGGTCTGGTCTGTATAAAATAGAACACTAGAGCTCGGCTGCTCCTCCTCCACCACTACCTTAGGCCCTGTGGGTTTGACAGACTACCTCACATCAAAACAAATTTCGGCAGATTTCCTGCGTTGCTGGAAAACACTGCGTTTCGCGAGATTTAGGGTGTGTAGAGTCAGGGGAGAGGAAGGGAAGTTCTGTATTTGGGCGGACCAATCGCCATCCCCTTTTTGTGCAAGTTGGGTTTGGAGATGTCGGATCTATTGGTAAACAGTTCGAATGATATTCTAGAATGGAGGGAGACGTCTAGGTTTGAGAAGAGGTTGAACAGGGATTCTGGGAAGAACAGCGCAGGGGGAAAGGGAGGAGGTGAGTGTTTCGGGGGTGGGTGCAGGTATTGAGTGTCGTAGGGGCCCAGCCGTCTCTTGTAGTCGGTGAGTCGGTGAGCGGGGAAGCCGCATTTACGGAGCCCCTATTGTATAAAGGCCACGAGCTGCAGGTAGCCTACGATAAAGGCGCAAACATCTGTGTATTTCCTAACCCTCACGTCCAGCCCAGCATTAGTTAAGCCTTTATCATAATGTGTGACACTTCCTGGAGCTCCGTCACAGATTCTCACTCCCCACTGGTGTTGGACTTAGTTTTATCCGCCGTACAGGAGTAGTTCTTCTTTTACTCTTGTTCGCTTCCTTCGTCTTCCTTTTGTTTTCACAATTGCTAAGCTGCGCATTATTGAACTTATACTTTCGGATATTTGCTCTTTATCTTCTTGAGTACGACTGTACTTCCTAGTTCATACTAGTTTCACTTCAATGCCGTCAGAGTTTAAGCTCCATTCATCTGTTTTGGATCTTTTCATTTATTTCTCTGCTCAATCAGTCAATCATTGATGTAACTCTATGCGCATTAGATTTTTCTTTTGTCTTCCTTTGTTTTCTTGTAGTGGATATGTGTTCTTGTTGCAGAGCATAAATAGCACGCTCTCCGCTTCCTTAGAAAATCAAGCTTCTTTCCTGGTCCTGGCGAACACACACATCAACAACTGGGTAATTAGTTAGAAAAGTCTCATAGCGTTTTCAGTTGAGATTTGGTTTTGAGGAAAATAGAGTGTACTAGACCTCTAGGATAAGATGATATGAGTTTAAATAATTCTCTAATAATATAGCTGTTGGACATGCTATATGATACTAGTTTTTGAAAAGCTCGATGAGACATGCTCCATTTCCGTTACAATAACATGCATCCATGTTCCGTCAGCATGATACTGTTTGTACTGATAGATTTCTTTTGTTGGTTTTGGTTTTGGTTTGAATTCACCTCCGGAATTGCTTAAAATTTGGATAGTTTTGTTTATGTTAAGTTTATTCTATGTTTATGTTTTGAGATTCTGATGAGAAATAGTCATCAATACTATCATACCGTAACCGTTCAAATATAGGGTTAGTTAGTCTTTTCGGAGATGCTAGAGTGGACTACATCTAGAGATACAAGGACTGGAAGGTCTCTCAGGTACCTCCATCCCTAGCAACCCTTTCCCTTGAGACCTGAAGGGTAATAGTATCTCACAACTATACTAAATATTATAATACAGATTACTAGCACTACCTCGCTTTACTGAGAAAAAATGTTATGTACGATATACAAGGCAATAAATAGGGAGAGCTGCAACAGCTGCCCTCCCAAGGTAAAAGAAGCAATTTTTATTTTTAGTTTCTATTCTTACTTTTATATACATATTTTATTTATTTATTTTATTTTTTCATATTTCTTTCTTTGCCAACCCCCCTCCCATTCGCTTCTGCTACCCGCCGATCGCCAACCTTTAAGGTCTAGAGTCGGATTCTACCTCCTCGTAGCAGGATTGATAAACCCCACAGCCCTATTAATGAAGGCCAAGTTCTTCAATCTCCCAGTCCCCATAGGGCAGGATTTTTTTAATTCCCCTGCCCTACATGACGGATCGTTCAATAATAACTGATTGTCAGCATGGATCGAACTCCTGAGCTCCCGCTAATTGCGACAGGAGTATTAACCACTGCGCCAGCTAGGTATTTCATGAAATGTCAAACCGGGAACTAATATTTATCCTACAGGAGGCCCGATTTTGGGATTTCAATGGGTGGGTAGTGTGTCTCTTCCCGAGTTGCTGGTAGATTTCAACGGAGGCGTCTCCCACCCCGGGCCTTAGGTGTTTAATGAGAGATTCTCAGTGGTTTAAACCAGAATCAGTGCTTTTTGCGCTTGTTACTCTTGTACAGTACGGCTAGCAAAGCCCCCCTCGGGGCCTCGAGCCTCCCTACTTGCTCCTATGTGTATTGATTCAAGGGCAAGCATAGGCCAGCAAGCTGCCACCACTATGATCGAGGGCATAAAGATGTAACCACACATCAGCAATGATGCAGGATCAAGGGAAAGTGAGGGGATGGATGGTACACGGCTGTAATCGAACGATATCCAATGAGGGAAGATGCTGAAGTAGGGATTCTGTACTTATGACTTAGTTCATGTTGGGAAAGGGAACTAGTTGGGGAACAGCGGGCATGAATGCGGAGAATGCTATAGAAGTTTGAGGAACAACGTACAGGAGTGTAAGTTAGAAGTGACTAAAGGAATGAAGGAAACTTGTCTATAAAATTTGTAACACTACCATTATATCCGAGGTCTCCTGAAAGAGCACCCTCTCAATTGCGCTACCCTCGCAAACGCCAGTATAGTTTCTCTAGTATTCTTTGAAGAACTTTTCACCTTCATATCCTACAACTCGCTCATTGCGCCCTATCTTCCTTCATAACCCACATATCCCAACCCCCAAGCAACCTACTTAGTCACCAGCATAGATCGAGACATGCCCTTGAGGGAAGCCTCCACCAGAAGGAAGCCCATGGGCGAATTCTCTCTTCAAGCTCTTTTTCCTCTCGTCGTCTAGGTCCATTAGCTCATTTACTACATAAGAACCGGGCCTCATTTCCAGGTCAGGCTAGATAACAGGCCAGAGCATAGAGCATCGAGTGATTAGCGATGATGCTTGATTCTTTTTCCACTGGCCTTTACGAGCGCTAAAGAGTAGCCTAACACGACAAGTATCATAATATAAGACTATGATAGCTTAGGATACCGGCGTAGCACGGCATTTCTGTTGCTGATATGCAGGTCTGGGAAAGAGGTTTTTTTGGTAACAGGGGGTTGATTTGCGGTGTGAGGTAGGCGTAGTTGGTTAGCTTTTGTTGGAAATCGTACTTGCGCTCTTACATCCTCAGTAGTCACGAGTGGCGCCTCGTGGCTGCTTGTGTCAACATTAATTCTAAAGCTGTCGGAGTCGATTTTTGCACGCCTGGGTACCGTAATGGGTAGCTATGTGTTGGATTAGGCCATGCTGTTAGAAGTAGAGATCGTTGTTGTATTCTATCGTTGTTCTATCAAAGAAAGAAGCGGAACAAGTATCGGGAACGGAAAAGGAAGTTGTGATGAGAGGAGAAGGTGGCGCGGCAATAGGCAAACGAGTTTACATTCAACCATAGTTTCCAACACATGCTACTCGCTTGAATGGGTTAAAAGTCTTTCCTATGCCAAATACCCCAAGAGCCGACAATATTGTTTACCTTTGTTGGTAGGCAGGACATTCTATCTTCCTAGATATATGGTATCAGTGCAAGCCCGATATGTTAAACATTATTTGAGGAATCAGTGATAACTATTGTATAGCTAAGAGATATCTAACTCTCTTTTAAATCCTCTTCAAACTTCAGTTACACCGACTTGGTCACTTCGGAATTTCGTTTCTCATTAAATCTTCAGAACATACGCATCCTTTTATACAACTCCATCCCTTCAAAGGTCAACAAGGTGAAACAATAGCAACCCCTTATACACCAGAAGCTTCCTTGCAAGGTCATTAGCCCGGGCGGAATATCCTTCTACAGGCCTTCAGCCAAACCCTCCTGGGAACCTACATCCAATCCATGCCAGCCCTCTCCCACTAGGCCTCCCACAGGTCCTCCAAGAATGGCGAAAGAGATTCCTAGGTAAATATGAGATATTAGCGGACTTAACACACCAGGCTTGGGCCGTCCCCGAAGGATTGCGCAATCTGGGGAAAGTCTGCTGACGATAAACCTGCCTGATATATGAGCTGTCCCCCACTATTGCAAATTAGTGTGCATGCACCGGGGAGATAGAGTAACAGGAGAAAGAGTCCAGAGGATGACAGTCTCGTTGAGCAGTATACCGCCCGGGATAGCGTCTTAATAACGCAAGCTAAGGAGCAATGTTTATAGGGAGGAGCCAGAAGGGGGAGATAGCATTAGTTGTTAACGCGAATTAGGCAGAGCCGTACGATCAAACGGCTGATAGTTCATTTCCCCCGGGCTATCATTAGAATGGTTGTGCGTGCGAACTAGAGACAGAAACCGCTACGGCGGAAAAGCACCCCACGATCTGCTCGCTCCGGCTCGCGGACCAGTGGCATAAAGGTGACTATCAGGAGTTTCTAAAGGAGATCGTAGGAGACAAGCTTCAGGAATTTGTGCTCAAAAAAGAGACTCTGTCGAAGGGCTCGAGAGACTTCTTCGAATCGAACCACTGCATAACATACTATGCAGAATCCGCTCAGCACCAGCCGAAACAACAGACTTCAAATCGCAGTTCTGCTATGACACTGAAGAGACAAGCGCCGGGCCAGTGATGCTGTGTTACTCCCTCCTCTAGGCTTCATCTCGGCTCTCGGTTTGGCAGAACAAGCAGAACGGCGTCACCTACCCCTATGAAAGGGCTACGAAGAGGGAAGTTCCCCCCCCGAAGGCGATCCCAGAATTGATTACCGTGGGTGTACATCAATGCCATGGCTAAGTCAATCAAGGAGGGAGATCTGATAAAGGACAATATTACTTGGGCTTTTGCAGATACCCCAGAGTATATATTCCACGCGCTCGTCCTATGTTTCCGATAAAGAGTTCGTCTACTCAATGCTTGTGTATAGGCCAAAGGATATATGGCCAATCCCGGCGCCACACTTATTAACGAGGAGAGTGAAGACTGAAGACCGGACACCAAAAACGCCTACCGGCCCTTCAAAACAGTCTGTGGGGAAGAAGACCAGTTCTTGAAGGTGGGCACAAAGCATCACTCGGTGGGCTTTGGAGCTCGCCAATTGGGTGCATAAATAGAATGAGACCCCTCACAATGGGCTCTGATTATTTCCCGGTCACACTCCACGACGCCCACTCGTGTGTATGGTTCAATGGCCTCACATGTATGATACCACCGCATCTCCCGGTTGGTCCGAAGCTAGGTGGGGGCCCAGAATTACTCAACATAGAAGCGAATTCAAAATTATGAAAGAACAAAACGGAGAAGCTGGCTAAAAGATTTTCTTCTTTTGTTACTGGGCATATCATGAATCTCCCCTTTAGGTTGGAGGTTTTTCCCTCTATGATAAGAGAGGATCCAATTTGAGATTGTAAATTCTTTCCGTCTGTAGCCATGACTGACAGCTTCGATAACGCTGCTGCTCGTACCGGCCCGCCCCGAGCAAGGGGGCGTTTTAGGTTTTTTCTGTCGATCGGGTTTCCTAGCCATAATTTAGGGCGCTTTCTGGGATTCTCCCACATTTAGGAATAAATCCAAGGATCCAAGAGAGAAAGAAGAAAATGCCTCCCGGTGTGTTAGCGTTAGGTACTGCAGGCATATGGGGCTTCATGCGGGTCTGGTACCAATGATTGGCTCCATCTTGAGTCCGATGCACTGTAGGCGGCACTACAAGCGCTCTCTAACATACCCAGAAGGAGCTGCCGCCAAATGCCCTGTTCTTAACCCCGCTCCCATATTCATTTCTAGCAGGGACGGAAATCCTCCGTAGGCCAACATCAACGCTCATCACATTAATAATTATCGCCCACATTTCAACACCATCATCTGAGAAAGTTCAATCAGGTAAAAGCGTCCCAAACAGCTCTTAAATTCAGAGAAAAGCATTGATATACCATATCATCTTCTACTCTCTGCCACCATCTATAGATCGCGCTGCACAACTCTCCAATTTCAAACACCATTTGTAAATCCCGAGCACGTCCCCACTCAATCCAATATATCACCCATACAGAAGCCAGTAAAAGCAAAAAAAAAAATGAAACCCAGACGAAAATCACCCAGTATTCCCATCAACCCCTCATTGCATCCCGTTCGTCCCTCGGCTCCAATCCCCCTTCTCCAGAACAAGCATCCACTCCCACCTGATGCCTACCCAGTATCCCGTCTTCGCATTCGAGTCTTCTACATTCCCCACAGAATTCAGCACTTGCTTCACATACCCTCTCCCTAATTTAAATAAAACTCCATAAGGATCTGAAACTTACCTAGAATCTATTTCTTCTTACTCTTCTTCCTCCTCCATTGACTCAACCTAAAACTACTCCACTCCAACCAACCGCCATCAGAACCCGCATCAACAATTCGTGCCTCGGCGGACCAGTTGACGTGACAGCGCTATCGAGCCATACGGGTCCGCGAGGCACGAATTCTTGGTGCGGATTCTAGTGGTAGGTGGTTGGGTTGGTACCTGGATTTTGGGTTGGGTTTGTCTGAAGGGAAGCGCGCGGGCGAAGCGAGTGAAGTGCTTTGTGTTTGCGACGATGGGGAGAGGACGCTGGACCTGTTGGGGGGGGAGGGGAATATATATGAGAGCGGAGGCAAGTGCGGGGTAAGAAGTCCGGTTTTTCACTTGTGGTTGACAGGAAAGTTGGCCATGACCGTTTTCAGGGAGTGCTAGGTACGGTACAATATCATAGGGGGAGCGCTGGCTTTGGGTTAGTCGGCGCTAGCGTCTGTACCACACTGCGCTGTCAGATGTGGCTCCTCTGTGTTGGAGGGGACCGTGGTAGGCCTTAATCTGTGGGATTGAACAACTCATCAATCGTCCCCGGCATAGCACCAATGGCCAACGGCTTAACCACACGATCAAATCAGTTACCTTGTTCGAAGGACCATCATAGCGCAAAAGACAATAGCTCCTGCTCGGGGGCCCAGCGTTCTCTCAGGTGGATTGCAATTTTGCGAGTGATACTCTATGATCAATTACCAAGAAACTTGATTCTAGCAGAAAATGCGGCAGTTTTTAGGCACTATCTACCTCCGGTTTCTTCGAGCCCACCGCTCCACCTTCATCGTCCAGCTTTGCAATAACCCTCCTTAACCGCTCCACACACCTGTCCTTCCCCAGTGCCAGCATCGTTGCAACGATTGCGGGGCCATTAGCACCACCCGAAAGTCCTAGCCTGATGACCTTCATTCTAGTTCTCCAGGCATTAGAGGCGGTCTTGTCATCCCGCCCATCTACAGCAAATTCCAGCCCCTCTTTTGTCCATTCCGCTTGCTCTAGCTGGGACATTGTGTCTGCTAAAATGGACCTTGCGGAGGCAGGTACGGGAGTGGTTTCGAGGAGGACCTTTATTTGCCTGATTGATTTTACGGCGGGTTTTCCGTCAAGTGAGGGCACTTGAAAGAAATATGAGGATATTTCTGTGAATTCTGAGGGGGTGAGGTAATTTTGGATGTTGATTTGAAGGATGGATTGTACGTATCCCCTCGTTATTGGGGTGCCGTCTTCTAGGCTACCGCACTGTTAGCTCTGGCGAAAAGCGAATGTTGAAGTTTTTGTGAATAGGGCGAGTACTTTTCTCCAAATTTCTTGCGCACTTGGGGTTCTACTGTGTCCAGGATTTCCTCACCGCCGGGACCTTCCATCACCCGATTCCTAGCATATTGCTTTTGTAAAAAGTCGAGTTTTCCAAATTCAACCTTGGTATTACCCGTTGTTAATCCGTCGATGCTGAATCGCTCTACTAGCCTCTGCATATCTAGAACATCGCTCTCGCCGGCATGGCTCCAACCCATTAAGGCAACGAAATTATTAAGAGCCTCTGGTAGATACCCCTTTTCCCGGAACTCAGAAACAAATACATCTCCAGTTCTCTTACTCAACTTTCTCCCCCGTATGTCTTGTAGCAGCCCCACATGTACGAACTTTGGTGGCACCCAACCAAAGCAATTGTATAAATGTACATGTTTAGGCGTAGATGGCATCCACTCCGTAGCTCTTACAACATGCGTTATATTCATGAAGTGATCGTCCACTACATTTGCGAGGTGATACGTTGGCATACCATCAGACTTTAATAGGATCGGATCCTCAAAGGCTCCGATTGAGTGGTCATGGCTCCGAGCCCCTGAGGTTACGGTGCCGTAGACCAGATCATGGTAAGGTGGATATTGAACAGGGGCCTTGAGACGGACTACGTGTGGTTCTGTGATTGAGGTTGTAGGCGGAGAATTTAGGCAACGGCGATCGTAATCCGTCGATTGCCCAGTGTGCTTTCGGGTCAAAGCTAGGGCCTCCAGCCGCTGGGGAGTGCAGTAGCATCGATAGGCATGGCCCTCCTACGACAACGTTAGCCCGGGCTGTAGTCACTCGGGCAAGCCAGAGAGAATTACACGGAGTAAAATATCAACATGCTTTCTGTGAAGTTCCGTGCGCTCTGACTATGAGACAAGGTATCAATGCAAGCTTGGAAGTAGCGAAATGGGAGACAACCTGCCGATAGGGGCCGAATTCTCCTCCGGCCAGTGGCCCTATATCCCATTAGTCTAAGTAGTCTTAATCAATCCATTGTGATATCGTATACCTTCATCCCATTGCAATCCAGCCCACCTTAATGTATCAAAAATGCCTTCTTCAGCTCCCTCCACAGTTCTTTTCTTTCCCCAGCCTTAGCCACTGAAACGAACCAAACCATATGTAACGCAGATAACCAGACTAACCTTGTCAGTATCCTCAATCCGCAATAAGAACTGACCACCAGTCTTCTTAGCAAGCAAATAATTAAACAGAGCAGTTCTTAAGCTACCCAGATGTAAATAACCGGTAGGGGACGGAGCAAATCTCGTGCGTGCCGGAGCAATGACAGAGGATCCATGAATCGCTGAACACGAAAACTTCGAAGAAGCAGAAACGCATCGCCGACAAAGCCACAAGGGGCGTGGGGAATTGCATACTGCCCTAGAAAATATGAAGGCCATTGGAACGTCAGGGGAGTATGTGATCAATGAAATGTATGGATGCGGGAACAAAGAAGCACCGACAATTACCTTTTTCAAAAATCGAGCTTCAAGGGTTTAGTTATCATATCAGATCATCTTATCAATCGACTGCAGTTTCTGTGCCAAGAATTTTTACCACCAGGGTCACTGCAGTGAATTTCATTGGCAGGCATCAACCGCATGCCATTTAGGAGAGCCGCGTCCTTTCTATCTCTTGTTGGGATAACACTTGCTGCAACATCTTACTGCTAAAAATTTCCAGCACAATCATTTACCATACCCCATCCACCACCCTCACTTTATTCAATCTTCCGACTGCGATCTCCAACACCGCAGCGTGCACACAACCTCGGCAGCTGTTTTCTCCTTTTCGAATAATTTTTTCCTCTCTAATTCCTTCCTAATTATTCACCAAAAGTACAAGTATATCACCCCCTCAAGCATTAAGTCCGAGACACTCCTAACATATAGTCCAACAATACTAGTGAACGGTTCAACTGAAGCGGAATCTATAGATCTGTACGAGATCCTCGGAATAGAACCGGGTGCCACAAAAGTTGAAATCAAGAAGGCTTATCATAAAGTTCTGTCTCCTCCCCCCCCATCGCATATTTAGACCCATACGGTACAAGCACCGCTTCGAGGCCCCAAATTCCAGAGTGCTGACTGAGCTTTTTCCACCCCCACAGGCCGCTCTCTCATCCCACCCCGACAAAGTCCCGGAACACGAGAGGGAAGAGGCCGAAAATCGCTTCAAGAATGTTTCCCAAGCTTACGAGATTCTATCTGATGGTTTGTTCCCAGCAGCCTCCTCCTGATTGTCCACGTCTTATTCTATTATAGACGAAAAACGCGCTCGTTATGACCGCTTTGGAATGACAGATTTTAATGCCGGTGGAGGTATGGGGGATGTTGATCTTGAGGAAATGCTGAGTCACATGTTCGGAATGAGCGGAATGGGTGGTTTCCCCGGTATGGGTCCAATGCCTAGGGGGGCAGGTGGAAGAAAACAAAAAGGCAAAGACGTTGTACAACAGTACGAAGTGAGTTTGGAGGAACTATACAAAGGCAAGACCGTTAAGCTAGCCAGCACCAGAAATATTCTGTGCTCTCTCTGCAAAGGGTAGGTTCGTTCCCAGTTGCTACACAGAAATTCCCATTAACCGTTCGCGTTTAGATCTGGCGGGAAAGACAAAGCTAAGGCCAAAAAATGCGCAACTTGTTCTGGTCGCGGTTGGAATCAGAATCTTCGACAAGTCGGCCGTGGCATCGTCACCCAAGAAAATGTAATTTGTGTGTCATGCAAAGGGAGCGGAGACGTTTTTCGAGAAAAGGATCGCTGCAAGAAATGCAAAGGGAATTGCGTGGTTGAAGAGAAGAAAGTTCTGGAGGTATATATTCCTCGTGGATCTAAGGAAGGCGACAAGATCGTTCTACAGGGCGAAGCAGATGAAGCCCCTGACCACGAAACTGGTGACATCATATTCCTCTTGGAGGAGAAAGATCATGAGGTATTCTCACGTGCTGGGGCTGACCTCACGGCACCATTACGTGTTTCCTTGGCTGAGGCTTTGACCGGATTTTCTCGAGTCGTTCTCAAACATCTTGACGGAAGAGGAATTCAGATCACTCATCCTAAGGGAAAGATTCTTAGGCCCGGCCAAGTTCTCAAAGTTGAATCGGAAGGGATGCCTCTCAAGAAGGGAGATGGCAAAGGGGACCTCTTTCTTATCGTTGACATCGAGTTTCCTATAGATGGTTGGGTCCCAGATGTCAATGGTATCAGAAAACTCCTACCTGAATGGGCTGGTGAGGAAGTTCAAGCAGAGCAAGTGGATGACGTGACATTTGATCCAGAGGGTGATATCGACGATGTGAGTCTCCAATAATATGCATAAAACAAGCTTACTAACGAAAGATCGAATAGTTTGGTAACTCGGATGAAGCTGGAGGGGGAGCTTGGGTCGATGAAGATGATGACGATGACGAGGATAGCAATCGGCAATGCGCTCAGCAATAGATGAGGAGAATCCCTACCAAGACAAATAGCAAGGTTGTAGAAGGCGGCGCTTTATGAGCTTCGACTATAGGAAACCCCAATGATTCTTACATCTTATTACATTTTTATCACCCTTCTCCTCTTTTGTGTATCTCTTATCCTTCTTTATTTCTTATCATCAGGGTTTTCCCAGGTTTTGCTATGAGCGGGTAGAATCTATCATGACTAACTGTGGGCGGACTCTCATTCGTTCACGGCGTAAAAAAATTGATAAAATCGATGTAAAACTGATACGAAGTGCATCTTTCTAATTCGGGATCCAGCCTTTGTTATCAACTTGGGGCAATTTTTTCTTTTCGTGCCCCCGTGACACCACCCAGGGCACTGCCTTTGTAAGGTGCATAATTAGAACTCGAAACGATGTTATCGGTATCGATAACTGATTCTGCGGTGGCTGTGTAGATTAGTTGGATTTACTGTGGTGTCGGTGGGGCCGTTGAGAAAGGATCCAGATTCCGCCCCAAGCTCAACTCTTTACCATGAGAGTAAATTCCTATCGTCAGCCGCAAGTATAAGGAACATTCATTAAACAAACGTGAGCACCAGTACCATAGTCTATTTGCCATACTTTGACTTCAGCATCGATAAAAGGTGTTTACCAAGAAGAATTTAAAGAAAAATCGCCAAGAATTCCGGGGTTCACCCCTAGACAACCAGGGTGGCTCACTATCCCTTAATGCTTCATTTTCTCTCCTTCCCTCCTCATCCCTCCGCTCATCTCTCACCCCATCACCCCTCCCCCACCCACACCATACAAGCACTCGCCGTAAGCAGATCTCTCACATGTTTCAGCAGGGGCCATTAATAGCCCAGCTCCTACCAACCATCGTCTAACTCCACCAGTCAATAACCTTCGGACACCACCACCTTGAAATCCGAATTCCAACCCTCCACCACGAAAACCCCAAACTCAACCCCTTCTATTCTCGACACTACCCGGCTGAGTTAAAGGCTGAGAACGAGCCACCCTCCTAAAATACCGTATTAAGCTTCCACGAAAGTCACACCGAGCATTTTCACTTACACCAGCCCCCTCTACTTTAAGTTCTGGGGAAGCTCAACCCCCCTCCAAATCATGAGCTGAGCGACCTGATGCACTACAACCACAACAAGGGCAGCGAGATGTCTCCAGCAGTAACACTTTCGCCTCCTTCCACCGCAAATACGACTAAATGTCAGAACTGCGGAGCAGAACTGCACTCCGGTGAAGCACAACGTCGAATCACAGAGCTAGAAGCCCAAGTCCGCATACTTAGCGAAAAGGCTACAAACGCAGGCAAGCCTTTTTTTTTATCCCTCTTTCCATAAGCCTATTTATTCACACAGACAAACTAACGCATACCCAAAATAGTGGACAAGCTGGCCGATTACGAAGACGGGTTAAAAGCTTTAAGAAAACCCACTCCGCCATCCAGTTCCTCCTCTTCTTCATCCTCCCTGACGTCAAATGCCCCTTCCGGAATCACCTCGGCGACAAATAGAATATCCGCCTTCCTCACTGCTTCCTCCCGCGGGAGGGGTGGCCCCCCACCTAGTCCGCCACCCGATAGTAATTCCCTGGAGGCCCTTCTGGAAAAGGAACGGAAGGCTAGGGCCAAGGCTGAGGAACGCCTGGAGCAGGTCACGGGAGAACTCGAGGAATTAAGTGCCAGCTTGTTCCAAAGCGCGAACGAGATGGTGGCCGAGGAGCGGCGGGAAAGGAGCAGACTAGAAGAGCGAGTGCGAATACTCGAAGGCCGGGACGAGGAGGTCAAGAAGCGACTAGGTGTACTGGAGAGTGCTGTGGATAGGATCGTTCGTGTTAGACAAGTTCTTTCAGTCTCGTAATCACCTGGGGTATTGCCGCCCCCAATGCGTTATTTAATCGGGTTTTGTGCGGGCGTTGAATTGTTACTTCTCCATGTGCATAGTTTTGGGAGTTTGGGGGTTTCAAAGCATTTTCTCTCTCTCTCTCTCTCTCTCTTTGCCGAAGTGGGTTTTGTTAGTCCACTCATTGCTCTATATCACATTACTTGTATCTAGTGGATCATAAACTCATACCCTCGCTATCCCCGTACCATAGCCATCTTGCTCCAGCGGTTTTGGTACAGCTATAGTAGTCAGTAAGAAGCCTTGGTCAATGAACTCTCTTCACCTATCTGTTGCTCATGGGACTCAGCCCTCCCCCCTCAACAGCAGTATGATACATCATTCACTTGTTTTCCCCGCCAACTCCAAGAACAATAGTAAATGAAAATGAACTCTACAATACCTAGTTCACTTAAACTCACTCGCCTAAAAAAGCCAGGCGTGAAATCTACCTCAGCTCCAAGAAATTCCATCAAAACAGCAACAAACCCTCATTACAAGTAACCCACATCACTCCCAAACTCTTCCCGCGTTCGGAGCAACAGTCTTCGCCCTATGCCCTCCAAAAATGCAGAATCACCCTCCTCCCGCAAGGACTCAGAACTACGATACAAGGAGTCCATGCAACCCAATCGTTCGGGGAGAGGAATACGGCGTGGGCATTACGGGCTAGGCATTAATTGATCCGCGGCAAATAGACGGGAGTGCTATTTTCGAACCTTAAGAATAAATCAAAGCAGGCAAGAGCTAAGCCCCTCTTCCCAAACCCCCTCAGCCCACTCGAGACTCAAGGGAGGTTTCGGAACAGGCTCTTGGTCAATATTTTCCAATAGAGGGAAATAATACGTGAAAATGTCAAGCAGATATAGGCTAGAGAGAGGGGGGGGGGAGCCACGGGTGGAGGGATAGTGACCGTTGTCTCAAGATTAAGAGCACACTACTCTTGTCTACTGGCTCTTCATTCATGTCCCGCTCGGGACTAACGTGGTGTTCCCTCCCCCGACGCCCCGTCCCATGAATAACCTATTTCGATTGACTGAGCCAACAGCATAGCCACAAACCTTCAGGATCACAGGGATTGCAGGGAAATTGTCGACTTCGTAATGTGGTGGAAACCTCAGCTTCTAGTACTTTTTTCGCCCACATGAACATTCATGCCTTTGATAAAGCCAAGGCAAAAACTGGCAGAAATCGATTACCAACATGAGATGAGGGGATAGACTTATTTTAGGCACATGGTCAGATAGTCGGTTACTGATGCAGAAACAACTATATTGACCCTTACGGTCATTAGCTATCACTCGGATTATTGGAGAGGTACTTTTGTAGTAATACGCGATCGTTTCAATAGAAAATTGGTAATCGCTAACAGCCAAGATCGTTGATTGAGAGAACAATTATCCAATTGAGTAATAAGGAAGATGTAGCCCGGCTATATAGTGAAGTGGTTCATTTCAGTCTAGCTATTACCACCGGGATCCCTCAATAAGGAATTAAGAAAAACGAAGACCGCCGAAGACACCACGCGGGAAAAGCAAAGGGAATAATAGAGCACCTTTGGTCCAAACTGGTGCCAGGCTTGAAAAGACATAGAGAGCCGAAAGAAGCATTTGAGAGGAGAGAGAAACCATATACGAACAACTTTCTCAAGGGGTGAGTATTCTCCATCCATTCCTTCTCTTCCTCCCAGCCTCTCCGCGTGCTTTCTCTATCTCTAGAATGATTTCCTGAGCCCCAGAATTGTACATACGTGTATATCATGATAACGGTTGGTGGTCTTCTCAAGCTCTTGATGGCTACCGATGATGCCCGGGCTATTTGAGTGTTAGTCTCAGACTTCCAATCAGTGAAGACTTTGATTGGTCTTACGTCTAGAAGCCGCTCATTATTCACCACTGATACATGTTGCTGTTCCTGGCCCTTCCGATGATATTCTAATATTGCACAAAGGGTGTCCTGGCAAACCCGCCCTCCGCACTGTCAAAGCACAGACAAGTTGTGAGCAAACCCCAAATTTACCTTTCACAAAGAGCGAGATACCATATTATAGTAATATAATATTATGATGTTAACATCTTCCGAATGAACAGGGGCTAGACATCAGGTTACCACACGATGGGTTTCATCCCGGAGACTTTATCTGCTGATCATTTACCCTTCTCAGTGTCACACCGCGTATACAAACCAGGAGTATACCGGTAGTAGGGCACGGTCCACCTGTAGACTTTGCATGAGGTATGGGTTTGTTTCGAATATGCAGAGGCGATAGGATGACTCCGGATGACTGCAGGCTGCTCCTGACGGTACGAGCCAGCGTCCCGCAAGCTTGTGGTGCGGTGGGGTGTAGGGAATTTCGATAAGAGTCTGGGTGTGTTTGGTAGATCTGGGGAGGGTGATATGGTCTTAGTAGAATAATAGATGGAGGGGATGCGGCATTGGTCCAGTTCTGATTAGCTGCTGTAGTGCGGTAGATCTCCCGAGGGGCCTGGTTCGAGTTGATCATTCGTTGGTGGTGGTTGTACTCAGGTAGGGATGGAAAAATCGGAAAAAATGATCAGCCAGATTGTAAGGTGAGGTCAGTAAAGAGCAAAGACGATTCGAAAAAAGAAGAGCGTGGGAGACATCAGAGAGTATTATCATGATACCCCAAGTGCCAGTGGCTCTGAAAGATACAACTATGGTGTACTCAAGTAACTCGTACTCGTGCCCAGACAGCAAAGCAGGAATAGAAGCAAGAAAACCCGTTCACGATACTGATCGGTAAGAGAAGGGTTAACATAAATTTGCCGTAATTGTAGGTAGTTTGAAGTCGCACTATACCATGAAAGCACTATTTATAATACCCATGAGCATAATCTCTACCCCACTCTCCGTCCTCCTCCTTCAAGTTATATCAATTCTCAAATACTCCATCCTCCATAAGGCCTCTTGGCTCTTCAGTCATGGAAGAATCGCAAACCATAGTTCCACTACCGTCCACCCTCATACCCGAGCCCAATATTAGTCATTCCCCCACCTCCGACCCAGAGGTTGGAAATACAGGCTGTTCAAGTAGTGAAAGTGACTTATCAAGTACTAAATCGGATCCTCCTGCTCTAAGTTGGCAGATCTCATATATCGAGACACTCTAAACTGCTGGCCAGTCGAACTTCTCGAACTATGATATAATATCTTAGTAAGCAAAAATATTACAACAAATAATACTAGTATGATATGCTAGAGTACTTGTAAGAGCAAATACTAACACCTCAGATCTCAAGTAAAACCTCGAAAGTTATACTTTATTTCACAACCCTTTTCTTTCTCCCTGATTTTTCCTTCTACCATTTGATCTCCCTAGCAACACTTCCTTTCTCACCATACTTATCATACATCTAAACAAGAATCACTCAACCCCGGCATGGCCTGAAAAAAAAACAAGACCCCAGATTTTCAATAATACAGTACATATGGCAGGTTGCTGGAGTACAAATAAACCAAACTGGTCAGAGCACAGCCATCAGTGGTGAAAGGGCTTTCCTTCAAGCCATGCTTGGTCCTTTATAAACATCGGGGCACGACTACCATTCCGGCCAACCATCTCGTCCTGTCGGCCACCACAAGAAAGCCCGCCGGCTCGTTCAGAACAGTCGGTAGGGCAATCACCCCATCGCGCCCCACAGCGGTGATATCATACACAAGTTACCCCAGCAGGATATCCCACCTCTATCAATTCTCACCCAAGATCCACCCCCACTCTCTTCCTCAAGTTACCCAAACCCCTCCTCCAAAAACACCCCTAAAAATACAATCTCCACTTTTTGGGCGTTATGAACTCCGCCGCCGCCGCCGCCGCGCGGCATGAAGATTTAAGCATTTTTTTTTTGAATTTCGAGGGCAGGTTACGAGCAACGGCCCTGTGGTGTAAACTGAAGCCACAGTTGAACCCAATCCAAGCCACTTGCCCCACCCGCCGAATAAAACTCTCCACCGCTTCCTCTACAAATTCACCGAAAAAATTATGAGATATCATACCAGTACCGCTCGGTCCGGTAGATTTAGAATCACAATCACAACCAAAAACATCATCCCTCACCATCCCGATCTCGACCAAACGTGTTCCGATCGATGAACATCACACAACCTTGCCCCATGCATCCCATCGCATCAGCCCGGCTCGGCCCCGCTCCGCTTGCCACCGCGCAGCTCATCCCGTATAACCACCCACCCCCATCGCTCACCGCAATCCTGGACCGAGCGCACAGATCCGGTACAGCAGCACTTGTACGTAAAGCACAATGCCGTCGCCCACGATGCGATATCAAATATCACTCTTGTGGCACAGTGGCTAAGGCCCCTATTCCAGAACAACCAACGAACACGGGCACGTTTCGAACTCCACTATGCTACTCCCTACCCGCGTGCCTCCTTACCTACAAACCGACCGGTTGTAACACCCCCCCCAGTCCCCTGTTCAGCCAGTCAGCCAGTCAGCCAGTCAGCCACGGTGAGTGTGGTGGGGCAGAGGGAAAGAAAAAACACCCCACTGGAACGAGTGAGATGTTATGATATACTCCCCCCACCACCTATCATCCATGCATAGCCATCACTCCAAAACCATTCGACGGATCCGAGCGAAGCTTGAAAGAGAAGGGAAAAAATCCTCCCCTTGAGCATATAAATCGCCCCCCCCCCCGTTTTAACCAAATCTAGTAAAGATCTCCGGGTCCCTTTTCTTTCTTTCTAGTCGGTCCCTAAGACAAGCGGTTGGCTCTCTTCGCCCAACCCCTTCATTCGGAAACCTTTATACTACACCACCGTTACGCTCTTCCCTCTTTTTTACTTTTGTCAGTCAATGATTATTCACCCATTTAAGGCATGGGGGGGGGGGTAGGACGGGTATTCCCTCCTTTTTGCTTCTTACCAACTCCCCCCACCCTCCAAGACCGTTTTTGAGGGAAAAAATTATTGCGATACGTTGATGGTAATTCCATTCATCCATTCATTCACCTCCTTTTTTCTCCCTCGTATTATATCGTCATCGTACCCTGAGGCTTTTACTCGTTTGCTCCTTGACTCGTTTACTTATTTGCTTTTTCTTTTTTCTTCTAAACCTTTTTTTTTTTAAAAAAAAAGCGGGGCGTTACGCGCGGGGTTGCATACATATATCCATACACACAGCATTGCGCGATTCCCGGAAAAATTTTCCAGCTAACGGAAGCAAAACCGGGGTTTCCTTCCTTCCTTCCTCCCTCCCTCCCTTCTTCCCCACCCCATTTGCACTCCTTTCCCTCTCCTCAGTGGTTTTGTGACGTGGTGCACTGCGGTACCGTATCTTACAATCCGGCAATCAATCAGACGGTTCGAGGGGAGGGGAGGAAAGGCGGGGTGCTTGGAATTCTCGAATACCGGTAAATATGATGTGTGTTATTTCTCATTTTTCCTTGGGTTTGATTTGATTCGATTCGATTCGATCAGATTCGACCTTATTTGCCGCCCGGGGTGGGGGAACGAGGAAGGGGAGGGAGGAGACTTTTTGGACTTTTATTACTCAAGCATCCGAGTGACAATACCAGTGGTAATGCCGGTAAGTAGCTTGATAAATGGGAGGGATGGAGGAGGGGAAGTGATTGGTGCCAGCGGTAACCCGTAACTTGCGATATAACATTAGACTCTTTTCCATTGAGCGCACGAGAGGTGCGATGCGATGTGATTGGCTCTCGCTCACTTCGACCGCTCAGCCAGCTAGTAAACACACACCAGTATCTAGACTGGCACGAGTTCCCGAAGCGTAGCCGAGACTTCCCCTGACTGTACATATATATATATATATTTCTCATTCCCAGGTCATCAAACAGAGTCGAGATTAGCTAACTCTTCGTATTGCTAACACCAAATATCGACTAGTTATGATGGGGAAAAAATTTGAAATAAACCCCCTCAAATAACATCTATCCCCAGCGCTAGGTATATAATAATATGATGAATGCCTTTGGAACCGGCGAGTTAGCGCACCAACATACAGATCGCAATAAGCCAATTATATAATACATACGATACCAGTAAAGTCCCCCCCACCTCTGGATACCTCCAAAGTCCCAAAAGATGATACCAGTACTCCAGTAACGAGCGAACAAACAGGTAGCAGAAGGTGCCGTATGATAGTTACATGTAGAATGCAGCACAGCACAGCACAGCACATCCCCTCCGCGCCGCCGCCGCCGCCGCGAATACCGGCATCATAAGTAACTGGTAATGGTCCGTCGTCATAATATAACACAACTTTTATCAATATAACCCAGACACAGAAAGTCACGTGCCGGGCGATAACCGCACACCCTCAGAATAGTGTGCAAGAGTACAAGTACCGGGAATCCCTCCCTCCTCCCTCCCTCCCTGCCAAGAAGTGGTGGTAAATTTGGATGCGATTCTTCATTTCAACGGTTTTTTAGCAGGTGGGATTTTTAGACATGACACCAGGTACGATATGTACTCGTACAGTTCCTGTGAGCATGAGCGTCCTCAAGATCGGCGGGAGGGAGCGGGGGAGGAGGAGGAGGAGGAGAGGGTGTGATGAAAAAGGAAGGGTTGATTAAAGTAGAGTTGTAAAATACCGGTTATTGTAGTGGGGCAAGTAAGTTGCGATAGCGAATGTGGGGTGGGAGCACCATATTATCTAGACTACTCCGGTCCAGACAAACATTGATTCACGGGCTTGTTTGTTTGTTTGTTTGTTTCCCTTAGTTCGTGTGTAGACTATGGTAAAAAAAACCCCAAGTAACTTTCTCTCTCTTCCCCCTCCCTCCCTTTCCCCCTCCCTTTCCCCCTCCCTTTCCCCCTCCCTTTTCCCCTCCCCCTCCCCCTCCTCCTCCTCTTCCCCCCCGCTGTTTGTATCGAGTAATGCTATTCCCGGCTGTTATACTACCACAGTATCACGTCCTATCATACGATACGGTGCCATACCTCCCACGATATAATCCCTCCATTTACAAAACCAACCCCAAGGCGCTCCGCTTCATAGTTCCAGCCAACCCAACCCAACCAAACAGACAAAAGTCCAGACTTACTTAACTCATAGTCTAGTCTCTAGTCTACCGCAGTCTGGCCCGCCCGCGGGGTCCCGGTGCGCG
>Ga0307513_10002498_pt1 | contig 25453 bp, 25 predicted proteins | sample 15_EM_MG_FD_202174 | JGI IMG/M metagenome (GOLD analysis project Ga0307513, IMG submission 202174) | Populus trichocarpa ectomycorrhiza microbial communities from riparian zone in the Pacific Northwest, United States - 15_EM | ecosystem: Host-associated > Plants > Roots > Unclassified | place...
CGCCGGACGATGCGCAGGCGTGTCTCGACCAGGGCATGGACTTCGTGCTGCTGGGCCGCGCGGCGATCCTGCACCACGACTACCCGCAGAAGCTGGCGGCCGATCCCGCCTTCCTGCCGCTGGCCACCCCGGTCAGCGCCGAGCACCTGCGCGCCGAGCGGCTGGGCCCCGCCTTCGTGAAGTACATGCAGACCTGGAAGGGCTTCGTCGCAGAGCCTGAGACGGAGCTCGCCTAGCGCTTTCGTTGACGGCGCGGCGCGGCGGCCGCACCATCGAACCAACGATCAGAGGAGGCCCCGATGGCCGACGGCGAAGTCCTGGACCGCGCGAAATTCCACGCGATGACGGAGAGCACCCAGGAGGACTGGGCGGCGATCATGCGCGCGGCGGCCCCGCACCGCGGCGAGCTGGCCGACCGGCTGCTGGCCCACCTGATGCTGCTCGATAACGACCACGGCGGCTTCGCGGTGGACCGGCTGGAGCACTCCCTGCAGACCGCGACCCGGGCGCACCGCGACGGGCGCGACGAGGAGTATGTCGTCTGCGCCCTGATCCACGACATCGGCGACATCCTGCTGCCGGCCAATCATGCGGAGCTGGGCGCCACGATCCTCAAGCCGTTCATCTCCGAAGCCAACCACTGGATGATGCAGCAGCACGGCATCTTCCAGGGCTACTACTTCTTCCACCACCTGGGCCTGGACCGGGAGATGCGCGAGCAGTTCCGGGGCCATCCGCACTTCGAATACTGCGCCCAGTTCTGCCACCTCTACGACCAGAACAGTTTCGACCCGGACTATGAGTCCCTGCCGCTTTCGGCCTTCGAGCCGATGCTTCGCCGCGTTGTCGCCACGCCGAAACAGTCGATCTACAAGCAAACCTAACGAAGTTTGCTGAACATTGGTCGGCGACCATTTGTGACACCTTTGTGAAATCTATTCGCTTTTCAGGCGAGTCGATTTGCCGACTCTAAATATGCGGCGCAACTCTACGGCCAAGGCGACTTGATCGCCGCAGTGAGCAGTCCGAGGAGTTTCGCATGTCGATTTCAAACCGCGTTGCAGCGGTGGCGGTGGGTTGTGCTCTGCTGATCCCCAGCCTGGCCACGGCGGATGTCTATACGCTGGCGAACTTCTCCGGCGGGATCTTCGGTGGAAACGCTAACGTCACGTCGCCCTTCAGCGGCGCCGGTTTCTTCCCCGGCCAGACCTTCAGCGGCAGCTTCGTCTACGACAACAGCAAGCTGCCCGGTTCCACCGGCGTCTTCGTGAACGCGCCCTATTCGAGCTTCCCGGAGATCGCCCAGATCCCGGCGTCGACCGCGTTCCAGCTCAACTTCGGCCCACTGGTCTTCGATCTCAGCGACGCGGCGTTTCCGGCGGCGATCCAGTACAACCCGACCGGCAAGTTCAACGGCTTCTCTTATGTTTCGAACTTCGACTTCATGGGCGGTGACTACCAGCTGCAGATCAACGGCGGCATCGTGGGCGTCGTCCAGGTCACCAATGGCGTTCCCGGCTTCCAGAACCTGATCAACGGCTACATCAACATCGGCGACGCCGCTGTGACGGGCAAGACGCCCTTCACGCCGCCGCCGATCGGCGGCGGCGACCCCGGCGCAGGCGGCGTGCCCGAGCCGGCGTCCTGGGCGTTGCTGATCGCGGGCTTCGGCGGCATCGGCGCGGTCCTGCGGCGCCAGCGCGCCCGGCCAGCCTTGGCCTAGGCGCCAGCGCTCAGGCTTCGACCTCGAAGATCACCTCGATCGAGAGGTCGAAGCGGCGCGCGATCCGCAAGGCGAGCGGCAGGCTGGGGCTACCACTGGCGCGAGATCTGGAGCCGGTCGGCGAGGTCGGCCTGGCGCCAGCTTCTCACCCCCAAATGAATTACTCGCCTAGATCGGGAAACCTGAGGCGGGCATATGGGAACTGACTCATGCTGCCCGGATGGCTTCACATCACCGATGGAGTTATCCGCTCGCCTGCCCGGTCTGCCACACGACGGGGCGGGCGACCGTTTCAGAGGAGTCCGGTCCGCCCTTCGGCGACCTTCCGGCCCGCCGGTACACAATCTCGGAAGGCTTTCGGGTTCGGACGCAGCGGCTCGCGAGCGCGGCGGCGAAGTTCGAGTGCGGCAAGTGCGGAGCGGCGGCCGACTAGCCCGCCTATTGCACGCGCTCGACCCTGAAGCCGCGCGCCCTCAAGAGCGCCGGCAAGCCGTCCTCGCCGACCATGTGCAGAGCGCCGACATTGACCAGCTCGACGCCGGACGCCTGCGCCATCTCGCTCGTCAGCGCGTCGGCCCAGGCGAGGTTGCGGCGCCTCAGCAGCGCGTCGTAGAGGCCGGGGTTCTCGCGGCGCAGGTCGCCGACCAGGCCGGGACCCAGCCGGGCGAGGTCGCCGTTCAGCCACTGGCGCTCCAGCGACGCGGCGGGCGGGATGCTGATCCTCGGCCCCTTCGCGCGTTCGTGGATGACATCGGCGAGGTAGCGCACCTCCGCCGGCTGCGACAGGCTCGCGAACATGCGCGCCTGGTCCTCCAGGGTCTCGAACGCACGCACCCGCTTGGCGTCCGAGCGGGCGGCGCGGGTGATGGTCAGGTCCGCACCGCGGTCCACCGTGGCGCCGCGGGCCAGCGCCGGCTGCATCGAAAGCATCAGGGCGGCGGCCCAGGGGCGCAGGTGATCGATCCGGGCGACATCGGTCTGGCGTGACAGGGCGTCGAGGTCGCTGGCCGGCAGCTTGTGGCTGAGCGGCGTGTCCGGGTCGGAGCCATAGCGCTGGATCAGCAGGCGGATGGTGTGGGGATCGCCGCTTTCCATGTCGGCTTCGAACCAGACCGTGCCGGCCTGGGCGAGGACGCGATCGTAGAACGGCGTGCGCCAGTGCGCGGTGGGCTTCAAGGCGTGCAGCGTGCCGAACAGATAGACTTGGCTGTCGCCATCGGTGACGCGCCACATGGCCGGCGCGGCCCGCGCGCCGGACGCCAATGTCAGAAAGGCTGCGGCCGCCAGAGCGGCCCCGCGAAACCAGCCCACTCGTTTCCCTCTCAGGAGCGAGAGACTACTCGCCCCAAACCCGGAAGTGCTTGGATAACTTTAGGCCCTGGCGCTGATAATGCGACCCGAGATCGCCGTAGAGGCGGTCGGGCTTCTCGGTCAGCGGCTCATAGACCAGGCGGGCCACCGTCTGGCCGTCCTCCAGGATGAAGGGCGTCTCGTGGCTGCGCACCTCGAGCACGCCCTTTGAGCCCTTGCCGTGCGCCTCGTCGGTGCCGAAGCCTGGGTCGAAGAAGCCGGCGTAGTGCACCCGGAACTCGCCCACCGACGGATCGATCGGGGTCATCTCGGCGGCTTCCATCACCGGGATCTCGACGGCCTGCTTCGAGGCGAGGATGTAGAATTCGCCCGGATCGAGCAGCAGCTGGCCGTTGTGGGGCTTAAGCGGCTCCCAGAAGTCGCGCGGATGGTGGCCGTCTTCCTTGTCGAGGTCGACGACGCCGGCGTGGCGGCGGCCGCGGAAGCCGGCGATCTCGCCCGTGAGGTCGACGCCGACGCTCTCCGTGCGCAGCCGCTCCGGCGCGCCGACCTTCAGGCGCAGCTGGTTGAGCCGGGTTCCGGTGCGCACCAGGACCGAGAAGGTCTGGGGCGCGATCTCCATGTAGATCGGCCCTTCGTAGCCTTCCGCGACGTCGTCGAAGGCTGCGCCGTGATCGGAAAGCAGGCGCACGAACACGTCCACGCGGCCGGTGGAGCTCTTCGGATTGGCGCGGGCCGAGACGCCGGGCGGCAGCTTCAGCCGCTCCTGCAGTTCGGCGATGTAGACGCAGCCGCGCTCCAGCACGAAGCTCCGGGTCAAGTCGACCTCGTGCATCGAGACCTCGGCGATCCGCTCGCGCACCGTATGGCGGCCGGGCAGGAACGAGGCGCGCACCCGCCACGCCCGCGCGCCCAGGCGCAGGTCGAGACTGGCCGGCTGGACCTGGTCATCTTCGAAGGGCGTGTCGGCCGTGATCGCGTGGTTGGCGATCAAGGCTTCGATGGCTTGGCAGGGCAGGATGCCCGGGCGTTGGATGTCGCTCATGGGCGGCCAAGACTTAGCGCAGAACGCGGCTCTGGCAAGTGACGCTTGCAAGTCACCTGGCGCCGCCTTCAGGAAACCGCCGCTTGACGGGGCGCCTCGGCTGCCTTTGATGCCCGAGCTTTTCTAAAGGAGTGCGCGCCGTGGCCGAAGATCCGAGAGACTGGGATATCGAGACCAAGTCGGTGCGCGGCGGCATGGCCCGCAGCCCCTATGGCGAGATCTCCGAGGCGCTCTTCCTGACCCAGAGCTTCGCCTACGACAGCGCCGAGGCCGCCGACGAGCGGTTCGGCGGCGGGCCGGGCTTCATCTACCAGCGCTTCGGAAACCCCACGACGCAGATGTTCGAGGACCGGCTGGCGCTGATGGAAGGGGCCGACGTCTGCCGCGCAACCGCCTCGGGCATGAGCGCCGTGCACGTGGCGCTGACCGGCCTGCTCAGGGCCGGCGACCACCTGGTGGCCGGGCGCGCCCTCTTCGGCTCCTGCCGCTGGATCATCTCCGAATGGCTGCCCCGGTTCGGCGTCGAGACCACCTACGTCGACGCCACCGACCTGGAAGCCTGGAAGAACGCGGTGCGGCCCAACACCAAGGCCTTCCTGATCGAGAGCCCGGCCAACCCGCTGCTGGAAGTCACCGCCATCGGCGCGGTGGCCGAGATCGCGCACGCGGCCGGCGCCAAGCTGGTGGTGGACAACGTCTTCGCCACGCCGATCTTCCAGAAGCCCTTGGCGCTGGGCGCGGACATCGTCGTCTATTCGGCGACCAAGCACATCGACGGCCAGGGCCGGGTGCTGGGCGGGGCGATCCTCGGCGCCACCGAGCTGATGACCGAAGCCTACAAGGACATCCTGCGCCACACCGGCCCGGCGATGTCGCCATTCAATTCCTGGGTCCTGCTGAAGGGCCTGGAGACGCTGGAGCTTCGGGTGCTGCGCCAGACGCAGAACGCCGCCAAGGTCGCCGACGTGATCGCGGCCTCGGGCAAGGTGAAGCAGACGATCTACTGCGGGCGGCCCGACCATCCGCAGGCCGCGATCATCGCCAACCAGATGACCGGCGGCGGGAACGTCATCGCCTTCGACCTGGGCTCCCGCGAGGCCGCCTGGCGGTTCCTCAACGCGCTGGAGATCGTCGACATCTCCAACAATCTCGGTGACGCCAAGTCGATGGCCACCCACCCCTGCACCACCACGCACCGGTCGCTGCCGGAGGCCGAGCGGCTGGAGATCGGGCTGACCGAGGGCTGGGTGCGGATGAGCGTCGGCCTGGAGGGCGCGCGCGACCTCAGCCGCGACGTCTCGCGGGCGCTCGACGCGGCCTAGACCGGGCAGCGGATCCAGCCGACCCCCTGGTGGTCGAAGTCGAACCGGTCGGGGTGCAGAATCTCGGCGATCATCTCGGCCGATTCGACCAGCCTGGGTCCCGGGCGGTTGAAGTAGTGGTGGCCGTCGATCACGAACACCCGGCCGCGCCGGACGGCCGTCAGTTCGGCCCAGCCCGGCTGGACGGCCAGCAGGGGCAGGTCGGCCAGGCTCTGGTCGATGCGGAAGCCGCAGGGCAGCAGCAGGATCACCTCGGGGTCGGCGGCGATCAGGGCCTCCCAGTCCAGCCATGGGGAGTGCTGGCCGGCGGTGGCGAAGAGGCTGGTCCCGCCAGCGATCTCGATCAGCTCCGGCATCCAGTTGCCGCCGGCCATCAACGGGTCGATCCATTCAATGGCGGCGACGGTGGGCCGCGCGGCGCCGGCGGCCCTGTTGGAGATCGCCGCCAGTCGCGACTTCAGCTCCGCCACCACGGCGTGGGCGCGTGGCTCGACGCCCAGCGCCACGCCGACCCGCAGCACGTCGCCCCAGACGTCGCCCAGGTCATCGGGCGCCAGGGAGACGAGCGCGGGCTCCCGGCCCATCCAGTCACAAAGCGCGTCCTCCAGGTCCGCCGGAGTCACGGCGCAGATGGCGCACTGGGTCTGGGTGAGGATCACGTCGGGCTTCAGGGCCCGCAGCAGTTCGGCGTCAACCCGGTAGACCGAGACCCCCTGGGCGATGATCTCGTTCACCCGGCCGTCGATGTCGCGCGACGTGCCGTCCAGGTTGACCTTGGTGGCGCTGAGCACCGGCAGGGTCTCGACCCGCGCCGGGAAGTCGCACTGGTGCGAGCGGCCGACCAGCTGGTCCGCCAGACCGAGCGCCGCGACGATCTCGGTGGCGCTGGGCAGCAACGAGACGATGCGCTGGGCGCTCATGCGCGGCGTCCGAAGGCCGGGACCGGCCAGGCGGCGCGGCTGAGGGCGGCGTCGAGCGCCAGCAGCCCGGCCAGCCAGGCGGCGTTGATCAGGCCCACCGTGCTGATCACGCCGGGCCGAACCACGCAGGCGCCGGTCACGACCTTTTCGACCCCCAGGATCACCACCTGGTCGGCGACGAAGGCGGCGATGAAGGCCGCGCCCGCACGGAGCCAGACCGGCTTGCCCGCGAAGGCCCTCAGGGTCGCGGCCGCTGCGCCCACCGCCACAAGGGCGGCGACGCCGAGGCCGACACCCCAGGAGATCGTCTGGGCGTCGCGCGGATAGTCGTGCAGGCCAAAGCCGATGGCCTGGGCGGCGAGCCACACCCCGGCGGTCAGCAGCAGGGCGCGACCAAGCGGCAGGGCGCCGGCGGCGATCACCGCGACCGCGACCAGCGGCTCAAGGCAGCCGATCAGCAGGCATCCGCCGAGCACCAGGCCGACGAGCCCTGCGGACCACAGCGCGGTCCTGGGCGGAGGGAAGATGGACATCATGGGTCGAGACCTCGCGGCGTACGTGACACGTCACCGCGCTGGACATGGACCGAACGCCCGCCGCAGGGGTGCTGCGTCGGCGGTCCATTCACATCGGTGCACCCCGCCCAATGCGCTCGCGCGTGACCACGGTGTGGCAGGTCTCCTGGCTCACGGGTCAGGGCCTCGGACCGGCCTTCCCAGCGCCTCGCGGCGCCAGTGGCTTGGATCGGTCTTCGGCTCGCCGCTTACAGTTGCGGGGGCAGCCGCGGCCTTGTGCGAAGACGCACGCACCGCATTCCCTATTGAGCCCTTGCGGGCGCCACGCCGCCTGTTTGGCGCAGGTCGCCGGTGACGGCAAGCGCCCTTAGGCCTCGGCGCGTTCCAGGGCGCCAGGCTCCACGGAATAGACCTTCGAGCAGTACTCGCAGGTCACGTGGATCTGGCCGTCGGGCTCGATCATGTCGGCGCGTTCCTCGGCGCTGAAGGACGACAGCACGCTGACGATGCGGTCTTCGTTGCAGCGGCAGAAGGCGTGCAATGGCGTCGAGCCGAACACCCGCACGCCGTTCTCGTGGAACAGCCGGAAGAGCAGGTCGTTGGACGACAGGCTGGGATCGATCAGCTCGTCCTCGCCGAGCGTTTCCAGCAGGGCCTGGGCCTGGGTCCAGGCCTCGGCGGTGGAGCCGCGGGCGGCGTCCTCGGCCACATATTGGATCAGCATGCCGCCGGCCCGCCAATGCAGACCCTCGCCGACGTCGGCCTGGCCGACCGCCAGGCGCACGCGCGTCGGCGTCTGCTCGGACTGGCTGAAGTACTGCTCGGCGCAGAGCGCCAGGGTCTCGCCCTCGACCTGGGTCACACCCTGGTAGCGTTCCATGTCCTCGCCCTGGTCGATGGTCATGATGAACACGCCCTCGCCCAGCAGGGTCTTGGCGCCCGGTCGCACGAAGCCGGCCGAAGCCTCGGCGACCCTTTCAGGGTCGAACCGGCAATAGCCGCGCAGGCCGCCGGTTGTGTCGTAGTCGGCGACCACGTAGCGCACCGGGCCGTCGCCCTGGGCCTGGACGATCAGCCGGCCCTCGAACTTCAGGTTGGAGCCGACCAGGGCGGCGAGCGCGCAGGCCTCCCCCAGCAGGTTGGCCACCGGCTCGGGGTAGTCGTGGGCGCGCAGGATCTCGTCGACGGCGGGGCCCAGGCGCGCCAGGCGGCCGCGTACGGGCTGGCCCTCGGTCTGGAAGGCGGCGACCAGGTCGTCGGGAAGGGAAGCTTCGGACATCGGGCCCATATAGGAAGCGGCGCGCGCGATGCGACCCTACTGCGTCAGATCGCGCCCAGGCACCAGGCGAGGATCGATTTCTGGGCGTGGATGCGGTTTTCCGCCTCGTCCCAGATCAGGCTTTGCGGGCCGTCGATCACCTCGTCGGTGACCTCCTCGCCGCGGTGGGCCGGCAGGCAGTGCAGGAAGACGGCGTCCTTGTGCGCCAGCTCCATCAGCTCTTCGTCAACCTGGTAGGCCTCGAGCGCGTCGAGACGCTCGTCGTGGTCGGTGTCGCCCATGGAGACCCAGGTGTCGGTGATCACGCAGTCGGCGCCCTCGACCGCTTCGCGCGGATCGTGGGTGGTCATCACCTGGCCCTGTTCCCCGGCCGCGCGGGCAAGGTCGACGAGGTCGGGATGGTAGATCGCCGGGGCTGCGATGTTCAGCCGGTAGCCCAGCTTCGGGGCGGCGTGGATGAAGCTGGCGCAGACGTTGTTGCCGTCGCCCACCCAGGCGATCGTCCTGCCGGCGATCGGCCCGCGGTGCTCCTCGAAGGTCTGGATGTCGGCGAGGATCTGGCAGGGGTGCCCCTTGTCGGAGAGCCCGTTGATCACCGGCACCGTGGCCGACAGCGCCAGCCGCTCGACGTCCTCGTGGACATTGGCGCGGATCATGATCGCGTCGACCATCCGCGAGAGCACCCGGGCGGTGTCCTCGATCGGCTCGCCGCGGCCGAGCTGCATGTCGACGGCATTGGAGATGATCACGTCGCCGCCGAGCTGGCGCATGGCGGCGTCGAACGAGAAGCGGGTGCGGGTGGAGTTCTTCTCGAAGATCATTGCGAGCGTGTGGTCGCGGCCCGGCGCGTCGGCGTCGACGCGGCCTTTCGGCCAGCCGAGCCGCGCGGCCTTGCGGCGCTTGGCGTCGTCGAGGATGGCGCGCAGGTCGGCGGCGTCGAGTTTCCAGAGATCCAGGAAGTGCCGCGGCGAAGGAGGCCCGCTCACGCCGCCGCCTTGGCCTTGGCCCGGGCGGCCTCGCAGGCGTGTTCCAGCATGCCCATGGCCTCGCTTGCCTCGTCGATGGTCAGAACGAGCGGCGGCAGCAGGCGCACGCAGTTGTCGCCGCCGCCGGCGATCAGCAGGCGCTGGTCGCGGGCGTGTTGCATGAACTCGCGGTTCGGGGTCTTCAGCTTGATGCCGATCAGCATCCCCTTGCCGCGGATGTCCTCGACGACGTCGGGGAAGCGGTCCTTCAGCCCGCCGAGCTGCTGGGTGAAGTAGCCCGCGACCTCACGCACGTGGGCGAGAAGCTCCGGCTTCACCAGCTCTTCGAGGGCCGCGGCGCCGACCGCCATGGCCAGCGGATTGCCGCCGTAGGTGGAGCCATGGGAGCCGACGACCATGCCCTGGGCCGCCTCGGCGGTGGCGAGGCAGGCGCCCACTGGGAAGCCGCCGCCCAGCGCCTTGGCGATCGCCATGATGTCGGGGGCCGCGCCTTCCGCCCATTCGTAAGCGAAGAGCTTGCCGGTGCGGCTAAGGCCGCACTGGATCTCGTCATAGATCAAGAGCGTGCCGGTCTCGTCGCAGAGGTCGCGGATCGCCTTCAAGTCGGCTTCGGGCCAGGAGCGCGCGCCACCCTCGCCCTGCACGGGTTCAAGGATGATCGCCGCGGTGGTCGGGCCGACCGCGGCGCGGATGGCGTCAAGATCGCCGAACTTCAGGTGCACGAACCCCGGCAGCGGCGGGCCGAAGCCTTCCAGGTAGCCGGCGTTGCCCGAGGCGTTGACCGCCGCGATGGTCCGGCCGTGGAAGGAGCCGTCGAAGCCGATGATGTCGATCCGCTCCGGCTCACCCTTGGCCCAGTGGTGTTTGCGCGCCGTCTTGATGGCGCACTCGATGGCCTCGGTCCCGGAATTGGTGAAGAACACCACGTCGGCGAAGGTCGCGTCGGTCAGCGCCTTGGCGAGCTTTTCCTGGCCCGGGATCGTGAAGATGTTGGAGACATGCCAGAGCTTCTCGGCCTGGTCCTTGAGGACCTGCACGAGCTTCGGATTGGCGTGGCCGAGCGCGTTCACCGCGATGCCGGCCATGCAGTCGAGATAGGCTTGCCCGTCGGTGGTGTAGAGACGCGCGCCCTCGCCTCGTTCGAACGCCAGCGGGGTGCGCGAATAGACACCCATGATGTGGTCGTTGGGAACGGTTGCGGCGGTCTTCTCGGTCACCGGAAGGGCCCTCCAAAACGGAAGCGTCCCCGCCGCATGGCGACGGGGACTGGAAGGCTTGGCGTTTTCGTCTCGGAACGCCGCCAAGTCAATGACTTCCCATCCCTGCGTCTTGCGACGCAGGGATGACAGTTCGGCTTAGAAGTCGGCGGTCAGGCCGATGAAGAAGAACCGGCCCATGGAGTCGTAGACCTGCGCAAAGACGTTCTGGTTGCAGGGCCCGGCCGGGCAGTTGGTCTGGCCGGTCAGCGGCGGGTCGTTGTCGAACACATTGTTGACGCCGGCCCGGAAGCTGTAGCTGTCCTTGATCTTCCAGGTGGCCAGCAGGTCGATGTAGCTCTGCGCCGAGAACTTGGCGTCGGTGCCGAGGACGACGCCCGTCAGAGCCGGATTGGAGGACGTCGTGTCCAGCTTCACCGACGAGAAGTAGCGCCATTGGGCCGAGAGACCGACGCCGCCCAGCCAGCCGTATTCGAACGGCGTGTTCCAGGTCAGGCGCGCCTTGTGCCGCCATTCGGGGGCCGGGTTCGGGGAGCCGCCGAGCGCCGAGCAGCCCGAGCCGTAAAGACCGGCGCAGTCGATCGGATCGTCGCCCTTCAGCGGCGTCGTCTCTAGCTTGTCGAGCCAGGTGCCGACGAAGTTCACGCTGAGCGAGCCCATGTTGTCGAGGCCGAAGGTCTCCAGGCCGGTGCGATAGGTCACCGACACGTCAGCGCCGGAAGTGTGCAGGCCGCCGGTGTTGAAGGTGGTGTCCTCCACGAAGCCGGTCGACGAACGGATGGAGCCGATCGAGTCACGGTGGACCAGGGGACAGTAGGCGGGCTGGGTGCCGTTGACGCAGCCGTTGATGATCGTGTTGGCGCCGATGGTCGAGATGAAGTCCTTCACGTCGATATCGAAGTAGTCGACCGTGATGTTCAGGCCCGGCGCGAAGCTCGGCGACCAGACGATGCCTGCAGTGTAGGTGTTGGCGGTTTCCGGATCGAGGTTCGGGTTGCCGCCCGTACGCCCGTTGTACTGGGCGGCCGGATCGGGCTCCAGCGCCAAGACCTGGGCCGTGGTCAGGTTGAACAGGGTGGCGCAGCGCGCGACCAGGGGATTGCCGGCGGTCAGGCCAGCGCAGGGATCGGTGGTGCCGTCCAGGACCACGTTCTGCGGGCTGAACAGCTCGACCACGTTCGGGGCGCGGACGGCGCGATTGTAGCCGCCGCGAAGGCGCAGGCCGTCCACGATCGTCCAGTCGCCAGCGATCTTGTAGGTGTTGGTGACCCCCGCGTTCGAATAGTCCGAATACCGGTAAGCCAGCTCCAGCGTGATGTCCTTGGCCCAGGGTTGGTCCTGCACCAGCGGCACGCGGGCTTCGCCGAACAGCTCGTAGACGTCATAGCCGCCGTTCACCGGCGGCGCCGCGCCGCCCGAGCCGTTGAGGGCGCCCGAGGCCTGGACGAAGTCCGCCGCGAAGTCGAGGTGCTCACGGCGATACTCGCCGCCGAACGAGACCCCGACGCCGTCGTTGGCCATGGGACTCTTGATGCCCGGCAGCAGGCCGACGAGGTTCACGTTGGCGACGCGCTCGGTGATGTTGCCGCTCGAGAAAGCAGGCGCCTGCAGGTAATCCAGGGCCTCCTTCGTGACGCCGTTGATCGCGAAGATGTTGTACGGCACGCAGGCGGGATCCGACCCGTCGACCACCGACTGGCAGACGATTTGACCCTGAGCGTTGCGGACGGCGCGCAGCGAGTTGTTGATCCGCGTGGTGACGAAGAAGTTGTCGATGCGCTGCGAGAGCGAGGTTGAGCCGTACTGCATGAAGGCGTCATAGGACCAGTTCTCGGAGAGCTGACCCTTCAGGCCGACCACGATGCGGTATTCCTGGTGGACGAAGTTGGTCAGGCGGCCGCCGCCTTCGGTGTTGCGCCGCGCGATGTCGGCGTTGACCAGGGTCGGCGTGCCGGCGTCGACCCCGCAGAGCTGGGTCGCCTGCGTCGCGGTCAGCAGCGGGTTGTTGCAGTTGACCTGGTAGGTCCCGCCCGGCCCGGGGCCGCCCTGGGCGAATATCCCGCCCGGCGCGATCTGCGCCGTGGAGGTGTCCTCCATGAACATCACGTCCGTGTAGGCCTCGAACATCGGGGTGATTTCGTAGTGCGCAAAGGCGCCCAGGCCGTACCGCTGGTCGGGCCGCATCAGGTAGTTGGTCGGGGCGAAGTTATAGAGGTCGGTTCCGTTCCGCGTACGGAAGGTATTCCCCGGGCCGGCGGGATCGACGATGAAGTCGCCGGGGTCGGTGCGCGGGCCTGCGCCGTCCGGGTCGACGGGATTGATCCGGGCGGGGTACGCAGTGCCGGAACCGCCGCACTTTGCGGCCGCGAAGGTGGTCGGGCCCGAGTTCAGGGCGCAGGCTGTGTAGTCGTAGTTGTTGGCGGTGATCGGATTGATGGAGATGTAGGTGGCGTAGGCGGTGATGTTGCCTTTGCCGTCCGGTGCGTTGACGCCCATGGTCAGCGAGACGTTGGTGCCCTCGCCGCCCTTGAAATCCCCCGGCACGATGTAGTTGTCCGGCACCGCGGCGGCCGCGCGGGCGGCGCGGATCACATCCTGGATCGCGTCGTTGTGCTGGCTGTGCTGGTAGATCGAGTACTGCGCGTCGACGCGCACACCTTCGAAGTTCTTGTTCATGATGAAGTTGACGACGCCGCCGACGGCGTCCGCGCCGTAAACGGCCGAGGCGCCGCCCGTCAGCACGTCGACCCGCTCGACCAGCGCGGCCGGGATGAAGTTCAGGTCGGCGGCGACCGGGCCGATGGCCGACGTCGGGTTGCCGGCCTGCAGGCGGCGGCCGTCGATCAGGACGATCGTGCGGTTGGGACCAAGACCCCGGAGGTCGACGGTGGCGATGCCGTTGGAGCCGTTGGAGACGGACGAGCCCTGCGAGGCGAAGGTCTGCGGCAGGGCGTTGATCAGGTCTTCGATCCGCGCCACGCCCTGGGCCTTGATGTCGGCCGAGCCCAAGGACGTCACCGGTGCGATGCTGGTCAGGTTCGGCGTCGGGATGCGGGTCCCGGTGACGACGATTTCGGATACTTCACCGGTTGCGGCGTCGGCCGCTGCGGCCTGAGTGGCGGAGAGGCCAAGCAGGGCCGCCCCACCGATCATCGAGGTCGCCAACAGGCGCGCACGAACACTCTGCATCTTCACGAGTTGAACCCTCCACGGACGCCCGGCGGAGGAGGCCGAGCGTTCTCGTTCCCCAAAAAAGCATTCGACCGCGGTTACGGCCTTGCTGGCTCGGAGTTACGGATGTGACAGAAATTCGGTCAATGAAGCCGAACGCATCGGGCGATGCCGTGGAAGCAACGCTCCGTACATCGCGAGATAACGGGTAGGTTTTCCCTACCTATTGGGGGATGCTAGGTACATGTTTTTCTTCCGGTGTGCTTCAACTGCAACGGCCTTGCCGTGCGGTTTCTAGTCTTGAGGCGCTGAAATCGCTGCCGCGGTGAGCGCCAGGTCGAAGTATCGACGGATCGGCGCAAGGCCCTTGGGCAGGACCAGGGCGAGGTGGTGACGCTGCTGGACGAGGCCGGCGCGCTGCAGGATGGTCAGATGATGCATCGCCGTCTGGCGCGGCATGGCGCAGCGGCGGGCCAGTTCGGAGACGTCGAGCGGCCCGGCGGCCAGGGTCTCCAGGATCTGCCGCCGCCGCGGATCGGCAAAGGCCCGGAAAAGCTCGCCGGCGGCCTCAGGCAGCCACGGCGCCTCGGGGCGTCGCGCCGGAAACATGGGCTCAGGCGCGGCCGGCAAGGCCGTCGGCGGCGCCCAGGTCGCCCAGCCACTGCAGCCGGCGCGACACCGTGAAGCGGTCGCGCATCCAGCCCTCGCCCACGGACGCCTCGAACCACAGCCGGTCGAAATAGACCCGCAGCATCGGCAGGACGTCGGTGGTGGCGACCAGCACGCCGCGCTCGGCGCGCACCAGGCCGGCGGCCTTCAGGATGCGGACGTGGTGCGAGATTGCCGGGCGCGACACCCGCGCGGTCTCGGCCAGGAACAGGATGCGCGAGGGCCGGGTCAGGATCCGCTCGTAGATTTCCCGCCGGGTGGGATCGCCCAGCGCCTCGAGCGCGGCGGAGACGGGATCGATGGCGGCTTCGCTCATGAATGGATCTCCAGGACGCGGCGCGGCGTGGCCGTCTCGCCCTCGTAGAGCGCGGTGGCGCGCAGCAGGCTGAGGAAGCGGCGGAGCGTCGGGTTGTCGTTGTCGTTCAGCCAGACCGCGCACAGGCGCAGCGAGGCGGGGCGTCCTGGAAGCGGGCTGAACCGCACCGACGCGCGCGTGGCGTCGGCCACGCTCTGGGGCACGATCGCCCAGCCGGCGCCGGCCGCCACGAGGCCCAGGACGGAGTCGCGCGAAGTGTGCTGGATGCGCACGCCGTGCGGCGGGCCGCCCCGGTCGACCACCAGCCGGGTGATCCGCGCCCAGTCGTCGCTCGCGCAGCACAGCACCGGCGGCGTCGGCCCGTCCAGCCAGCCACGGCGCGGCTCGGGCGTGTCGAGGGGCGTCGCCAGCAGCCACGGCTCGGACCACAGCAGCAGGCGGTCCAGCGCTGGCGGCGCGTCGTCAGCGTCCAGCAGAGCCACGTCGATCTCGCGTTCGAGGACGGCGGCCACCAGACCGCCGGCGGCGGCCTCGCGAAGATCGAGCTCCACGTCGCCGGCGGCGCGGCGGTAGGCCCGCATCAAGGCCTCGGCGGGGCCGGCCGAAACCGGCCACAAGTGGCCCAGCCGAAGCCGCCCCACCTCTCCTCGGCCTGCAGCGCCCGCGTGGGCGGCGGCCTGCTGCAAGAGCTCCAGAGCCTGCTGCACCTCGCGCAGGAACCGCTCGCCGGCCCCGGTCGGCCGGGCGCCGCCGGCGTGGCGTTGGAAGAGCGAGACGCCCAGCGCGTCCTCGAGCGCCAGCACCCGGCGCGACAGCACGGACTGGTTGACGCCCAGCACCTCCGACGCGCGTCGGAATCCAAGGTGCTCGCGCACCAGCAGGGCGGTGCGAAGCGCGGTGATGTCCTGGGTCGGCGAGGCGTCCGCGCCGCGCTTCATCGGCCGGGCGGCGACGCTCATGAAGTCCGTGCTCCGCGACGACGGGAGAGCACAAAGGCGATGGCCAGGCCGACCCCGACGTGGGCAAGGACGTCGAGCACCGACTTCATGCCATCCCACCTGGGGAAGATCCCCGGCCAGCGCAGCGGCAGGACGAGGCGGTACATCACGCCATAGAGCGGCAGGCCGTAGAGCGCGCCCATCAACAGCGGCCGCCGATAGAGTATCGGCAGGCGCGTGGCGGCCAGCGCATAGGCTCCCGCCATGCAGGTGGCGATCCCGAGGTGTGTCGCCAGGCCCAGTCCGGCCGAGGCCAGGCCGCCCTCGCCCGCCGCCTTGCCCAGCCAGCCGCCAGCGACGCCCTGCCACACCTTCACCGGCCCGCGTCCATCGATCAGGCCGAGGCTGGTGGCGTAGACAAAATCGACCGCCGCCCCCGCCAGCCCGGCTGTCGCAACCCGGGCAAAGACACTGCGGGTCGGGGAGCCGGACGGGGCTGAGGCGGTGGCGGCGGTCATCTGACAGGTCTCCAAGGGGGCCGTCGAAGCTGGGCCCAGGGAGCGCCGCACGTCGCGCACGAACGGAGGCGCGAGAGCACGTTTCGATAATGGCGTTAGGCCGAAACGGCTGTCGCGCTTTGACTTTGCACGCGATTTGCCGCCGTCTTGCGGAGACAGGAAACGCGATGACCTATCCGTTCAAGTTCACGCACGTGGACCGTCCACTGATCGAATACGGCGCCTTCCGCCAGTGGGGCGGCATGGCGGCGCGTCTGGTGCAGGCCAGCGCCGGGCGCCATTGCGGCGGCTCCTTCGACGACCACCGGCTGATCTTCTATACCGCCGGTCCGACCCAGACCGAGTGCGGTTGCGACGGGATCATCCAGCGCCGGCTGCAGATCCCCGCGGATTTCGACGTCGTACCGGCCGGCTACGACGGCTTCTGGGAAGATGAGTCGCCCACGGCCATGGTCTCGGTGCGCCTCGACCGGGATTTCATGACCCAGACGGCGGCCGACCTCGGCGCGCCTGGCGGCCGGGCCGAGATCGCGCCCAAGCTGGGCGCCCGCGATCCGCTGGTGGAACACATTCTGCGCGCCCTGGCGGCGGAGCTCGAAGCGCCGGCCCCGGTGGGACGACTCTATGCCGACAGCCTGGCCGTGGCGCTGGCGTCGCGGCTGATCCAGGGGTTCTCCATGACGCGTTGGCGCAGCCGCCAGACGCTGTCGAAGCCGCAGCTTCGCAGGCTCGTTGACTATGTCGAGGGCAACCTGGAGGCCGAGCTGACGCTCAGCGAGCTGGCGATGGTGACCGGCGTCAGCGTCCCGCACCTGACGACCCTCTTCCGCCGCACCATGGGCCAGTCGGTGCACCGCTTTGTGGTGGAGCGCCGCGTGCAGCGGGCCCGCAGCCTGCTGCTCGGCGGCGAGCGCTCGGTGGCGCAGGTGGCGCTGCAGACAGGCTTCTCCCACCAGAGCCACCTGGCGCGCTGGATGAAGCGGATGCTGGGCGTCACGCCGTCCGAGATTCTGCGCGAGGCCTAGAGCGGCGCGGCGTCAGGTTTTGATCTTGTAGCCGGTCTGGAACATCCAAAGGCAGATCCAGCCGAAGACGATGACCAGGCCCGCGGTCATCGCCGCACCGATGGCCAGCGACCCCTCCGCATGGCCGATGAAGCCGTAGCGGAAGCCGTCGATCAGATAGAAGAACGGGTTGAAGTGGCTGAAGCTGCGGAACGGCTCCGGCAGCCGCTCCACGAGGTAGAAGGTGCCCGAGAGAAACGTCATCGGCATCACGATGAAGTTGGTCACCACCGCCATCTGGTCGAACTTTTCGGCCCACAGGCCCGCCATCACGCCCAGGAAGCCGAGGATCAGCGCCGCGCCGACGCCATAGAAGGCGATCGCCCAGAGGTGGGCGACGCCGATGTGCGCGAAGGGCCAGACCGCCAGCCACGTCACCGCGCCCACCAGCAGGCCGCGGGTGGCCGCGCCCAGGCCGAAGGCGGCGGCGTGCTCCAAGGGCGCCAGCGGCGGGGTCAGGAAGTCGCCCATCAGCCCGTTCATCTTGGCCTGCAGCAGGCTGGAGGATGAGTTGGCGAAGGCGTTGTTCAGGATCTGCATCATGATCAGGCCGGGCGCGACGAAGCTGCCGTAGGCCATGCCGTGGATCGGCCGCGCGCCCTGGGCCGCCACCACGAAGACCATCATGTAGAGCAGCGCCGTCACGACCGGGGCCGCCAGGGTCTGCGCGCCGACCTTCCAGAAGCGCCGGATCTCGCGCAGGTACAGGGTCGTGAAACCCTCCCAGTTGATCCCGTGATAGTCACGCGGCTGGGGCGGGAGGACGATCTCGTCGGCGGGCATATCCTTCATGCCCCCCATTTGCGCCGCGAGGGCGGCGCCCGCAAGAGCGCGGCCAATTCCCCCGACTGCAACGCAACATCTAGTTCCTGTGGACGAAAGGAGGGGCGCCTATTGTGGCCCTTAAGGACTTGTTTACTACTGATGGTGGTTGGTGAGCAGCGACAGAGCTGGACGCCACAAGATGTAGATTCCGAAGGGAGTGCGGGGCGCGCTCCTAGGGTCTCGGTGGGAGGCGAAGATGGGTTGGACGGACGAACGGGTCGAACTCCTGAAGAAGCTCTGGCAGGACGGGCTATCCGCCAGTCAGATCGCTAAGCAGCTCGGCGGGGTGACCCGCAACGCGGTGATCGGCAAGGTGCACCGCCTGGGGCTCTCGGGCCGCGCAACGCCGTCGAAGCCCGCGCGCACCGTCTTCAAGGCGCCGCGTCCGGCTCGCCCGATCTCAGCGGGCCCTTCGGCGCCGCGCCGTATCGCCGAGCCGCTGGCTCTGGCCCCGCAGCAGCCGACGCCGGTGCGCTACGTCGACGAAGCGCCGGGCACGGCCACCGTGCTGACCCTGGGCGCCCACATGTGCAAGTGGCCGATCGGCGACCCGTCGATGGACAACTTCACCTTCTGCGGCCGCCGCTCCGGCGAAGGCCCCTACTGCCACGAACACAGCCAGGTGGCCTACCAGCCCGCCCAGGCGAAGAAGCGCTCGGGCCCGGCCGAACTCGCCAGGAGTCTGCGCCGTTACATCTAGGAATCCGCAAGTAGGCGGGCACTGATCCGTTGGGGATGGGGGCGCGTTCGGCCCGCGGCGGTTCACCGCCCGCTGGGCCGGGCGCGTCCTTTTCCCTTTGAGGGCGGCGGCAGGACGCGCCAGTTGGGTTTACGCGCCGCGCTCGCTACTTTCCGTCCATGACGGACGTCGCCCCTGAGTCTCCCGCCGAAACCGGCAACGCAAAGCCCTATTCCGTCTCGGAGCTGGCGTTTGCGCTCAAGCGGACGCTGGAGGACGCCTACGGTTTCGTGCGGCTGCGGGGCGAGCTTTCCAAGGTCACCCACCACGGCAACGGCCACGTCTACCTGACCCTCAAGGACGAGCGGGCGGCGATCGACGGAGTGGTCTGGAAGGGCCAAGTGCGCGGGCTCTCCATCCGGCCCGAGCAGGGGCTGGAGGTGATCGTCACCGGCAAGATCACCACCTACCCTTCCGGCTCGCGCTACCAGATCATCATCGAGACCATGGAGGCGGCCGGCGTCGGCGCCCTCCTGGCCCAGCTCGAGCGGCTGAAGGCGCGACTGGCCGAAGAGGGCCTGTTCGACCAGGGCCGCAAGGTCGCGCTCCCCTCCATGCCCGCGGTGGTCGGCGTGATCACCAGCCCGACCGGCGCGGTGATCCGCGACATCCTGCACCGCATCCGCGACCGCTGGCCCTGCCGGGTGATCGTGTGGCCCGTCGTCGTGCAGGGCGACCAGGCCGCCGCCCAGGTCTGCGCCGCCATCCGCGGCTTCAACGCCATGCGAGCCGACGGGCCGGTCCCCAGGCCCGATGTGCTGATCGTGGCGCGCGGCGGGGGTTCGGTGGAGGACCTCTGGCCGTTCAACGACGAGACCCTGGCCCGCACGGTCGCGGAGGGGACCATCCCGCTGATCAGCGCCGTGGGGCACGAGACCGACACCACGCTGATCGACTTCGTCTCCGACCGCCGCGCACCGACGCCGACGGCGGCCGCGGAGGTCGCTACCCCGGTGCTGGCCGAGCTGAAGGCGTTCGTCGGCGACCTCGGCGCGCGGATGCACCGCTGCGGCGGCCGCGTCGTCGAGGAGCGGCGCGGGCGGATCGAGCATGCCGACCGGGCCTTGAAACGCGTACCGGACATGCTGCGGCTCGCCGAGCAGCGGTTCGACATCGTCTCTGGCCGGCTGGGCGCGGGGCTGGCGCGGAACGCGGCCGTGCATGAGCGCGAGCTGGTGCGGGTGGCTTCGCGGCTCTCGCCTCTGCTGCTGCAAAGGCCGCAGGCGGTGCAGAAGCAGAGGCTGGACGGCGTCACCGCACGGCTGCAGCCCGGCGTCGCGCGCAGCCTGGAGCGGGCGTCCGAGCGGCTGGCCGCGCTCTCCAAGCTCTACCTGGCCGTCGATCCGGAGCGGCCGTTGCAGCGGGGGTTCGCGCGGGTGACGCGGGCCGACGGCTCCATCGTCCACGCCGGCGCGACGCTCGCCAGCGGCGAGGCGGTGGCCATCAAGTTCGGCGACAAGGTCACCCGCCAGGCGGTGATCGACGGGACGGGCGGCGAGGCGCCGGCCATCGCGAAACCCGCCCGACCGAAGCCGAAAGCGCCCCCTCCGCCGCAAGGCGACCTGTTCTGAAGGGCCCGGGCGCGCTAAATAGGCGGCCATGAACGCCCACGATCCCGAATTCGCCGGCGCGGACCTCGCCAAGCTGCACTACGGCGACGGCGACTTCGCCGTGCTCAAGCCCGGCCGCTACGTGCTCTGCGCGGTGACCGGCAAGAAGGTGCCGCTGGAACAGCTCCGCTACTGGAGCGCCGCCTTGCAGGAAGCCTATGCCGGCCCCGCCGAGGCGCTGCAGCGCTGGCGCGAAACGAACCCCGGCTAGGCGGCCTTCGCCTTCTTGTAGTGCTCGTTGGGCCAGCGCTTGTGGACCCAGAACCACTCGGTCGGCCGCGCCCGGATGCGATCCTCGATGAAGGCGTTGATCCGGCGCACGCCGGTCTCGATGTCGGCGCTGCGGTCGCCGGTCTCGGCGAGCATGATGGGGTCGTGCACCACCACCCTGAACCGCGCCTTTTCGGTCCGCTCGACGCTCATCGGCTGCAGCGGCGCGTGAAAGCGTAGCGCCATGCTCGACGGACCGGGCGCGGTGAAGGCCGGCTCGCCGAACAGCGGCGCGGCGACGCCGCCGTTGAACTTCTGATCGTTCATCAGCGCCACGGATTCTCCCTTTGAGAGCGAGCGCAGCAGGTCGCGGGCGCCGTCCGAGCCCTTCGGCGCGAAGAGCGTGACGCCGTAGCGCTGGCGATTGCGCCGGATGCGGGCGTCCACATAGGGATTGTTGGTGGCTCGGTAGGTGATCTGGCAGACCACGCCCGACTGGACGATCACCGCGGGCATGATCTCGAAGCTCGAGAAGTGCCCCGAAATGAACACCACCGGCCCGGCGCCGTCCCGGATCGCGGCGAGGCGCTCGGCCCCCACCACCTCCACCCGCCCTGGATCGGCGAGAATCCGATCGAGGATCGGGAATTCCGCGAACCACCGCCCAAGCTGCGACCATTGTTCATCGGCCAGGCGGCGAATGTCGGACTCTGTGGCGCCGGGGAAGGCGATCCGCAGGTTCACCATCGCAACCCTATGCGAGCTGGTCAGCGGACCCAGTCGTCTGAATAGCGCCGATCCGAAATCTGACACTGAATCGATTGGGAAAATTCGCGCGAGCGTCTCCGCTACGTCATACAGCGCAGCTTCGATCCGCCAGAGAACCTGTTGTCCGAGCGATATGCGCCGATTCACCATCCAGCTGTCGTACGGCGACCCTTGCAAGCTAATCAACCTGTGCGTTTGGCGCGGGCTTTGCGACGTGGCCCCCGAAGCGTCTCGGTTTGGGACGTGGGGCAAAAGAGAACGGGCGTCGCGTCATGAATGATGAAATCGATGTTCACCTGGGTCGCAGGCTTCGCCGTCGTCGGCGTCTGCTGGGTCTGACCCAGCAGCAGCTCGCCGGCGCTTGCGGCGTGCGGTTCCAGCAAATCCAGAAGTACGAGTGCGCGGCCAACCGCATGTCGGCCGCCCGCATCTGGCAGCTGTCCGAGGTGCTGCAGGTTCCGGTGAGCTACTTCTACGAGGGCCTCATCGAGGCCTCGACGGAGGTCCGCCAGCCGGAATCCCGTGACGCTCGGGAGATGTTCGGCCGCAAGGAAACCACCGACCTGATCCAGGCTTTCTACCGCCTGAGCGAACGCCCGCGGCAACGCCTGCTGGATCTCGCCAAGTCGCTGCACGAAGCCGAAGCCTGAAAGCGCCCGGGGAGCCTGCGAAAGGCTCCCCGCGCGGAAGACTGAGACCGGTCGTTCCAATGACCGGCCGGGCGGGGTAAAGCGGCGGCCATGGCCGCCCTCACCCAAGATCGTCTCGATGAGCTCGACGCCTTCCTGATCGAGCTCAACAGCGCTGCGGCGCGGGTCATCCTGCCGCTGTTCCGCGGCGCGCACGGCCTCGAGAACAAGCTGGGGCCAGCCGGTTTCGACCCGGTCACCGAGGCCGACAAGGGCGCCGAGCGCGCCATCCGCCAGCTGATTTCAGAGCGCTATCCCGAGCACGGCGTGATCGGCGAGGAATATGGCGAGGACCGCCCCGACGCCGAGTTCGTCTGGGTGCTGGATCCCGTCGACGGGACGCGGGCGTTCATCGCCGGCCTGCCCCTGTGGTGCACGCTCATCGGCCTGAGGTTCCAGGGAAAGCCTGTGCTGGGCTCCATCGGCCAGTCGTTCCTGGGCGAGCTCTACATCGGCCATGCGGGCGCCTCGCGCCTGATGAGCCGCGGCGAGAGCCGGCCCCTGAAGGTCCGACCCTGTCCGAAACTCACCGATGCGATCATCGCCACCACCGACCCCGAAGCCTGCTTCAAGGGCGCGGAGCTCGGCGCCTGGACCCAGGTGCGGGCCGCGGCCCGCCTCGCGCGGCTGGGCTGCGACGCCTACGCCTACGCCATGGTCGCGGCGGGGACGATGGACCTGGTGCTGGAGGCTGGCCTCAAGTCCTGGGACATCGACGCGGCGATCCCCGTGGTCGAAGGCGCCGGCGGCCTGGTCACGGACTGGCGGGGCGAGCCCGTGGGCGCGTATGGCGGACAGGTGGCCATCGCCGGCGACCGCGCCTGCCTCGACGAGGCGCTGGTCGCGCTCAGACGCTCGGCAAATTGATGCGCATCCCTCCGCTTTAGGGGAGGGAAAGGTCGCGCAGCGACCAGGGTGGGGGACTCGGGATCCCGCTCCAGGTTTCGAGCTTGGTCCGCACACCCCCACCCGTCCCGAGCTTCGCTCGGTCCACCCTCCCTAAAGAGGAGGGATGGGTCCTATTTCTTCGCCGCAGGCTTGGCCGCGGCGGGTTTCTTCGCCGCGGCGGGCTTCTTGACTGCTGGAGCCTTGGCGGCGGCGGGCTTGGCCGCGGGCTTCGGGGCAGGCTTCTTCGCCGCCGCAGGTTTCTTCGCGGCGGCGGGCTTCGCAGCGGGCTTGGCGGCGGGTTTGGCGGCAGGCGTCTTCGCGGCCACCGGCTTGGCCGCAGCCGGCTTGGCCGGGGCCTTCTTGGCGACCGGCGCCTTGGCGGCGGCGGGCTTGGGCGCAGGCTTCTTCGCAGCGGCGGGCGTCTTCGCCGTCGCGGGTTTCGCCGGGGCGGCTTTCTTCACGGCTGCGGGCTTTGCCGCGGCCTTGGCCGGCGCGGGCTTCGCGGCCGGTTTTGCGGCGGCGGGTTTGGCCGCCACGGACTTCGCGGCCGCCGGCTTCTTCGCGGCGGGCTTCTTCGCGGCGGCCGGCTTTTTAGCCGGAGCAGCCTTGGCCGCGACCGGCGCAGGCGTCGGGGTCGGGGCAGGAGCGGCGGTGGGCTTCGGGGCTTCGGCGGGTTGCGGCGCAACGCGGCCAGTCAGGGCGTCGAAGGCGCGAAGGAAGATGTTTCGCATGGGATCGGTCTCCATCAGGATTTCGTGGAAGGCGCCGGGGACGTTGATAAACTTTCCCTGCGGCAAATGGCGGGCCGCCGCCTGTTGGGCGGCGTTGTCGACGAGCTTGTCCTCTTCGGCCGAGACGATCACCACCGGCACGGTGATCGCGCTCAGCCGCTCTGGACGGGCGAGGTAGGCGGTGGCGCGGAAGGCGAAATCGAGCCAACCGTAGGTCGGGGCCCCCAGCGCCAGCTGGGGCTCCGCGACCAGCAGCGCGCAGGTGCGAGCGAAGCGGCGGCTGTCGTGGGTTAGCACATTGCCGTCGAACTTGTCGTCGAAGGGCTTGCCGGCGTTGCCGAGCGCATAGCGGCCGGCGCGGCCGAGCAAGACGTTCAGGCCGGCGAGCCCACGGGCCAAGGGCAACGCGACGCCACCCGTCTGCACGCCGAGCATCGGGGCGGAAAGGATCGCGCTGGCGAAGCGCCCTTCGCCGTTGACCATGGCGAGCAGCGTCAGGCAGCCGCCCATCGAATGGCCCACCGCCACCCAGGGCTTCGGCAGCTGGCCTTGATAGGCGTCCAGCAGCAGCCGGTAGTCGTCGAGGAACGCCTTGTAGCCGCTGGCGTGGCCCTTCAACGGATCGGCCAGGTTGCGCTGCGACAGGCCCTGACCGCGCCAGTCGTGCGCCAGCACGACGAAGCCGCGCTCCAGGAAATCGGCGATGGTCTCGTAGTATTTCTCGATCGGTTCGGTGCGCCCGCCCGACAGCACGGGCGTGCCGCCTTGGGCCGGAAGAGCGCGGCGCGCAGCCGGGCGCCGCCGGCGCCCTTGAACCACGCAGCCTCGCCGCCCACGGGGACGGGCGAAGTCGGCGTCTCGATCAGGGAGGCGGTTTCAAGCATCACCCCTCCCTTACGTGGCCTTGGAAAACAGAGACTGAATGGCCGGCTGGAGCTTCATGGCGAGGCCCATGTCGGAGAGTTTCAGCCGCCCGGTCAGCATCGCACGCGTCGGGTCCAGCTCACCCTTGCCCAGCGCCTTCAGGTCCTTCAGAGCCACGGTCACCGTCAGGTCGGCGGGCTTGTCGTCGTTGGTCACCGAGCGGCCGTCGACGTGGATGAAGCCTTCGCCCTTGAGGTCGAGCTTGATGGTTTTACCGAGGGCCGGTTGGTCAGCTTGACCGCCGGACGCCGCGGCATGGCGGATTCGATCCGTCAGCTCCTCCAGCGTCGCCATGCTCTCCGTGCTCCCGAGTCAGAGGAGCTTCGCTTTTGGCGGCAGCTAAGTAAACCGTCAGGGTTGTGAGGACGTCGGTTTGACGAACCTCAGCGTCATTCGGTCGCTCTCGCCGATCGCATCGTACGGCGCGTGGTCGAAGTCCGGATCGGCGGGTTGGCCGCGGACGGAGGACCGGCGCACGGGCGGCAAGGTCCAGACGCCGAACGGGTGATCCTTGGTGTCCTTCGGATTGGCGTTGATCTCGCTGGCGGCGGCCAGGACGAAGCCGGCCTCCTGGGCGATCTGCACCACATAGGCCTGCTGCACGTAGCCGTTGGTGGCGAGCACGTCCGGCACGCCGCCGGCGTCGGCGCGATGCTCCTCCACGCCCAGGGCCCCGCCCGGCTTCAGCGCTGCGAAGGCGTCGCGGAAAGCCTTCTCGGCGATGCCGGCGGCCATCCAGTTGTGCAGGTTACGCAGGAAGAGAACCAGGTCGGCCGCGCCGGCCGGCGCGACCGGTCCGCTGGTCGGGCCAAAGGCGGTGATCTCGACCTTGCCGAACAGCTTCGGCTTGGCCTCCAGGTGGCGGCGATAGGCCTCGACGATCGCGCGCGCAGCGTCATCGGACGGCTGGGTGAGCTGGAGGTTCGCCGCGTAGAGCGTGCCGCCCGTCGCGGCCAGGAACGGCGCGACGATGTCGGTGTACCAGCCGGCGCCTGGCCAGAATTCCACGACGGTCTGGCCGGGCCTCAACCCCCAGAACGCCAGGCTCTGGGCGGGATGGCGCCAGGGGTCGCGG
>Ga0307513_10002499_pt1 | contig 25445 bp, 36 predicted proteins | sample 15_EM_MG_FD_202174 | JGI IMG/M metagenome (GOLD analysis project Ga0307513, IMG submission 202174) | Populus trichocarpa ectomycorrhiza microbial communities from riparian zone in the Pacific Northwest, United States - 15_EM | ecosystem: Host-associated > Plants > Roots > Unclassified | place...
TATTGGGCGCACCTGGTCTTGTTCTTTTCACAAACCAGGCAAAGAGCGGAGCACCCACGGGTATCCTCCAACAGAGAGAACAACCGGCATAGGACACCCTCTCCCTGGCATCTCGCCAAGTAAAATATTTCTTCGTGCATGGCTATGATTATAGAACCATCGGTCATCCGTCGAAGGCGGAACGAAAGGACCGGTTGACGTAGGACCGAGTGACTGCTTCCAACTTTTTACAAACGCCACACCTCATAGTGTCGACGGCATAAACCCCGTATCCCAGCGGTTGCCACCTGGCGTGCAGAGTGAAGCATAGCGGAGAACCGGCCATCCGTCGAGGGGATCATCTCGAAGCGCTATGCTACAATTGTCGACGCAGGGGAAAATGCTGGGAAGTCGAAAGCCGCGCATTAGGTCCCAACGCGAATACATTGGGTCTGACCTCCTCCAAGGCTCGGGGCTATTCCATAACACCACGTGGTCTCCTCCCAGCGTACTGTGACTCTTTCGTTGCAATGCGCCTTAATTGCTTGGGCATCGCCGCGTTGATGGCGGAGCTGCGGACGAACTCGACGATTTCGTGGACAACTGTAGTCCATCGCGGCTTTGGAGATGCAAGTGATTTATTATTGGTATCCTGGATTCTGGTAGGTATTAGCCAGCGATCGAGCGAGCTTTCGGATTCGCTGAGAACGAACAAGGTGGAAAAAAAGACTCACACGTGTTGAAAGGACCATCTCTTCCACTCCGCCAGCTTTCTCCTGTCTGAAATGAACCAGCTCTTCTTGCGAGAGATTACGACGTTGTATCCACGTCATCTCTTGCGACATGTGAGGACGAACCAAAATGGCGGGCGGTTCGCGTCGCACCAACTCCGCTTTCACAGCCAGTCGCACGCACCACACACGCCAGAAGCTACCACATCTTCAACCGCCCTGCATAAACCCAAAACGACGACGAGTCTGCGTAAAGCGGCGGGTGCTTCCCAATCTATTCGAGAAACACAAACACCAACTAGAGGCGCAATTCAACCTGTCTGGACACTAAGTACTGCCGAAAGGTACTCTCTGCCTCGATTACAATCAGTGTTGGGTAAAGATGCGATCGTGCTTGCCGAATCCCTGTGGATCCCGAACTTGCGCAAAAGGATAGACGGGAGCACAGGAGGGGAAGCCTTTGTCTTCGAGAGTGGATGCGTGGTCTCGTGGGGTGTGCAAGAGGAGGACGCTCGGCGATTTGTTCGACGGAACATGACCGGTCGGGGCGTCGAGCTCGGGAAGTACGTCGAGGAGGAGACAGAAGAAGTGGAATTTGTAACGGATCCATCTGAGTAGGTGTTACCGTATGGATTCAAATAATTTCCTTACAATTCCCTCAGGCCGACTCGCCTTCAAGGCGACTTGATTATCCTTGGAAGCACGTCACCACTTGCGAATCCAGAAGAAATTCTTCCACAACCACTCCCATCAACATCTCTTCCAGAGGAGACCCTCGGCGCGCGCTATGCATTCTCACAGGCGCTTGCACGATCAACTGCCCTCTCTTCCATCGAGGTTTCCCTGGAAGATTTCCTCTCATCAGTCTCTCGTCTTCCACACGCCCTTCATATGACAGGGAAACCCGACTTACCCCGAAAAGAAATCATCCAAAAGCTCGGTCATTTGTTGAAGTTCCGGCAAAGTATCAATCTCAACGCCGAAAACTTCGCTGATACCCCTGAAGTATACTGGAGTGAGCCTGGGTTGGAAGGTAAGCACTATACTTCGACATCGCCCGTCTTTGAATCCATTTTCTTCGTGTTTGCTGACCTTAAACACTTCAGGCTACTTCAAGGCGATGTCCAATGCACTTGAAATTAAATTAAGGACCCAAGTCGTCAATGCCAAAATCACCTATGCTGTGGAGGTCCAGTCCGTGCTTAGGGATCTTCTCACAGAGGTGCGTAAACCATATGGGGCCTATGATCCTCCCCTTATCTACGAGAAAATACTCTACTCACCACATCCTGTTAGTCCTCAACTCATCGTATGGAGCTAATTATTATAGGCTTGATCGCAGTCGAAGTCGTGCTGGTACGTCTACCATTTTTGTGCTTTATCCCAGTTCGATCACAGGAGGTGAAATCTACCTTAGGCTTTTATCCGGGAAGGGCCCGAACTCGTAGCGCGCTTTTCTGGGAGGCCTGCTTCCGAACGACGGCATTAGAGACAACATACAGTTAGCTTATCCATTTACCAACCCTCCCTCTTTATTTCAGTGTTGATTACGATATCTCATCATGCATTAATCGAGCATATTCCCTGTGGCAAGGCTTGCTCTCACGCCAAATTCAAGCAGTCTTCGAAAGCAGCCTCGCTCTACCCAGAGCAGTCCCGACAGGCTGCTCATCTGCTTCTGTCTCATAATATTGACGAATATCTGATTTATCCACGCCTTTATAATGCTGCGTAAGTTTGTAAACCTGTAAACATTGCGCCCGCCGATGGTCTGTCACTGTCTCTTCCCGTGTGCAACCACACAACGGCCCAGTGATCACGAGCTCTCGGAACGAGCTTCGATATTCAAACAATACCTCAGCACTGTGGCTCTCGTTCCCTTCGGAGCACCTTTCGTTGTTTGACCGCGCGACGTCCACGAGTGAAGGAGAACAATGGCGGAATCAAAGCGAACTCACGTCGGGGCATGATTGTACGTAGGATCTCACTCTTCTTCGTGCCCGGATCAAACCACCCAAGTTGTGAGTGCCTTTCTTCTCTCGAGAACTCTTCCTGACACTTTCTCCTAACTCATGTGGGAGTTGTACCCCCACCGATCGGGTAATGCCTATTATGCCTTGAAATACTCTGGTCTTGGCGCAATAGCCATCTTTCAATTTGGCTGCCTTTTCTGTAGAGTTATCACCAATGCAATGGCTCACCTTTGGTAAGGGGATAGGCTAGCTCGTGGGTCGTCAGTGCTGTTGCTCGTGCCAACCCTACTGACCCAACCACGACTCTGGAGTCACAGGGGGGTATTCATTCGCCTCGTTACCCTATCAAGGGGAGTCATCAGCGTAATTGGAATGACACGCTACCGACCATCTTAGCTGGAGATGGTAATTTTACATTAGGCCATTCTCTTGCAGGGATATCCGTTACCGGATGTTATCTTATTGTAGCTCCACCTACTACTTGGGATCAATGTTTGGTTTCTCTTCTGTGATGTAGTTCGAGACTGAAGACTTAGTGGTCCACGGTCTCTATGTTCCAACCACTGGACCACAAGGCGGACCGCGGTCTAGGCATCATCAGGATTCGGCACCGTTAGTGGTGCAACGTTGAGTTATATTGCACGCTGCGCTGTGAGAATGCGCGTCGCACTGGTGCCATCTCTCAGAGCCGTGGGGAGGGTCGATTAAGATGCCAGCTCAGGATGGGAACGATTTGGAGCGCAGTATGTTAAGACATTGTGTTGCATTATAAGCACAGGTCGTCGGAGTGGCCAACTCGAGGGACTGGAAACACCCCATGCACCAAACAATTATCCTGTTCTATAGATGATGTGGACACCGCTGTCAGTTTCGACAACGTCACTCATTTCTCCAACCTTGAGACGTAGTGTCGCTTCTTCAAATGGTCGCTGCATCTGACCTTTCTCGAAGACGCCCAAGTCTCCGCCTTTGCTCGCGGAGGAGCAGTCAGAATACTGGCGGGCAAGCTCTACGAATTTCTCAGGAGAGCCACTGATCTCGGCTTTATAATTCTTGAGGATTTCGATGGCCTCTTGCTTGGAACGAGTGATATTGGGCTACAGACGGCAAGTGTGAAAGTCAGATCAGTCACCCCAAATGCGGTAATGAATCGGCCCCACCTCTCTCCAGCTAGAGGGACGCCTGCTGTCGCGATGCTTAACGAGGAGATGGCTCGCTCTCATGCTATCATCGTCCGGTCGTTGAGACTTAGCGCCGCCTTGCAGGTACTTCGATGCACCTGGGAGTGCGTTGATTTGGTCCTCTGTCATATCCGGCGGCGGGTCCCAGCGAGACTCGCCCGCATCGCCGTTCGCTGGTGCTCTGAAGTAGTAGGCAAGGCCCTTTGACTTTGACATTCTCACTTCCCAAGACTACACTCGCATTTCGAGCAGTCAGCATCTATACTGAAACAGCAGAGCGGCCACAGACCATGTTCACGGCGCTCAACGACAGAGTAAGGACAAGGCTAGAACAAAGACTGCGTAATTTGGCGTCATCCAAGGCCCCGCACCAGATACATACTCTCCACGACTTGATCATGCTTGCAACTCTCCCTAACATAATCAACTCAAGTTAGAGCCCCTCGTAGGCAGCGCTTGTCCAGTGTCTACGTGTCTGCTCTGCCATCCAATATGCGTTTGAATTAGCCGACGAACCCCCTTTCTCGGCGTACCCAAGGACTTCAATCAAACAACCCAAAGCGCGGTTCCTTCTGCTGATCCGTCGGTGGTGCGCGATGGTTTAACCGGTGGAGAAAGGCCTTTCTTGCGAATCCACCCTTATAAGTGATATTTGAATGTTGAATATCCAGCCACCCTTCAAAACCCGGTACAAGACGTATAGAGGTCGCGATGGTCAAGCCGGCATATGCAACGTCTATAAAAACGATCCACCCGCTTCGATCGTGGTCGCGGCGATTACCCCTGAATTGCCATAACATCGCTCATCGAAATTCTTGAACACGTGCCTACCCTCCAAAAATGGCCATGAACTTGTCAGGAAAAGACAGGGAAATTTCCCGGCTGGCCTCGGAAAGTCACCCACGTATGGCGCTGCTTCAGCAACGACCACATCTCCCCATCAATGAGGTTGGTATACAATTGCACTAGAGGCATTCCCGTCCTAATTTCATTTATTGAAAAGGGCCTAGCCGCGCGCCGAGTGCTTCAACTTGTTCTTCCACGCGTAAACAGTGGAAACCTGAGGTCCAACGTTCATATCCTGTGCGGGTGTGCATGCATGCCGGCGGGGTGGTGGAATGATCCGGTCGGTCTTTGGATATAACAGAGAAGGTTGTAATGATGCCTGGCATTAGATGGACCGTGAAATGTCTGTAGAGGTCTTACGACCGCATTTGGGCATTCTCACGTCTTTCTCCACCGCTGTGTCAAGAAAAATCGTTTTTCCTGACGTTCCCTCCACGCCGCTGTTCCCGGGCCCTGGTGGGTATTGTGCACGTCGAATCACTGTGCTCTTGTTGTCACTATCGGCCGGGCCGAAGGCTAAGGAACTCCGATAATCCTCCACTAGTGACAGTGAAAATCATCTCCGTCAGTTATGTACCACCGTGCTGAACCGCCGGGTGGCAGTGGAAAGGGGGATCGTGCTGAACGGCGCGTGGAAATCAAGACCTTTGACTAATTTTGTGCTGCCCCTTTGACATTTGTCTAGAGTAGGACCAAGCTATATCTTGTATGAACTGCCAATTGGACGGAAGCAATTTCCATATAGCAGGACATAGCTTTACCTTTGCTCGGCCTTGTTCTTTAGTCTCCCCTATTTCAACATTTCCAATACAGCACGTACGCCATGTGTTCTTTTGGGGCTATTCGAAATTCGGCTGGTGGCCCCCGAACCATGGGGAAATTCAAAAAGGTTAGTAAACATTGGGTTACGAATCGGGCAGTGAGAAGTGTTCGAGGTCATATTGGACCACTGATGCGCCTACCAAATGTCGAAAGCGAAGTCACTGCTTCGCCTTCAGTACGGGCTCATGGAACACCACAGTCACACCGCCTCGCTTGCAAGTGGAGAAGAGCTCGATTGTAATTATGTAACGACTATACCTGTGGTGATGATTATAAGATATGGCTGTACGCCAGTGGGTGACTACGAATTAGGGGGCGGCGCAAGACGTAATAGGGACATGATGCGAAGCCAAGAATAGGGACGAGAATACGCTAGGTGACGTGATGTGAGTGCGAATGCTGCAATGTCGTGCGCAATACGATATCGTGTCATAATAACAGTCAACAGACAAGCCGACAAGAACGGCTACGTCAAGGGAAAGGGGTGGGACTAAGTATGCAAAAACTCGTGATGCGTGCTGCTGGGCTGACGATATACAAAGGTGGTATGGTTGTGCAGCAGGATTGAGAGAGCGTCATGGCAAGTGTTCTTGGCTCTTTGGCTGTCCATATGGTTACTATACGAGAAGAGGTAATCGCATAAGCGTCCGTCTCAGGCTTCAATCGAGGCTGACAATGTCCTCATCGGTGGAAGAACAGAAGACTCGGGAGCTACTGTAGGCTGACGGCTCGAAGTGGTCGAATCTGAGTGTGAATGACGACGATTTGCCAACGCGAAATGCCACGCCCTGCTCTTGAGGCTCCAAGAGATATCCACTGACTGAGGCGGATCCGGGAGGAGAGACCAAACATGGCGAGCTCGATCCCAAACGATGACACAAGGCGAAGCCGGAAGCGACGTTAGTACGTCAGAAGAGACATTGAATGTCCAGGCGTGGAGCTGTTCCGAATCATAGGTGCACCACCCTGTAACTTCTGGAAAGTGAGTCGGGAAGGCACAGGATGACGCTGATGGGGCAGAGAGCGCCGCCTCAGTGTCATGTTCGGAGAGGAGAAGCTCCCAGCGTTCGAGAGTGCGACTCCAGACTATGCGCCCTGGTTCTGGATGTGAGGGTCGAAGCTCCCATTCATCACGGTCGCGATACCAACAAATCAGGCGTGTTGGGCACGGAAGAGAGGGGCCGGTATCATGCTGCAACTTGAGCGTCCAGGCGCGAATGCCCGCGTCCCAAGCGACGACCGACCCGGGTACATTTGGTACATGGGAAGGGAAGCGCTGGCTGGATGTGCTAAGAGAAGATGGTGATGGCGCGTTGGATGAGTCTTGAGGATATGCGGCACTGCCGGGACTAATGCTTGGGGAAGTTGGTGTCGCTACAGAATGAGAATGATGACCGGACAATGGAGATGGTGGGCGGGAAAGTAAAGATAAATGCGATTGATGATGTGAAGACAGTAATGGGGGGTACCCATGAGAGCGCGAACGAGACGTGGAAGTTTGACGTGACGTGGAACGCATCGAGACTGCGGTACGAGGCAGACCGTGCTCGAGAGTGAGTACACGGCCGCGGCTGGGGGCGTGCAGGCTCTCGTCGTGACTAGACAGGGGCGTAGGATACGAACTGCGGCCGTGAGACTGCGAAGAAGCGTAGCCTTGGCGGAGGCTCGGATGGAGGACCTGCAACCGGCTGTGGGGCTCTGAAAAGTTACTGAGCGGAGATGGCGACCGGGAGAGGTTTTCAGGAGTATGAATCCCATTCATGACGGCGAAGCTTGGGAGTTCGAGGCGCTCGACAGGGTCCGGGTTAGTACGAATCGGGGGAAGAATGTGACCCCCATTTCCATTTACGTTGACGCCATGGCCGACATCTGTCGAGTGCCGAATGTGGTCAAGCGAGATGGATGGATGGGTTGGTTGAAGCGACGGGTGGGCTACGTGCTCGGCGGGGAGGATGGGTTGGTGAGCGAGGGATGGTTGGCCAAGGAGCTTGCGACGGACCCAATCGTCTGAGAAGTCGACTGTCGAGTCCTTTACATTACCGAGGTCGTCGACGACTTCGAATATGACAGCGCGGCCTAGGACAGGTGATAGGGGAAGGGGACTTTATGTCAGGCCGACTGTCATGCGACCGGCAGAAATACCGAACAAGAGCGACGAGAGGACACACCTGGTTGCCTTGGGAGGACCTTTACTGCACCCTTGTTGATCTGGGCTTCCATGGCACGCTTTTGCTTGAGGGACCACTGGGAGGGGCCAGTCGAAGCATCGATACGGTCCTCGCGCTTCATTTTTGGGAGACATCGCTCGGGCCAGCCAGCGAAGTACGAGTTGATTTTGATGAGCTGGGCAGGGAGTTCTACCCACGGAAACTTTTTCTGGCCTTGCTGAACGGCACAGGTCCCGCCGCCCTCCTCTGCGCGGGTGGGGAGGTGAGCGATAATTAAGGTAAGCGGGTTGCCACCTACCGAAAATCTCGATGAGCTTGTTGAGGAGATACTTTTGCTGCTCCTTTTCGCGTTCGCGCTGCTCTCGCTTCTTCGCGGATTTTTCGAGGAGGACTTGGGGCGGCGACTCGGGCACTCTTCTCCGTTTCTGGGCTGGCGCCTTGCCGTGTTCAGAACTCGGGTGCTGAGGTGCTGGAGTGCTGCGAGTGCTGGGAAGGTGGTCTGGGCCACTGGAGACGGGGTCGGGCATGAGGTCGTCGATGAGCTGGTCTTCGCCTTCTGCGTCCTCGTCGACGAGCATGGAGTCATCAAAGGAATTCGTGGCTGGTGGGGTCGCTGCTGGTGTCGTCGCTGGCAACGTGGGCGAGGTAGGTGGCTGGGTAGCAGCCATTACGGGGGAATAGTGGGTGGATGGGAAGGAAGAGGTAGACGTAGTCTTTGTTTATATTGGAAAGCTCAGCCCGTGAACGGGTTTCTTTGTCGCAGGCTTCCAACAACAGTCAAGAAAAGGTATTTACTTCCGGAAGTAAACGACAGTCTCTCTTACTTCTTCGCTTACTTCGCTTACGTACTTAACGTGACTCGTCGTAGTACTCACCCCTCTCCTCTGTCTCCTCTGTCTCCTCTGTCTCCTCTGTCCCCTCTGTCTCTCTGTTTCCTCTGTCTACCCCTCCCCACAGCAGCTCTCTTGTTTCTGCCATCTTCGCCATGTCGACCAGCCATTCGTCCCTTTTAGAGGAGGCTACCCCGCAGTGTTTTCCCCGGAACTTTTCTGCCCCGCCCCGCCCACGCCGGTACGCTGTCACCACCGCCCTCTCGACCAATCAAATGATCGATCAAAATAGCCCGCGACCGCTTAGCCTACCATGCTGCGCTTCCTTCCACGCAGGCGTACTATAATATGAGATACATGAATAGACGTTGGCATCCCGAAAAAATGAACAATAATACCTTCTTCGAGTCGTCGCCAGACGCTCTCCCATGCCTTGGTCCCCAGTTCCTGTCCGTATGCATCGAGTACCGCAGCAAACAGCGGCTCCGACGCTGGGTGAGTTGATGCAAACGCCCGCTCGAGCACATAGAGGTCCACGGCTTTATCCTCGACCAGTGTCGATTGAAACGAGAGCCCAAAGTCAATGAGCACCTAGCGAAAGATGTAACGACCCAGGTTAGTGGCTGGCCTGGCGACGGACAATCTGTTGCCACCCACTCACTATTTCCGCGTCGACATCGCTGGTGGACGTGGTGGATGTGGTGAATGTGGTGGACGTGGTGGACGTGGTGGACGTGGTGTACCTCCGCCGGACAATCATGTTTGAGGTTGTGAGATCCCCGTGAATAATGTCCGCCCGATGCATCCGGCCCAGCTCACGTCCGATGAGTCGCATCAACGTGTTTGCTATATCAGTTGAAACAGCAAATGAATGATGGACAACAATCGAGGCGATGAAGATTCAACTCACCGTGTGAAATTCCATACTCGGCAGCACTACTGGATTCAGCGTGTCCGCCGCCGCCCGCGTCCACTCCGCCCCCGTCGTCCACCAAGTCCTCGTCAGCACCCAACACGAAGCGCACGCTCTTGCCGTCAATCCACTCGATTCCCATCATTCCAGAGTCAACGTCGACGAGTAGCACCTGTGGCACGCGCACCCCACCCCGAGCACAGCGTGCAAGCGATCGCGCCTCCGAGGTGATGCGTGCGCGCGTGAGTTGCGTCGAAAGTGCTGGATGTCGGTATTTCTTGTGAAATCGGTACTTGAGCAGAACGGGTCTCGTTGATGCCTTGTCATCGTCTGTGAGATACGCTTTGTACACTTTCTGCGCGTCACATCAGCCGGTCCTCCATGTCTTCAATCGCATCAACAGGTCAGCACGCACTGCTTCAGCACCTTGGGAGATGAGCTGTGCGCCCTCGAGTACCCTCCCTAAGGACATCGTTCAGGTAGTCCTTCGTTTATTTGTTCCTCGCCTGACCATTAGCCGCCCTTCTACCTATGCCACTCGATACATGCTGCGAACTTTTCTCTATCGCTCTGTGTGATATACTCATTGGTATTTGCATAGACTGTTCTACCGTTCGTTAGTCTTCTACCCAACCCCTCATACTGGTTCCACTCGAGTCTAACCGCCCGGCTGCTCCCAACTTGACCAGGACATGCATTTATAGAGCGTCTCTGCACCCTGCCCCCGAGCGAAGAAGACGCGGATGACACAATAGAACCGGCTAATGACACAACGCCCTTGCTTGCAGGCAGGAGCAGCAAGTCCGGTCAAGGGGCCCGTGAGACCGTCGTCAGCCAACCGATGCAACCTGAACAGCCTATGAGTAGCCATGTGTCAAGCGGCTAGACTTTCCATACTTCCCGTCCAATCCGGCGATTGTCCGTCGCGTTCCCGGATCAGTCTGCCCTTTTTACCTGCATGTGAAATGATCTCAGCGATGGAGACATTCATTCTCTCTGTGCCTTGATATCAAGTTGATGTTCACAGAAACATCGTAAGTCTACAGTCTGACTCTTGGACCCTTCCACGGCAATGAACACGCCCAATCCGCCCCTGCAGACGGTACTGGCAACGTTGATAGGCAACTACGCCCGTCAGGGGAAATATCCACGCCCGGAGCTAGTCACTCAGAAGGCGCTTGACGAGCTCCAGGCGCTTTGTGCTGCCATCAGTCTCACCGCAGCGCGGCCAAACCAGGCCAAACCAGCATCAGCTGCCAAGTACCAGGATCGTATGATGAACCAGATCATCACGGATCTGGATTCTCAGATGGACATGTATGAGAGGTCGGACTTGCTCGTAAATTCATCCCTTGCCACCTGAGCACGCAAGTAATTGAAGAATAGGATATGGCACTGAACGAGATTCCTCTCCAAGATCTTCATGCAGAGGCCGAACTCAACCAGCCGGACATGGCATACGAAGATGCCTTGGCAGATGCCTTAGTTAAATGGTTCAAACCAGTATACCCATCGTGATCCCTATTTACTATCACTCACTGATTCCTCGCTGTTCGGATCCTCGTAGAACTATTTTGCATGGGCGGATCCTATAAAGTGCCCAAAATGTCAAGGCCCAACGAAGGTTCAAGGCATGGTCGCCCCGTCAGCTGATGACCTCGCAGGCGGAGCACGTCGAGTCGAGATGCATGTTTGCAACCGCGACGCAGAATGTGGAGGAAGTTTTCGATTTCCTCGTTTCAAGTAGGTAAATATTCGTGTATCTCGCCCAGATTTACGAACTGGCTTGCTTCTGTGTTTTTAGTGACCCGGTATACCTGATGCGATCGCGTCTTGGGCGTTGTGGTGCGCGAGTTCTTGTGAGTTCGGGCGATTGATGCTGAAGGCCGCACAGGCGAATTCGCCAACTTATTTACCCTCTTCCTTCGTGCTGTGGGATTAAAGGCCAGATACGGTACGGACCTTCACCTCCGGAGTCCGGTAACATAACTGATATCTCTCTTGAGTGTGGAATGCCGAGGATCACGTCTGGAATGAGGTATATCCGGCCATATCAAAGGCACCTTCCCCATACTAACGGGTGGCCGACAGTACTGGTCCCCTGCACTCAAGCGTTGGGTCCACCTCGACTCTTGCGAACGCGCCCGCGACCAGCACCTTCTTTACGACAAGGGGTGGGGCAAGAAGCAATCCTATATCCTCGCTTTCTCCATCGAGGGCGCTCAGGACGTGACCAAGGCGTATGTGCAAGACTGGGAGGCTGCTCTCCAGCGAAGGCAGCTCATCAGCGAGGTCGAATTGGAACAGTTATTGGATGGGGTCACGTCGCGTAGACGTGCCCATTTGAGTCCGAAGACTATAGCACAGCTTCAAGAAGACGACAAGACACAGCGGCTCTTCCTGGAGGGTAAGCCCAGCGATCGAGAAGATGAGTCGCTTCTACCAAGACAAAGCGGTACCACAGAATGGAAAGCGGCCCGTGGAGAGGATGGTATGAAGGGCTTGACTGTCTTTCGCTGGTTATTGACACCCCTCTCTACTTAGGCCTTAATTAGCTACTCTTCATCCCCCTTCGCCCCCTTACGGAGAGTGTACAGAGTATTCTCAATACTCGGTGGGAAATTGGGAACCGGTCGACTATAGCCGCCCCTCCGTTAACACGACCGGCCGCCTTCTCATCAACGATGTAGCACCAAGAATGCAATTTAGAAGTCTGCGCATGCGCTCCTAATACTAGCCATATTTTATGACGATATCTCGCTTTCTACTCTCGAGACATCTCCGTGACCTCTATGACACCCTCCCGTAGGCAGCCGAATAGGGGTCGGCTCTGAGTGCATGGTTATTTATGTCAAATCGACTTCACCAAGCCATTTCCAAGACATCTCCATAATTATGGGGATGCTTGTACACGCGAGTCACAACCGCTTCGCCAGTCGTACGTGATACCTCGGGAATTGCCGAAGATGCACGGATGTGCGGAACCTGGAGTCCACAGGGCGTACCGATATCTATTTTTGGTGGTATCCGGGATTCACAGCTGCCCGATCGGTTCGGCAAGACTACGGATCTGCGCGCTCGTCCAGACCACTGGACACCCACCGACGAGAGCAATGGTCCATCGTCGAAGAGAGGGCGTACCACACCAGGCAGGACCTTCCACCGTACCAAAAATCAAGGCACTGGCTGTTGCCGCCATTATTGGTTCCTGTTGCCGTCGAGCGTCTTGGCGGCTGTGCATGCCAATGTGGAGGTGGATCATTCCATTCAATACACACTAGAGAATAAGTTGACGCTCCTCCTAGGTTTAGATTGTCCGGGCGATACTATGTGTGCCTCAGGCAGTACCTGCGTCAACCAGGGGGCTCAACATTGCCCCCATCTAGCTACTTTCGGACTAGGCAATTGTATAGAATGATTGGTAGGACCAAATGAGACCTTTCAGCCCCGCGTCCTGAAGCTGTTGTACACAACCTCACTAATGTCTTCCTGGAAACGGTGGTTGCACGACCATCATGAGAGCGACAAATACCGCTGTTACCGCTACGAGGACGACAGCCACCAGCACAAGAACGCTGGATTGTCACCAAAGTGCAGAATTACTGGTCATGTCACACAAGCGCGCGGTCTACAAGCGCAGTAACTCCCTCTGGTGTGCTGCCTCGTGCGAACAATATTGGCCTGTGTCTTTCCATCCCCTTTTGACTCGCCAGTGCATACTGCTACTAGTGGTACACTGGAGCTGCAGAGCGACCACGAGCATATGAACTCTCGCTGCTCTAGCCTCTGTGGTTGCTGGCGACCACCCTAAAGAAGTTTTCACTACACCGAGCACCACGAGAGGACCTGGTGAACCCACTATGAGAGTGCCGACTCTTTTTGCTCGTATCACTGCTATGGCAGGCGAATCCTTCAACGCCGTAGTGACCATTTGCATCGGTCAATCGCTAGCAAAGCTACCATTAGTCTAGGATCATACACCCCTCATGGTGCCGAAGGCTCTATTCCCACCAACAGCATTAATCGCATTAGACAACACTACCATTCGCAATATAACCCCACAATTGTGAAAGGGTGGAACTTCGACAAACGCAGATATAAATTCAACCGTTCGCGGTTCTGTCCCTCGACTCTGGCTCCACTGGGGTTCTCACAACCGCTGGCATTCACTCTGAAAGCAGAGCCTCGGTCGGCCATCCAGTTCGAGCTGACTTGAGACAACACAGTCGGTATATATGATATACTGTCACCTGGTTCTACGTCTACGACGTGGGCTGTTCTACCTACACCTTCTGCTCGGCTTCAAAACATCTCATATCGGTGCATATCTCAGCAACGCCAAGGACAGCAACGCCAAGGACAGGAGCGCCTGCGTCACCTACACTTCTATTCGCGCCTCTAATGGCGCACGGGCACTTTCCATTTCGGTGCTTGTCAGTGATCTTTTGTGAGGCCTCCGGCTGTACAACTACAGTACCTACAACAATCTATCAGGACAGCAAGCGTCGCGTTAGCATTCGTGTCGGCGCTCAATTTGTGCGTTGTGTAAGCCGCTACCAGCGTGCTCATGTGGTTCATGGGGAGCGATGTATTCTAGAATACTTCCAAGCCCGTGTACTCAACTGACCTAAGGTGTAGCCTCCACTTTTCCGAAGTGGCAATCTGATGACACGGTACGCCTGTGCCGGCGGCAATGAGTTTAGAAGCGATTCCGACGCAGCACCAGCGGGGTACCTGCTTCACACTGCCTTACTCATACTCTCTCATAGCAACTTCGAATATCAAGCCCACTGTTCTCAATGGGGCGGATGCAAGGCTCGCTTTAAGAGACCGGTGGCAGGATATATTACCGAGAGGCGATTGAGCCGCACCTTTATGTAGGGGTGCGACAACGGATAAATTGAATCGGACTGCTATTGGCGAGAGGCCGTGTTGAGAGTTTGTAAGCTAAACATGCAAGGGCGAAGCGTTCCCAAGCGAGGAACGACGTGCAGGGTCGCGCGGAACCAGCGCAAGAGAATGGCGGGTGGATAGGCGGAGGGTGATCTAGAGACTATATCTCAAGAGCGAGTGGAGATAACACTTCCAGCTTGCAGATCTGGCGAGTACCTATTTGTATTCTGGTCGGTGTATGACACTGATCCTACTATAAGTATGTTCCGGGTGTGTCAGCGTTTCTGAAAGTCACAAACGATCTAAATGCTGTGTATACAGTAACCTTGTATCGCTAGAGCATGTCAATACCCTTTGATACCGAGATGTACTCGAGTTTTCAATCCTGACCTCTTCTCCAAACTAGTTGGACTACCAATTCTGCAACAAATCATCCGAGTCACTATGTAAGGAACCCTACGCATACCTTTTTTGTTCCTTCACCTTTCGCACACGCAGGTTGCCACAAAGCCAAAGTTGGCCCCTTCCGCGCCCACCATGACTGTGAGCATTTCTAGACCAGATGGGCGCATACAGTCTAACGCTTTGTACTATTAGCATCTGCTTCCCCCCAACCTGCTCAAACTCTTCCAGCCACGGCCACCGCTCCCGTATACTCGGCCCGTGGACAGAGATATCAACGTTGTACGCAAAACGCCCATCTCCGGGGTGGCACAACTCCTCGCAAGCGTTCGAGAACAGAATGACGCGGGGCTGATCGACCAAGGCAAGAAGGAAGCGGAAGAACTTGAGCCAGGCGCTGTCCCCAGCGGGCCAGAGGACGAGGGCCAGTTCACCCTCGCTGAAGAAATAAAACGACAAATGCGGAGAGAGGAGAAGAAGAAACGGAAGGAGGAGGAGTTTAAGATTGCGGCCAGTACTTGTACGTTTTTCCCTCGTCAGCGGAACCCAGGCTGCTCACGATACGGTTTGATTTTTGCAGATAAACCCATGGATAATCCAGAAGCCGTTGGTGATCCATACAGAACGCTCTTCGTCGCCCGTTTGGTTGGTACCTTTTCTCCCTTTTCCATCTTCCCAGTAGGTCGGCCCTGTTGGATGCTCTGCTTCCACCGATACGAAGGGTAATACACCACCTCTTGTCCCATGCTGACGCGCAGGACTCCCACTTTGGTGCGACGTTTGCTGCTTTTTTAGCCCAAAAAAGCCACAGAGACAGACTTACGACGGGAGTTTGAAATGTTTGGCGCAGTTGAAAGTGTGAGGAACGTCCGCAATCGTAATGGCACATCTCGTGGATACGCATTCATAGTCTTCGAACGGGAACGGGATATGAAAGGTACGTTTTACATGTAAGACGAGACATAGAGCTAACTACTTGACTACAGTCGCATACAAGGAGGCAGAGCACATGCAAATACTTGGAAAGCGTATCCTCGTCGATGTCGAGCGTGGGCGTACCGTACGCGGCTGGAAGCCTCGAAGACTTGGCGGAGGACTTGGCGGCCGTCCCAAAAAGGAACCTGAACCCTTTGGAGGACGTGGAGGTTTCCGTGGGGGCATGGGGGGTGGACGAGGGTTTGGCGACCGCGGAGGTTTCCGGTTAGTATCCCCTCTCCATGCAACGTGTCCTTCGCACCTGACCCTTTTTTCGCTTTGTAGAGGGGGCTTTGGTGGCGGGAGGTACGTGATAAACCCAAGCATACGGAACGTACGGTCCTGATGATTCCTACAGAGGTGGTGGCGGATTCCGTGGAGGGTTTGGCGGCGGAGATCGAGGTGGCTTCCCACCTCGTGGTGGCGGACGGTGAGTGTGCTCGTGACTTTCGTTCATTCCCACTGTTTCTCAACGCTGAACGGATGTACAGGGGTGGAGGCATCGGCTACCACGGATCTGGTGGGTTCGACGGGCCTCCGCGCGGCGGCATTGGCGGCGGATTTAGTGGGCATCCGCCCAGTTTCGGAAACGGACCCAGCAACGGCTTTGGGCCTCCAGGCGGGGGTGGCAGTGGTGGGTATGGTGGCGGGGGAGGAGTCAAGCGCGAGTACGAAGGAGGGTTCGAGAGCGAAGCCAAACGAAGAAGGTACTGATGATGGTTGTGGATCGATGGTTTGTATGCTTCCAGGTGCGCTCTCGGCATTCCCCTTGCTCGTTGGGCTCGTGCATGGACGGTTGTGTGCATGGAGTTTTTGGTGGTCCGGAGGGTCCGAGGGGTTACAGGGAGGAGAGCGGGCTTGTTGCGCATTGTACTGTGGTAGGTTAGAATTGGTAGGTGAACGTTTTTCGGGGATGCAATGAACCGATCGAGAGCTGCATGGCAGCATGGCGGGTGCTGAGAACGATACGGGGTGGTTGTGGGCAGCTACGTACGGTAGAAAAGTAAGTGTGCCGGATTGGTGGAGTGGTGTCGAGTTAGGGTAGCAGTACCATGGTCGAGTGGAGCTAGCTACTGAGCAGCTGCTCGCGCGCGGCAAGAACGGGGACGGCTACGCGGCGCTGTTAGAAGGGAGGAAATCCTGTCAGACATTGGATTTTGAGGTCCGTTGTCCTTGAACGTGTTCCGTCGTTGTCGGGCACTTCTTCCTTCTCGGCTTCTCTTAAATGGAGGACCCAGCTCGTTCGTAGCGCGCTGCTTCTCTGCTGGGACCCGCTGGGGGTTGGCTCCGCTCCGAGGGATCGGCCTAGAATCTAGAATACATAGGTTACATCCGCTGTTGCTTAGCTTATTATTTTATGGCCGTTGATTTTGCAAATATTATTGTCGCCGTGCAGATTATCTTGTGGTCTGGCGTTTGGTCTGGCGTTTGGCCGAAAGCGCGAAACCCGCGGAGATCGCAGTCTGGTTGCATTTTGAGCTTTAGACAGACGTCCAACGGCCGGCTGGTTGAACAGGAACAGCCCAAGCCAGACACAAGACAGGACAGGACAGACAGCAGCCACCGACCTCGTTGTCTCCTCGCCTCGACTGCCCGCGGAGGACTCCAGCTCTCAGCCCCTCCTCATAGTCACCCAGTCTGTCCTCGTTGTTCCCCATCCTTACGCAACGCCCCAGTAACAGCTCCAACTCCGCTACCGCTGTCGCTGTTGCTGTTGCTCCTACTGCCACTGCTCCTCCTGTGACTGCCGTGACTGCTGCTGCTTCCTACTCTGCGCCGCCAGCGTCCTCGACGCATACCGTCACCACCACCAACTAGCAGACCATCTTCACCACCACAGCCGCTGTCTTCATGGACAATTACTATCGTAAGTACCACACTGCACGCTATCGTCCCTATCACGCCCTGAAAGAGCTCACTCGTGTACAGCAAACAGCCTCCGCTCCTCTGGATCCGATCGTCAGCATATACCGTCATCTATCCCAACCAATTCGCTCAGCATCGTCCCTACGAACGGCGTCTCAATCCGCTCCATCGACCGCCAGAATCTTCCGCTTTCGTCCCCCACCCACCCCCATCCAGACGGCCCGTCCAGCTCCTTATCCCCCCCCCAGCAGTCGCCAGACAGCGATTCCCCAGATGGACTTGCTCTCAAACAGACCCCTCCCCTTAGTGAATCCCCTTCTGTCGAACCTTCGTCCGGCGCCCACCGAACACCCAGGTCAAATGCAGCACGTGACACTGTGATCAACCTAAAGGCCCCAAAGGATGACAGGGAACGTCGCAAACGCAATAGAGTCACCCCTGAGCAGCTCGTCCAACTTGAAGCCGCGTTTGGCAAGGACCGCTCCCCCACTTCAACAGAACGACGCGAACTCAGCAACAGGATCGGCATGGCGGAGCGGGCAGTACAAATCTGGTTCCAGAACCGGTCAGTGAACACTCTGCAATTTTCTTAGTTCAACAAACGCACTCAACCTCCGATCTCTTACCAGGCGTGCCAAAGCCAAGCACCAGCCACCTAGAATTGCTCCACCGACTTCAAATCCGCCGCCGCTCCATGGTTCCCCTCCCGCATCGCCCTCGCTTGGGCCGGGTCAGGAAGAAAGTCTCTCGAATATCCTCAATGAGAGGGAAGGTAAATGACTTCCTAAGGCGCCGCAGATTTGCTCTTAGTCTCATTATAGATACCAAAAAATTTCCTGTGGCCGATATTGCCATCGGCCATTGGAGACGGATACACGCAGCGTCGTCAGATCGCGATCTCGTCGCCTACTGGGCTCCCCAATCCCAGCGTTTGTGCTGGTTTATCCATTCCGGTGGTCTCTCCTTTCGGATGGATATCCCTTTCTCGTCGGTTGTGACAGCCAAGGTCTACAATAAGACTCCTACTCGCCTCGCTGTTTGCTTCGAGCTGAATAAGCCGCCTACCTTCTTAATTCAGCAACCCCGCAGTTACAATCAACTTCCCCCTTCTGTTCGCCGTTTTCCACCGCTCGGAGTCACAGCCGGAGAGTGGGCAAGCTGCCGAGATTGGACAGAGGATAACCAAGCAAGCAAAGTTCTAAGACATGAAATCACTGGGCCCCCGAGCGGGCTCTTAGAGGCGATTCAGTGCCTCTCAGGCATGCTCAACCTGGTCTACGGACCCAATATCACCCCCCCACAGCCTCCAGAGCCCCTTAATGACCAGCAGCCTCTAAGGCTAGGAATTTCGGTGGCAACCAACGTACAAGCGAATAGTGTCTCTTCCCCTCGCGCACTCTCTCAAAGCCCGCCTTCACCTTACCGGGAAGTAAACCAGCCCTACACTGACATCGGTTTCTTTCCGCAACAGGAACACATGGCCATGTTCCAGGCAGATACTACCCTTCACTCCCCAACGCTTCCCGTAGAGATGCATCAGACTCCGACAGCGGTGTACCCCCCCCCCTACTCACTGATGCACTCTCAGCAGTTTGGTTCTCTGGCGGAGCCTCCTTCATATCCAGCGGTGATGTCCGACTCGACAAATCCGACCATCCCCCTTATGAATCCATATCGGCCTCCGTTAACGCAGCCTACATATCAGCCACAACACTCAGTACCGTTCACAAACTCATTCCCCACGTCGTCGAGCACAGCACCTCACGGACGTGGCGACATCAATCACACACAAAACCCAGGGGAGGCGTTGACAAATGGTTCAGCGGGAGAGTGGACAATGCTCCAATACCGTACGAGTAATACTGGACACGCCAGCATTGAATCCATCCCGACGGCATCGCTGATGCCTGATTTTCCAAATGCTGGCACCCTAGTTCCCTCGGCGGCCATGGACAGTCTCCGAGTACCCCTCCCTCAACACGAGCTTCATTCACACCTGCAGGGATCTCCTTTCCAGACTAGCGATGTCCTCACTAATGCATTCCGCCAAATGCCTTCAAGCACAGCTCCGAATATAGCAGACTGGTCTCGCCAACCTTACTCTTTTATGGCTTACACACAGTTGCCCTATATCCATTCTGGTCATATACAGCAGGACTCTACACCTTACCCGCCGGCCACTAGATAGCAACTTGATGCTATTTCAATCCCCCATGAGACCTCATCTTAGATATCCCCATTGCTCTAACCTTTAGTCGCGTCTTGTTTTGCACAACCTCCTATTTTAGCAGCCGCCAGGTTATTCTGTTACTCATCCATTAGCGTCGTCACTGTTACTCTCATCGCCGCGTGTTCCGTCTCGTCCTCCAGCATACCTCCCATCCATACCCCATCACGTTGTCCCCTGTCATCTCCCTCTTTAACTGAACCTATACCCCCACATTTGAGTTACCCCTGATCATACATCTTGTGTTTTTTTTTGCTACCATGGCTTGTACTCACACTCATCCGGTTACTCCTTACACCACCTCTAAAGTGTCAATCCCAGATGTAATGGCTGTTTGACTGCCTTCTCCGCTATGTATCAGTGCATACCTTTACTCCAAAGTCTGTAAGAACAAGAACATGCCGTACACATCAACGACCGCGTTACTTCTGGTTCGCCTCTTGCTCGTCCTCTGATTCAGTTTCCTCAGAGCCGTCAGTTCCAATTTCCCCTTCACTCTCTTCTTCCGCATAAAAGGTATCCAGGTCATCCCTTCCAGCGGGGCTGCTCCTTTGCGTAGGACCAAGGCTTAACTGAACCTCAGGGTTCCCCTTGACAAATGAAGGGACCGCCATAGGCCTTGTAACGGCGATCCGATCCTCCTACCAAAAGGATTGTTAGCTGTATGTTGACAGGTGAAGCATATCCTCACCTCAGTATCGCGCAACGATGGATCTGTCCCGGTACTCAACCAGTCTGGCAAACTTCTAGACACTCCCATGTGTTTCGAAGTGATGGCTTCAAGCGATCCCAGCGTTCTGTGTGGGTCTAGAAACGTTTGCAGCTCAATGGCTGCAAGTGGTTCTTGTTTGGTTGTCATACTGACCGACGTCTTGCCGAGTTTCATTCACTCGGTCTTTCCCCTGGAATAGAGCCATCTTAATCTGCTCTACTCGCAGTGACACCGTACCAGGAGCCTCGTCCGGGCTCTCTTCGTCACCTCTCTTACCGATTTCAAAGAGTGATGGGGAGAGGGTGTCAAGTAAACTGGTGAGTAGCCTCCCGCGATCCCGGACGTCATAGCTGGAGTCGTAACGAGCAAGGTGAAATACATGGGCGGAAAGAAGGCGCAAAGACTCATGTTGCGGAGCAAGTGCGAGTAGTTTTGCAGCCAAAGTCAGTGTTTGCAGCTTAACTACCTCAACCTAATTGAACTGTCAATATCGACTAAAGAGAGCAATGCGCGGTCCGTACCTCGTCCACGAACGATTTAACGGCTCGCCTCAAGACGTCAGCAGCCCAGTCGTTGATCCCGGGGATGGTAGCTGCCGCTGTCGATGGGGCATATTGTCCAACAAGCCATAACACGCAGCTGCGAGCTCGCGGGGGAACTATGTCGTCAAATTGCTCGGCTAGGGTAGGGACCAGTGTTTCAAAGCCAAGAGATTGGTCACCCGGAGACAGAAAGTTGGTTTGTACGAACGATTTGAGAACTCGTACGGCGGTACTCCCCGCAGAGTCTTCGTGGCAATGAGTCAAATACATCAGCAGGACGAAGGATACATACCATTCCACCCCTTTACAAGAGACAGCAACGATGAAATACATCGTTGGGTGCAATGTGGAAAGCGTCGCCCGCATTGACCAATAGCCATAACAGCGGCTTCGACTAGAACGTCATCAAAATCGTGCGCATAGGTCTGCTCACAAATTGTCAGAGTATGGTGTTGAGTCATCGGGGTTTTCTCAACTTCAAATTCCTTCAGCAAGGGCAGGGCATTGGACTCGCTCAACAGGGCGAGGAGAATGTACAGTTTGACACGTTTGATAGTTGATCCATCGAGTGAATGCACGAAGAAACGGGTGTAATGGTCGTTTAGGAGACCCTGGGAATGTTCAGTCCGTACATTCCGACATATGAAGGCAAACGATTTACCGGATGTTTACTTGCAATGGTCAGACAGTCTTCCAGGACCACCATTTCTATCTCATTGGAAGTATGAAGGCAGCGAAGAAGAGGCAGAATAGCTTTCTCGTGTTGGGGAGTGAGTCCCAAGTAATATAGTGCACGCGCGGCAGCGGCGACGACCTAACGAGCGCCATCAGACGACCCCATTACGCAACCGGGTCAATAAATTACCGCAGGGTTGTGACTCATAAGCAAGGACTCAGCACTAGTTAAGAGGAGTTGTAAATCCTTGTCAAACGTTTCGACTGGTCCGTGCTATTGACGAACTCATTAGTGTCGATTCTTCTCAGGTGTCCCTTAACCCGCTCTACTTACTTCTCTCGGCCTGACTACTGGTGCAGGGAACATACAACGAGCGTATCGAGAGAGCAGCTCGAGAAGATTTGTCTGGCCCCACTCGTCTGCATCGAGGAGAGTACGGCACAGCCGTCGATAGTGCTGATGAAGAAGCTCAAATTGATTGGGACAAACGGAGTTAAAGGCAGCAGCTGTGGCACCGACGGAAAGTGGTGATCGATCGGCAAGGAGGACAACAAGACACGGAACAAGTTCACGCAAGAGCGCACCATCCAGACTAAGTGGACAGGATTAGTCACATCGACGGATGGACGTTTCTTGTGCTGACCTGAAGCACTTTGGTATCGCCAGTGCCGCAGTTTTGCGTACGTAGGGACTCACGTCCGCGCAACACTTCTTAATGGCCAAAACAACAATCGATGATATGAGAGGGACCCGGATGCTCGACAACACTCTCAGGGCCATTGCGCGAATGAGCGGATTGCTATCCGTGAGGTCCTTTTGGAATGTATTGATTGAGAGCAAGGCGAGATCTGGTTCCGATTCCGCATATCGCAAAATGTAGATGTAAACGAGTTTCCGGATTTCCAGGTTGTGGGATGCAACATTTTTGACAACTTGTGCGAAGAATTGGGACACATCGCGGCCTTTAGAGATCATCTACGTCAAGTAAGACACTTGACCATTTAATGGACGCAAAACACCAACTGCAATTAACCTCTTTAGTCCCTCGAGAGTTTCGCGATCATTAGATCCATCAAGCTGCCGTCGAATATCATTTATTTTTGCTTCTGGCGTATCGAACAATGCTGCGTTGCTTGAGACACTGAGATTCAACTCCCTTGCATGCTCGCTGAAAGTCTCTTGTATTCGCAGACCGAGTCTTGAGGCGTTGGCTGTAAGGTTCATGGTCGGCTCCAAGGTATGATAACAAATTTTATTTGGGTTAGTTCGAGTCCAGCTCCTTTCTATTAGCCTGCTCTTTGGGATGACCTCCATCCTGCCTGTGAGGAGAATTCCACCCACATCTCCATTCTCCACCAATAAGGGCTGGTTAGAGTGTGCTAATTCTGCTCTCTGTCTCAAATCACATGTCATGCCCATTGGTATGGCAGTACAGTATGTATGTGAGGGGAAAGATGCTATCCTCCCACAGATAAGCTGTAACTGTGTAATGCAGCAGAGTGGAGTACATATACAGTCTGAGTGTGGCTATGTAGGAACTCTGGAGGGCATAGGGCAACTTCAGGTCAATGGCCATAGGTCTGAGGGGAACTATTAGGAAAGGGGGGCATGAGTGAATGGCAGGGTATATGGGGACCACAGATGCCAAGAGCTGGTTATAGTGTAATTATCTAATAAATGGGTGTCTAGGCATAGGTGCAGTTAGGCCATGAGGGAAAGGGGTTGTGACCTGGAGTTGAAGTTGGGACCCCATCAGTGAGTCAGGGTTAAAGTGCTTTGGGGTTGGGCCTCAATATAATAGCAGACAAACATTTGGACTTTGGGAAAAGGAAAGCCTTCATTATATGGAGTAGATAGAATGATATGGGTGGTTAATACTGAAGAAGCAGACAGGGGCTGAGTGACCAAGGACTTTGGGAGGAACAGGCAGAGAGGCATGGAACAAAGGGCACAGAGAGGGAAGGCCTACCTACAAATCCAGAGCCTCATTTCCCCCCACACAACTGCAGCCCCAGGAATGCAGCAGCATTCCTGCCAGCATTCTAGCACCTGTCCCATAATAATGTCTGAATCAAAGAAGAACATGAGTATAAGTTAGCCTTCAATACACCACTAGGCTTATTCAAACCATTAGTTATGTATTTTGGCATGACTAATGCACCAGGAGCATTTCTAGTGTTAATGAATGAAATATTCAGAGATATGATCATCAACATGTTGATAGTCATATACTTAGACAATATCCTGACAGAACAACAAGAGCCTGACAGAACAACAAGAGAAGTCTTGAGGAGACTAAGACTAGATGACTTATCTCTCAAGCCAGAGAAATATGAATGCAATAAACTCAAAACAGAATTCCTAGGATTAATAGTATCTGAAGGACAGATAGAAATGGGTCCAGTCAAACTATCAGGAGTCACCAACTGGCCAACACCAAAGAAAGAACCTAAAGTTTGGAATACAGAAGGACTCCTCCTATATAAAGGAAGGATATACAATACATCCCTGACAGTACAGAATTAAGAGCTGAAATAGTCACATCATGACAATCCAGCTGCAGGACATCCAGGAAGACACAAAACCTTGTAACTAGTCAGCTGGAACTATTGGTGGCCATCAATGACACAATTCATCAACAAATACACAGCAGCATGTGATAACTGCATAAGATCAAAACCAAAGATAAATCAAGTGTACAAACAACTAAAACCAAGTGAGACACCAGAAAGAAGATGGGGAACTATCAGCATGGACTTAATCATGCCACTACCAAATTCAGAAGGAAATACCAGAATAGTAGTCATAGTTGACAGGCTCACCAAGATGGCACACTTCATAGCAGTCTAAAAAGAAATCACAGCATTAGTGTGGTAAAAGTGAGGTTAGATGAGTAAGTAACTCTTATGTTCACACTAGTTTTTAGGTAGCAAAACACAAAGTGGGGAATCATCCTCCTCACAGTGCAGGTTATATAGTCTACAGGTAAGGTATTAGGTAATACATGATGATGTCAGTGGCTGAGTAAGTCACTGAGTAACAAAGGTAAGTGAGAGAATGACTATAGAATGAAAAAGGTGTGGAGTGGGAATGGTAAGTAAGTGAATGTATAAGTGGGCTGACTAAAAGTGTGGAGTGGGAATGGAAGCACAGTCATGGGATGAGTTATCTATAGAGAAGTCTGACCAAACAACAGGAGCTTGGGAGTGTGGCAGGCTTCTTGACAGGAGCTCATGAGTGGGTTGGTCATGTGAGTAACAGATGATGTCATAAAGGAGTGGAGCATGCTTAGTCATGAGGCTGGCATGTAGGGTAGTCATGAGGCTGGGGCACATGACATGCACATGATCTGTTATGGACATACAGGGTCATGTGATAACAAAGGTAGGACTTATGGTATGCAAAATGTAAGGAAAAATGTAAGGAAAATGATAGGAGGGTTGGTTTCATTACAATTAGAGACTGCAGAAACTCTAATGAGAGATATCTTCAAACTACATGGCTTACCAGATAGAATCCTATGTCAGGTCCAAAAAAGATGAGGGTAATGATAAGTTGCTGGGTGTTGGAGGACATGTTTACTGGGGGTGTCATGTCCCGTGTCACTTCTTCATTTTCCCATTCATTTTCATTCGTTCCCATTCATTTCCGTTGTTCATTTCCATTTTCCGTTATCATTTACCTTCTCCGTGCATTCTCCGGTCTCGGA
>Ga0307513_10002500_pt1 | contig 25442 bp, 33 predicted proteins | sample 15_EM_MG_FD_202174 | JGI IMG/M metagenome (GOLD analysis project Ga0307513, IMG submission 202174) | Populus trichocarpa ectomycorrhiza microbial communities from riparian zone in the Pacific Northwest, United States - 15_EM | ecosystem: Host-associated > Plants > Roots > Unclassified | place...
TCTCTCGCTGGGCTAGCCACCATTCGTGCGTATGGTGAAACTGAGCGGTTCAAAAAAGAGAGCGAAGACCGGGTCAACATCGAGAACAGGTCCGTCCATCCCCCGACAGACGGTGTTCAAATTATTGAATCTCCCACTCCAGAGCTTACTGGATAACGGTCACGAATCAGCGTTGGCTAGGTATTCGGGTCGACATGCTCGGTCTCCTCCTCACATTCGTCGTCGCCATCCTCACCGTCGCCGCCCGATTCTCCATCTCCCCTTCCCAGACCGGTCTCATCCTCAGTTATATTCTCAGCACCCAACAATCCTTCGGATGGTTGGTTCGTCAGATCGCCGAAGTGGAGAACGACATGAACTCTGTGGAGCGTGTGATTCACTACACGAGGAACCTCGAGCAGGAGCCTCCACACGAGATTCCGGAGAGGAAGCCTAAGGCGTCCTGGCCTGCTGAGGGGCACGTTGAGATCAAGGACGCGGTCTTGAAGTATCGTCCTGAGTTACCGGATGTCTTGAGAGGGTTGACTATGGATGTGGCTCCCGGAGAGAAGGTTGGGATTGTCGGCAGGACAGGAGCCGGAAAGTCGTCGATCATGACGGCCTTGTACCGACTTGTGGAGTTGTCCGCTGGGACCATCAAGATCGATGGTGTGGATATCTCCACGATTGGCTTGAAGGACCTCCGGAGCGCATTGGCCATCATCCCTCAGGATCCGGTACGCGACCCTTCTCCAACTTTCACTGTCTTGTTTGCTAATCTACCGGAGTTTGCAGTTGTTGTTCTCCGGCACATTGCGGTCGAACTTGGATCCCTTCGATCAATTTGACGACGCGAAGCTCTGGGATGCCCTCAAGCGATCGTATCTCGTGGAGAAAGCGAAACCCCAGGATGGGGCGGAAAAGGGAGAACCAGAAGCCGTTGCTTCTGGCAGGTTCACCCTGGATACGGTGATTGAGGACGAGGGAAGTAATTTGTCTGTCGGTCAACGTTCGTTGGTTTCCCTTGCCAGGGCATTGGTGAAGGATTCGAAGGTGTTGATCTTGGATGAGGCCACGGGTACGACAAATTCTGCTGTCGGTCTGCTTTCACGTGGGTGCTGATCTCCTCCGATTTCCAGCTTCGGTCGATTACGAGACGGACAAGAAGATTCAAGATACTATTTCTGACGAGTTTGAAGACCGGACGATCTTATGTATCGCTCGTAAGTCCTCATTCCCACACCTCTATGTATATCTTGAGAGGGAGTCCCTCTGACAATCGGGTTACGTTTTTGCCTACAGACCGGCTTCAAACTATCATCGGTTACGACAGGATCTGTGTCATGGATGCTGGACGTATCTCCGAATTTGATACCCCGACTCGGTTGTTCAATATGGAAGATGGGATCTTCCGTGGGATGTGCGACCGTTCGAAGATTTCGCTGGGGGATATCCAACAAGCTGCCAAGCTACAAGAGGTGTAAATAATTTTTACGTTGGGGTTTTGGATGTTCTGAGAGTTGACTGCTGAGCATTATGATGAATATTACGAGGCTCACCCATGCGCTTTTGCGCAATTTCGTGCGCCGATGTTGGCAGGGTTTTTCTCTCGTCCATTGAACCTTAGATTTGTGGGGACAGGGTAGCATCCGGTTCGACGCAACATACGTATCCCCCTATTTTACTCTACTAGCTCACGATGTACGATGCCTAATTTTGGTAACGAGACTTGTACGCGCTTTACGCGCCCTTACACATGTATAGAATTCTTCGGAGTTCTCACGAGTGGGACTTTCGGCCTGAATATTTGAGCATTCAAGTCGAACCATACCAGCACACCCGCCTCTAACCTCCAGACGCCCAGAGGTTGGAGTCGACGGACGGTTACGTGTCTCCCCGTACTGCCCCAAATCATCCTCGACTAATTTTTGAAGCCATGGATGGGTAATCGGGGGCGAAACAGAGCCCGTAAATTTTACGATGTACCGTCGTTTCCTCTGTAGTTCCATTGGTATCCTCAGGACCGATTCTGGGTACACTGTCAGTGAGGAGGAATGGAACGATGGGGCTATCGACGATGTCAGGAAGAAGGCGCGATGATCTTTACCAGGGTTCCTCATTTCATGCGCAATGCAAGGTACAAGCCGGCAACTCGGGAGCTCTACCGCGAACACAAGGTTTCCTTGTCCTGGGACTTGGCCATCGTCAACCTAACCCTCGTGAGCTCTTCGAGCCTTACCTTTTTTCGAAAGGGATACCGAACGCCGGACTCTGTGCCCCCGGACCTGTGGCCCAAACTTGCACGAAGTCGATACACCCGAAGACCTCAACGCATCCCCGTTGGGATGGTTCAACATGTTCTTCGAGTCCATCTTCACCAAACAAGGGCTCTTGTCTGGGGTCGGTTGGGTTGACGTCCGATGTGTCTCCGAAACTCACGTCGCGGCTCTTGACAAAGGGATCGCTGACCAACGAATCCTCGTCTCCGCACCATATGGCCGCTTCGAGTTACGACGCCGTGAACACGAAGGGTTTTGTGAGGTTCAGCGAGGCGAAGAGATGGGGTCTAGAGGGTTGGGTCTCAGTCTGATTCCTCTTACTCGGCTGATCCGGAAAGTCGGGTTTTCAAACATCCTGCCCCTCACCATCACCGTGGGTTTGTGTTTGGCGTCCGGCGTACTGAACGATCTGTCATCAACAGAGTTTCGTCTCAGTATCATATGTCATGTTGAACCAGCCGGTCACTCGTGAACTTACGTCCTCGCCGCACGCGGGGTGGGTAAGGTCGTAACTGGCGTTTCGAATATCTGGGCGGCCACTGGATAGGTCTCCAAACACAATAACAACAGGCTGTCCTCGCTGGTCTTGAGTGTACTCTCCTAGAGTCGTGAGGTGAGCGACTCGTGATAATCGGCCTTGGGTATTGTCAATAGACGGGAATTGAGACTAGGCAGGTAACGGATAACTATGCCGTTTATTAACTCGAGCGCATATGGTATGTGTAGGAAGTAGCTGCATAGAGGTTCTGAACGAGAGCAAACAAAGATTCCAGATGGACCGGATCGATCGCATTGCCTCTTCAAGTGGTTCGACCGCGACTGTTTACACGAGGCCCCTCATGACAAGGTGGCTGCTCAACTCTATTAGTCTCTATAGGGTTTAGGTCCTTCCTCACACCATACATACCGCACTGCTTTTTCTCAACTACCTCAAGTTTCGACCGTGGCTACGAAGTCCCAACGATCGAAGCATCGGGATGTCGTTCCTCACTGAACGTGGCCGTCGAGGCCATGAATCTTGCAAAGGAACTCTCGGGTGTTACGCCAGCTAAGGCCGTTTTTAGTATCGTCAGCGTGGAGATGAAGGCCGGACGGGTTCGAGGGTCGCGAGAATCCGAAGTCGGAATTTCGGGGAAAACCGAATGTTGGTTGAAAGAACTCAACGGCGCCGTCGCAACGCCACAGGAACCAAATTGGTTCGTCGAGTTTTTGAGGTGCTGAGGGTAAAGCAAGGCGAGTGCAAAAATACAAGGGTGACCGGAGAAAGGGGTGGGGAAATACGCCGCACCAACTTCACTTTGCAGGTAAAGTTGGTAAAAGATCTGGGAGTTGTTGAAAAGTTTTGTTTCCTACCAGTTGCGAGAACTTATCCAACAGTTGGAAAAGCTCGCCCCGGCCCCGAACGTTCGACCAATTTTCGTACAGGGGCCAAAAGTGGGTGTCTACTGAGCTCGTTAAGATTTATCCAACAAGCCCCAAGAAATCTGACTTTTACCAACGGTCCCCGAGAGTTTTACCTATTCTACCGCTACAGTGCTTATCTGAGCACCGTCCGCAATAAAAATTCAGTCGACTTGCTCGTCCCGAAGACCTTCCGCCCCTAAGTTGAATTCCCACATCTGCAAGATTACATATGGGATCTCCTCTCTGTATAACACGCCCCAAAACATCTGCAGATGCCCGTCCGGCTGGGGTACGGGGCCGGAAAGGAATGCGTCGTCGTAACGTTGAAGAAAAAAGCATTCAATCTCCAATCTTGATCGCGTATTTGAATCCCCGCTCTGAGAGCGAATCCGGAGAGCTCCGGGCGGAACTTGTATTTAGTGGACAGAAACTCCTGCGTGGACTCGGGAAAATAGCTTAAGCTATCAACATGCGGAAACCGGGGACACACCCAGTGCCCGGAAACGACCTTCGACTTGTCTGAGCCAGGAGTAATTGGCAGAAACCGGAGCTCCCTCCGGCCTGTGGTCTGTATCTCGACAGGGCGAACACGCACACACGGGCACACCTCGATGAAGCCACCATGCCGTCTGTCAATTTCTCTGTACCCGGGGGAGATTTCCTCATCCCAGTAGTCAACGCTAGTCTGCAGCCAGGTGGGTCTCCTTCCACGTTTCCCATCCACTATGGACCAAACCACCGCAAAGAACCCCGAGAAACGGTCGACGGCAAACTCGCACGCGAGCGAGACTCGTCCCAGGTACGCGTCCAACCACAGCAAACTCGACCTCGGATAGATGCTGACCTTTCATTCTAGTGGGTTCTCAAGGTTCAATTTCTTGTATCTCGGCTACCGTAATCCTCCACCTCCCAAGGCGTCATTAGATGAGGCGGACATCATCCCCGAGGTCAACGCAAACTGGCTCAGTCTCCTCACGTTCCAATGGATCAGTCCCCTCATGCGCCTCGGATACTCCCGTCCGCTCGAAGCCACCGATCTCTACAAGTTGCAAGACGATCGTTCCTCTGGTGTCATTGCGGAAAAGATCATCCGTTCGTTCGAGGAACGTCAGAAGAGAGCCGCAGAATACAACACTCGGCTTGCGAACGACAAAATCTCATCCGGTCTGAAGGGTGTCTGGTGGTCGATCAGAGGCCAACGGCAGGAGCGCGAGAGAGAGTGGAGAGAGAAAACGGGCAAGAAGAAAGCCAGTTTCATATTTGCCGTCAATGACAGTGTCTTCTGGTTTTTCTGGAGTGCCGGTATCTTGCGCCTAATTTCCGACGTTGCCATGATTACCACCCCTCTCCTTGTCAAGGTAATTTTGGTTCATTATTCTTGCCCACGGATCCTCACTTTTACATTAGGCTCTGATTCGTTTTGCCCAACGTTCCTACGCCACAGGCCGTGCTGGGCAGACGGCTCCTCCAATCAGTAACGGCGTCGGTCTCGCACTTGGTCTCCTGTTCCTCCAGATTCTGGCGTCCATCACTATGAACCACTTCTTCTACCGTGCCGCCGGCACCGGTGTGTTGTTGCGCGCGGGATTGATCACCGCGATCTACAACAAGGCTCTCACACTCTCCACCCGCGCACGACATATCCACCCCAATGGAAAACTGGTCAACCACATCTCCACTGACGTTTCTCGCATCGACTTCGCTTGCAGTTTTTTCCACATGGGCTGGACCGCTCCAATCCAGTTAATTATCTGTCTGGTCATTCTCTTGGTCAACTTGGGTCCGAGTGCCTTGGCTGGTTTCGCCGCGTTTATCATCATAGTACCGATGCAGGCTGGACTTGTGCGCCTGATGCTTCATTTCCGCCAGAAGACCATGATTTTTACCGATAGGCGTGCCAAGCTTCTCCAGGAACTCTTCCCCAGATAAAGATGATCAAATTCTTCGCCTGGGAAGACCCATATCTTGCAAAAATCAAGGGAGTACGAGATCCGGAGATGAGGTAGGTGTCTTCGCACCAAGTAGCGTGTACTGATGGTTCCATTAGAAATGTCCGTTCCCTCCTCATCCTCCGAGTAGGTCTCAACGCCGTCGGGGTCTCGTTACCCGCCCTGGCCAGCATTCTCGCCTTTATCGTCTACGGAATTAATCATTCGCTCGACCCCGCAACGATCTTCACTTCGTTGACTTCGTTCACCATGCTCCGTACGCCCCTCATGTATCTCCGTGAGTTTCCTCGCTTTGCATGCGTCCTCTCCGCCGTATCTGATTCCGAACGTCAATTTTCAACAGCGACTGCCTTAAGCGCCAGTGTGGACGCTTATAGCGCCTTTGGTCGTATTCAAGAGGTGTTCGAGGCTGAGTCCTTGCCTGGTGAACAGACCAGGGACCCCGAACTCGAAAACGCTCTGGAGTTGGATAACGCTTCCTTTTCATGGGATGCTCCTCCGGATCCAGCGAGTGGGAAGGACAAGGGCAAGGGGAAAGGCGGGGGCAAGGAACCGAAGGAACCGAAGAAAGACAAGAAAGACAAGAAGAAACCCAAGATGGGCACGGATGCGACGACCACTCCCACGTCTGGTGTTGTTCCATCCTCTTTCCGAGTCCCTACCTCCCAAGAGCCGGAGAAAACCGAGAGGGTGTTCAAGATCAAGAATACAAACTTGACGGTTCCAAAAGGACAGATCATTGCAATGGTTGGCCCGGTTGGGTCGGGAAAGTCCTCGTTCCTACAAGGTTTGATTGGAGAGATGAGGAGGGAGACCGGTTCGGTCAAGTTCGGCGGATCGGTTTCGTATTGTCCCCAGAACGCATGGATCCAGGTATGACTCTCCACACATTGCGGCACTGTCTTTCGGCTTACTGAACTGAGTGCAGAACGCGACGATCCGTGAGAACGTTTGCTTCGGTCGGGCCTTCGATTCCGATAGGTATTGGCAAGCTATTTCCGACTCGTGCCTCGAATCAGACTTGAAGCTTTTCCCTAACGGCGACCTCACAGAGGTCGGCGAGCGCGGTATCTCATTGTCTGGTGGTCAAAAGCAACGTGTCAACATTTGCCGAGCTATCTACTGTGGCGCCGACGTTCAGATCTTTGACGTAAGCGCTCTTTAGGTTTGTGTCAAGCGAGTTACTGATGGAAGGATCCCTAGGATCCCCTTTCCGCTCTGGATGCTCGCGTTGGAAAGTCGGTGTTCCAGCAAGTGTTCATGAACAACCCCGAAGGTCGAACCAAGATCCTCGTCACTCACGCATTGCACTTCCTCCCCCACGTCGATTACATCTATACGATTGCCGACGGTCAGATCATGGAGCGCGGAACCTACGCCGATCTCATGGCCAACGACGGCATCTTCTCCCGATTCGTGAAAGAATTCGGCTCGAAGCAGGAGGAAATGAGAGAAGATCCCGATAGAGTTGTAGGTGAAGTCAAGCCAGGGAAGGAAGGAAAGGGTGAAAGGGACCCTAGTGCGGTTGCTGTCCTCAGGGAGAAGTTCGAGAAGGGCAAGACAATCATGCAGGACGAGGAAAGGAATATCGGTGCCGTCACTTTGGAGATCTACAAATCGTACCTTGGTGCCGGAAATGGACGCATCCTGTTCCCTGTTCTCCTGCTTTCTCTCCTCTTGATGCAGGTTACCCAGATCATGTCCAGTTATTGGCTCGTGTTCTGGCAAGAACAGCAGTTTAACCAACCCGCTGGATTCTACGTTCGTGACCCAATATTTTCTCGACTTACCGTTGCTCATCCTGATATATTCTGTTAGATGGGTATTTATGCCGTCCTGGGAGCTTCCTCGACCATCACGTTCTTCATCTCCGGAGCGACCATCGGTCTCATCGCGTACTTCTCCTCAAAGTCTCTCCATCTCAAAGCGATCAATTCCGTCATGCACGCTCCAATGAGCTTCTTCGAGACCACTCCGCTCGGACGAATCATGAACAGGTTCTCAAAGGACATTGACACTATCGACAACACTGTTGCGGACTCGTGGCGAATATTCTTGATGACGTTTGGGAACATCATCGGAACGTTCGTGTTGATTGCGGTCGTAATCCCTTGGTTCCTCGTCGCAGTCGGTATTGTGATGGTTGTATATTCCGCTTTTGCGTTATATTACCGAGCCAGTGCGCGAGAGTTGAAGCGACTGGATGCTATCCTGAGATCCTCACTGTATGCTCATTTCTCAGAGTCACTTGCTGGACTAGCCACCATCCGGGCGTACGGTGAAACTGAGCGGTTCAAAAAAGAGAGTGAGGACCGGGTCAACATCGAAAACAGGTTTGCCCATCCCCGATGGACGGCGCCCAAATCACTGACATCCCTAACCCAGAGCTTACTGGCTAACGGTCACGAATCAACGTTGGCTGGGTATCTGGATCGATATGCTCGGTGTCTTCCTCATCTTCGTCGTCGCCATCCTTGCTGTCGCCGCCCGATTCTCTATCTCCCCTTCCCAGACCGGTGTTTCTCTCAGTTATATCCTCGGCACACAACAATCCTTCGGATGGTTGGTTCGTCAGATCGCCGAATTGGAGAACGACATGAACTCTGTGGAGCGTGTGATTCACTACACGAGGAACCTGGAACAGGAGCCTCCACACGAGATTCCAGAGAGGAAGCCTAGGGCGCCCTGGCCTGCTGAGGGCCACGTCGAGATCAAGGACGCAGTCCTGAAGTATCGTCCTGAGTTACCGGATGTCTTGAGAGGGTTGAGTATGGATGTAGCTCCTGGAGAGAAGGTTGGGATTGTCGGCAGGACAGGAGCCGGAAAGTCGTCGATTATGACGGCCTTGTACCGAATCGTGGAGCTGTCCGCTGGGACCATCAAGATCGATGGCGTGGATATCTCCACGATTGGCCTGAAGGACCTCCGGAGCGCGTTAGCCATCATCCCTCAGGATCCAGTACGTTCTCCTTCTCCAACCTTCGCTGTCTTGCCTACTAATCTGGCGGCGTTTGCAGTTGTTGTTCTCCGGCACATTGCGGTCGAACTTGGATACATTCGACCAATTCGACGATGCGAAGCTCTGGGATGCCCTCAAGCGATCGTATCTCGTGGAGAACACGAAACCCCAGGATGGGACGGAAGAGGGAGAGCCAGAAGCCGTTGGTTCCGGCAGATTCACCCTGGATATGGTGATTGAGGATGAGGGAAGCAATTTGTCTATTGGCCAACGTTCGCTGGTTTCCCTTGCCAGGGCATTGGTGAAGGATTCGAAGGTGTTGATCTTGGATGAAGCCACGGGTACAAGTTTTGCTATTGGTCTGCTACCACGTGGATGCTGATCCCCTCCGCTTTGCAGCTTCGGTCGATTACGAGACGGACAAGAAGGTTCAGGATACCATTGCCGACGAGTTTGAAGGCCGGACGATTTTATGTGTCGCTCGTAAGTCCTCATTTTCACACCTCCCTCCAGAAGATCCCTCTGACAATCTGGTTACGTTTTCTCGTACAGACCGACTTCAAACTATCATCGGCTACGACAGGATCTGTGTCATGGACACTGGACGTATCGCTGAATTCGATACCCCGACTCGGTTGTTCAATATGGAAGATGGGATCTTCCGTGGGATGTGCGACCGTTCGAAGATCTCGCTAGGGGATATCCGGCAAGCTACCAAGCTACGAGAGGTGTAAACGACTTTCACGTCGGGATTTAGTCGCTTTGAGAGTTGACTGCTTAGTATTACGAGGTCTATCCACAGGTTTGTGCCCGATTTCGTGCGGTGATGTTGGTAGGGTTTTTCTCTCGCCCGTTAAACTTTAGATTTGTGGGGACGGAGTAGCATCCGGTTTTTACGAAACATGCAGATCCCTCCATTACTCTACTAGCTCACGACGAACGATGCCTAATTGGTAACGAGATTTGCATGCGCTTTACGCGTCCTTCCATATGCATAGAGCTCTTCGGTGTTCTCACGAGTGGGACTTGCGGCCTGAGCGCTTCAAGTGGTTCTGTTGCGACTTAGCGAAATGAGCCTGTTTACACGAGGCGCCCCATGACAAGATGGCCGCTCAACTCTATTAGTCTCTATTAGGGTTTTGGTCTTTCCTCACACCATACACACCGCCCTGCTTTTCCCAACTACCTAGAGCATCCACCATGTCTACGAACTCCCAACGACCGAAGCATCGGGATGCTGCTCTCTCCTCGTTGAACGTGGCCGTCGAGGGCGTGAATCTTGCAAAGGAACTCTCGGGTGTTACGCCGGCCAAGGCCGTTTTTGGTACCGTCAGCGTTATCCTCACGATGATCAGAGATACAGTGGGACAAGCGATGTGTTTGGATAGCCTTGCTTGGTTGTTGCGTGGGGACAACCAGCTCGATGCCGCCGAGGAAGCCGCATCCCGCGCAATTGATCTTCTCTCGGAGGGAGACAATCAATTTCTGGTCTGCCGATGTCGCCGTGGTCTCGGCTATATATATCATTCCGGGGGCAAGACAGAGAAGGCCATTCACCATTACGAGGTGGCCCTCGGAATCGCATCCTCTTTCAACTGGCACGATGAGGTGTTTTGGATTCATCACTCCCTGGCATCTCTGTTTTTCGACCGAAACAGGTTCGACGATGCAATCTCTCACATCGAACACTCCAAGTCGCTTGCGGTAAATAATCCATACAATCTGGCTCGCGCGATGGAGCTGCAGGCAAGGGTTTGGTGTCAACAACGTAGGTTTGAACAGGCGAAATCGGAGGCGTTGCGCGCGATGGAGGTCTTTGAGAAGCACGGGGCTGCGCTGGATCTGGAGAGGTGCAACAAGCTCCTCGGGAGGATCAATTCCGCTCTGAACTGATACCAGAGCGGAAATGAACAGTCTGGTGAGCCTGGTTTCAACGGTGGGCTCCTGGAAGTAGTATTACTTTTTCTGCATGCTGATTCTTCTCTTCTTGAAGCTCCCGGGTTTTGGCTTGAGCGCGAACCAGCCTACAGGGATCATAAAGATTTCCGATTATTCTTTGAGATATCTGTATTTAGCACAGAATGGCAAGGAAACGGACGCAGATGATACCTGGTCGTGGTCTGACAGGAAAAGTTGTGCAATAATGTCTACGGATAGAAGATCGTGGGTACGGCGGTGGAACGCTTGCGCCCTTGTCCTTTATGTCGGGAAAATACTTGGTGTCATGGGCTGCTAAAAGCGGCGAAGCTTCTACAGGGCATACACCGTAGGCATATGAAATACGTGAGAGCCAACAATTGCAAGATCAGTTCGAAACAGACAAGTGATGACCCGGACACGAACGCATGTCTCAGATCAGCTGGGAGGTTTCTAAGACAGATCCCATGAATTCCGAAGCCGGCTGGAAGACCGATCTCCAAAACTCATCACGTATCACGCGGTAGAATAAAACCAAAAGAGTGCTTAGGGTACTCCAATACTTCCATTTTGTTCAAAATACACGTTCGTACAACATTTTCCCAGGGGCGTGCAGTCAAATAATTAGATAATATGGTAATCGCTTGGTATAATCCCTCTGCGTTTAGAGACCGCTGAGGAGAAGGTTGACGGTACCAGAGGCTGGAAAAGATTCGTTGATATCATTCAGACGCAGAGAACACGGCACTTACGGATACCAGTGAGGACACCGGTGAGGGCCTTGGACTTGATGGTGGAGGTAACGGACGATGGGGTTAATGATGAGTCCAAGCCGAGCAAGTAGGCAGCATAACCAGAAACATGGGGGGTAGCCATGGAAGTTCCAGAGATGGAGTTGGTTCCCCCGTTGTTCCAGGTGGAGATGACGTCGGAACCTATGGCACGGGTGAGATGGTTTTAAGAATTGCTAAATATTTTTGCGTACCAGGAGCCCAGATGTCGACAACGGAACCGAAGTTGGAGTAAGAAGCCTTGGTGTCGGCGATGGTGGAGGCAGCGACGGTGATTGCAGCGCCAACACGAGCAGGGGAGGTGTTGCCAGCGTCGACATTCTTGTTACCAGCAGCGACGACGGTGGTAACACCGGAGTTGATGAGGCTGGTGATGGCGCTATCGACGGCAGAGGAAGCACCACTTGACAAGCTCAACGAGGCAACAGCGGGGCGGCCGCCGCGATTGTTGGCCACCCAGTTAATTCCAGAGATGATATCGGCGTTGGAACCGAAGCCATCGTCGTCGAAAACTCTAACAGCAACAACGCGAGCGTTCTTGGCAACGCCGCTGTACTAATCTCAGCATCACGCAAGAAAGGATGAAACAATTGTACACACTAGGGACCAGAGACAGCAGTTCCGGCAGTGTGGGTTCCGTGGCCGTGGCCGTCTTGGTCCTAGTTGAATTGGATCAATCGATCGCTTTCAGGGGAATAAATATGGACGGTCGCTTACAGGATGGCCACCTATCATGTGTTACGAATCCGGGTTAGAAGTTCCCTGTCACGATGTAAAATAGTCTCGTACCGCTGTTAAGATATGTTAGTTGACGTGTATCATTGTACGGAAGAGATTCCAACTTACAACGTAGCACCCCAGGTAGCACGACCACCGAAGGCGGGCTGCAGAAGACACGCGTAAGAGACAGGATCCGAAACGATGGATTTCACGTTGGCTCACGTGGCTGATAAGAATACCAGTATCTAGAAAGCCGTGTGAGTTGATCGAACAATCCCAACTGAATTTGTTCCACGTACCGATGATGTAGACGGTAGAGCCGCTTCCAGCAGTTGAGTCATACTGATAGCTGAAAGTGCGGGAAGTGGCATCCTGGTTAGCGAGCTTAGTCTTGGAGCTGATACGCCCGAGACCCCATGTGGCGTCGGACCTGAAGTGGATGAGTGTTACCGAACAGTCCGAGCATTGGAGGTGCTTACTGGGTGACAGTAGCCTGGATGTGGGCGATACCGTCCTCCTCAATGGAGAGAACATCGGGGTTTGACCTCAAATCCTCGATTTCTGCCTCGGAGAAATAACCAGCAAAGCCGTTGATGATGTCCCACTCGTGGGTGATCGAAGAGCCACCGTCGATCTTACGAGAGAGGGAGTCTACGTTAGCCTGATGGTCAGCACCATCTTTAAGGGTGACGATGTATCGCCCAGCAACGGGCTCCCTAGCATTGTGCACCTTGACGAGAGGAGAAGGAGCAGAGAAAGCTGGGAGAACGCAGAGAGTGAGGATGACAAGGTTCTTGTGGAACATGCTGACCATGCCGGGTGATGCAGACGAGGTGCTGAGGCTTGGAAGTGACTAGGCCGGGGAGCTCAACTAGGACTTGAGCCCGTATTTATGGGATTCTCGGGTAGTGTGAGAGTGGAAATAATTGGCGTAATATTGCATGTCCAGAGATAGCGGATCAAGATGGGCAATGCGTCGTATGGCTGTATCAAACAACCGAATAGTTCGCTCAAGTCTATCCAGCTGAGACATGGAGAGCCTCGGGATCCTATAATGACCTTGCGGTTTCGATCAGGGCGTGGAACCTTGGCGCGAGGATTTACCGAGCGAAGAGGTGAAGCGCACTCGCCCGGCGCATTTCATCTGGTAGATTGGTACTGATTTCGTTGTAGTCCAAGAACCCCGCATTTTTCTCAGTAAAGTGTAGGGCCCTAGGCAGAGGGGCACGCGTGGAGGTGAGATGATCTGGTCGGGACAGTCAGCACAGCTAGCCTCGGGATCATCCAGCAATTGGTACTGCCACTAGACCAGACCCCGGACGATTCGTGCGTCCCATGTATCGCACCCAAAACGACAAACCCAGCATCAATCGCGAGCTTGAAAATCGGCACGGCTCACAAATTGCATGGAGCACGCAGCCAAGGGGGACTGGCAGGCACGGGGCCATGCTCACATTTTTATCCTTAGAACTCGTCAGCGTATTGGCGCCGATATCTGAACACACGAATGATGCGTCGTACCGGAGGTCACCGCGCCGAGGTTTCTTGGGAAATCCTAAGAGAGCGTATGCTCTGCATCGAAGCGGTTGTTTCGGGACGCTCCCAACTGTTCCGTACAAGGACACTAGGCGTCTTACAATGGTTTGCAGAGTCCCTGTCACTAAGAAAGAAAGACGGTGTGCCAGGGTGGTGAGGATTTCCGAGACACTCGAAAGCTGAGGGATGGGTGGTGTTGACGGAGAGGAACGCGCCAAACAGCGATAAGCAGTACCACCGGGCGTCATGCGCTTTCGATCACCTCGCGTGCGCTTGCACTCGTGTTGGGTGACACCGTTCCTACCTGATGCGCATTTTTCTCCAAGGAACGGTCAACCAGTACGTGCGTGTGACCAGGAAAGAAGCAACAGATATCAAAAAGCACGGTAAGTATCGATCAGAGGGGTACTGGCCATACTTGGACACGCGTGATCCAGAAGGCGAAATCAAAATCGGATTCCGCCCGGGTTCGACGTGGAATGGGTGGACGAGTCAGGCCCCTGCGAAAGCCGGGTGTCTGACCTTCACTTGACTGGACCCAAGCCTCGATATCGGTCTGGGATTGCAGTTCTTGCCGTCGCCACAGCACAGGATCGAGAGGCTTCGGGCACCTCGAACAAGACGGGGCGGGTGTCTGGGGAGAATGGACTGAACGCTTAGGACGTCTCAATCCCGTGACCACCAAGATCTGCCTCCTCCGTGACGAAGCCCAACTGCACCAGTCGATCCCTCAGGCCTCAGTGCGTATCACGTATGACTCACCGTATACGACATGGTGAACAGAGCGAAAGTCCCTTCGGACTTCCATACTAAGTCCTGATCGGGACGTGTTCTTCAGGGATGGGAGGAATCGTGCCGCGTTCCCGAAACAAAGCCTCCCACAATATTTTCTAGGGATACGCACGCCAGTGTAGTGGGATGGGTCCCTCGCACCTAGACTTGATGACCTGTTCCAAGAGCTATTGCGTGATGGATGGGCAATATTAGCCGGGACGTGACCACATGGAATGCACCGGCAACGAAGCGAAAATAGTTGTTCGAATCAGACGACGAGACTGGGAAGCGATTGGGGACCTTACCGGTTACGCTGGGAGGTGTGTCCATCTCCAACAAATGTGCTCCAGCCGACGAGTAGTTGAACACCCCTCTCTGCCCCCGTGTCTTTGGATTGAAGAACACCTACTGGCCTAAGTCGACCATCTGACCCATTCACGGCTGGTTTTGGCAAGTCCTGACTTACACCGCGACCCGGGAATGCACTGTTGGTAAATAGTAGCTCGGTCCCAGCGCTGGACGCTCAACCCGACAGAGGAGGTGGGACTGAACTAGAAGGGTATGTAGGAGCATCACAAGGTCCACCTCTAGAGGCTGACGAGGATTGTTTCAATTCATGTGCCAGAGTATTTATTGGTTTTCCGCTAAAGAGAAGGCCAGCCACGGATCTGCGGCAAGAGTCTTCGAGCGCCCCATTGTAGGGGCTGATTCTATCGACTCCCGCTAAGCTTGGGATAAGGTCTCAATGTGTCTTCGATGATCGCAGCACGGGAACATAGGTTTACAACTCAATGGATTCTGTGGGGCATGTATTGACCGTGCCTTAGAGTCAGTTGTGCCAGGTAACCAGATTCGTAAGTGTCTTGGTCTAGAAGTATCAGGGCCGACACTGCGCAACTGAGGCTGGTACTACGGATTCAAAATATACCTGAGCTACAACGATGCTGATACGGTTACGGCGAACACGATGGTATGAGTACGAAATACAGTATCATGTGGTGTCCCTCTCCCTATGCCAGCGACCCCCTTCCGCGCCCCCTGCCACGAGCACGGCCACGACCTCTCGCTACCATACCCCGCAAATGAACGGGTTGTTTGAACCCGCCTCTCACGCCACCTCTTCCAAAGTGAACCGAAGGCGGCACCAGCGCCAACGAAGACATAGAGTCGGCCAAAGTGTCCACGTCTGTCGAGTGTGCCAGTTCGGAAGGAGAGATGTCAATGTGGTGGAAATCGGGTTGAAAACGCTCAGGCGGCGTCTGTGTCTTCACAGTAGCAGTGGGCGAGGGCGCTATGAATGTCTTGGGTGTGTGGTGCCCAGCGGCAAATTCAGACTTGGGCAAGACAAGATCGTCACTTTCGCTGTCTTCGTCGATGGGAGAGGCCGGTTCCTGATGCCTTTCGTCCGCGGTTCCGGCTTCCTTCTTGCTTGGAGTGTACTCCTTTCGTAGCAGCGTCCCTCCTTCTCCCCATTTTCTCAGAAGACCGCCGATGCCTTTGTTAGTGATAGCGAAGTAGAAGTTTGGCGGATACTTGTGCTTGTCAATCAGGTGCAGCCGTCTTCCTTTGGGCGTCGTAAACGTGCTCTTACAGTTCACGTCAAAGCATGCGAACTGCAAGGTGTAGCATGAGATCAAGGAGGCATACGCACCAGCACGAGCAACTCACGATACGTTCCCCCCGATCTTTCTTTATGTCTGCGATAGGGTCGTGACACTCTGTTTGGTGCTGGTGAACGTGAGCGACTTGTGAGACAGTGCGATGGCGTTCGAGGGTGAGCGCACCAGATCGAGGAATCGGGATTCAGGAAAAATGCGATTACAACCCTCGGCGGAACAGACATGAGCATGGCAGGTCGAGTAATGAGATTCCAGCTCGCCGGCACTTCCCAGAGTTGTCGGGTGCCTGTTACAGGTTGGGGGTAGTTCACAGACAAATGGTTCCGTGGCTTGCGATACACGAGTTGCTTTCGTAGGCGAATCCGACGGCGAGCTGGGTCGGTGTCGTTTCGACATCTTCCTGTGCGTGGGTCGGTCCCTCAGACCGACACGTCTCGTTGGTGGTCGCGGGTGAAGAACGAGTGCAGTAGTTCGGTACAGCTGGCGCGCGTCAGTCACACTTCTCCGTCTACTTCTTCCAGATCCACGCAAGCGGTCTCAACCAGGGCAGCAATGGGCTCTGCGTCCAAGGGCCCACTATTCCTAACTTTGCTAATCACTCTCCTGTCCGCCCTCTTCGCAAACGCCCAAGAACCAGAATCAAAAATCTCTTATTTCGCCAATCTACCTGCCAACCTCTTCTTCTTCGATGACACTTCTGCAAGTCCATCGCGTTTTGGCCGTTTATGCTCTAATTGATGTTTGCCATGTAGACCGTCGTCTATCACGATGTGGTCAGGGGTGATGTCCATATCTCACAAGACGAGGGCAAGTCATGGGAACGCGCGGACATTCCATCTGGTCAGGCGAGCATCATAATACCACATCCATTTGACACTAAATACGTCCGTAACAATCGCATTTACCATCCCAATCATCTAATCGGTTTCTTCGATAGGCCTTCGTCCTCACGAGGGGCAAGACACACTACCGCACCGCTGATCGAGGCAAGTCATGGCAATCCTTCGAAATGCCCGCTACTCCGGCATATGTGGCGAAACCCTTGTCATTCCATTCGGATCCCAAAAATTATGGCTATATCCTCTACCAGGGAACAAGTTGTGAGCCGCATGGATGGGGAGAGAGATGTCACGATGAGGTATGTCCACTGTTACTGCGGAGCGCCCGTCGCATTCATCGTGATCATACAGACGTACTACACCAAAGACGGATTTGCAACTTGGAAAAGTCTCCTATCCGAAACATCAAGGTGTCAGTTCGCTCACAGCACCAAGGATTTCAAGCACGAGGCGCACGAAGACCTCATCTATTGCGTCGCTTTCGATACCGAGTCCTCTACCGGCGCCCACTCCTTGTTCTCAAGCAGACTCTTCTCCAGTACGGACTTTTTCGAGCACGATAACAAAGTAGAAGAACTCGGACTCGGGAAGAATGCTCGCGGCGTTGTGGCCTTCGCCATTCTTTCGAAATTCGCCGTTGTCGCTCTCAAGGATCTCACCCCTGGCGGAGAGGGCGAGATGCTTCTCTATGTGACTGTGGACACGAATACTTGGGCGAAAGCTCACTTCCCGCACGCGTCATCAGCTCGCCTTCGAGAGAACGCGTACACCATTGTCGAATCGACCATTCACTCTCTGGCCGTCGATGTCGTGCTCAAAGAGATGAGCACCATCGGCACGCTGTTTGTCAGCAATTCCAACGGAACCTACTTCGTCGAGAGTCTCAAGGACACGAATCGAAACGAGATGGGCTACGTCGACTACGAGAGTCTCTATGGTGTTGAGGGAGTGGGGTTGGCCAACATCGTTTCGAACGCCCAGGAAGTCGAATCACGACGCGCACCCAAGCAGCTTAGAACAAGAATCACGTTCGACGATGGGAGGAGTTGGCAGCCAGTGAAAGCGCCTTCACAAGACGCAGAAGGAAAGCGGGTACAGTGTAACCCGGCGGATACGAATGTCTGTTCGTTACATCTCCACTCGGTTACAGTCCCCCACAACTTTGGACGTATCTTTTCCTCCCCTGCACCCGGTGTTGTGATGGGAGTGGGTTCGATCGGTGAATCGCTCAAAGCCTATGAAGAATCCGACACTTTCCTCAGCACGGACGCAGGCCTTACCTGGTCCATGGTCAGACTCGACGCGCACAAGTACGAGTTTGGTGATTCTGGCAGTATTCTCGTAGTCATCAATGACGAGGAGAGTACAGATAGCGTCAGCTACTCCACAGACTTTGGCAGAACTTGGTGAGTGGTTACATCAGCTCGAACATATGCGCTTGTGCTCATAGTCTTATTAGGAAGTCGTATAAGTTGGGAGTAAAATTGAGGGCTCGGATCCTCACCACCGTCTCAGATTCAACTTCACAAAAGTTCATTCTTATCGGTCAGCTTGACAAGAGGGAACAGAAGGACGACGGCCGCTTCGCCACAGTGTTCCTTGACTTTGCCAATACGAGGTCGCGACAATGTGGCGACGATGACTTCGAAGACTGGTATGCTAGAACTGCGAGAGGAAAGGAGTGTTTGATGGGTCACAGGGTTCGTGTATTCTGTGTTGGATATCCTCAGTACGCTCTGACCATTTTTAACGTGTCCTTAGCAATGGTACAAGAGGAGAAAGGCAGATGCCAATTGTTACGTGGGACATAAATTCGAAGATCCGCGTGAACACGAGCAGAATTGCCCCTGCGAAGACGATGACTATGAGTGGTGCGGATCCCTGACTAAATACTATTCACGCGTTTAACCGCATGGCTTCTAGTGACTATAACTATATCCGAAGCGGCGACGAGTGTGTTCCAGCTGGTCCCGAGCCAGTCCCACCGAACGTTTGTGCAGGAAATAATCCCGATGAAACGTATTTTGGATCTTCTGGTTACCGATTGATACCTGGGAATACTTGCGACAAGGAGCGAGGCGTGAAGAAGGATGAACCGATCAAGAAGCCGTGTTCCAAAGGTAATGATTTCTGTCACTTTCTGTCCAGCCGGGTCTAATGTGTTTTCAGCACAACCATCTGAGGGAGAAGTCACACATCAAACGGTGGGAGACATTCTGGCGGATTGTAATTGCGTGAGGACTGACAACCGTATAGTTCGAATTCCCGTCCACCGTGGTCCAGTTTGCATACTTTGAAGAGTCCACGGTGAGTTGGTATTCGGATGTTCCCAAGACCGTCCCGTTAAGATAGAACTAGACAATCCTTGTTCGCTTGGCCGACTACTCGCTCTGGCAATCGAGCAACGAAGGGTACAGTTGGGTCCAACACTCCCCCCAAGACACCTTTCTGGCGTTTTACCACCACAAATACACTCCCGACCGTGCATACGCGATTACTTCTGGCAAGAAGTTCTTCTACACGACAAACACTGGTCGATCGTGGCATGCCGTTGAGGCTCCGACTGTACCAAACACCTTTGGTCAAGCTGTACTCCATTTCCACCCGGAATCGGACTACCTCATCTGGACCGGAGAGGATGGTTGTTCCGGACGCGGTGAAAATTGCCATGCTGCGGCCCACTACTCGAGAGATAACGGCCGGTCGTGGACTCTATTGGACACATACATTAGGAATTGCGCCTGGGCTAGAGATGCAACGCTTTTCACCGATCCTACCGAGATCATTTGCGAGTCGTACAGGGACAAAACCGGCAACCAGAAGATTTTCCAGCTGGATAATCCCCTCGAGTTGATCGAGGGGACGGATTACTACGGGAAGAAGAAGAAGCTGTTTGATCATGTGGTTGGATTTGCCAAGTTCTCTGAGTACTTGATCGTGGCTGAGGTTCGTAAACCGTTGTCGCGTATGTTTATACCTACATTGACCAACGTATCCCATCCAGTACCAGCAACGGAAGCAGGCGCTTGACATCCAGGTTTCTTTGGATGGAGTAAATTTCGCAACTGGACTGTTCCCGCCAACAATGCGACCTGACCAACACGTCGGTTTATTCACTCCGTTTGCATTTGAGGACAGTAACCTAATGACATGTCTGTTTTCTAGGCTTACACGATTCTGGAGTCAACTACCAGCTCCATTTTCCTGCATGTTACTCTTTCCGAGCCCCCAAATCCCTACTGGGGAAACATCCTCAAGTCCAACTCCAATGGAACCTATTTCGGTTTGTCCATGGACTACGTCAACCGGGATAACCGCGGATACGTGGACTTCGAGAAGATGATTGGGCTGGATGGAATTGCGATCGTTAACATCGTGTCCAACCCTAGCGACGCCCCTTTGAGTGGGGGTAAGGAACTGCAGACACGCATCAGTCACAACGATGGTTTGTGTGTTGTTGGAAACTTTCGACGATGTACTGACATTTTTCTGGCAGGTGGGACCTGGAAGCCGATCACGCCTCCCGGGGTCGACTCTCAAGGTCGCAAGTACGCGTGCGATACAACGGTACGGGAATATGATAATAGTCGACCAACTCGCGTCTCAAGCTTCTCCCGTTTAGAAATGTGCTCTTCACCTTCACGGATATACCGAACGTTTCGATCCTCGAGCTACGTTTAGTACCCCGTCTGTCCCGGGTCTGATCATGGCTGTCGGAAACGTCGGAGAAAAGCTCGCCGGCTACACGGACAGCGACACTTTCATGAGCCGCGACGCCGGGTTTACCTGGGAGGAAGTTCACAAGGATGCCCACCTCTACGAATTCGGAGATTCCGGTTCCATTCTCATCATGGCCAACGACGAAGAACCCACCGACCATGTCCTCTTTAGCACTGATGAAGGTCTGAGTTGGAGAGAGTATAAATTCAGCACCCAACCGGTTAGGGTCAGGTCGATCGCTACCGTTCCGTCGGATACGAGCAGGAGGTTTATCCTATTCGGTTTCTATGGGCGATCCTCGAATTGGCTTGCGATTCACATTGATTTATCGTCTCTCACACGCAAGAAATGCGTCCTGGATGTGAATGATCCAGGAAAGGACGATTTCGAACTCTGGAGCCCGAGTGAGGAGCGAGAAGAGAGATGCCTCTTCGGTCGTCAGGTACTTGTTCCCATCATCGATCTCGCCCAGTCGTAGTCCTTACTCCCCTTCGGCAGACCCTCTACCATCGCAGAGTTAGGGATCGTAACTGCTACGTCGGAGACCAACCAAGGGCCGTCGAGTCTGTTGTGAAGAACTGCGTTTGCATGGAGAACGATTTTGAGTGGTGAGCCCGCAACCGCTGGTACGCTGGTCTTTCCCCCTCACCTCTTATTAGTGAGTTCAACCACGAACGGGACGCATCTGGAGAGTGTGTACTGGTCTCTGGACTTCAACCACGGTCAAACGACGACTCCTGCAAGGGTGATGATGACTATTGGTACGAACGTACGGCGTACCGAAAGATCCCACACTCTACTTGTGAAGGTGGCATGCGAATCGACAGAGGTTCGCCACATATTTGCCCAGGTTTCAAGGCGCACAGTGCATTCTTCTGGACCATGGTTTTCTTGCTGCCCTTCGGCTTTACCTCGTTGATTGGATACTGGTACTATCGTCGAAGCGGAATGGCAAGAGGGTGCGCGCTCCTGATGTCTGTTTCTGTTTTTCGAGAGGCTAACTTCTTTGCTTCCACCGTTCTAGTACGATTCGACTGCCGGGTGACAACTCTCACGGCTATGGTCAGGGTTCAGGTGCTCTGGCCACTTTGGCTTCAGTACCCTGGTTCCTGATTGGCGTAATCGGTATTGCATGGGAGCACGCGTCATCGCTATTCGGTTCGGTGGCCACTGGGTATAGATCCAGAAGAGGGTACAGGGACATACCGGTAGATGAAGATGCTCAGATCCTTCACTTTGAAGATGAAGAGTAAACGTTCGTCACAAAGGAGACATTGTATGAGATATCTTGCGTTGTTCTCTCCTCTCGTCTAAACGTTCTCTGTTTCTTCTGCATGGGTGTAGGGGAGGGCTGCGAACTTAATGATCTACGTGCTACTACTCTCTCCCGGAGCCGCGAACTTTTTCTTTGTCTGCTCTGCCATTCGAATTAGCTTTTCTTGTGTATACATGTGTAAACCCCCTGCAATTCACTTTACTGTTTTAATATATCGAGTGGATTCTGTCACTGAGAGTTTTGATAGGTACATCAACGCTCTTAGACTTTATTTCTGGCCAGTGGGGATGTTAACAAGCTAAAAGGTGAAGCCCATAGCCAGGGGTAGCTGCCACTTGTATAGGGATATGATCTGAGAGGATCTTGCTGCTTTGTTCAATCTGCCACACCTTGCAAATAACTTCCAGGTGCCAAAATTCAACTCTTGCCCATGTTATGGTCATGGTAATGAACAGCATGGAAATAAATATTGCATACCAGGATGGGTCAAGTGTCAAATCATAGAGAAGCTCTTCCCACTAGCATGGACAAACCCCTTGTGACTGTTGTCATAAAAAAGAGAGAAAGGAGAGTCACTGCAACCTATCCCCAGAGGTGGTCAGGGAGGCTTATCAACAAAAGTAGTGTACAAAGACACAGTTTATTGATGGAATTGATATACTAATGAGGCTAAGCATAAGGTTTGAAACTGACAGGAAGCATGCCAAGAAAGGGATAAATCCAAACACACCCAACAATGTATTCCATCATTAGGTGATAAAAGGTGTATTGCAGTTGTTTCTGGTCTACAGTAGGGGTGGACAGGTAACAAAAGCAATACTTTGGGAAGTATGTATCAACAACAAAGTCAACAGCAAAGTAAGTCAAAGATATAACAAATGAATATGAAGATATGCCACTTTGGCATGGGAGCACACAAGGTAGTGACAATGTTCAGAATGTATCATCTCCAAAATACAATGGCAGGGTGGATGGTTGTGATTGGGTAGATTGCACAGTCACTTCATTGATTGATAGAATGGATCTAAAAAGGAACATGAGTATATGTGAGACTCAGAGCATATCTAGTAATAACAGGAAGGGACTTACATTGTAGCCTGCTGAGCTGCTCTGACATATTCCTGTTCACAGATTTGTTGAAATGACTGAGGTATTTCTCGCCCACCACCTCTCCATCGTTCCATCCATTGCTCAAGCTTCTGAACAGCACTTGGTTGTTGGTGGAACAGGGATAGTGTTATATGCTCAAGATCCTCCCTCTTTGTCTTGCCATTTTCTGGTGGCCATACCATCCAGACAACACCCATCCAGCACCTCAATTTATCCCACTCCTCAGCATTCTCCAGAGATACCATAGGGTCTGGGACATAGGTGATACCTTCTAGCCACCATGGCTGGGAGATTGCAAACTCTACTAAAAATTCCCAGTGTGGATAGGATAGGTTTTGGATTTTCTTGGAAGATTGGATGGTGCCCATGAGGAGTGTGGCCCAGTTAGCCTGATTGTCCATCTCCTTGACACATACATGTAGGTTATTTAATAGCTCAACAAATCCCTCTACCCCAACTTGCTCAAATTGGTGGTAACCAATTAGATTGATAGTACGTATAATGAGCTGTCGCAATCTTGAGGAGAAAGCCTGTTTGTGGTGAAGAGTAACAAGGTACTCCACACACATCACAAGGTATGTCCGTGAATTGCTTGTTGAGGTCCAAGCATGGAGAAGATCTGCAATTGCCTCATAATCCTGGCTTCTGAAGATAAGGTTGGCCAATTTTTGGTGATGTTCAGTGTGAGTGAGTATAGCCTCTATCCATTCCTCTTGAGGATTAAGGTGGCGAAAACCAATTTCCAGAGAGAGAAGAAGAAGGTCTTGCCCATCTACAAGGTTGGAGTAGTTTTCACACACCACAGAGCACCATTGATATGCCATCTCTGTCAGCTGATTGGTCCGGTTCCCTGAATTTCGTATCTGGTTTAACAAGATTTCAAGATGTTCACATTGAGGGTGGGAGTTGTGGATTGCTGCAACCATTGCTTGAGAGAATTGGGAGAGGATTCTATCAAAATGACCCCTAGAAGACAACAAAGTGAGCAGTTTGGAGTACAGTAATGGAAGACAACATACAACTTGTCCTGGATTTCCAACCATTCCTCTTCAATAGGCCTGCCAAGGAGGATACAGGCTGTTAGGAGGTGGTTGAGCACTGCATTTAATGGGATAGTGTTCTTAGTTTCACTCCAAAAATACTGGGAAAATGTGCTGAATGTTTCTGGTATCCTCTGTTTTGCCCAGGACAGGTGTAGAAGTGCATTTGAAGCCCATTGAAGGTATACAGGAGTAGCCATTGAATTAACAGCATACAGCCTAACAAGGACATGTCGAGTACTATCTCCATTGAAGATTCTGAGAAGATGGCTGAGGTCAGGATCAAGGGATGTAGTGTCACAAGTAATGACTGGAAGAGGGAATTTGTCCACAAACTCCTCAGATACACAGGTTGCACAAATGTGGATCCATAGCACAGCCTGTGCAGAGTAGTATACCCTGTCCCTCAACCCAGTGTACACCTTTCCAGAAGGATCAAAGCATTCCATGAGGGTGGAGATAATTGAATCATATGGAGGTTCCACATTGGGTCCATCTTCAAACCATTGGACTATGCCAGCAAGTCGGATAGCAGTGTCGAGTGCCTCCGGGTCAGTGATATTCCAAAGAATCCATGAGACACACCGGGTGTCACTAGCATTTGCCTTTCGGAGAGCGGTCAGGGCTGCAGATTCCAACCATGGTTCAGTGCTCCCAGGGGAAGAGACTGATGTTCCCCCTAGAGAAATACTGGGCAGGGAGATGAGTTCCTGGGAAGGAGAATTGGTTCCTTGGGATGAATGATCAACTTGTTGGGGCATGCGTAAGTCTTCCTGTATCTCAACCAGTGGGACTGATTGAGGGTGGTGGAAAATCTGTTGGACCGGTTGAGTTGGATTCCAGGCCATCTGCACAACAATCTGTTTGGAACGAAGGACAGCGGACACGACCGAACCTTTCACCACCCCCCACAGACGGAGCGCAAAAGATGACACTACGTGAAACAGACCGAGAGTTGCAATGGCGATGGAAGGTAATAAAAGGATAATTCGGTGTCCAAACTTCTTCCAAAAACTACGCAAAGTGGATGATGCTGGTGTCTGGAACGGACACTCGTACGACGATGTGCCTACGATGACGATGGCGAGGTAGAAGAGGAGTCCGAGCGCAGCGAGTACAATGAGGATGTATGCAACGGAAGCATTGATGGACCACATGTGTCTGCAGAGCCCACAAGCGAGGAGGAGGAGAGCAATCTGGAGCATAACCGGAAGGCTCTCGATGAAGAGGTGGAACGGCCACTTCTGGAGTCCATCGCACTTGCGTTGACGGTCTCCACAACGCTCGATCATCGACCCGCCCGCGTTCCGCAAGTAACGGTTGAGCCACTGTTTGCCCAACATCGCGGTGAACGCGGCGAGCAGCGAGATGAGAAGACTCGCGTACATGAGTCCAGTGGCGGTGACAATCTCGCTGGGAGGGCTTTCTTGGACGGGTGGTACGGTGGGGGATTCGTTGGGGATAGCGGACTGATTGAGGGTGAGGAGAATTGCGCGCAGGAGGGCTGCGGATTGGTCGTTTGGATCGGGT
>Ga0307513_10002501_pt1 | contig 25440 bp, 30 predicted proteins | sample 15_EM_MG_FD_202174 | JGI IMG/M metagenome (GOLD analysis project Ga0307513, IMG submission 202174) | Populus trichocarpa ectomycorrhiza microbial communities from riparian zone in the Pacific Northwest, United States - 15_EM | ecosystem: Host-associated > Plants > Roots > Unclassified | place...
AGCCGGAGACAGACCGCTAACGACCAAGGAGACCAGGGCAAGTTGCAAGAGAGCCTTTCCTGGTTGGCCATACCATCACCACGCTTTACTGCAGCCGTAGGGATGGATGGGCCCATTTCATGGGCCTTCCATCCCACTTAGAACCACCTACATTCGAATTCGGGGCGACAAGTCACTATCTTCAGCAATGTCGCTTTCGAAGCGCTGATGGAACCACAACACCTAGTAGGAGTGTGCAGGATGTGTTCAAGGCATGGCTAGGGCTCAGCCGCAGGTATTGTAAAGCTGGCTCCCTCAACTGCTATATGCCAGTCCATTCGATCGCCTCAGGCACCACGTCGGATCCTGCCGTTGTGGGAATGAGTCCAATCCCGGTGTCCGAGGAAAACATCCACTACCGAAACTATTCTATCGCCGTGACCATGTCGATAGCCGGAAGCAAACACCTGACCTCCACCGAGGTCAATTCGCCGTTATGCGCGTACTTATCACTGTGTATGACTGCCCACGAGATGGAGGACGGGGGTTGGACCCTTATTTCACGAGTTACCTACCAAAGAGGACGGGACAAGAATGCGAGATGGATAATAGACTGCAGTGCTGAGATTCAGAGTAGCATCGTCTGAATAAGCTTGATGGGAGGTAATGGGTAGGGTAGGAGAATCAATCGGTTGACTGTTAAAATGCTGGGTCCTCTCAGGGCAATTTGACATAGGAGGCAGTACACGCAATAGACCAAACAGAAGAGCGAATGGTTAATGCCACGTTAACGCGAAACTGTTCCTTTATGTGCCTGTCCCTTGTACAGTACCGTGCTAAGAATGTGAACTGAGGCCACACGATCTTGAACCAGATCTTCCTCTGCTGTCTCTACAGTTCCCCACAGCATTGTCTCCAGAACCTTGAAGTCGTTTCAACTAGATATATATGGGCATTAAATTAGGATAAACAGTCTGGAAGCAATGATGAAGCACTTCTATATGGGATCGTGTGAGGGGATTTCGAGACAAAAAGGCGCTAGTGGCGACGCGAAGGACGCAGACCAAACGTGGGTGTTGTACCCTTGGCAGAAAGGAGTTGGGCTGAACGTGGAGACAGTCAAGTGAGCAGAAAGGGGAGGCCGCATTTCAAGATAATCATAGGATTTTCTTCGAGCCTGTTATATCGCGCGGGGCTGCGGGCTTCGAACTTCCTAACGTATAAAGAACTGTACCAGCTAGGACTAACCCAGCGCCCAACCATAGCCGTGGATCGCCCTTCCCGCCACCTAATATGATGACTGATATGATTAGAGAGACGGCTTTGCGGACAGTCAACACGAGGGTCACAGTCAAGGAGGAAACCCGGGATGTGAGACGGTGAACTCCTGAGACGCAGAGGAGTTGGGTGGTGACATTGAGGAGGAGTGAAAAGTAGAATGTAGGGATGGTCACGGTTGAGATGGTTTCGAGAATAGTATTGAGAGGCTTTCCCAGAGTGACAGTGGAGAGAGGTATGGCGAGAGTTTTGTATGTAAGGTCTTGTAGGCACATTCTTTCTCCGTTTCTGATTTCCGCGCCTTGAGCCGCCATATCGTCCTTGAGGAAAACGAACATAGGCATTGACAGAAAATGGAGATAAAACATCCCTTCCTCCCAATGGCCGCTTCCGTACTTCGTGTAAGCATCGTCTTGCGCTAGACCCATTGCACTGGACAGGATGAGAGCTAACGCGAGAATCGCGATACCTGTTGCGTATTGACCGGTTTCGATGGGTAAGGCTTGTTCAGAGGCGGAAGAGGCGTATGGGCCATTGTTGCTGGAGCTCCTTGCTGTGGTCGTTAAGACCACACCCGTGGTGATGATCAACACCGACGCGACTTGAGGACGAGTATACCTTAACCCAAGGGTCAGACCGTTCTCGAGAGTAGAAAGACGGGGAGCTTACTTCTTGCTAGCTAGAAGCATTCCCAGGATTAAATTTGTCACGAGACCAGCAGAACGAAAGATGATGTGAACTGCCATTGGAATTTTGTATCCAAACGCAGCATTATTCAGCAAAGAGGTGAGGAGGAAGAGTGAAACTTGTATCATCCACCGAGATAACGGTATAGATCGAGGTTTGAGGCGAACATTGAAAACATTGGAGGGTTGGTGAAGCAAAGCAGAGACGGTGAGCGGCGCATATACAGTGGAGATGCTGTCCCGCGAGTTCTACAGGTATCTTCAGCTATATTTCGGAGGTTCAGATGGGCAACGGACATGGCGTCGTCCAGGGAGCCTAACACATAGTTGCTTAGGCAAACCAACGACTGAGACAATCAAGAATTGAGCAAAAGTAATCAGGCTTCCGGCATGAGGGTATTGCCTCGTCACTACCTCGAGGGTCCATGCATTGCTGTGGGGTCCGTCAATGGTTGTAGTCGCAGTTGACACTGCCTACCTGCAACAGCCTCCAAAGATTAAACTGAAAATTATAGTCCAGTCATTTATAAATATCCAACTCAAGAAGGCAGTCATGCGCGAAAGACAAGAAAGGTGGTTGCGGTCGAGGTTCAAACTCAGAAGACTTTCAAACCTCGACTACTATGGACAATGAATACTACTCACTAGAGGTTATTCTAGCCGAGAACCAGGTGATTTTCTATACAGCCTGGACCCTTCAGCGATTTCTCAAAATGTGGTTGGGCGAGCAGAAGATTCACTGCACATTCAACATTGACGTCCCTGGGTTGGGTTACTTGGACAATGCTACCGACGAAGATGTAAGAGCATCATAACCATTGCGTGGTCCTATGTAGATCTCACTTTTCACCGTGCTACCTATGGCAGTTGAAAGCCTACACCAAATTGCAGCTACCTTGCTGGCTCGCTCCTACCATTTTATACTCGTCAGTAGCGTAAAGCAGGTAGTTCAGACACAGTTTACTCAATCTAACCCTAATACGTTGTCCAACACACTCTGGCTTTCCAGAGAATGGGCCGGATTCAACATGCCTCAGCCTTTCAATAGTCGAGTGCAGAATGCGTTGATAGCTGATGCTAGGAGTGTTAAGCTTGCGGCCCTAGTTGGAGAGAACGGAAGGTGGTATGCCTTTGGAAAGATGATCGTGGACCTGTAAGTTAGCCTTTCGTCGCTTGGGATGATAAACGCTACCTGATCGTTGAATATAAAGACTAGCAGATCCTCAAGCGAAAGAACTAGCTGATATGCTTCGGGATGTTCGTAGGCCTTGCGTTCAACCCGTTGTTTACCTCCATTGATCAGTGCACTGCCATTTCAGACGTTCAAGGGTCGTCTCTCTGATATCATGGATCAAGCACAGCACTTTACAGGGAAGACAAGTGCTGCTACAAGTGGAGGCGACCATGCCTCGGGGGAGTTTCGGGCCGGTCTTGAGGCATCAGAGCGTGAATGTGCGTCATAATTGCCCTTACGCCACTATATTTCATTATTCGCTTACCAGACATGGCCTAGTGTTCGCTCTGGCACAGGAGAGTGCGAGACAGGTCAAGGCTTGGTACGAATCAAGCGATAAGGCACGGTGACTGAAAATGTGATGGTACGTGTAGCTACCAACCGTCTCGAGGTCCTTGCATGTATCGAAGATCGTGTGTATGGAACATAGAAGGCATAACAGCACAAGTCATTAAGCATAGCCAGCGGCTGGAAAGCAATGAGAGGAAGCATCAGCACCAAACACCCGTAAATTATAGCGGGTTCATGAGCATTCCCGTAGTAATACAAGTAGACCTGCGTGAGTGAAGGCTTCAGGCTGCATGTAGCGATCGTTTCAATCGATCGAGATGGACAGAGCCTTCGTCAGAACGAGACCACCAGCACTCATGCACCTCGAACTGATGCACGAGATATTCAGTGGCTATGGTTGGCCACAAATTCCCTTTGGTTGTCCACTTGCAATTCTTCAAACCACACAGCCAACGGGTGTGATTCTTTCTGATGATTGGGATCTTTTCGAATATCGTCATCTCTACCCAATGCTCTCGCTGAATAGCAGTGCGATATTGCCAGTTACTGGGCAGAGGAGACGCCTCGATGACTCCGTCCTTCGGGTTGTTGTCGCTTGGTTTGAAGAAGGTTAAGCCTGGACGTTGGGAGATAGGAACCCAAAGCGTGTACCCAGGAGGTGGAAGTACGAGGACGCTGTGTGTTGGGAGTGGGGCAATAACAAGCCAATGAAGCGGGAGCGGAGGTGGTAGTGAAGGAAGAGTCTGCGTCCCAGCCTCACGGTAATATCGGCTGCTAGTATTGTTTGAACTGCCTAGAAAATGGACGCTGTCGTCCGGTGAAATGGCTGTGCCCGAAATCATGGAGGACGGCTGATAGGAGAGAGGAGCCTGTGTTGATTCTGTGGTGCTGTAGGTCATCTGGGTGTTGGTTGGGTGGAGCGTGTGATCGTTAGGAAGCGGTGGCAGGTAGGAGTGGCGTGGTGAGGGCCTCATGGCTGCAATCGAGGCTGTAGGCGCCAAAGAGAAATCCCATGACGACACGGAAGTGGCCGGAGAAATTTTGGAATTTCGCGGCCATGGGGTAAGCAACAAACTGTGTGGCAGGTCTCAGCAAACAGGTCTCCATACTGGCACAACAAGTCCTGCTCTAGCTTACTCCGAGGTCTCAGTAGTTTGCCTGGAACCACTTGAATAATTTGAGAACCTATTCGTGGGACTGAGCTGATGGGCGGTCGGCGTTTGGGCGGTGTAGGGTGAAGTGCGGGTGCCAGCGAGTCGTTTCGCGTATTGGATTGTGCGACTAGATGTAAGAGAAATCGTCTTGGAGTTGAGAACGTCTCCGTGATTGGACATGTTGGAAAGCGGTGGAAGGGAGAACCAAGGGTAGTCTGTTTGGCAGACAGGCTCCGCTCTATAGAGGCATAACGGGCAAATGGTTGGACTTGCTACACCGCCTCCAGGCTCTTTCTTGAGGCCGAATGTGCCATATTCACCATCGGTCACTTACTGAGGCAATATGACATATAAAATCTATTTGTAGTTCAATATTGATGTAGAAAGGAAGTAAAATTGCACCTGCTCGCCACTGGTATATCGCTTTGAGAAGCCAGGAAAGTGAGGGGCCGTTGGTTGACTGAGTGTGGTAGATATACGGTTTTGGGTTATCCGGTACTTTGGGCGAGAGGCTGGACGTGAAAGGGGTGCCCCATTGTCGATCAAATTCAGTCATGTCCCCCTTGACACGGTGTCCCGACAGTGTCCCAAACAACTTTCCTGCACAACTTCTAGCTATCAACGGCTCACTACTTGTAAAGCAATGGCGTCGAGAATAGCCGATTATACGGTCCTTGTCAAATCGGAGCGTTGTGTTCAGTCGTCAGTGAGTGACACACTACACACTCCAGGTTCCAATCCCAAGAAGTATGAGTAGTAAAAAAGCAGAAAGGTAATGTAGAAAGCGTTTTTGTCGGGTTATCCTTGACAAATTATTGTGGAAATCCTTGACTAACACCAGGTAATGGCTCTCGCCTGCCATTTTCTCAGTTCAGTAATTGCTTGCTTTGAAATGTGCTTAATAGAGCAATCTCTCTCTATCCCAAACTTCATCACGGGGATGTAGCAATAATCACTCGGAGGAAACCCGGATGGCAAGCTGAATTTGGGGGGATTCGCAAATCCAGGAACACTTCCGTCATTTCACAATGTGGTGTGTTGGCCGTCGTCGTCTTTGCTGTGCAAGAGTCCTGTTATGTGCCTCGAACGTAGTCTGAGGGTGGTGGAGACACGCATATATGCAATAACCATGCTGGGTACAGGCCATTCGGAATAACCCTATCGGTACGTTGAATATTTGAAAAGACAGTCGCTTGGTTGCGCGAATTGCCAAGGGATTCCCAAGCTCGAGGTGGGTGCAAGGTGCGGTGTTATCGCAGATATTAAAGCTTTTTCAAGTGGATTGTCAGAGCAGGGTATGCAAGGTGATGCAATGCCTCCCGAAAACACGCACTTTCACTCATTTTTGCGCGCCACGTTCACGACAGCCTCATTCGGCGTGGCCGACAACTCTGCAACGTACCTGTGAAGAGAGAGACGAACACGAGGTGAATGTGGGTTTATCCGGTCAAGCATAAGGTTCGGGCTTGAACCTGACGACATAGTCGCGGCGGCAACCATCTTACCATTTGACGCTCGCCCACAAGCCGAACTCTATGAAAATAAGCACAGCAAAGTGGATGCTTCCCGTCAAGGCGAGCAGACCCAAAAGCACCAGGAAAAGGCAAATGAACGCCAGGTCAAGGACAAGTCTGAAAGTCGGGCTCGTCAGACTGGACCCTGGGGTCAATATGTGATCTATCATGGGTATTCCCGTCTGACGCGGTTGCCCATGCGATCCATTGGCTGGTATCGATGGCTCGGACATTGAGGATGGGGTTTAAGCGGAGGTACGCCCTCACCACTTTTGGTACTAATGTAATTGAAATAGGAGGTGCGGCACCAGTCGATACAATTCGGCCAATAGAACATGCACGAATGCAAAGACCAAAAAATGCGACCGCAAGTTAGGAGAAGGGGATCATCACTACGAGCAAAAAATTTCCAATGACCATGGAGGCTATGGAGGCGAGGGGTCACCGAAAGAGAGGAATGAGGCCAGTCGAGCAAAGTCGCGGCACTTTCGGTTTGGAAAGCAGCTCTCCGGCGTCGACTGCGGGTAACTGCGGGGTTGCGCTGAGAGGATAAGGGAGGGTGCCCATTACAGTCTTTCCAGACTCGACTGTCCCTGGTTGGTGAACCAAGGTACGCGGGCTGGAACTTGGTGTGGGGGCTGCCGTTCGCGAGCTCGAAGCAATGGGTGGCAGTGCCCCTCCAGCCTTCAAGCCGTGTGCATGACCACGAATCCAGGACCCTCCCCTCGCTTCGCTTGGCGTCTTTATTCCTACACTTTGCCACTTCTCTTGATTGGCGGCATCACCCCCAGGCCCTTCCGAGCAACAGGTCTCCTTTTCGCTCCGGCTCACAGCCATATCATAGTTCTCTGGCCATCCTCCGCTCTCTTCTGTATACGTTGGTTCATTTTCGACAATTTCCCCTTGTGAATTGATATCACGATTAGGATTGCCGATAATGATCACAGGGAGATCGTGAAGCATCGCATTGAAATTGGCGTCGTTGGCATTTTCCCACTCATCCGGGGTCGAAACCCCACGCAGGTTCAAGAGCATCCGGCCAATGATCAATGTTACAAGGGCCCAAATGAAGCTATGGCTCCGATCAGCATTCGCTGGACACTCAAAATATACCACTACGCACTATACGCCTATGAAACCGCGGTGAGCACGACGTCCACAGAGCGTAGCAGCCACATACCAACAAAAATCAAACTCAGTGGTCCAAATAGCCATAGCATCAAGTTCATTGTTCGTAAACCTGAAGTGGTCGTGAGAGAGCTAAATTGTAGACTGAAGAAGCAGGGATACTAAGGATTGTCTGCCTGCGGGTCAGCTCACATTCAGGGCAAACGACTAAAGCGCTTACGGTGAACACGATAGCGGCGTCTCTGTACAGAACCCATAAGAGACATGACTTTGCGACCGCCTTGCGATGCTTGTAGGCTTTGGCCGCGGTGAGGCCTGCGGTCGTCAACTCGAACAGAATCTGTATTACACATTTAGGGCCCGCGGGTCATGTTGAACTGGTGCTTACAGGAGCGCCCCAAATTGCAGCCATGATCCTTGGCTTTTCCGTTGGGAAACACGCTTTAATGAGGGGTGAAAAGTGGACCGTGGCTGGGGACGGTCGGTAAGACTACAGGTGATGAGCAAAGAACTAGAGACTCACGCAAAAGCTGAACGATGCCGATAGTCGCAGTAACGAGCGTAGTACTGTAACAAATGACGTACACCACTAGAAGTGTGAGGAGGACCTTCCTGTTCCCTTCGTAAATGGCGTAAATCCGTAAAAGTAATAAAACTTGAAACATTATTAGTATGGGAAAAGAACGACGTGGGCCTTGTTTCTCACAGTTAGATATCTGCGATTCGGAGGAGTGCCCGTATACGTTAGCATTCGGCTGGATCGGGGCGAGCAAGAATGCTTACTCCGAGCGAGATTAACCCGAGATATGCACTAATTCCAATCCACGTCTTACAACTGGTTGGGGTCGGATGACACCGGCGTGAGAGGATCGGCTGTACCGGCGAGGGTGAATGATGGACTTACAACTACATCCCGGAATGGAATTCAGAGTTAGCCGACGATACGCGGGACCATGTAAGCTTTCACACCCACGGTGTGCGATAGATCCTCCAATGGATAACCAGCCATTTCTGTAGAATGAGTCCAATGAGTTTAAGAGCACCATTCTGAATCAGGCCTTCTCACCGTATGCTGTCATGATGAGACAGGCAGGGACAGTATACCGATTTATCAAGAATAAAACCTTGACGATCGAGGTCTGTGCGAACGCTGTTCACGGCCCATGGCAGGGACATCGTCGTTCGTTCGACGTACCCTTGCAGGCCAAATCAGGCGAATTTCGTCACTGAGCGTTAATAGATGGTCATATAACACCAGCACTAAGGATGAGGTCAGCAGTCGGTATGTTGAAGCCAGGAAGGATTCAAGAATTTAATCGGACTCACCGAGTCCCGCCGCTAGACTCCTCGGCATAGTCGTTAGCCACTTACACGGCAGCCAAGGCTCTGATACACACCAGAGAGATATCGAGTGGCCTGGATGTGATGTAGTGCCGCCTCTTGACTGGCGAGAATGCTTTGCAAGGCGGACATTTCGCCAGCAACAGCGGCGGAGGAAAGGCAAGGCTTGGAGTTCAACTAACGGCCGCGAAGAGGAGTCCAAGCCTCGGTTAATTGTCCGGGTTCGCTACGCCAACGGAGCTGTACAGCTGTGTGGAGAGGCGTGATGTTACTCAACCTCCATCTGCCGGAATGAACACAACTGACAACCGATTTCAGAATTGATGGTGCATGCTGCTAGTGCACCCAGTTCACAAATGCCAACAACGGTCGCTAACAGTGCCGAGCTCCCCCATGCGACTCAACTTCGAGTCGTGATGGCACCCGGAAATAAGGGCCATTAGTTTTTACTTTACTTCTCGATGACAGTCTTCGAATGATAAGATGATTGTCCGTGGGAACAATCGCACGGCTCTCAATAGCCTGATACGCATTGATCCGTATCTCAATGTCACTACTGGCAGTACTGCGATAATATGGGAAACCCGAGATGGGCACCATTGACGCCACCGCAACTGGCTCTAGAGGCCTACTTTAGGAATTAATAACTGCCAAAGGAAGCAATAAATTTAAACCACCTAAAGAGGGCCCCACGCCCATTTCGCATCTTACAAAGTTGTCAGCTGGTCGCCCTTCCTCGGCAAGTTACTGGGCGTGCAGATTACCGAGGTACCGCACACCGAGATTGTCACACACCATTTCACGGTCGGACAAACACAGGCCACTTCAGGGGTCCTGCCACTCTCTCCCTGTGGCGTGGAATGATCCCGCGCCCTCCTAGGTCCTCCCCGCAGAAACGTGGTAGCTTTACACTCTTATCCTATGACCACGTTCGCCCCATTGACAAATGACCTGTTGCTTCGCGCGGCCAAAGGTCGGTTCCATACTATGATCCTATGAGTGATCCTAATCTTGTTGATGGTTAGGAGAAGCGACCGAGCGGGCGCCCGTTTGGGTTATGCGCCAGGCTGGTCGGTACTTACCAGGTAGGGCACGGTACAGGTACCATGTCCGTTCACTTAACATTATTCTTTAGAGTTCCGAGCTCTTCGTGAGAAGCACGATTTCTTCACGATCTGTCGAACACCCCACCTAGCATGCGAAATCACTCTCCAGCCGATACGCAGGTACAACGGCTTGCTCGATGCTGCCATCATCTTCTCAGACATTCTCGTCGTACCTCAAGCGATGGGAATGACTGTTGAGATGCTACCTGCAAAGGGTCCTCACTTCCCAGATCCGCTTCAAACGCCAGAAGATATCGGCAAGCTGCCGGTTGTGGTCGATACTGAAAAGGAACTCAAGTACGTCTATGATGCGATCGCATTGACGCGGTCGAAGCTTCAAGGGGAGGTTCCACTTATCGGCTTCTGTGGCGCCCCGTGGACTCTTTTTGCATACATGATTGAGGGTGGGGGTAGTAAGACTTTGCAGCTTGCTAAAACGTGGATTTTCAAGTGGCCTGAAGAGTCCAAGGCACTCCTCAAACGTATCGCCGATGTTTGTGCGGATTTCTTAGTTGGCCAGATTAGGGCCGGTGCACAGGTCAGTTCTCAACTAAAAATTGTGTCGAATACTAAAAATTTTGCAGCTCGTTCAAGTGTTCGATTCATGGGCTGGCGAGCTTGCCCCGCACGATTACCGCATATTCTCACTTCCTTACGTCGAGCAAATTGCCTCGACGGTGAGGTCCAAACTTCAGGCAGAGGGTCTACCAGCTGTGCCCATGACGCTGTTTCCCAAGGGTGCAATGTGGGGTATAGCAGAGTTTGCCGAGAAAGTGGGATATGACACACTAGGGTTGGATTGGACCATCGAACCCACAGTTGCCAGAGCCATGGTCAAGGGAAGGACTGCCCTTCAAGGCAACATAGACCCAAACATTCTTTATGGTGGCCGTGAAGCGATCGAACGGGGGGTGAAGAGAATGTGCGAGGAGTTCAAGGTGGATGGACGCACACAGGCTTGGATTGCCAACCTTGGACACGGGATCACGCCAGGAGTGGATCCAGAAGACCTTAAGTGGTTCTTTGAATGTGTTCATAAATATTCTGTGTCGTCGTAAAGGTGCTTGAATTCAATAAGTCCTGTGAGCAACCTTGGACATGGCCCACTACATCGGAATTGATGTGTGCGTCGCCTGGTGACCTAGATCAGGAACTGGCCTTAACCCAGAACCACCAGTGGGACCGGCTCAGCCAGGGCTGCACTTGTCAAGGAGGATGGAACACTGGTACACTCTGCGACCCGTGAAACCAAGACCTGGAAAGACGAATTGGATTCTCGCATCTTCGAACAATCGACAGAGAATATCTGGAAGGCAATTACTGAATGTACAAGGGCTCTTCTGTCAGAGACTAGCGTCGCCAGAGAATCTGTGAAGGGCATCGGTTTCGATGCGACTTGCTCCTTGGCCGTGACAGACTTTGAAGGAAATCCGGTTTGCGTAACCAAAGGCAAAAGGTGTGGTGAATATGGAGAGCGCAATATTATCCTTTGGGCGGATCATCGTGCCGAAAACGAGGCGAACGCAATCAACGCAACCGGATCGGTAGTCTTAGACTACGTCGGTGGGTCTATGAGCGTGCGTGCCGTGGAAATGTTCTAATTCTTATACCATCGAAAATGACCTCCGGCAATCCCCCAGCTCGAAATGGAGATTCCCAAGATCCTATGGCTTCGGCGCCATATGCAGTCAGATTTCTTCGAACGTTGTATGTTTTTTGATCTACCAGACTACCGTACGTCGTTTTGCGTGGTTCTGCATTGCCGACCTATTCAGTCCCTCCGCCAATTGACGGCGAAATAATTATAAACAGTGACATACCGCGCTACGGGCAACCTTGCTCGTTCGTCGTGCTCACTCGTGTGCAAGTGCTCATACATACCAGCCGGTGCTAGCTCCTCGTCTCAGGGTTGGAACGCCCAATTGTTCAATGAAATTGGCCTGGGCTCCATCGTTCAAAATGGTTTCAAGCAGCTTGGAGGGCACCTAATGCACGGAGAAGGTCTGGTAATGACTGCTGGATTACCAATCGGGACGGGTCTCAACAAACAAGCGGCTAACGACCTCGGTTTGCTCGAGTGGACGCCAGTAGGTAGTGCCGTCATCGATGCGTAAGCGATCTCGGTTTGAAATAGACGATTACGTTCTAACCGGTGTTATAGCTATGCCGGTTGGATTGGCACCATCGCTGCGAGAACTTTGAAGGACGGATCTGTCGAACAAGCCCCATCTCTGGAATCCTCGAAACATCGATTGGCAGCTGTGGCTGGTACATCCACCTGCCATATGGTCCAAGTGAGTCTCAATCGCGTACTGCGAAGGAGTTTGTCCAACGGATCACCGTGGCTAACCTCGGTGCCTCAGACGCCGAGCCCATTGTTTGTCCCCGGGGTATGGGGTCCTTACAAGGTGCGCATGGTCCACTGGTCGAGGTTCGGTCGGCTAACATGCAAGCTTTCCCTTCCCAACACAGAACGCGCTGTTTCCTGATTGGTGGATGAACGAAGGAGGGCAAAGTGCAACTGGTGAAGTCCGTTTTTCCACTCCCCGTGCTCATATTGTTGTTCACAACCGGACATCGGGTTCCGCCAGCTAATCCATTTCATGATAACAACCCACCATGCGTATCCTGCCTTGAAGAAACAGGCAGGGGAGGCACAAAAGCCAATACACTTAGTCCTTGGAGAGACCCTGGAAACCCTTCGCGAAGATGCGGGAATGGAAACGCTGACAGAGTTGACCAAAGAAATGCATTTTTACCCAGACCTCCACGGTAAGCCGGGCCCTCCGTTCCCCATTTGACTCAATTTTTCTCGGCCCTACGGATGGCGTACGAAATTCGAGCGTTCTGGGCAAAATGCCTCACCGCCTAGTTCACGAGTCGGCCGCCCCTCCAATTGCATACAAATTGACACTCACACCCGTCCCACTCTAGGTAATCGTTCCCCTCTGGCGGATTCGCGCATGCGAGGCTCATTTGTGGGTTTGGCCTTGGACAGCTCCTTGGCCGACCTCGCGCTCAAGTTTAACGTGACGCTTGAGGCTATCGCATTGCAGACGCGCCACATTGTGGACACGCTCAATGCCAATGGACATTCCATCCGGGAAATTTACATCTCCGGCGGGCAGGCGAAGAACGCGCCACTCGTGCAGCTTCTAGCAGATGTTTGCGGTATTCCAATCATACTTCCTGGCCTGGATGGTGGCACCAGCGTTGTTCTCGGCGCAGCGGTGCTGGGGCGATTCGCTGCGGAGGTCACTACAGAGCTGTCCGACCCCGCCTCAGGAGCCTCCAAAACGATCGGATCGGAGGACCAGGGCCTGCACGCAAGTCAAACGAGGCAAGAGCGAGTTCCTGTACTCCCCAGACAATTGGACGTGGACCGAGAAAGCAAAGGGTTTGGAGCTCGCCTTTGGAATATTATGGTGCGTATCGCCTACCGCCTCCACTCCCATCTTCTGTATTTCCCCACACACCAAACACCCCACCGCCCTATGCCTCACCATCCAGCCTCCTCGCCGTGCCCGCGCCCTTGCGTTTCGGGTCGCGCCGTGTTGATTTCACCAGTGAGGCTGACCCATCCGTGCCTTGCACTGCCAGGTTGAGATGACTGCTGTAGGTCGGAAAGTGCACCCCGCCCCATCCGCGACCACAAGGCGCCTCCTCGAGGCGAAATACCAAATTTTTTTAGAGGCGATCGAGATACAGAGACGGTGGCGCACGCTGATGGAGGAAGCTTCTCTCTCAGAATGAATAGTAGACCCCAATTGAAATATGAGATCAAAAGGGAAAATTATGCTTCACCTTTGCTTTCGTCACTCTTCGTGCTTCAATCGAAGAATATCCAACATCGTGGTGCGCGAAACAGCGCGACTCTGTCACATATCACGACGTGGGAGCCTGGCTGAGTCCGTTCACGGTCACACACACTGAAAGATCACGGAACCAAATGGAAGTTGCATTACCAGCCAAAAGAGAAACAATCAAGCAAACTAAGCGTGAAAGGAGAAGAGCAGAAAAAATGTACGAACGGGAAGAAACGAACGAGGAGTTACGAGAGAGACTGATATTCAATCCAGTGCCACAGGCCACGACGCATGAGTGAAACGTAAGATAGGGAGACTCCTAGAAGACTTATGTGATGATAAATATCAAACGAATGGAAGTCCCTCGGCCATGTGTGACAACGAGGTGGGAACGAACGAAGAGTGGGAATAGAACCCCTGAACGATGGAAATACAAGTCGAGTGCTCGAAGAATATGGTACGATCCGTGCGCGGCGCGAGCTACGTACGGTTGGGTCGAGGGAATAAAAATCGGAGTTACATGATGAATGGGGATGGTTGATCATGGACCGAAGAGCAGAACATGGAAAATACAGGTGGTTGGTTCCGGGCAAATGGAATAAGTAAGATTGAATGCGTGCACAGGAGTCGTGTTGAGCGAAGGACTAGAAAGTGTGCGGGATCATAGACAGCGTAATGTCCATGTAAACGAGCGTAGATATCATGTCGGATGTGATTGTGATTGATGGTGAGATGATGAGATGGTTATATGCGCGCCGCCAGCGTATTGAAATAACTTGTCGATGAAATTGTGGGGAACACATAAACAACAGCCAGCGTCCGTCGTGGGAGGCAGAGAGGGGGACAGGGTGTCAAACCGAGCTCGCATGAAGTGTGAGCGCTACCTCAACCCAGAGACTCCACAACACCCAGAATGCAACGAAGCACTCAATGGGGGAGCAAAGGAAGAAGACGTGAGGGAAGAGGATAAATAAGACTGCTCTATGGGCGTAAACGTGCATCCAAGCATCAGCAGCGGTCTGGACGGGGATCAGCAGCGGGGGTCGGGTAATTTAGCGCTGGGGCCCTAGAGCACCGGGCTTCTCGCGCTTCACTCTTCTTGTCAAAGCAGACGGCCAAATCTTGCCACTGAACATACGGCTAGGCGACCGCTCTGGAGCCAGAATCGGTGGATGCTCGAAGTCCATGCCAGGAAGTTGCGAATTCTTGAGAGCCTGCTCCGCGCGGTGATCAAGTAGCCGATCAACGCCCTCCTCAAGGCGAGCAACGCGGTTCTCCAACGCGGGCATCTATGAAACACGTTAGCATTACTATCCTTCTTGAATGAATAGGGCCCCTCCTCGGCAACAAGCGATCCAATTGTGGCGGTTCAATAGAGAACCGTTTTGAGGAAAGCTTATTGTAAAACGACAGGGGGGGGTAGAAAAAAGTAAAACTTCGTACCTGGTCCAAACGACTTCCGTACAATTTCTCGGTTTTCCGCGTGGGCCACCAAGGCGACTTCGCTTTCTCTCCACCGGGATACGGCTTGGGTGGGAATTCGGAGGGCCCATGCTCGAAACGGTCCTCTCCGCTGACGTCGATAACTGAATCCATCATCACCGGAGCCGCAGGTCCCGTACCCATTGGATTTCCTCCGCTATGGGGAACCTGGGAACCAGCAGCGGAGACAGGTGCAGAAGGCCTAGCAGCAACACCCTTGGACCCTGCCGACGAAGAGAGCGGCCTTGTAACCAGCGGTACAGTCGCACTGGGAGGAATAGGTGCACTGGGAGGTGTGAGGCGTGCAATTGACCCAGACCCACTGCTAGAGGATCCGCTGTATGTTCCAGTCGCGTACGTGGGCGAGGTGTACGGTGGCTGCTGATAGGCTTGCGTTGGCTGTGGGTAGGCGCCAGGCTCTGTATAATAGTATTGCCCTTGACCTTGAGTGCTACTACCGCTGGGCCACTGTGAGGGCGCAGTGGGGATAGGCGCGGCGTACATTGAGGGGTTTTGCGTTGACGCATGCGCGGGATGTGCATGTTGACTATAACTAGGACCAGCGGAGGTCGATGAGTATCCATAGGGTGGCTGAGACGGCTGAGATATGGGTGCATTTGTGGGTTGGGCACCACTTCCGTACCAGTGAGCTTGATTTTGACTATGAAACTGCTGCCTCGGATACCCAGTTATCTGCTGCTGCTGCTGCTGTGCCTGCTGCTGCTGCTGTGCAAGACTAAACCCGCTCGGGCCTTGTCCATCGTCCACCTTCCGACGCTTCGCGTAACGCTCATGCATTGACCCTACAGGGACAGTAGGGTACCCTGATTGGGGCTGCTGCTGGTGTTGCTGGTGCTGCTGGTGAATTCCCGAAGAGGTCGGGGACGACCTTTGCTGATGGCCGGGCTGAGGCGGCGGGACGGCGGGCGGAGCCATGCGACTCGAGCTGCCGCCTCTACCGAAAAAGCCACGCATTTCCCTCGACATACTAGGGGACTTTGGGGTGGCGGTGGTGGTAGAAGAGTGAAGGCCTTGATCCGCTGCTTGGAGCTGAGAAGTGATGTGCGGATCCTGGTCTTCTTCTCGGGACGCGCTACGCTTTCTCTTTCGCTTAGGGACACGTTTTGAGCAAGCGGGGCGCCCGGGCGGCGAGGTCGATTGAAGTAGATCGGGGGGCGCTGAATGCGAGGCTGGAACTAGGAGGTCGGTCTGCGCAGGAAGAGACGGTGGCGGCGCAAGGCACGGAAAGTCGAGAGTAGGGAGGGAGATAGGGGCTTGAGGGGCCAATCCAGTCGGAGCTACTGGATTAAATGCGTTTCCCAAAACGGACTCGTAGGTGTCATGCCGTAATATGGTGGACGGAGACAGCTGTGAGATCTCAGGTGGAGGAGCGTAGCTTCCAAACAGCAAACTCGAGGCATCCGGCAGGTGCATGTCGAGCGGCTGGCCGTGAGTCTCATCACCATGGTGAAAGCCCGCGGGAGGGCCATACTGGGCAGGTGATAACGTGGTAGGTGCAAGACCCCAAGAATCGTAATTTACTGGGAACGCTGGTTCATTGAGGCTGGTTGGGGCTGTGATGCTGGGTGGATTTTGAGGCAAGGAGTGAGTGTTGGGCAAATTGTACGGTTCGTGGTATGGGTGGAAAGCGAAAGTCATTGTTGACATGGCCGGCTGTGGAGACGCTGTTTTTTATACGATTCGGTCCGAGCGAGCGAGCGAGCGAGCGCCAGGAGTGCAGCAGGTATACAAGGTGGAGATTTGTCAGTACTTAGATCATAATCTCCAAGGCGATGAACAAGGAAGAATGGAGCTAATGCATGAGGAGTTTGGGAGGTGGACGCACTGAGATCGTGAACGTTGAGCGTTAGAGAGTTCGGGACGACGTGGAAGTGCTCTTGAACGGGCTCGTCATTGTCCAGCCCCCCTGGAGTCGGTAAGGCAGTGGCCCTAGGAGTTGAGGGCTCGATAAGCTCTGGCGGTGGGCTGAAAGACCTAGCAGATAGTACACGACGACGCGGCAGGATTGGACAAAAGGAGCGACGGGGAGTCGGATGAGGAGGAAAGAAAGGCGTCAGTATCACAAAGGATCTTATGTAACAAGGCGAAGCGCGCTGGATGGGGCCACTTGTGACTTACGGGGGGAGGCAGCAACTGGACGCGTAGGCGCCGTCCTCAAGACCAGTGATAAAGGCGTGTATGCAGAGGGTATAGTGCTCGTCGTGCTGAACTGTGAACAAGGCGTTGTGGGTATCGTCGCCGATGGGCGTCGGGGGCGCGGCGGTTGTTGGAGACTGGTTATGGAAGATAATTGAACGGGTCAGTCGGCTTCTCAGGTACCGATCCATCTGGACAAACTGACTAACGGATCCAGACTGAAAGCGAGTGAGGGTGGCACAGAGGTATAGGTCGTAAGTGGGAAGTGGAATAAACAACAAGGGTAAGGCGTAGCGTCGTGCGAGGGAAGCGGGCGGGCGGCGGTGAGATCGGCGGAGGAGGAAAGAAGGAAGGAAGGATAAGCGAGGCGGGGATAGACGCCTGCGTGATATACTTAGCGTAAAGAGTGAACGACCCAGCGAGCGAGCGAATAAGTTTGCGCTGAGCCCCGCAGCTCCGGGGCTTATCCTTAAGCGGCAGTCTGAGGCTCTTGCCCCCGGACCCGGTGACAAGAGCATAGTGCTAGGGTTACATTTGATGACGATGACGATGATTAACCGTGTCACGTTCTAGCCAGTGAACTGAGGCTGAGGGCTGAGAGCAAGCGAAGCAATCCCGGTACAGGGCGGGGCCGGAGTACGCTACCTGGCCCCAAGGCGTGGAGGTTCCGATGCAAAGCCGTTGCCTCATGTCCTGTTGATTGGGTCTATGGGTTTAGGGGTCGGTTTGCGCCCAATATTGAGTATATTCTCCAAGGGGGGTGTTCGCAGAAACAACGTAGGGAGGAAGCGTGAGTGTACAACGTCGGTGTATATGATACGAGGCGACTTACTCGGGTTTTCAGCATGCAACTCGCGTGTGTTCTCACAACGCCTCAGCCTCATTGCAAGCGTGAGGTCAGTTTTCATTCGCCAGCCAGCCGCTTGAGATGATCCCGGACTTGGAAAAGAGCTCAGTTTTCGCGCATTTCTCGCGAAAGCAATGTCCCGTTTTCGGCAGCTTTTCACGCTCAGTGCAGTGCTCGCTCATGGCCTCATGGCCTCCAAATCGACTAGGTCGACGAGGTCGATGAGGATCGGTGGCAGTGGGCTCAACAAAACACGTCTTCTTGCGGAGCACCGAGCACCTTCGAATCCTCGCGGGCTAGCGGCTAGCGCCAGTTTCCTTAAGACGGTCGGTAAGAGTAGTGACCATGCTGACTAAGCATTAGTCAATTTGCCGCGCGTGGCTGTGCAATCGCACAACCCCTATCGTATCCCGTTTCATTAAACAATACGGTAGCAAATCAATGCCAGCACACTGGCCTTGAACGATGCAAAAATTGAAATGTCTGATCGTCCAGTGGTACACCCGACTCTCTACATCTCTACTCTCTACGAGTCCCACCTCTCTGCTCAGATGTCTATTGACCGTATTGGAATCTGGCTTTGAAGCTATTCTTTATTCATCAATCGCGGTGTTTTCACACCTCAGAAAACATGATACCCTTATTAGGACGAGATGTGCAGAGACTCCCTGGCTGAGCGGTGGTTACCATTGTACAATATATACCTTGAATCTGTATTATCTTCATTTCTCAAAGAAAGATGTCCACTTACTAATCGTCGATGGCTCTCTTGATTTTTAATCTGAGCCCTTTCATTCCCACTTGTGCATAGACGTGTAAAGGTGATTCTTGCCTACTCTCTTCTTCTCTCTTTCCCAAAAGGCAGCACCAGCTGCGGCGTATCCATTCCTATGTACTCAAGGATTGCCTGCAGGGGATTTCATATGATCTCACAAGAACATCAAGGCTTCAACGGTAAAAATAAAGAAGAACGCTGGGCCAGAGCCATCGCCGTGATCATCGCAATATATTTTCACACATTGTATCCTATGTAGACATAAATAGGAATAGGCGCCATAAATAGGACATGGGCGCCATAGTATTAGACTTGAGAGGTTCTCCGAAATATGGAGCGCCCGCAAATGACGTGACACTGTCCAACCAGCGCTAAACAACGAAGAGGATTCCCGACACACTCCATCATCCTTAGAAGTCGAGGAGCAGCGCCCGCAGTTCATCTTTTCCCAAGTTTGCGCAGCAACTCCCCTGGCTGGACTGTATTTGAATATAATTTTACGACGAGCGCGTAAACTTGTAGCCACAAGCAAGAATCCAAACGGGTCTTGTCTTGACCTTTCAATCGTGTTTTCGTGCTCGTGAGCGGGTGTTGTCGCAAATTTCTACAGAAGTGTGGTCGTGTCACACACAATAAGAGCCGAGACTCACAGCCTGACCACGCTCTCAACCAATTGAGGCATCCCACCACCCGATTGCGTCAGTGCCCTGGAACACGCAAATAAATTGGGCTTATGATGGCCCTTTCGACCAAACCTGTTGCTGCGAGGTACGAGGTGAGATAGACTTCCAAACCTGTGCACAACAGTGGGTCATCGTGATTCGATTGATCCCATATGAGCGATCTTGGAGACCTGTGCGTTTGATTCTATTGGTAGGAACAAATCGTCGTCGCTGTGACCCTGTTTCACAGCCTGCGCGGAAAGAGTTTCAGAAGGGATTGATCGGAGAACCCCTCCAACCCGAATTATTGAAGGGTGGTGCCATTATTGCGCTCCAAGTGGCGTTGAACGTTCAGCGAGTTCCTAATGAATTACCGAGGACCTGAGCTATATTTGAATGGTGCATGCTCAGTACACCTAGTGATTTTGCTCCATTGATTTTTGTATAGTATTAATGTCTAAATTCGACTGATTGATTGAAAGCGGACATGCCGTCTCCAATGTATTGGTTTCGGTTCTCAGCAAATCCCCGGCAGGGCTGAATAGCCTCATAGTGGTTTCGTGGACATGCTCCCCTCGATGGTGGGATGATGAGCCTGAACTCGGATGGTTCCGCCGCCATACGACGGCCTCGGCTATTTGTGAGTATTAGGCGCTCGATGGCTGTATTGAGCGTCGTCATCGGAGGTGATACGTCCTCCGCGCTCACCATGTACTCCTCTGGAGTAAGGTCCGATCGCAGTTTGTCCAATCGCAGTTTCAGGTTGAATTGTTGGGCAAATTTGGGGGGTAGGGTAGCAATTGCGTAATTGGTTACCGGAGACATTTACCAATTCGTGCGACCCTCGTGCAAAACATGGACGAGGTGCTGAACCTGGAGGGTAGCAAGGCGGAGACCCTGCATGCATGCTTGGGGCGGTTGGGGCGGACCAGATGGTTGGATTCGAATTGATTAGGAGTGTGTCGTAGTGCATGTTTTAGTCACCGTCATTCCAGTCTTGTGCGGGACACCTTCGGCATGGGTGAGGATCGACGAGTCGCTATGACAATGAATCCAGTACCTCAAATATAACCTGGAAAGCTTAACAGGTATGGAAGTACCCGCAACCATCGGAGTCAACGGCTCGTCCACATACGGGAACGGGCTTCTGTCCAAGTGTATTCCAATTTTGCCTACCATTTCCCACATGTCTCAAGGACGCCCAGCCTCCTACACTGCCCTGACTCAGCAAGTGGCCCAGGACACGGTTGGAGACAGACAAGCAGGGCGGAGCCGAACACGCGAGCTGGGGATGGGGCCACCTGGGGATGGAGCCACTATGGTAGGGGCGTGAAACGCCACAGCCGTTTATCCCGCCGAGAAGCGGTCCTCGGACGCGTCATTCCCAGGACGGAGCGGAGTCCAAGTGGTATGGCGCCGCGTCCAAACACACGGGCCAAACACTTAATCAAACTCTAGCCTGAATTGATCGAAATGGCAAAGTCCAAAAAGTGAGGAAAATCATGGTCGTGTTTTACAAGGCGGAATCTCACGAAGAGTTGCCTACAGTCACACCAATCACAACCAGGCGAGCTGTGCCGATGCCTTCAGCATTTCTCCCATCTGACCTAAACGACTACCTTTTCTATGTCGTCGAATAGACCCGGAAGGCTCACCGTAATGGTATCAAGAAGCCCAAGTCGAAGGGAAAATCCCTATCCTTGAAGGGTGTGAGTATCCAGTTGACGGAGCACACCGATCCATGAAGCCTGACAGTGTTTGACTTTCTAGGTAGATCCCAAGGTGAATATATGCACTATCATACCATATGATGACTCGCTCAACCGCCCTGTTTGTCCAGTTCCGCCGCAACCAAAAGTTCGCGAAGCGTGGCACTGTACGTACCACTACCGACCTAACCCTGTGTTACGGAAAGTTGATGACTTTATGTCTCCCTTGATAGCAAAAAGCCCTCGCCGAGGCGCGTGCCGTTGCCGCTGCAGCATAGATAACCCCTTCTCCTCCATTCGCTTTCGGCATCCTACCTCTTGCAGCGCGCAGAGGACCTACCGATCACCCCTCTTGCATCTTGTCATGCTCACACAAACGACGTCTATGTTTTTAGGTCGCGCATGCCCTTCTACTGCAACAATAAATTCTCGTTTCTATGAGACAAATTGCGCGATCCATCTCAAAAGATTAGACATTCAACTCGTATATCGTGACTGTGTTGTTGTTGTAGCACCTACAACCTTGGATCATCGCCTACCTCCAAGCCTCATCCCATATAATAATATTGGTATTACGGTAGTAAGACCATGCAGCATCAAACCATTGAAAGGCATATCTGCAACATAAACTCCGGATCGAATAATTTACTCTCTTTCCTGCATGCTTGAACTCCCGGCGGTAGGAGCTCTCTCTAGACTCCCACCTCTTCGCTCAAGACTACTTTCTTGCATAGACACTGTACTCTGACTGTCGTTCTTGAACTGAATGGCTCTCCGTCGAGGAGTCTGAGGCACAATTTGTCCCCGAGCGCCAGTAAGGTTATCCATGACGAGGGGTCTTCTCCTGTCTCGCGAATGTCGTGTGGGCCGACCCAAAGAACCGAATTGCCCTCCTTGCTCTAGGTCTGCGCGAGTTGGCGAGCTTGTTGGGGGTGATGCAGCAAGTAACAAATACTAACAAACGTTTCGGAGGTTACAAAGAGGAATGTAATGTAACAACGGGGCTCACGCACCTGTCCAGGCGAGATAGACAAGCTCGCTCTGCTTCCCTTAGCGTGTAATATTGCCCGAGCGGCTGCAGCACCTGCAGTAGCATCCTTTGCGGCACCCGCCAACGCAGTACCTACAGGTTCCGCAACTGGAACAGCGAGTGGGTCATCGAGTACCATCATGGGCGTCCCCGTCGTTATGGTTGTCACTGCGCGTGTGCTCGTCGCTCTACGGCCGGGCACAGCCGCCACTTTTCCTTCTGACGTTGCCCCACTCGTCCAGGTGAGGATGAACACTCCGAGGAAGGTCGTCGCGCAGCCATAGACGAAAGTTAGGAACGTGTGAAAGTCGACATGCTCAAAGTCGCGGTATAGGATCGCGGAACCAACAATGGCGGTCAGGTTAAAGAATACAAACTGGGTCGGAATGACTATCTTTGAGTCGAAGTTCATCAGTGCGCGATTGAGGTACCGGATTTGGAGGATACCAGTGCCAGCGAGGACGATGACTAGCGGGTATGTAATCCACTCCTTGAACATCCCGATTAGCTCAAGTGAGAGGAGCGTGCTGAGGCCTTTGGTGGCGAGGACGGTGTAACCGCCAAAGATGGCGCACAGTCCAACATCCACCCAGACCCATTCACAACCTTTATCGCCTTCACTGATGATTGCTAAGAGAATGGCCCCGACCAAACTGAGGATCGAATAGGCGATGAAAAGAGGCTGTTTAAGAGCGGTGATAAGACTTTCCATCGAGAGGCGGGTGTCAGTTGATTTGGCTGAGGACACTACTGAGAGGGCACCGAGAATGCAGAGGAAAATGCCAATGAGGTCGCGCTGCAGAGCGGAGTGTACTCGAGTAAGCAACGAAGGGAGGCAATAAGACAGAGGTGAAAGACGTTAGGAAGGATTATAAAACAGATATCTTACTTTTCGAAAATGTTCACCTAAAATTAGCGGCGCGAATATACAGTTCGCGATGAGGGCGAACTGGGAAATCGACGGTTAGCCTCCGATTTTCATGCACTGACATAAGAGTACCAACGGTCCCAAGAGGGGCTACCACAGATGCAGGTGCATACGCATACGACAGAAAGTTGCCGAATTCGCCGATATTCATAAGAATGAATCCGATCCACCTTGTCGCGTAAAGAAATGGAAAATAAGCATGGAGGCAGCTTTGCTACATACAGAGGCACACACCAGAGTTTAGACCGGAGATAATCGCTCTCTGCTCTCGGCGTTTCATCGAGTTCGTCATCGTCGACTGATTGGTCTCCCTCAGTCGCCTCTTCCTCACTAGATATCTCTCTCGGGTACTGCTCGATGACTGGACTGAGCACATCATCAGGTATTGCACCTCGTGCGGGCGGTTTCGAAGCCGACTGGCGGCGCAATTTCGCAAGACCGAGGAGCACCTTGTTCTTCACCGTTTGTGGCAAGTAGTCCTTGGTCGTCCCATACTCATGCGGCGTAATAGGCATATCATGCCCTCGATTGGATCCAAGGAGCGGCCTGCGTTCCTCCCCGCGCGAATCATGCGTTCCACCGTTGTTACTCCCGTTAAGCTCGAAGTTGGAATTCGCCCGACTTAGGTTGACAGGCGTCTGAGTGGAAGAACTGGTGTGTGAGCTACTGCCGTAGAAGAGCTGCTGTTGTCGCTGTTCGTCGAGACGGCGGTGTGCGAGCTTCTGACAGTTGAGGGCCAGCGAAATAAGCACATTGCCACATATTGCGACTGTGATCCCAATAAAACTCGCTGTTTTTGGGTCGTCTGGAAGCGAGTCGGCCATAGGAGATGTTCAAGGCAAGGTCAAAGCGAGGCAGAATGGTGGGTGGTGTCTTGGACGCGGTCTAGATCGAGCAGAAGAGGGTGGGAATCTCGAGGCGAGTACTGGAAAGTCAGTACCAGTTAATGAAGGTACATATATACTACAGGGGTCAGAGGAGAGCGCCCGTGGACCGCAATGAGATCCTCAAATCATTCAGAGTGAAAACAATAGGCCGTACGGTCATGCGATAGGGACTATACATCTAACTTGCTAGCATCAACGTCGACGATGGACTTCTATCTTGTCCACCATCTCACCCTTTCCCATAGCCAGGACTCACTACACACTTCCTACTTCGCCTTTGTGTTTGAATCGCTTAAACTTCTAATACGGAATGCTTTATTTTGAACCCAAAATGTTAATATGCAGGCGCATTTTGCGCGGAGGTGAGCATGCCAGATCAGTGATGAAGGAACCCCCGAAATACATCTTTTGTGCTCCGAAAGGGTTCGTTGATGTTGATGAACGATCCAGAAAGCTATGAGATGGAGTGTAGTTAAAGTGTGCAAGTACGCATGTATTTTCAGAGGAGTGCTTCCAGAGTTATTTATGGGATGCCTATGAGTGGACAATATGGTACAACGGCTGACAATTCGAGAAGGGCTACCTAGCTTCGAAGCAATTAACCCTGGTCAACTCTCCAGCGAACGTACGTCCTCGATAGTCATGACCTTCTGACCCAATAATCTACAATGCCTACGAACCATCTACTCAAATGCGCACGAACAAGTACCGGGCCAGATCGTGAAGTCACACGATCTCTCCGACAGGTCGGCAATCTGACTAGTCCACAAGCACTTTGGTCTCAGGAACGGTGAGCTCGCTTTATTCCGTTCCACCCGCGCCACCGAAGTCGATATCTTCGTCCTCAGCCCTGACTTCTATTCCGCCTACTTATGCCCCTCTCCACTATCCAATTGAGGATCAGAAGCTTGTTGCGTCAAAATACACCACCGAACGAGTTAACTTGTGCACATAGCTAGTTGGACAACCAAGAGCACGCCGCATTCCGTGAAACCTCTGTCGCAGAGGCAGAAAACTCGGTCTATTCTCTTGTTTGCACGGGACCATCGTCCTACCGAAGAAGGAACCCCTACTAAGTTCACAGAGGGAGAAAACTATGGGCAATGCCCTCTTCTCTGCTGCTGAGGGAGTCTTACGACGGGAGTAACACAGCCGATATTCAATTGTATTAAAGGGTCAGGACAAGATCATATGATTGGTATTTGGAGCGTTGGAGATATTCTGGGAAAGCCTCGGGGGGTCACCAGAGAAGTTCTTGGCACGTTACACTGGCCGATTAGTGAAAAAGTCCTCCCAATGCCATGCGCGACACTCAGGAATTAATCTTTAGCCTTACCATAAGATTCCAATATAACCTTGTGCGTATTGACCCGATTTATTTTCATCCAGCGAGTCTGGAAGCATCGCTCAGGCTCAAGCTGTACTCGCTGCGCTCCACAGGTCCTC
>Ga0307513_10002502_pt1 | contig 25439 bp, 26 predicted proteins | sample 15_EM_MG_FD_202174 | JGI IMG/M metagenome (GOLD analysis project Ga0307513, IMG submission 202174) | Populus trichocarpa ectomycorrhiza microbial communities from riparian zone in the Pacific Northwest, United States - 15_EM | ecosystem: Host-associated > Plants > Roots > Unclassified | place...
CATGGGCATTCCGGTTAATCAGGTCATCGTTTCCACTTACCTGATCTCCGGTCTCTGCTGTGGTGTCGGTGCCATTCTTCTGTCCGGACGCACCGAGGCGGGTTCGCCTCTTTATGGCAACCTGCTCGAACTCGATACGATCGCAGCCGTGATCATCGGCGGCGCCAGTTTTCTCGGTGGCCGTGGACATCTTGGTCATGCGCTGGTCGGTGCGGTGATGATCGGCGTCATTCGCAATGCCCTCAACCTGCTCAACGTCAATCTCTATTTCCAGCTCATCGCCATCGGCGTGATCATCGTCTTGGCGGTCGAGTCGGATGTGCTGCGAAATCATCTTGAATCGCGCATGCGGGTGAAACAGGCGGGAGCTCTGGGATGAGCAAGCCCGTTCTGGAAGTGCGCGGCGCGCACAAGCGTTTCGGTGCGGTCGAAGCTCTCAAGGGCGTCGGATTCGTAGCTTATCGGGGAGAGGTGCTCGCCTTGCTGGGAGACAACGGTGCGGGCAAGTCCACGCTGATCAAATGCGTCAGCGGGGTGCATGGTCTCGATGAAGGCGATATTCTGATCGATGGCGAGAAGGTCTTGATCCGGACACCAGCCGCCGCGCGCGGTGCCGGGATCGAAACGGTCTATCAGGATCTTGCGCTTTTCGACAACCTGACGCCGGCCGAAAATTTCTACTGCGGACGGGAACTGTCGTTTCCGCGCTGGCTGCCGCGCGGCTTGCGGCTTCTTGCCAGCCGTCAAATGAACAGTGAAGCGGCCGCCGTCATCGAGCGGCTCAAGGTCAAGCTTCCGAGATTCGACGCCCAGGTGGCCCTCATGTCGGGCGGGCAGCGGCAGGCCATCGCGGTTGCCCGTGCGGCCGTATTCGCCCGCAAGGTCGTTATTCTCGATGAGCCGACGGCTGCCCTCGGCCTGCGTGAAAGCCGCAAAGTTCTCAATCTCATTGCCCAACTCAGGGATGAAGGGAACGCGGTGATCCTGATCACCCACAATATGGAGCATGTCGTTGAACTGGCCGACCGCGCCGTGGTGCTGCGGCAGGGGCAAAAGGTCGGCGAAATCGAAAAGCCCAACCGGTCCAACCAGCAGGATCTGGTGGCGATGATCGTCGGGGCTGAATGAGGAGGTTCGCCTGCCGGGCCTCCGGCGGCGGAGCGGTCGCATGCAAGAGGCGTTCATCAACGGGAGGACTATCATGAAACTCGTACGACTATTGGGATGGCTGGCGCTTGCGAGCTCCATCGCCTTCCCGGCAATTGCCGCAGACGTGAAACTGGGCTTCATCACCAAGTTTCCAGTGCCGTTTTTCGTCACCATGGAAAATGCAGCCAAGGCCTATGCCGAGGCCCATCCGGGTGTTGAAATCATCTATGGCCAGGGCGCATCGGCCACCGACATCGAAGGTCAGATCGCCCTGATCGAATCGATGGTAACCCAGGGTGTCCAAGGCATCGCCATCACCCCCGTGGACCCGACAGTCACGTCAGCACTCGACAAGGCCGTCGCAGGTGGGGTGAAAGTGGTGCTCATGGACAACTCCATCCCCGGCTGGGAGAATGCCGCGGCGCTGGCGACCACCGACAACTATAATGCCGGCAAGATTGCCGGTGCGTACCTGAAGTCAGTGCTGTCCGCCGGCGATACGCTCGGCATCCCGGAGGGGGTGCCGGGCGTGCCGGCGCTTGATGATCGCGTCAAGGGCATGCTGGAGGGGTTAGACGGTCTTGCCGTGAATGTCGTCGGCCGCAACGGCACCAATTGCACAGAAGAACTCGGCATCTCGGTGGCGGAAGATCTGCTGACGGCCAATCCCGACCTTAAGGCGATCTATGCGGCCTGCGGCCCGCCGGCCGCCGGCGCTGCCCGTGCCATAAAGAATGCCGGCATCGCTTCCGATAAGATTGTCCTGGTCGGCTTCGATTTTTGCTGCGGCGAAGAAGAGGCGCTGACTGCGGGGATCGAGGACGCCACCGTCGCGCAGTTCCCGGCCAAGATGGCTGAACTGGGCGTTGACGCACTCGTTCGCGCGATTGGGGGCGAGGACGTTCCCAAACTTATCGACTCGGGCGCAGCTCTCGTTACGCCGCAAAACATGGCCGACTTCAAGTAGGAGGGCCAATCGGAGAAGGGTCGGCGTCAACAGCGCGGCCCTTCTCATACAGCCCACACCGGAGTTGCTGTCTTTTTCGCTCGTTAGGTGACAACCAAGCCGAGTTACAGAAGAACCGTCGGATTACCAGCAAATCGAAGGCGATTTAGTTACATAAATGTGGTTATGCGCCACACGTTCCATAATCGGCGTCAAAGGCAACCCGAAGCAGGATTTGAGAGTCGCTCGGAATCGAAGTGGGAAATAGTTCCGTATTTTAAGCCCCGTGTTACAAGTCTCTGCGTCATCAGGCCCCCGCGATTGACGCACAGGACCATATCGCAAAGCTGGATCGGTCGGATTACACCATCTTTCTTGGTGGGTTGGCACTCGCCAGCCTCATCAAGGCCGCACCCGCAACGGCACTTCCCCATATCGCGAGCACAGAAACGGATCCGATCAACGATAGTCTCGTCGGGTTCTGGCCCGAGGGCTTTCTCTATACGAATTTCTGCATATGCGCGATCGCCGCAGTTCAGGAGCAGGAAGGCGTACGGCGTGTGGACCTGCAACAGGCGGCATCCGAACTCCGCACATGGTGGTCCTTCAGAGAAAACACGATGGAAGACCCGTCAATGGCGGTAGCATTTTTGGACCGATTTCTTGGCGCCGAACCAAACTGGCAGTTTCCGGCATCGGCACGACAGCGCAAGGCTGTGATAAATGCCATTGCGAAAGAGTTCGATACGCATCAAAAGCAACAGCTTATCTGAACGTTGTCGGCGGCTGACCGTATTTTTGCTTGAATGCGGTTGCGAGATGAGCTGAATCCGAAAATCCGGTCTCGAACGCGATCTCGGTCATGGACATGGGGCTGTTTTCGACGAGGAAACGCGCATAGCGCAGGCGGGTCTCCAGAATGAACCTTTTTGGCGAAACGCCAATGTGTTGCCGGAAAAGCCGGGCGAACTGGCGCGGTGAAAGGCTGGCCGCGCGCGCGGCTTGCTCCGGGGACACGTCCCGACCCTTTCTGCTTTCGATCAGCACGACGGCGCGCTGTATGCGCGTGTCATCGACGTGGCGGAAGACCGAAGCGCGGCCGTGATCGAAGGCACTCATTGACTTGTGCTCGGTCAGGGAAAGCTGGTGCACGGCTTTGGCCGCCCTGTCGGGTCCGCAATGCTGGCGGATGAGGTCCGTCATCAGCGACAGGATCGAAACGCCGCCGGGCACGGTGATCCGGCCGTTGTCGATGAGGAAATCGTCGCGGGTCGAAAAGGCGATGCGCGGAAAGGCGATGCGGAAATCCTCGGCATGAAACGGATGGACCGATGCCTTTCTGCCCTCAAGCAATCCTTCCTGGGCCAGAACGAAGACACCAGTACAGGCGCCGATAATGGGAACGCTTGCCGCGGCTGCCACGCGCAGATAATCGCGATGCTGGCTGGAGGCTGCCCGCAGGTGGGGAAGAAGCCCGCCAATCACGGCGATATAGTCGAAGTCCGTCGGATTGATATAGGGCGCGTCCGCATGCACGCGAATGCCGCAGCTCGCCACGGTCGCGTGGCCGGGACCACCCATGATCGACCAGCGGCAGTGGAGCGGGCGGGAATTGTCGGCGAAGTCGGCAGCGTGACGCAGGGGCTCGATGATGCCGGTGAGCGACATCATGGGGAAGGTCGGCCAAAGCAGGATACCGACCGAGAGATCCGGTTTACGGTCCCGCGATGCTAGCAAACGTTGCGACCAGAGACCATCGAGCCATTCCACATAGCCAGCCTCAGCCGGTGCCGGCGGAGAAGGCGTGTCCATGAGGTTCATACCGGTTCCCCGTGGCTAAAACTGGAGTGGGCGTCGAATTTTCAAAGAGAATGTCTGATTTTCAAAATTCAGGCAAGGGAATGCCTGTCAGATTTGTCGTCGTCAGATGAGACGTCCGGAGAAGAAAATCGCCGGATTGGGGAACTCACGGAAACAAGGATCAAATCGATGACACTTTCTCTTTCGAGAAGGCTGATGGTGTGCGCGCTCATGGCCGCCGCAAGCTTTCCAGCATTCATGCCCGCAGCAAAGGCATTCGAACTGGCGGAGGAGGGCAAGTTGACTGTCGCCTTCACCGGCGACATGCCCGGTTCCGGCTGGCAGGACGGGAAGCTGATCGGCTATGACGGCGAAATCATGCAGAAGATCGCCGACAAGCTGGGGCTCAAAATCCAGCCGGCGCTGATGGAATGGTCCGGCACCATCGCCTCCGTCGAGGCCGGCCGCGTTGACGTCATGCTCGGCACCATGGGCTGGACGGAAAAACGCACCAAGATCATGACGCTGTCGGAGCCGATCCACTATTTCAAGAACGGCATCATGCAGTCGACCAAGACGAACTGGGACAAGCTGTCGGATCTCGAAGGCAAGAAAGTTGGCACCATCACGGGCTTTTCGTTCGTGCCGGAGCTGAAGAAAATCAATGGTCTCGAACTGTCGTTGTATGACACTTCGGACGCTGCAGTGCGCGATCTGATCGCCGGGCGCATCGAAGCTGTGATCGGCGACCCGCCGGTCGTCTCCTATGCCATCAAGCAGAATCCTGACTGGAACATGCAGTTTCTCGCCTTTACCGACCAGAATGCGGAGTTTCCGCTTCTGACCGGCCTGGGACAGGTGGTCTACGGGGTCAACAAGAAGAACGACGACCTGCGCCAGAAGATGGACGCGATCATCGCCGAGATGTGGAAAAGTTGCGAGATGAAGGCGATCGGCGCCCGCTACGGCCTGTCCGCCGATGTCTGGTACACGCCCTCCGGCGACAATTTCCGCGCCGGCGTCGATCGCCCGGCCGATTACAGGCTGCCTTCCTGCTCCGCCGGCGGCTGATTGGGCAGATCGCGGGGGCCGCAAGACTGGCGGCCTCCCTTTCGCCAGTTGAAAACAAGGGGAATGGCGATGACGGCATTGTTGAGCGTGACGGGACTGCGCAAGAGCTACGGACCGGTGGAGGTGCTGAAGGGCATCGATTTCGAGGTGAAGGCGGGCGAAAAGATTGCGTTGATCGGCCCTTCGGGTTCGGGCAAATCCACCTGCCTGCGCTGCATGAACTTTCTCGAAAAGCCGTCAGCCGGCGACATCCGGCTCGATGGGGAACGGGTGGGTGTCAGGCCGGGCGGGCGAGATGGCAACGAGCACGTCATGAGCGACCGGCAACTCGCACCGCAACGGGCGCAGATGGGCATGGTGTTTCAGCTCTTTCATCTCTGGCCGCATCTCTCGGTCCTGGAAAACGTCGCGATTGCGGCCCGCAAGGTAAGGCGGCTTTCCGCTGTGGAGGCCCGCGACCTTGCCATGGAGATGCTCGCCAAAGTGCATATGGCGCATCGCGCCAGTGCATCGCCGGTCGAACTGTCCGGCGGCCAGCAGCAGCGCGTCGCCATTGCCCGTGCGCTGGCACAGAAACCCAAGCTGATGTTGTTCGACGAGCCGACCTCGGCGCTTGACCCGGAACTGGTACACGAGGTGCTGAAGGTGATCGAGGAACTGGCGGCCGAAGGTCGGACAATGCTGCTCGTCACCCACGAGATCGCTTTTGCGCGCGACGTCGCAGACCGGGTGATGTTTCTTGATGGCGGCGTGATCGTCGAGGAGGGACTGGCCCGCGACGTGATTACCACGCCACGAGAGCCACGCACCCAGGCCTTCCTGAAACAGATCCGGCATTGAGGGATCTGCAATGAACAGCCTCGACCCGTTCTTCCTCATCCTTCAGGGCCTCCTGCAAGGCGCCGGCATCACCGCTGTCGTCACCCTCTCCGCCCTGGCTCTCGGCCTTGCGCTGGGTTTCGCGCTTTCGCTTGTCCGACAGTTTTCCCGCTCAAAGGTCCTGCACGGTCTTGTCGACGTCTATGTCGAGTTTTTCCGCAATATTCCGGCGCTGTCGCACCTGTTCATCCTGTATTTCGGGCTGGCCAGCCTCGGCTTCCGTCTATCCTCCATGGGAGCAGCGATACTTGGTCTCGGCCTGATCGGCGCTGCGGTCACCTGTGACATTTTCCGCTCGGGGTTCAAGTCGCTTTCGCCTGGACAGACGGAGGCGGCGTTCGCTGCCGGCTTCACCCCGATGCAGACGATCTTCACCATCCTGACGCCACAGGCGATGCGCATCGCGCTGCCGTCACTCGGCAATTTCGCGGTGCAGCTTCTGAAGGATACCTCGGTGGTCTCCGCCATCGCAGCACCCGAGATCATGTTCTATGCCCGCTCCATGGTCACCTCGTCTTTCCAGACGACGCTCATCTACGCCACGGCTGCTGGCCTCTACCTCGTCATGAGCCTCCCCCTGATGCAGGCGGTGCGAATGCTTGAAATCCGGTACGGGAGGGTGAAATGATCAGCTTCTTCCAACCCTACGTCGAATATGGCGGCGAATGGCTGCCGGTTCTCCTCGACGCTATGCTGAAGACCGCGCTCCTGTCGCTTTCAGCCTTCGCTTTGGCTTTGGTCTTCGGACTTCTTCTTTGGCTTTTCCAGGCATCGAATGTCCCGGCGCTCCGGCGTTTCGCCAGCCTCTACGTCACGGTGGTGCGCGGCGTACCGCTTCTTGCGGTGCTCTTCCTTCTCTATTTCGGGCTTCCCGGCCTGGGTGTGACCTTCGATGCCTTCACTGCCGCCATGCTGGGTCTTGCCCTTTGCTTCGCGGCTCAGGTGGCGGAAGTGTTTCGCGCCGGGATGATGGCGATCCCAAAGGGCCAGAGCGAGGCGGCGCTGGCCGTCGGTTTCACACCCGCCCAATGCTTTGCCTTCATCGTCCTGCCCCAGGTGGTGCGGGTGGTGCTGTCGCCGATGATCGTCACCTTCGTCTCGCTGCTCAAGGACAGTTCGCTCGCCTCGCTGATCACTGTCGATGAACTGGTGCTGACCGGGCGGGCCATGGCGACGGAATATTTCCTGCCCCTGCAGATCTATATCGCCGTCGGGCTCTGCTATTTCCTCATTGCCTGGCCCTTTTCCCTGCTTTCGCGGCGTCTCGCCGTCCGGTAACCGATACGACAAGGCCCCACTGATGAACACCCACAGCAGCGATATCAACCGCAGGCGCTCCGCACGCACTGAGAGCCGTCCCGTCCTTCGCCGGCCCGTGATCCTGATGACCCCGGATATTCATGAAACCGCGAACGCCGCAACCGAGCGGGAATATGTGGTGCGCGCGAACTATGCAGAAGCCATCTCCGAGGCAGGCGGCATCCCGCTGATATTGCCCTATGAGTCGGGAGGCATTTCCGCCGCTCTGGCCATTGCCGACGGTATCCTGATCACCGGCGCGGGGCCTGGCGAGGAAGTCACGGCGCACCGTAGCGAATTCGAAAAGGCGCTCATTCGGCGAGCCCTGGACGTTGGCAAGCCATTGCTTGGCATCTGCCATGGCATGCAACTGATCGGCGAATGCCTGGGCGGAACATTCGTAACGGATCTGCCAGAGACGGCCGATGATCGAACGACGCATATGCCGCGGGACATTCCAGACCGTCTTGCCCACGAGATCGTCGTCGAACCCGGCAGTGCCTTTGCCGGCTGGCTTGGTGATGCGAAGACCAGTGTCAACAGCCTACACCGCCACGCGCTGACGGGGTCGGGCCGCTTCCGGGTGGTCGCGCGCGCGCCAGACGGCGTCATCGAAGCCTTCGAGGGTGAGACAACCGGCTTCAGCCTGGGCGTCCAGTGGCATCCGGAGTATCGATTGACAGCCTTCGACAGATACGTCCTGAAGAGCTTCGTCGATCGGGCCGCATCCACCTTGAAGGCTGCGACCGAAGGATCGTCTGATGGATCATCCGTATATGACCGGTTGTCGGATCTCGGGCTGACCTTGCCGGAAGCATCGGTGCCACCGGGCTCCTTCGTGGGGGCGGTGCGGAGCGGCCGTATCGTGACCGTGTCCGGTCAGGTGCCGTTGAAAGACGGGAACGTCGTGCAAACAGGGCATCTGGGAAACGACGTGTCGATCGAAGAAGGGCAGGACTGCGCCCGTTGGGCGCTGCTGAACGCACTGGCCCAACTGGAGCGGACCGCGGGCGGACTGGAGCGGGTCGCCGGATTTGTACGGCTTGCCGGGTATGTTGCCGCAAGTCCGGATTTCACCCGGCATGGCGCTGTTATCGACGCAGCCTCGGAGCTGCTTCGCGGGCTTTTCCCGGATCGATGGGCGCACGCGCGCATCGCCGTCGGTGTCTCGTCCCTGCCACGCGGTGTTCCGGTGGAAATCGAATTGACGGCCATTCTCACAGATGAGGACTGATATGGCGGACATCGCCGTGGTAGGCGCCGGTGTCGTCGGCGTGAGCACAGCCTATGTGCTGGCGCGGGCAGGACATCGCGTTACATTGATCGACGCCGCAGGGGAGCCGGGTACGTGTGCCAGCGCCGGCAATGCCGCGCAATTGTCATGGGCCTATGGCGACGCCATGGCATCGCCCGCGCTGATCCGGCATCTGCCGGCCATCATGCTCGGGCGCGACCCCGCCTTTCGCATAAGCTGGCAGGCCGATCCCGATTTCCTGATCTGGGGCCTGCGCTTTCTTGCAAACGCACCGGCCGCTCGCTGGTGGACCAACACGCGCGCTATTCTGGATCTTGCGGCGACCTCCCGACAGGAAATGGCGGCGCTGCTTGCCGACACGGATATTGCCTTCGACTACCGGCTTGCCGGCAAGCTGCATCTCTACGGCGATGCCGCCAGTTTCCAGGCAGCCCGCGCCACGGTCGACAGGAAGAACGCGCTTGGTCTTGATCAGCGCATGCTGAACCGGGAGGCCGCCGAAGAGGTCGAACCCGCGCTACGCCGTTATCAGGGCGAAATTGCGGGCGCTGTGTATACGCCCGGCGATGCCCTTGGCGATGCGGCCGCCTATTGCCGGGCGCTCACGACCCATCTCGTCCGCGCGTACGGCATGACTACGCTTCTGGGTCGCCGCGTCTGCGGCTTTAGCACGGCAAACGGCAGGCTTCGCGCCATCCGATTTCTCGATCGTGAGGACATTGCGGTGGACTGTGCGGTCCTTGCCGTCGGGCCGGGAGCGCCGCTCCTCTCTCGCGACGTGCCGGAAGCCCGCGCTATCCGGCCGGTGCGCGGCTATTCCCTGACCATTCCCCTGACATCGGGCGCGCCGCGCGTCAGTCTCACCGATGTCAAACGCAAGCTGGCATTCGCTGCGATCGGCAACCGCTTCCGCGTCGCCGGGCTCGCCGATATCACTGCCGCAGGTGCGGGCTTCGATGCCGGCCGCTTCGATGCGCTGCGGACGGCCGCATCCTCCGTGCTTCAGGAGTTTCAGGTCGCCGGCCCCGCCGATATCCATTGGTCGGGAGAACGCCCGACAACGCCTTCTTCGCACCCGATCATCTGCCCGTCGCGCCGAATTCGCGGACTGTATCTGAACATCGGCCACGGCATGCTCGGCTGGACGCTTGCGCTCGGCTCCGCCCGACGGGTGGCCGATCTGATCGCGGGATAATGCAGACGCGGCGGTTGTTTATTCTTCCGGTTCGATGCAAACCAAACAGGATTCGATGGAGTGCCGGCGATCCTTGCAGCGTCAGCCGCCCGTCTTGCCAAGTCGCGTGATGTTTCCGGAAAGCGAAATTCCGATCCGCAGTGATGCCGCAAGCGCGCCTGCCATTTGCGGCAGGATAAGCCATTCCAGCGTCCAGGCGGCGCCGGAGCGCTCCTGTTCGTGCACAAGCGCTTGGTGCATGCCCGACAGTTGGACTGCGTTAAAGCGGGCGAGCGATACCAACACTTCCGCAGCGACGGGGTTCTGCTTGTGCGGCATGGCCGATGATGCGCCGCCGCCGGAGAGTGCGATCTCGCCGCCCAGTTCGGCCATGAGGGCGACATCCTGCCCGAATTTGCCGAGACTTCCAGTGATCAGTGAGAAAAGCCCGGCGATCTCCGCGATACCATCGCGCTGGCTCTGCCATTGCGGCTGCGTTGCGAGGCCGAGTTCAGCGGCCAGCGCCGATCGCAGCGTCGGCCCCTTGCTTGCGAACTTTTCGAGTGTGCCGGCCGCGCCGCCAAACTGGACTGCAAAAGCGGTTTCATCCAGTGCCGCCAGCCGCGCCTTGTGCCGCTCCAGCGGCGCGCGCCAGGAATGCACTCGATCGGCAACGGTGATCGGAATCGCCGTCTGCATGCGTGTGTAGCCGGTAAGTTCTGCCGTACCATGTTCGGTTTCCAAAGCCGTCATGGTGTTGATGATCGACGACAACCGTGCCCGGACAAGTCCGCAAGCCGCTTTCAGCCGCAGCATCAGGCTGGTGTCGATGACGTCCTGGCTGGTGGCGCCGAAGTGTACATGGATTGCAGCGTCGCCGACCGCCTTTCGTATCTGCCGAACAAGTTCGGGCACCAGCACGCCATCCGCTGCGACAGACTGCCGGAGCGCGTCGACGTTCGGCCGGAAGGTGGCGCATAGCGTTGCGATCTGCTCGGCCGCGTCCATGGGGATAAGGCCATGCCTGGCCTGCGCCGTGGCCAGCGCGGCCTCAAAGGCCAGCATGGCTTTCAGGTCTGCGTCCACGGAAAAGAATGCCGCGATCTCGGGATCGCCGACAAGGCCGGACAGGATGGGATGGTCGAAAGCCGAATAGGTCATGCGCGCCTAGATATCGAGAAAGACGGTTTCCTTCTCGCCTTGGAGATGGATGTCGAAGGTATAGGCCGAACCGTCGGCCGATGCGATCAAGGTTTCGGCACGCTGCCGGTGCTCGATGCGCAAAAGCAGCGGATCGTTCGCATTGGCTTCGCCCTCTTCCGGGAAATAGAGGCGCGTCTGAAGTCCGATATTGATGCCGCGGGCGACGATCCAGAATGTGATGTGCGGCGCCATCAGGCGGCCGTCACGGAAGGGGACCCGGCCCGGCTTGACGGTCTCGAAGACATAGTCTCCGGTTTCGGTGCTGGTCGCACAGCGACCCCAGCCGGTGAAATTCGGATCTGCGATCCCGCGAAGATCGGACGGGCTGTTGTAATAGCCGGCGGCATCGGCCTGCCAGATTTCGACCATCGCATCCTTGAGCGGCGTGCCGGCGCCGTCGATCACGCGGCCACGGATCGTGATCCGCTGTCCAAGCGTGCGATCGTTGACCATTGCGGATCCAAGGTCTGTCTCGTAGACGCCGGTGATGCCGGCGAAGTTGGGCGTGCAGCCGATATGGACATAGGGACCGGCGGTCTGCGAGGCCGTTTCCTTTAATTGTCCGAGATCCTGAACCATCAGTTTCCCTCCAACCGGTTTTCAAACAGCGTCGATCGGCGGCCGCGCAAGACGATGTCGAACTTGTAGGCGCGCGCATCCATCGGGATGGTGTTGGCCATGTCGAGCGGCGCGATCAACAGTTCGATCGCCCGTTTGTCGGGGATGGTAGACACGATCGGACAGCGCCAGATCAACGGATCGCCCTCGAAATACATCTGGGTGATCAGCCGTTGGGCAAAGCCATGGCCGAACACGGAGAAGTGGATGTGGGCCGGGCGCCAGTCGTTCGGGCCGTTCGGCCAGGGATAGGGGCCGGGCTTGATGGTCCGGAAGCGATAGGAGCCGTCCGCGCCGGTGATCGTTCGGCCGCAGCCGCCGAAATTCGGGTCAAGCGGTGCTAGGTAGCTCTCTTTCTTGTGGCGATAGCGCCCGCCGGCATTGGCCTGCCAGACTTCGAGAAGCGCGCCCGGTACCGGGCGACCGCGTTCGTCCAGCACCCGGCCATGCACGATGATGCGCTCGCCGATCGCCGATTCGCCGGGTTTAGAGAAATTCTGGATCAGATCATCGTCCAGTTCGCCCAGCATCGCATGACCGAAGATAGGGCCGGTGATTTCCGAGAGCGTGTTGTCCAGCGCAAGCAGCGCCTTTTGCGGCGAGCGCAACACGCTGGTCTTGTAGGCGGGCGTCAGTGCCGGCGCGTGCCAGTCCCGGTCGCGGGGGAAGAAGGCGCCGGTCTCCGGCCTGTTGTTGGACATGTCGGACATGGTCGTCCTGCCTCTACTCTGCTTTTCCAGCATCCATCTCGTCGAACACGTGCTTGGCAATCCTGATCGCGCTGTTGGCGGCCGGGACGCCGGCATAGATCGCCACGTGCAGCAGCGCCTCGCCGATATCCTCGCGTGTCGCCCCCGTATTGGCGGTGGCACGGATGTGCATCGCCACCTCTTCGTGATGGCCGAGGGCAGCCAGAAGCGCGATTGTTACCATCGACCGCTCGCGTTTCGACCAGGCCGGTCGCGACCAGACATGGCCCCAGGCGGCTTCGGTGATCAGTTCCTGGAAAGGGCTATCAAACGCGGTGGCTGCCGGGGTGGCCCGATCGACATGGCTGTCGCCGAGAACGAAACGCCGGGTTGCAAGGCCCTGCCGGTAACGTTCGGAAGGCACGGGGCTATCGGCCATCAGCGGGGTCTCCGTGGGGTATTGTGTCTATGAAGGCGCGCAGGATTTCGGTCAGGATTTCCGGTTGTTCCACGCAGGGAATATGGCCGGCATCCTTGATGACTTCGTAGCGGGCGCCGGGGATGAGTTTCGCGGTCGATAGCACGAGTTCAGGCGGCGTCGAGCCGTCCTGGTCGCCGACGATGCAGATCGTCGGCACGGCGATCCTGCCTGCCGCCTGGGTATAATCGGCATCGCGAATGGCAGCACAGGTGCCGGTATAACCGGCGACCGGCTGGCGGATGAGCATATTGCGGTAACCGGCCAGCGCCAAGGCTTGCTCCGAACGGAAGGCGGGTGTGAACCAGCGTTCGAGCACCGCATCGGCAATGCCGTCGATGCCGTTTTCCTCAATAGCGGCGATGCGGCCGTTCCAGATTTCCGGCGTTCCGATTTTGTGGGCGGTATCGCAGAGGATGAGCGCACGCACGAGGTCCGGGCGGAGTTGATAGAGCCCTTGGGCGATCAGCCCACCGACGGACAGGCCGCAGATGATCGCATCCTTGACCGCGAGATAGTCGAGCAGCGCGGCGAGATCGCCGACATGCGTCTCGATGCTGTCCGGCGCTGCGCCAGTATCCGACAGGCCATGGCCCCGCTTGTCATAGGTGACGATCGGAAAATCGCCGGCAAGCCGCACGATGACATCGCGCCAGACCCGGAAGTCGGTGCCTAGCGAATTGGCAAAGACGATGACGGATTTGCCAGCAGGGCCACCGATGGTCTGGTAGTGCAAGGCAATGTCATGGATGCGGGCAAACTGCACGGTAATCTCCTCCAAGATCAGATTGGAACTTTCATCTGGTTAGGTAAAATGATATTTTTTGATAATTGCTTAACCTCTGGGTTATGAAAATCGATGATCGACAGTCGTGTGAAGTTTCGCCATTTGCAGACCTTTGTCGAGGTCGCGCGCCAGAAGAGCGTGATGAAGGCTGCAACGCTGCTGCATGTAAGCCAGCCGGCGGTGACCAAGACCATTCGGGAATTGGAGGAGGTCCTCGGCGTTTCCGTCTTCGAACGCGACGGTCGCGGTATCAAGATCACCCGCTACGGCGAAGTTTTCCTGCGCCATGCCGGCGCCACCCTGACGGCCCTGCGCCAAGGCCTTGATTCGGTGTCGAGTGCGCTTCAAGGCGATGCTCCGCCGATCCGCATCGGCGCGTTGCCGACCGTCTCGACGCGAATCATGCCGCAGGCGATCGCGGCTTTTCTGAAGGAAGAGACGGGCAGCCGTATCAAGATCGTGACCGGCGAGAATGCCGTGCTGCTCGAGCAATTGCGGATCGGCGACCTTGATCTCGTGGTGGGACGTCTGGCAGCGCCGGAACAGATGGCCGGCTTTTCCTTTGAACACCTCTATTCAGAGCGCGTTGTCTTTGTTGTGCGTGCGAAGCATCCGCTGCTGGACAATGGACAGGCGATTTTTGCAACGCTGGGAGCCTACCCGATCCTGATGCCGACGCGGGCGTCGATCATCCGACCTTTCGTCGAGCGCTTCCTTATTTCCAACGGTATTGCAAGCCTGCCCAACCAGATCGAGACGGTATCGGATGCCTTCGGCCGGGCCTTCGTGCGATCCAGCGATGCGGTCTGGATCATCTCGGCTGGTGTTGTGGAAAGTGACATAGGCGACGGCACGATAGAGGCGCTTCCGATCGATACCAGCGAAACAAAGGGCCCGGTGGGCCTGACCATGCGCACCGATGCGGTTCCAAGCCTGCCCTTGTCACTTCTTATCCAGACGATACGAGAAGCAGCCAAAACCGTTTCGCGTAACGATGCTTTCCAATAGAAGGCCCGGGAAAATACGCTTCTGATTCCGCGGGCTGGCGAATTCGCGTTTTCCCCATTCAACTCGCCGTGCAATGTTCTTCCGCCCATGGGTATGTGTGATCAGCGGAGGACCTGTTTCAGCGCGATTTGCGCCTCCCGGAGGATCGGCAGATAAAGTTCGAGCAATGTGGCGGCGGGGACGCTTGCTGCCGGTGCGCCGATGTTGAGTGCGGCGACGATGCGACCACGATCGTTTTCCAGCGGAACCGCGATCGAGCACAGGCCGAGTTCCAGCTCCTGGTCGATGAGCGCATAGCCCTGTGTCCGCACCCGCCTGAGTTCTGCGATGATGACGCCCGGCTCCGTCAGTGTCCGGGGTGTATTGGCCTTCAGGTCCGATCGGGCGAGGATGGCGCGCACATCCTCTTCCGGAAGGGCGGCAAGCAGCACGCGGCCCATCGAGGCGCAATAGGCGGGCAAACGGCTGCCGGGCGTCAGGTTGATCGACATCACCCGTTTCTGCGAGGCGCGCGCTATGTAGACGATGTCGGTGCCGTCAAGCACCGAGACGGAGGCGCTCTGCCCGGTGCGCTCGGAAAGCTGGTCAAGAGTGGGCTGCACCAGTGCCGGAAGCGGCGTGGCGGCCAGATAGGCATGCCCGAGCCGTAGGATCTTTGGCGTCAGGGCGAAGAACTTGCCGTCATAGTCCGCGTAGCCGAGTTCGGCGAGGGTGAGCAGGCAGCGGCGGGCGGTGGCGCGGTCCAGCCCCGTTGTCTTTGATACATCGCTGATCGACAGGCGCGGCTGGGCCTCGTCGAACGCTTCGATGACGCTCAATCCCTTGGCAAATCCGCTGATAAAATCCGTTTCCCGCACCGCAATATTCCTTCAGATATGAAGGCAGTTTGTGCGATATATGAACAAATGTCAATTATCGCACAAAATATTTGACGTCGCGTGCCCTGCGGATTTAACTCCGGACAGAAAGCGGCTTGATCGAGCAGCCGGGAGGAGGCGATATGGCGCGGTTATGTTCCCTGTCCGAGGCGATTGCGGACAATGTTCGGGATGGCGACACGGTCGCCATGGAGGGGTTCACCCACCTCATTCCCTATGCTGCCGGCCATGAAGTGATCCGTCAGGGCCGCAGGGATCTCTATCTGGTGCGCATGACGCCTGATATCATCTACGACCAGTTGATCGGCGCCGGCTGCGCGCGCGGCATGAAATTCTCCTGGGGCGGCAATCCCGGCGTCGGTTCGCTGCACCGGTTCCGCGATGCGGTTGAAAACCAGTGGCCGAGGCCGCTGGACATTGAGGAACACAGCCATGCGGCCATGGCCAATGCCTATGAGGCAGGGGCCGCAAACCTGCCATTCGCCATGCTGCGCGGCTATATCGGCGCCGACCTGCCGAAGGTCAATCCGAACATCAGAAACGTGACCTGCCCGTTCACCGGCGAAGTGCTGGCCGCTGTTCCCGCCATTCGACCCGATGTGTCGATCATCCACGCGCAGCGCGCCGACCGGAAAGGCAATGTGCTGATCGAGGGCATTACCGGCGTGCAGAAGGAGGCGGTGCTGGCGGCAAAGCGCTCGATCGTTACGGTCGAGGAGATCGTCGAGGAACTGAACCCGCCTTCGCCCAATTCCACCGTGCTTCCGAACTGGGCTGTGACGGCGGTGGTGCATGTGCCGGGTGGGGCATTCCCCTCCTATGCCCATGGCTATTATCCACGATCCAATGCTTTTTACATCGCCTGGGACAAGATCGCCCGCGAACGCGAGACATTCGAGGCCTGGATCGAGGAAAACGTCATGAAGGCGGCGCCGGAGGATTTTGCCCGGCATGCCGCGAAAAAGCCGGTCAAGGCCGCGTGAGGAACCAAGAGATGAGCACGGATTTCACGCCCACCGAAATGATGACGATTGCCGCTGCCCGCGCGCTGACCAATGACGATGTCTGCTTCGTCGGCATCGGCGCACCATCGGCTGCCTGCAATGTCGCCCGACTGACGCATGCGCCTGATATCACGCTGATCTACGAGAGCGGCACCGTCGGCACCAAGCCGGATGTTTTGCCGCTGTCGATCGGTGACGGCGAGCTTTGCGACACGGCGCTGTTCACCGTGCCGGTGCCGGAGATGTTTCGCTACTGGCTGCAGGGCGGGCGGATCACCACGGGCTTTCTCGGCGGGGCGCAGATCGACAAATTCGCCAATCTCAACACCACCGTCGTCGGCCCCTATGACAGGCCGAAAGTCCGACTGCCGGGCGGTGGCGGCGCGCCGGAAATTGCCAGCAATTGCGGCCGCATCTTCATCACCATGGCGCTCAGCAACCGTGGTTTCGTCGAGAAACTGCCCTTCATTACCTCCATGGGCCACGGGGAGGGCGGCGATCATCGCGAGCGGCTGGGCATGAAGACCAAGGGGCCGACACGGGTCGTGACCGACCTCTGCATTTTCGAGCCCGACCCGGTGAGCAAGGAACTGACGGTGGTTTCCATCCACAAGGGCGTGACGCGCGCACAGATCCAGGAGAACTGCGGCTGGACCGTCAAGTTCGCCGACGTTGTCGAGGACACGCCGGTGCCGAGCGAAACCGCACTCACCGTGTTGCGGGACATCAATGCCCGCACGAAAAAAGCGCACGAGGCCGCCTGATGACCGAAGCCTATATCTGCGACTATATCCGCACGCCGATTGGCCGTTTTGGCGGTTCGCTTTCGTCGGTCAGGGCCGATGATCTGGGTGCGGTGCCGCTCAAGGCACTGATGGCGCGCAACGCCTCCGTGGATTGGGACGCGGTTGACGACGTCATCTTCGGCTGCGCCAACCAGGCGGGAGAGGACAATCGCAATGTTGCGCGCATGTCGCTTCTGCTGGCGGGGATGCCGGTGAAGGTGCCGGGCACGACGATCAACCGGCTCTGCGGTTCGGGCATGGACGCCGTGATCACCGCGGCTCGCGCCATCAAGGCCGGTGAGGCGGACCTGATGATTGCCGGCGGTGTCGAGAGCATGTCGCGCGCGCCCTTTGTCTTGCCGAAGGCCGACAGCGCCTTTTCGCGCAATGCCGAGATCTACGATACGACCATCGGCTGGCGCTTCATCAATCCGCTGATGAAGAAGCAGTATGGTGTCGATTCAATGCCGGAGACCGGCGAGAATGTTGCGGAGGATTTCCACGTCTCGCGCGAGGACCAGGACGCCTTTGCCGTGCGGTCCCAGAGCAGGGCCGCAGCGGCACAGGAAAATGGCCGTCTGGCACGCGAAATCACGCCCGTGAGCATTCCGCAGCGCAAGGGCGATGCCGTCGTCGTTGACCGCGACGAGCATCCGCGCGCGACCACGATCGAGGCGCTGGCCAAGCTGAAAGCACCGTTTCGCAAAGGCGGTTCTGTCACGGCCGGCAATGCCTCCGGTGTCAATGATGGCGCTGCGGCGTTGATCATTGCTTCGGGAGCGGCGGCAAAGAGACATGGCCTGACGCCTATTGCCCGTATACTCGGCGGCGCAGCGGCTGGTGTCGCGCCGCGGATCATGGGGTTTGGCCCGGTCCCGGCGGCGAGAAAGCTGATGGCAAGGCTCGGCCTGAAGCAGGAGCAGTTCGACGTCATCGAACTGAACGAAGCCTTTGCATCCCAGGGATTGGCGACATTGCGCGATCTCGGCATTGCCGACGACGATGCCCGCGTGAACCGCAATGGCGGCGCGATTGCGCTCGGTCACCCGCTCGGCATGTCCGGCGCGCGCATCACCGGGACGGCGGCAATCGAGCTTGCTTTGAGCGGAGGGCGCTATTCGCTGTCAATGATGTGCATCGGCGTCGGACAGGGAATAGCGGTGGCGCTGGAAAGGGTGTGAACCGGCCGCAACGCCGCACCCTTCACGGACCATTCTTGCACCCGGTATCGGTACACCGTCACGACGTGCACATGTAATTGACAACGGCGTCCGAGATCAATTGCTTGTGCCGGTCGTACAACGCCGGTTCGGACAGGTCGCGGCGGAAGATGGTGCCGAAGGTATGGCGGTTCGACACCCGGAAAAAACAAAAAGCACTGATCAGCATGTGCAAGTCGATCGGGTCGATATCGCGCAGGAAACTTCCATCCTTCTTGCCGCGCTCGAGGATCACCTCGAGTGTGCGTATGATCGAGACGTTGAGGTCTTTGATCTCGCCTGATCGCTGCATGTGCACGGCCTGATGAATGTTTTCGATACTGACCAGCCGGACGAAATCCGGATTGTGCTCGTCGTGGTCGAACGTGCTTGCGACAAGGGTCCGCAGTGCAGCAACCGGGTCCATGTCGCGAAGTTCAAGGTCGGCCTCCAGGGAGCGGATCTTGCGGTAGGCCTTCTCCAGGACGGCTAGGTAGAGGTCCTCTTTGCTGCCGAAGTAATAGTAGATCATCCGCTTGGATGTGCGTGTACGCTCCGCGATTGCGTCGACCCGGCCACCAGACAGGCCACGAGCAGCAAACTCCTCCGTGGCAACGGTCAGGATGTCTTCTTTGGTCTTTTCAGCGTCATTCTTGCGCGTGCTGCGCTCTTGTGTGGTCATCTAAACTAGCATCCAGATCGGGCTATTCGTCGGCGTCTCCATGCTTCCCCTGACACATGCAGACTTGTTTAACATTCATAGGCAGGTCCGGTGGTCGATTCAACGGGCAGTGATTGACACGAACTAGTTAGTACATTAATTGTGGCCGTGGAGTGAGGATCCGGTTGTGGCCGGAAAGATGGGAAGGGTTGCGAGAAAGGCGGGTGCGCAAGCTCCGCCACGTCTAGCGGCAACGAAAATGAACACGTCTTCCAATTTCATACGCGCCGGCCTCATCGGAACCGGCATTCAGGCGTCGCTAACGCCCGCCATGCACATGGCGGAAGCGCGCAGCCAGGGCTTTTCCTATCGCTACGACCTGCTCGACCTCAGTGTTCTAGGGGGTGGTGCGGAGCGCCTTGCCGGATTGATCGCGCAGGCAGAATCTGAAGGTTTCTCCGGGCTCAACATCACGCATCCTTGCAAGCAGGCGGTCATACCCCTGCTGGACATTCTTTCGGACGATGCCACCGCACTTGGTGCTGTTAACAGCGTAGTGCTGCGCGACGGCCGCCGTCATGGCCATAACACAGACTGGTGGGGTTTTGCCGAGGGGTTTCGTCCGCGACTTCCAAATGCTGAGCTGAGCCATGTCGTCCAACTGGGTGCTGGCGGGGCGGGAGCGGCGACGGTCTATGCGATCCTGATGCTGGGTGCGGACGCGGTGACCATCTTCGATCCAGATGGCGCCCGCGTCGCTGCACTCGTTTCTGCTATGGCTGCCCGCTTCCCGTCGGCCCGGATTTCTGCAGGCGGCGATCTGGCGGCTGCCATGGCGGATGCGTCAGGCCTGATCCATTCGACGCCGACCGGCATGGCCAACTATCCCGGTCTGCCGTTAGACGCTGACCTTCTGCAGGCCCATCAATGGGTTGCAGAGATTGTCTATTTTCCGCTGGAAACCGCGCTTCTAGCGGCGGCGCGGCGGCGCGGCTGCCAGGTGATCGATGGCGGCGGCATGGCTGTATTTCAAGCGGTTGGCGCATTCCGTCTCTTTACGGGCCGGCAAGCGGATGCCGGGCGGATGATGCGCCATTTCATGGAACTGACCGGCACTCGCGCTGAAAACGAAATTCATCCGGGGAGCGTGCGATGAAGACGTCGATCGCCACCGTCTCGATCAGCGGGGAACTGCCCGACAAGCTGGCGGCAATCGCGGTCGCAGGCTTCGACGGTGTCGAGATTTTCGAGAACGATTTCCTCGCCTTCGACGGCAGCCCGGCCGACGTCGGGAAGATGGTCCGCGACCACGGACTGGAGATCACGCTGTTTCAGCCGTTCCGCGATTTTGAGGGCATGCCGGAGCCGCATCGCTCCCGCACCTTCGATCGGGCGGAGCGCAAGTTTGATATCATGCAGCAGCTCGGCACCGATCTGGTGCTGGTTTGCTCCAACGTCTCACCGGTCTCGCTTGGCGGCATCGACCGCGCTGCCGCAGATTTCCACGAACTGGGTGAACGGGCGGCCAAGCGCGGGCTGAGGGTCGGCTACGAGGCATTGGCCTGGGGACGGCATATTTTCGATCACCGCGACGCCTGGGAAATCGTGCGCCGGGCGCAGCATCCGAACATCGGCATCATCCTCGACAGCTTCCACTCGCTTGCCCGCAAGGTTGACATCAATTCGATCCGTTCCATTCCGAAGGAAAGCATCTTTATCGTCCAGCTTGCGGATGCGCCGCTGATCGACATGGACCTGCTTTACTGGAGCCGCCACTTCCGGAACATGCCGGGCGAGGGGGATCTTGCCGTGACGGATTTCACCGCGGCGGTAGCCGAGACGGGTTATGACGGCTATTTCTCTCTCGAAATCTTCAACGACCAGTTTCGCGGCGGCTCGGCAACGGCGATTGCCGCGGACGGCCAGCGGTCGCTCATCTATCTTGGCGATCAGGTGCGCCGGCGGCCGGCTTCCGCAGGCCTGGCGTTGGCACCCATGCCGGAACGCGTCGCCGTTAAGGGCATTGGTTTCATCGAGTTCTCTGCCAGCACTGACGACGCGGCCGATCTTACCGCGATCTTGAAGACGCTGGGTTTCTGTCGAACCGCGCGACATCGCTCCAAGCAGGTCGATCTCTACGAACAGGGCGCCATCCGTATCGTCGTCAATACGGAGGACGTCGGCTTCGCGAATGCCGCCTATGCGGTTCACGGCACCTCCGCCTATGCGATGGGGCTTCTGGTGGATGATGCTGCTGAGGCGATGGCAAGGGCGATCGCCCTTGGCGCGGAGCCATTCAGCCAATCCGTCGGTCAAGGCGAGGTCGATGTCCCCGCCATTCGTGGCGTCGGCGGCGGACTGCTGTATCTTCTCGACGCCAAGGCCGATCTCGGTCGCGTCTGGGATATCGATTTCGTCGTCGTGGACGATGGGGGCGACATCGTCCTGTCCGGGCTTTTGGCTATCGACCACATCGCGCAGACGGTTGCCTATGAGGAAATGTTGACCTGGCTGCTTTTCTACACCTCGATCTTCGATGTGGAGAAGTCACCGGTCGTCGATATCATAGACCCATCCGGGGTCGTCCGTAGCCAGGTTGTCCAGAATAGCGACGGGTCGCTCCGTGTCACCATGAACGGCGCGGAGAACCGCCGCACGCTCGCCGGCCACTTCATCGCCGAGAATTTCGGTTCCGGTGTGCAGCATATCGCCTTTTCCACAGGCGACATTTTCGCGACGGCCTCGGCACTGAGGGCAAACGGTTTTCAGCCTCTCCACATCTCGCCAAACTACTATGACGACGTCGAGGCGCGCTTCGGGCTCGATCCTGACCTGACCGAGCGGTTGAAGTCGGAAAACATCCTCTACGATCGGGACGAGCATGGCGAATACTTCCAGCTTTATAGCCCGACCTATGGTGAAGGCTTTTTCTTTGAGATCGTTGAGCGGCGCAATTATCGTGGTTACGGCGCAGCAAATGCTATCTTCCGCATTGCGGCGCTGAAGAAGAACCTGCGCCCGGTTGGTCTGCCAAGGAACTGAGGGATGGATGTCAGGATGGCGAAGGAAGATTGGTAGCGGTCGGGTCGAGGATATCGACGCGCGGCTGATGAAAGCGGCGAACCCTTGAGACACTGGGTTCAGAACAGAGGGATAGGCAGTGATTTGACATAAACGAACCATTTCGTACAATATTTGAAACGCCGAATTCCGGGAGGGAAATCGGTCTTTGGAGGAGCGCCGACGGCAAGGCCGGTCGGCCAGTGGAGGACAATCACATGACATTCAAGTTTACGCGGCGCCATTTTCTGAGCGCCACTGTCGCTGCCTCAATGGCTTTCGGCTTGCCTGCCTTCTCGCAGGACAAACCCATACTGAAATTCTCGGCGGTTTTCTCGGAGCAGGATATTCGTGCCGAAATGACCAAATCTTTCGCCGAGGCGATCAAGGACAACTTCACCCTTGAACCCTATTATGGCGGCACGCTGTTCAAGCAGGGCACCGAACTGGTTGCGCTCCAGCGTGGCAACCTGCAGATGGGCAATATTGCGCCACAGGACATTTCCAACCAGATTCCGGAATGGTCGGTGCTGACATCAGCCTATCTCTTCCGGGATGCTGCACATGTGAAGGCATTCTTCGACAGCGAGACGGGCGCGGAATTCAAGAAGATGGCCGAAGATCAACTCGGCGTGCATATCCTCGGTCCGACCTATTTCGGCGCGCGTCAGGTTGGCCTGAAGACGGACAAGAAGATTTCGACCCCAGCAGATATGGCTGGCGTCAAGCTGCGCATGCCTGGTGGCGATGCCTGGCAGTTCCTTGGCAGCGCACTCGGGGCGAACCCGACGCCAATGGCTTATGCCGAAGTCTACACCGGCCTTCAGACCGGGGCGATCGACGGACAGGACAACCCGCTTCCCAACGTCAAGAACATGAAGTTCTATGAAGTCATGTCGCAGATCGTCCTCACATCGCATCTGATCGGTTATGACCTCCTGACGATTTCCAGCAAGGTCTGGAACGAGATGACGCCGGAACAGCAGACGGCGTTCCAGGCCGCTGCCGACAAGGCGATGGCCTTCAGCCAGGAGAAGCACCTCGCGCAGGAAAAGGCCTTGATGGATGAGTTCAAGGCGGGCGGTCTGGAGATCTACGAGCCGGATATTGCCGCTTTCCGCAAGTTCGCCCAGGAGAAATACCTGGCTTCCGATCTTGCCAAGTCGTGGCCCGAGGGCCTTCTTGAAAAAGTCGCCGGCCTTTAGGCTGGAAACTGCGCTGCTTCGGGGAGGAGCAGCGCATGCCACAGGTTTCCCGACCGGACAAAGGTCCGGTCGGCCTGGACCCTTTGTGCCTGCCCGTTGTGTTTGAGGAGAAAACCCGATGTCTGGAAAATACAGCGCGCTCGGTGCCTGGCTGCGGGAGCGGGCAGAAAATATCCTTTGCTTCATGCTCTTTGGCATGTTCGCGGTCTTTCTGCTGCAGATCGTCTTCCGCTACGGTCTCGAACTGTCCATCGGTTGGACCCATGAAGTCAGCGTCGCGTTGTGGATCTGGATTGTACTTTTCGGGTCGGCCTTTGTGGTGCGTGAAAGCGAGGAAATCCGGTTTGACTTCTTCTGGGCAAGCGCATCGGACCGGGCGCGCCGTGTCATGACGATCATCATGGCGGCGGCATTGATCATCGCGTTCGGTGTTTCTCTGCCAGCGGTCATCGACTACGTCGCCTTCATGAAGGTGGAGAAGACGGCCTATCTGAAAATCCGTTTTGACTACCTCTATTCCATCTATGTCGTTTTCGCCGTGGCGATGATCATTCGCTACATGTGGCTCGGCATCCAATCCATTCGCGGCAAGGCTCCCGAAGCCTTCGATCCCACCAAGGCGAGCTCCGGCGTATGAATCTTACCAGCCCCTTCTCGCTTGCTATCGTCGCCATCACGGCGCTTGCCTTCCTCGGTCTGCCTATTGGCCTGTCGATGATGGTCGGCTCCATCCTGTACCTGTTCATGACGGGTGCCGATATGGGCACAGTTGCCGAGCAGTTCCTGAACGGCATGTATTCAAACTACATCATCCTTGCCGTGCCACTTTTCGTGCTGGCAGCGGAGTTCATGAATATCGGTTCAATGACCGAACGGCTTTTGACCTTTTGCAATGTTCTGGTTGGCCGGTTTCGCGGCGGGCTTGCGCAGGTCAACGTTGTGCAGAGTATCATTTTTGCCGGCATGTCCGGCTCTGCGATCGCCGATGCGGCTGGCAGCGGCAAGATGATGCAAAACATGATGACCCGGGACGGCCGCTATACACCGAGTTACGCGGCGGCACTGACGGCTGTCACCTCGGTCATCGGGCCGATCATTCCACCGTCTATCCCGATGGTCATCTATGCTCTCGTCTCCGATGCCTCGATAGGCTACCTCTTCCTCGCTGGCATGGTGCCCGGTCTGCTGATGGCTGCGTTGCAGATGATGCAGGTGGCGATCACCGCACGCCGCAAGAACTTCCCCGTCGAGGAAGCCGTTCCGCTGCGCGAAATCCCGATGATCACCTGGCGCGCGTTTCCGGCGCTGATGATGCCGGTTGTGCTGCTAGGCTGCATCTACAGCGGTATCACTACGCCGACCGAGGCCGCAGCCCTTGCCGCTGCCTACGCCCTGGTGATCTCCATCGTCATCTATCGCAGCATATCGTTTGCCGCCTTCTATGATGCGTTGAAGGTCAGTTCCAAGACGACGGCCTCGATCGGCATGTTGATCGCCGGCTCGCTCGTCTTCAATTACGTCGTTACTGTCGAGAACATTCCCGACAGTCTGCGTGTGATCATGCAGGGCTGGGACCTGTCACCGGTCGGCTTTCTCATTCTGGTCAACGTCATCCTGCTGTTGCTCGGCTGTGTGCTGGAGGGCACCGCGATCCTGCTCATCATCGTGCCGGTCTTTATCCCGACTGCGCAGGCGCTCGGTATCGATATGGTCCATTTCGGGGTCATGGTCGTCGTCAACATCATGATCGGCCTGGTGACGCCGCCCTACGGCTTGTTGCTCTTCATCATGACCAATATCTCGGGTGCTCCGGTCAAAGACATCATCCGCGACGCGCTGCCCTTCCTGTTCTGGATGGTTATCTGCCTGCTGATCATCACCTTCGTGCCCGACATGGTCCTGTGGCTGCCAAGGCAATTCGGATACCAGGGCTGAGAAACGAGAACATCATGACAGATCTGAAACCGCTCTACATTCTCAATGGCCCAAACCTGAACCGGCTGGGCAAGCGCGAGCCGGAAATCTATGGCTACACCACGCTGTCGGAAATCGAGACTTGGTGCCGCGAGGCTGCGGGAGATCGCCCTGTTGAGTTTCGCCAGACCAATAGCGAGGAGCGCCTGATCGAATGGGTGCACGAAGCCATCGATGAAGGCGCCGCGATCATCATCAATCCCGCAGCGTTCACCTTCACCTCGATTGCCCTTCTCGATGCGTTGAAGATGTTCAAGGGGCCGATCATCGAGTTCCATATTTCAAATGTGCACAGGCGCGAGCCAATCTACCATCGC
>Ga0307513_10002503_pt1 | contig 25437 bp, 26 predicted proteins | sample 15_EM_MG_FD_202174 | JGI IMG/M metagenome (GOLD analysis project Ga0307513, IMG submission 202174) | Populus trichocarpa ectomycorrhiza microbial communities from riparian zone in the Pacific Northwest, United States - 15_EM | ecosystem: Host-associated > Plants > Roots > Unclassified | place...
CGTGCGCAAACAGCTACTAAGGTGGGCTAGGCTGGTTTGGTCGGGCCAATCAGAATGGTCTACATCGTTGGCAGGGGGGTCGGGACGTTTCATCACGGACAAACCCTCCTCCTGTCGGAGTCGGGGATCGGCATGGGACGGTGCCGTCAAGCAACTACACTCAATTCTCATTTTACGACTTTACCTCAGGCCCCTGAACCACGGATCCCCCCCCCTCCGACTCGTTTGGCGTCCCCGCTTGAGCCTACACACCGTCCGTTCTCACACAGAGGCAAGTAGGGGGCCCACTACCGTCCCGATGGTAATGTGCAGCGGGGATATCGGGCATACTTCACCAGAGTCAGAATTCCGAGGGTCCGGTAACTATACCAAAGTTGTCTGATCACCGATTCGGATCCATCGGTATTTTGATGGCTCATTATCGATAGACCTTGGTTATTTTCTTCATGCTGGAATCTTTAATTGAGGGTCATGGAACGTCTTGTTCATCAAAAGAACGCTGTTGCCGAGAACTTGCCGGTGGGTACTTATGGTCGATCGTTAATGACGCCGGCCGTAGTAGTTCAGTTCGCCCACGTCAGAGACTCGAGCCATAGATCGATGTTCTCAAAGATGTGTATGAACCGGCGCACAAGTGGGTGTAACGGGGACGATAGTGAGTAGGAGAAAGAAAGAAAGAAAACACGTCGATGCATCAACCAAACATGATAAGCTCAGCATAACCGATCTCGCGTCCCAGCCGCCTATGCCTGAGCCTGAGGGAGATCAGCCTTCTTCATCACCTCAATCAACGCGGTCTGCTGTTCTACATCCAACGACGTCGTAGCAGCCTGATATGCCGTGGGGTTCTTGTGCTGGAAGTCTGATGTAAAAGGCGTCAACCAAGGCCCCACAAAAAGATCGTAAAAGTCACGAACTCGTCAGAGCGTTCTTGAACGTTTCGTAAGGGTTGACCGTGTCCAAGGGGCTAAAGTACCCGAGTTCTTCTTCGATTTCCTCCTCTTCCGACGAAGAATCAGAACCCGCAAAACCTCCTTCGCGTTTCTCGTTCATCGCTCGCAGGCGAGCTCCCTATTCGGGAACGATCAGCGCTGAGCATGAACAGGTGTCATGGTCTCTCACCTCCTTAGCAAGCACTTCCATGTAGGCAGACTCCTCGTCCCAAACATCGCCTGCAGAATACGCTTAGAATCGGCGGATCGTCCGAGCAGGTGACAGGCTTACCTTCATCTTCGTTCAGGTTCAAATAATCGTCGTCGTCATCTTCAAACTCATCATCGTCCTCGAATGACTCTTCCAACTCTTTCCTCGCTGAACATGGCGGATAAGCTATAAGAGGGCGGATCGTGGAGATGTGTTACTTACCAGCAACAGCTTTGGGCAAGCCTTCGAACACCTTCAGGGCTCCAGAAACCATAACTTTCCAGGCCTCTTTCAATGGTTCTGGAATCGTCGACTGCTCCATCTCCATCAAAGCACTCAAGGCAATAATGGTCAGCCTCTTATCATAGACTCTTGGCAGGCCGTTCTCCGTTTTGATGGCTGTGAACCACCGATCAAGGAACGTACGAGCCATTCCAGGGCTGTAAGCCTCGATGAAGTGCAATCCAGCAACAGGATTGTACAGGACACAGTTGATCAACACTTCGAGGTTAGCAAGACGGAATTTGTTGGTCTTCGCCGAGTCAAAGTGGGCCAAAGCGGTATTGACGATGGCTTGCAAGTACTGCGGATGCTGTGAGCCACTGCCATTGTGGTTTGAATTAAAGTACTCACGTCATCAACGTGGCCTCGAAGGTTCAAGAGTATGGAGTCAGCCAGCTTGGATCCATTGATGAAATCGTTCTCTCCAAGGCTGTCACTGTTCAAGACAGTAGTGTAGATGTCGACGATCATGTTTCTATAGTCTGCCCTTGACTTGAACATCTCCGAGCCGTAAGAGAGGAAATTGTCGAGGGTGGGAATCATCTCTATTATGTAATGTATCAGCAGTGTGTCGGCAAAGCGAGATTTGTACGTCACACTTACCCTCGATCCAGTTGATAGCGTGTGTCTTCAAGGCCTGGTAAGTGAGCTCAAAGATTTGCCACAAGTTTGGAGATATCCTGCGCAGCTTGAAGGTCGTGCTGTCGATGAGCTCGTATACGTTGTCAAATAGATCTGTGACCAAATAACGTCATTGATCTTCCTCGCGCTTTCGATAGAGAAGAGTTACCAATAAGTTGTTTCTCCAAAGTGAAGACAACAATCGGGGCGATCACGTCTTGCACCTGCGCCAAGATCTCGGGAGAGGTCTCGACTGCAGAGATCACCGTTCCGATGGTCTGCGCAATATTCATAGCGGCAATCTCCTTGTCCTCTCCGCCATCGAATTCGAAGGGGTTGGTGGTCTCAGGATCGGGGGTTTCCCCACTCTTCGAGGCGACCTCTGCTGCTAACCGCAAGTAGGTATCGCACTAAAACCTCGAGGTGAGCAAGAGCCTTAATGGATATCAGGGAATCACGTACCAGGCGAACGGTAAGGTCAACTGCGACGGGGAGCAATTCTTCTTGGTAATAGGCAACGATAGCCTTCAGGCTGGAGTTCAAGGATTCCAACTCAGTCTCGTCGCAAAGTTTAAGAAGGTCTGAAGGAAGATTAGCATAACACGCGGAGATGTGTCGCGGTTCTCACCTTGTACTAGTTTCCCGATCTGTGGGGCGACAGTGTTGCGGACTGCGTGTCAAGATGTCAGTAGGAGATAAAAACCAAACGAAAATCGCGTACTTGATTCGTGGATGATGATCATCTGGGTGAGGGCCAAGATAGCATGAACCTTGACGGGTAATTCATCGTCCGACATTGCAGTGGCAACGGCGTTGAAATGTAGAAGGAGGTTCTGGGAATGGTCTTAATCAATAATTACCCGTGACGGATCACTCTACGAACCTGCTCATTCGACCATTTCACGCCAACTTTCTCAACAGCGCTGAGTACCTCGCAAGCCACGGCACGCAGGTATGGCTCAGGCGCGGTAAAGGATGGTAATACATGTTGCGCCAAGAACTGCTCCATGCCATCTTTGACCTCCGGATGCCTCATTATGAAAGGCGCAAGGCCAACAGTCATGTTGAGAGCACCATACTTCTGAGGAGCCTCGGGGTTCGAGCGCAAGACGTTGTTGATGAAGGTGAGAATTGGCATAAAAGTGACTTTTGTTCGACTCTTCACCAATTGGATGAGGAAGCTCGTTGCAGCGACGAGAGGGGTATCGAAGTAATCGCCATCGTCTGCGAGGTGATCAGTCTAAAGCACGAGCCGCTAGGCACAGCACAGAGCTTACCAACTTGCTGGCGGACGAGGTCTACGGGGTCAGCATGCCAGAGTTCCTCCTTGGTACGGGTGAAGGACATCTGAGGGTATACGAAGGAGGAAACGAGTGTCTCGAAGTGAGGTTTAATGAGGTTCCAAGTAGACTTGGGCTTGATGCAGTCGGAGAAAAAGCTGAAAATATGATACTGGCATTTTTTCGACAACCAGACTTGGCCAGAGACGTAGAGCTCGACCTGGTGCAAGAAAACCTTGATGATCTCAGGGGCGAAGGTGCTCACAAAACTCTCAGCGAAGACACCATACTCCTCCTTCAGGGTGCTGGGGAGTTGGGACGGATCACCGTATCGTCGGTAGAGGCGGCCAAGGGTAGCATACGCCCACTTCTTGGCCTTCCACCATTCGCATCGCTCCCGTTCGTCCTCGTCTACGGGGACCGCATCCTTGGGAATCTGGAGGTTGATGACCTGGAAGAACAACCGGCCCCATGGGACCAAGCTCTCGTTGCTCATCTGGTGGGGGCTAAGCTGAATGAGTGTGGTCTTCATGTACGCCTTGAGGATGTAGTGAAGAAGCGTGGGGATTTCTTGGGAGGTTCCGGCGGGCGGAGATGACAAGGATTGTGTGGCGATGTTGACGAGGGTTGGCAAGAGTTGTGGTAACAGTTCTGGGAGTACTTTTCTGCGAGCCCTACAGCGTGGATTAGTCCAATACGGTGGTTCTCTCGGTTCGGGTGGTCACGTACTCAAAGGCCTTTATCAGTTCTAAACTTGCCTGGCAGCCTGCAACAACCTCACGAATATTCCCGCTTGCTAAGAGTTTGTTGATCTCTGGGAAGAGGTTGGGCCACTTCTCAGGGAAATCGCGGATGATGACATCCTTGAGGGAGGCGGCGACTTGGATGGAGATAGGTCGGGAAGTGGTGGAGGCAAGGAGAGGGAGGAGAGATGACTTGAGAGCGTCGCGATCAGACTGGGGAATCGGAGTACGATCTGGCCGAATCTCTGAGGGATCGACATCGTAACAAGTGTGGACGCGATTTTTGAGCCATACGGCACACGCCTGTCGAGTAGCACTGTGGTGATATGGGCAATAAGCATATGTGGCATGATAGAAGACGCGTCAAACACGAACATGTCGACGCCCTCGGTCGATATTATCTGCAGGAGAGCAGCTACAACGCCCTCCTGGCCAGCAATCTGGGGACATTGATCAATATAATACGTTTTCCAGACACCCAGACGGCGACCTACTTGTCTGATCTGTAGTTCTCCCGCCTTGCGAACGTTGGGATCTGAGCTGAGTGTGGTGGCAAACAGACGGGTCAAGGACTCGAGATCCATCTGGAGAGCGGCGTCGTATTTGGTGGAAGCAGCGAGTGGAAGTGAAGATTTTTGATCGCCCTCAAGGCAGCTGGCCACAAGGCGACAAAATGTCACGTGCGCCTTGCATTGCGTTATTTGTCCTCCCCCTTTTCGCAACGGAGGTCATTGAAATCTCCCTGTCGCCCGGCCCGCTGGCCCTGAAGATGGCCAACTGGATTCAGCGCTATCTCTGGTTCAACATATAACGCCTCGCGAAGCCACGGGAAAAGTTTTACCACTGAATGCGCTTGAGCGCTTGAGCGCCGACCACGGTTGGCATGCAGTGGCATTTTATTGGTGTTCCCACATTCTCGAGTATATGGGCGAGTGGCCAACGATACAGCGTTTATAAAGAGTAGGTACTTGGCTTACATCTATCTCTGGGTGCTTTTAGTTACTGAAAAACACGTTCCCCGGCCTCGGTCAACCCGGACGGGCATTCAACATCAAGTCAGGTTAATGAGCCATACACTCTCCGTTTATCCCATATAACACCCTCGGAACCCCACTATTTTTAGCCCCAAAGCACTTCTACACCCCGTTTTGCTATTCAACCCGGCGCCACCGTTACAGATGGTTACGATTTCACATGCCTTACGTTCGCTCGGGTCGCTCCGTCGACTTGTCTGTCGACTTGGGCCTCGTCAGAATGCCGGAATTCGCTTTCGGTTTCGCCTCCGCGAGTCCTTGAATCAAGCCATGGAGGCGTGTGAAAGGGCGATCGATTGGCATCACCAACCGACATCAATGTGCAGATATCGGTCAACGATAGCCGTCCCTTCGCTGAATAGCATCTTGATTCCACAATCCATATGCGGAACTTTCGGAGCTCACACCTTCGGTAGATATCGGTCGGAAGTTCCGGGGTATAAATGCTCGAGACTCTTGTCCATTTGCCCCGTCCCCCAGATGGCAACCAGGGTCTTACTTGAAAGTGCCCTCCAAACCCCCTTCTCGCATGCGGCTGTGGTGGTCGCGATCGGGTGTTTCTTCCATCTGCTCTACAACAAACGCAAACGCATTTCCATATCACATATTCCTGGCCCGAAGAAGAGCCACCTGTTCCTAGGGAACCTCACAGATATCTACTTCAAAGAGGCTGGTGAACCACATCTCCAATGGCAAGAGGAATACGGAGAAATATTCAAAGTTTACGGCCTCTTCGGGGTACGTAGCCCTTACCTACGACCTATTCTGGTCAACGTTTATGACCTGGTTTCTCAGGAGGAGTACCTTATGGTTTCAGATCCCAAGGCAATCCGGCATGTTTACGGGAACCCGCACTCTTTTGACTACCAGAAGGACAGACAGAACTTGTTCAAAATGCTTTTTGGGCCTGCGCTCTCAGTGCTCGACATAGATGATCACAACAGACAGCGCAGAGTCATGCGGTCTGCCTTCGGTTCCCCTCACTTACGGAATCTCTTCCCCGTTTTTATCCGTCATACCCAAAAGGTCTGTCTATACCAGCGGCGACATACGGTGATGATCCTCATCGTGTCTAAGCTAGTTCAACTACTCAAGCGGGAGATTGCTGGGGACTCCGACCGCCAGAGCCTCCAGATAAACGTTTACGACTATATTACACGTGCGACTTTGGATATTACTGGTGACGGTGAGTTGGCCCCTTTATTTCCTGTCCCCATCTGTCTCATCGTAAACAGCCACCTTCGAATACCAATTTGGCGCTCTCGATAATAAACAAGACAAATTAAAAGAAGTATTCAGGAATCTTGAGTGAGTTCGTGATCACCTACGCGGGGTGGTTGGATTGGAGCCGTCGATTCGGTCCTTTGGTCGTGGTTACGGCTGCTAATTCCGTTCTTCCGTCAGGGCCCAGTCGTTAGGTAACAACTCCAAATCCCAGATTTTGACCATCTTCATTGCGGAGTACCTCCCGGAGAAGATTACCGAAATGATGTCTCGTCTCCCGACCAAGAAATTCAAGTATATAAGGCAGACTCGTGATACCATTGCTACCATAGCCGCAGAGGTGATGACAGAGAAACAGTCTGACATGAGGAAAGGGTTAGAGGGCGGCAAGGACCTCATGTCGCTATTCCTACGTGCAAATTCCGCGGAGGACAAGCACAAGAGGATGTCAGATGAAGAGATTCATGCCGTGATCACGTAGGTCCAGTGTTCACCAGGATTTCCCCCAACCACTCATGCAAGAGCACGCAGCATGATCATCTTCGCCGGTTGTACGTTCCGTGTGCCGGATAAAGAGTCTTCGTACCTAACCGTTCTCTCACACAGACACCACCACTGCGTCCACTCTTGCATTCGCCCTATGGGAACTAGCTAAGAATCCCGAAACCCAGAAGCGAGTTCGTGATGAGATTCTGGCAGCCAAACGCGATATTATGAAAAGCACCGGAACCGACGAGATACCGTTCAGTCACTATGAGAAGATGCCGTTGCTCGTCGCGGTAAACAAAGTATATCGCAGCCTCGTCATAAAGGTCGGCGACAATAAACTCACCTCTTGGTGTAAAGGAGACCCTCAGGATGCATCCGGTCGCGTTCATGAGCACCAGACGGGCGGTCGAGGACGAAGCGATTCCCTTGTCGCAACCACTCAAACTTCCGGATGGAAGGACAATCACGGAGATCCCGATTTCAAAAGGTCAGAACATTTGGATCAACATCCCTGGTTACAATAGGCTACCGAGTATCTTTGGTGAAAACGCCCACGACTTCAATATCGATCGGTGGTTGGACAACAAACTGGATAATCTCCCCGGCCTGGTAGGTGTCTACAGCAACTTAATCACTTTTGCTCACGGCCCGTATGCCTGCATTGGTGAGCACTTTCCTCGATTACCTCCGCGCTATGTGCGCTCACATTCTGCAGGGTGGAGATTCAGCCTCCTCGAGACACAGACCATTCTCATCGAGCTCTTGGCTAATTTCGAGTTCCGCCTACCCGATAACTACCGAGGTGTGAGAAGGACCAACGCCGCGACAATGATTCCTACCATTCCGGGGGATAGAGAAGCAGGAACGAGGTTGGATCTCGAGATTTCTATCCTCCCAGATTTGAATTCTCGCGGGTAGTCCGTCTGTGTGCAAAGTGTTTGCCTGTGTGCACACACTGCAATATATAGAGGTTTTACGCAAAGAACAATCTGCCGATGGCTGTTTTCCATGAAAGTGCTGCGTTGAACCCATGGCACGATTGGACCCCACTTTTGACGTGACAGACACACCCACAGCCCCCAGTTGGTGAGGGAACGCAGCGGCCGGGGTTTTTCTGGGTACCTAGTGTCGCGGACCGTTGTCGATATCGATGTCTGACTCGAAGGTTGCAACCCAGTGTGGCGGTCCAGTCTTGGGACAAGGCCAGCCCTCGATGGGGAAGGGGTGCGAACCTGAGTGGCGGAAGGCTTGGCCTGGTGACCGGCAACCGAGCCGATGATTGTGTTTTGTTTACACTTGTTTGTCCCCACCAGAAGCCACACCCCTGGTGGCCGCGGGTGTCTTGAAAGAATTGGGAACAGAACCGTAGTCTACAAAACATGTGTACTAGCTAATAGGGATGCAGTGCGATATGCCTTATGTCAAGAACGTGAAAGTCGTATGCCGCGAGCGGCCACTGAGTCCGGGTTGTGAAGCGCAAACACAGAAGGGAGACCCACCTATAAGATGGGCGACAATGGACCCCTCTAATCGCACAATCACTGCCCCGTAGTCCACACATCCCCTCTATACTCAAAGGGCAGTGTTTTTGAAGAGGAGGTCCTTCCTTTTTTGCGTCATTGCTTGTCCGTTTAAGGTATGGGGGAACGGTCGCGCGCTATCATACTATTCGGACGTCCATCAGGCAGCTCAAACCGCAGCCCAGGCACGACGAACCAGCTCTGCGCTTGAAATTCGGCATGCCGAGGGAGGCTTGCGAAGGAGGCCGGCTGCAGGGTGACGACAGCCAGGGGGGCCTTCGGCAGTGGCGATCCTGGTGGGGTGCGCTTTGACTGATCTCGTAAGCGCCATGCGCCACCCAGCCTTCTGGTGGCAATTTCAAAGGAGCAACGTGGGGGTAAAGTTCATCTCTCCTTTGCTGCGCAAAAGTTCTATACTTATGAACACGAGGGGACGCTGGGCGTTGTTTCGACTGACGATAAACCTACGTGACTCCAGCCAGCGTCAACATCCGATCCCATGAGCCCGTACCTGTAGGAACCGCCGGGATGGAACAGACGTTCCTCCGTCAAGTGACCTCACACATGTCTATCCAATCCCAAAAGAGGCGTAGTCGAATGAATATGCCATCAACTGAACTTCAACCACCCCTGCAGATCCGCTACGTCACTGAAAGCTATCCCCTCATCAATTGCAAGGCTCCAAAGGCTGTTCCGTTCAGAAAACGCGGGGTGCGGTAGCGAGGATGACCACCGAAGACTGAAAGGCATCGAACCCGGTCTGAACGTCGGTGCAGTCGATGAGCCGTAGCGCCGACGGATTGGTCGAGGCGGCGGGAAGGTCCAAGCACGCTGATCTATCCGATTGTCCGGGAGGGTCAACACACGACCAGCGCTACGAGCGATACCACCCTCTCGCCCTCTTCTTTTGTCGCTTTCGCGGTACACCCCAATCGCGGTGGAATCGGTAGGGTGGCCGTGCGACGGAGGACCACCCAGCAAATTGGCCCCCTTCACTGACCAACGGTTTGTGGATCGAATCTACCAAGGCCGTGCAACTTGATGAAACGCTTCCGGGCTTCTCTGGACAAACCGCACCTTCAGACGGCAAAGATCCGGCACGTCCAATTCGTTCTTCCTGATGAGGGGGGGACGGGACGGTTGGACGCACAGGACGCGGATCGTACGTAAGCCGATGTCGTTCGGATCAGGCACTGACCGTTGACGGTGAAAGAAGACATGAGGCCAGACGTGAGGGACCCCGGTGCTGTCAAAGGGGTCGTTAGGCGCCTGGGAATCACTGTGTGCGCGTGCAGGCATCAGTGGCTCACCGGGTGGCCACCCAAAGGACGGTGGTCCTTGAAAATATAAAAGCCCGACTCGTCCTTAGAACCCTCGTCTTCCCCCTACCTTCACGTCCCCGCAATCCGCATCCCGCCCGACCCCCACGTTAACATCCTACATCGCAACAATGTTCTTCAGCGGATTCCCGGAGTTCAACATCGACGACCTTACCGGGTTAGGAAACAATAACTATTGTGAAGGTAACCTTGACTTCGACGGATCCGATTGGTACCTGTCAAACGTGGCTGGTCCAAGCCAGCCCTACGTAGGAGTAGATGTCCAGGGAGACCTGAACAACTACCCAGACTTCGCAACCCCCCTTACCGCACCAACATCCCTAGACCCGACCCATGGGATCTTCTCCAACGAGGGTAAGTCGCGTCGCGGATCCCGATGAGTGGCATTCGAAAACTCACCCTTTGATCACAGGGTATAACTCCCCGTTTTACCAGGGCTCGGCCATGCCCTCCTTCTCGCCACAACCGGCGACCACTCCCTCACCCCGATCCACCTATAGACCCCTCGCCGTCCCTTCGCCTGTTCCGACCCTCTCGCACGGTTGTAAGGGTCTTCCTGTCACTTACCAAGCTTCAATTACTCACCCGTTCTTATTAGCCTCGTCCCTCTCCCCCCAATCATACACCGTGCCCGTGACCCCCACCTACCCTACATTCACCCAACCTCGGGCCGTCCCTAACCCGGACGACCTGGATTTTGGCTTCCCAACTGCTGTAGGGAGCTCTTCCCTACCCATGATCCACCCTCCCCCGGTTTTCAACATGTCCTACGAAGAAGAATGTGAGTTAACTCCTCTCGTTATCAGCTCTAGCTCGCGTGCTCACCATCCGTAATCCAGTGTGGCGTCAATGCTCTCAATCTGACACCCTCTACTCCGACATGTATCCCCCCAACACAATCACAGTAAGTAGGTCCATTGCCGTCGTCAGTGTCATTCACTCACGCGGTTCCGTAGGGTGTCACCTCACCTGAAATTCCCCTTCCCGCACCCATCGCTTCCTCATCCGGTCCCCAACGGACCAGACAATTCGCGAGGGTGGCGCGAAGGCACGACCCCACAAAATCGGCAAAGCCCAAGGCCGACTCGAAGAAGGAAGGCTGGGACCAGACTCTCGTCAGGTTCCGAGCCGAACTCGATACCCTGTATAGCGTCCATAATGGACAACCCTCCGGGGGGTTAGAACCCGAGATGGCTCTCGCCAGGATTGACAAATTAGTTAAAGATGATCTCAAACGATCAGTAAGTAGCTTTTTTTACTGCGTTCTCTTTCATCATTTCACTAATTTGTCAACCTGGCAACAGCCACTCCGGAACACCAAGGCCGGAGAGGGAAAACGCTCCCGGGATGTGGAAGATTACCTAAAAGGCCTACTAAGGGTAATCCGCCAGATGGAGCCAACCCCAGTCCAGGCCGGGGGTGAATCGGATGAGAATGATACGACAGTGGCCGCTCTCTCAAGACGTAAGTGTTCCCTCCCGCCGCCTGATCTGACATGGGGAACTGATCTCGATCGAATTTTGTAGTCGCGGACAAGCTTGAGGCCAAGCTAGCGGCCGTAAACCAACAGCCAGCGCTCCGGCAATCGCCGGGCACACCCAAAACCGGGCAGGGTGCGATCCCCGAACCAACAGGCAAGCGGGTCAAGAAGAACGGGACGGAGAAGGTGAGGAGGAATACCGAACGACATCACCTCGAGAGGATCAGCCGTCTGTTCAAGGCGCCTCGGGATCTCTGGTCGAAGAAAGACGTGCTGAGTTTAGGTGAGATAACTTTCGTTACCAGTGGATGCAACTGGTTACTCACCAAATCCGTTCCAGTCGTTATATTCCTCCTATACAGCTCAGAAGTCTTCCCCCGCGATTTCGTTGAGGTCCGGTCCACCGTGCCACGGTTGTAGATGCACTGTAGATTAGAACGGACTTGTATTCCTATTAATTATTCAAACATTAGGTCACCCCTAGATTTCATCTGGTTTCTGTTTTGGGTCGCGCATTGTAGAATAGAACAGTATCATCATCTTGGTTCCAATCAGCCTAAGTGTGAAGTGAGATCGCAAACGTTTTACCTCATGCTGAATCGAGCTTACCGATTACGCGGGCAACAGGACAGGTCATGCACACGGTGAACAATCAGCCGCGTACGGCCGGCGACAGGTTCTACCAGGGGACGGAGCATGGAAACAGGGATAAACATCGGAAGCAAAGCGGAAGCAAATGAAGAAGGGAGGGGAACGATTTCTTCCAGCAAACCATCCTAGGCCTTTTATATCATTCCGAGCGGAATGCGCGCCCACAAACGAGGACTGGCGTTGCACCCCCAAACATCCGAATACCGGACTAGCAGGGTTCTACATCTGCGTCACAAATCAAATCCTCCACGACAACGCCTCACCGATACAGTGATGTATCAGCCTCCTCGGCGAAAAATTTCCCTTTCTTTCTGACATCCTATTTACGAAGAGCGCCCTACATCGTATCGCGATCAGTGAGATCGCGTTCGATTCCACCAACACAAGGGGGGGAAACGCACCTTGCATTGTTTCGTTTCGGGAATAATGTATCACGTATATTGGGATATGGATAGAAGCCCTTCACTATGAAAACTCCATGAATCGTGCCTTTGTAAAATATGGGGAGTACGGCACGGTAACACCAGGCGTGTTTTTTTCACAAAGGCGTCCTTACGAGATTTGAAGATCGAAGAAGAGAAACCAAGGACATCACCATTCCAGGAACAAGGCAAGTCGTATAGAGGTCGACCGGTTGCCACCCTTTCCTCATGGAAGTGAATCTCGAGGTGATAGGCACGGTGATTTTGAAAAAGATGAAAGGGTACGTTTATTGACGTGGGAAATGGGGCAAAGTCATAGTTGATTCGTACAGGGTCTCGTCTGCATCCGAAGGGCGGAATGAATTCTCCCTCCCACGAAACAAAGAGAGGTCTGCAGCGAGATTTTTTCCAGACTTCGCGATATTACACAGGCCGGTCACTATGGAGAACAGCGTCCTTGTATCCAATGGCATGATGGTTGAGCTGGCACTGGGGGTCGCAAGCCTTCGTAAGCGTCGGGCGCTAAGCGCTGAACCCCGTCTGATCCACACCCACGACGCGACTCTTGTTTCTACACGTTGGAGCACATATCCACTCCCAGGACATATGTAGGGATGGCGAACGGTTCGTTGTGGCCTTCAAAATATCACGCGTGCTGTGCATAACCAAGATTTCATCAGATGACACGACGTGTAAACGTCTCATTGAGCAATTTCGTTCCGAACATGCCGATCTCTTTCCCGCAGACATTCCAAATCCCCCAGCGACAGAGTTTTTAGACCACTGTGCAGCCGTTTTCCAATGTACCAGATGTGGGAGCGTGTACCACTTCAAGGATGCCAGATCCCACGGAGCAGAATGTCCTCAAGTCTCTCCCAGTTCATGGTCGATTGGATTCTGTACTCCCGCCAAGCGCAACATCGTCGTGCTCGTTTTGAACTTGCTCGAAATCCTCGGACTACCTCAGAATATTACACTAGAAGCACTCAAGGACGTCTGGTTTTCCTGTCTTTGCGGAGATCCCAGGTACGAGGGTCACTTTGATTTTCAAGGGCTTGTAGGTACATCCAGTCTCGCAGCGACATAGGCGGCTGAATTAGTCTTTTGAAGCTTAATCATGTCATCTCCGAGAATCAAGAGTACGAAGAGATTAAATCAAAGGTCCTTGGAAAGACGCGGAGCAATGGAACACATCACTTACTGGCTCTCTCGGACGCTCAACTTATCAACGACCACAATTCGTACGCGCTGGCATCCAAAATAGTGTGCATCGACCATGAAGGACTTGAGTACGCCGAAGCAATGGGAGAGTTCCTCACACGGTCACAGCGTGTACCGACGAGGAGAAAGTGGGATCACTGCGAGATTTGTTTGCAGCTCACTGGAACAAAGATTTATTTTGGCGGTAATATGGAATTCAAGCGGTACCACCTGAGCGCAAAGTGAGTTCACACTTGGGTTGTCCTTCAAGCTTCAAGCTTCAGAGCTCACTCTAACCGATTTTAAGGCACGGTCGTGACGCACCCTGACATGTCTCGCGTATCTGTTAAGCAATATCTTTCGCCTCAATGTCTGCACGTTGCACGAGTCAAGGCAATTTAAACCGGTCCGGCTCTATATTAGTTAGCGGCTGCATTGGATTCTCTAACGCGGCGTTATCCGTATCTGAACCACACACGACGGTGCAAACATCGTGGGCTCAGCGCGGATGCGTTGAACATCCTCCATACAACCCCAGGGTTACTACCCCCAGTCTGGCACATAATTCTCCTCTGTCCGTAGTCCCCTTGCAAAACGAAGAACCATGCTTCTGGGCTTCAGAAAGTCCTCACGAACATCCCGCCCTTCAGATCAGATAGTCTCGGACAACCCAATCTTGTACCATATGATGTCGCTAGATCCAAACAGCCCGAGGTTTTCCTCGCTGCTCGCTGAATTCCTGCAATCCGGAAAAGAACTGAAGAATCTGAAGAAAGCTGATGATGATAGGGTTCTCAAGCTAGCGGACTTCCTGTACGAGGTGAGTATTACGAGCTATCCTCATGACTTTTCTCACATTCGCAGACCTTAGAATGGCAAATCCCGGATGCCCTGCGGAATAACCTGAGACACAAGGTTCAACGTTTGTGTACATACTGGCGGGTGCTGCCTGCAAAACTGATGATCCAAGGCGAAATCGAGTATACCGAACGCATCGCAGCGTGGGGTGGCTTCAGTGAAGTTCGGAAGGGCACGTACGGGGGTAAAGAAGTCGCGGTTAAGTGTATCAAGTTCACTCAGCATGCCACGTCTGAAAAAATCATGAGAGTGAGTGGCGCATATTGTGGGGTCCAGGTCGTTGACTCTCAGTTGCAGGTCCTTTGCAAAGAGGTCATCATCTGGGCGACCCTGAATCACCCCAATGTCGTCCCGTTCATTGGCGTGACTGCCACTCCGCGTTTTCCATCCCTGATTACTCAGTGGATGGCGTTTGGGAACATTCGCTCCTTCTCGATGAAGCGTCCCGATCTCTGCACAAACTTGGTGAGGACCCGTCCATAGAGCCCGGCGTCCAGATCGCTCACCCGATAGGAGTTCTCCAGCTCCTGGATGTAGCTACCGGTCTTGAGTTCATCCATAATAACGGTGTGATCCATGGAGATCTGAAAGGGGTGCGAGAACCCACCCCTTTTAATCGAATGCTCGCTGAGTTAGGAATTCACCAGGAGAACATCTTGGTCGATTCAAATTACACCGCTCGACTTGCAGACTTCGGTCTCGCGAGTGTCGCCGTTGTTGGAGTGAAGATCCCTGGATTCTCTTTCTCGGTACACCGTGGTGAGGGGACGTACGCTTGGATGGCTCCGGAGCTCTTGGCGACGACGGCGGAAGATGTGCCCAAGTCGAAATCGGCTGATATATACGCAACGGGGATGGTCATATACGAGGTAATCGCATCGTGTGCTCCTCCCTTACGACGTTTTCACCCATCGTTTGTAGGTGATATCTCATGGTGTCCCTTATCCCGGGCTTAGAGATCCAGTGGTAATAAGGAAAACACTTGCTGGTGACCGACCAAGGCGACCATCGACGGATATCACAACGGATGAGCTTTGGGACATCACTGTCCATTGTTGGGACACGAGTCCCGTGGACCGGCCTTCCGCGAAGGGACTACGGAAATACTTTAAGGCTTTGATAACCGACACCCCGCTACCACCGATCTCACCACGCGGTGATCCCGCAAATTTGGCCCCGGAGTTGTTCGACGATAGTTTTATATCAACCCCCTCACCATCCCCTAGAACACCCTTAGCCCCTGCGTCACCCGTTGTTCAACGATCCGATCCGTTCGACCTCAACATTCCCCCTCTCCCCCCACAATACCAGTTGATTCCATTCCTCGTAAACACCACCCGGGCGGAGCAGTTCCTCGTTCACGATACTATCCCCTTCTTGTTCCGCGGAAAGCGTGGAATTCCTCTGGCGGATGCGTTGGAGAAACGATGCGGTGGCCTTGATGAAAGGGATTCTCCAACAGCTACCTCTAATAGTTTCACCCTCAGACTCAGGGTGGGTGGAACCCCCCACTCTTTGCATGACCATCTCGAACGGTTGACTGAATCAATTTCGTAGTTCCCAGGGTACGAGTCTCGTAATGTCAAGGTAAAGCAAAGGGATCACTCGCTGAGCGGGTGGAAGTAGCTAATATCGAACCATCACAAGATTGAAACGATATATGCGCTGAAACAAGGTCGGCCACTGACGAGAGAAGGTCTTGCTCATCGTGTTGCCAAACAAATCCAGAAGTTTATAGAGGTGAACTATTAATGGGAATGCCTTTTTCGTAGATTCCGCTGACCGACCATAAACAGGACCCAGGGAGATTTAACCCTGAGTACGGTGATCGGTGGGAGGTTGGCCAAGGTGCTATGGTGCTGAGGAACATGTTGCTTGTCCAAATCTACCGTATCTCGAAGGGTTCGTGGCAGCCGGAACTCTGGTTGATGAATCCCTGAACCGGGAGGGTTCGGAAGCAACTGCAGCTCAGTACCGTACGTAACCCCGCAGCACGTCTGGTGAAATATACGATTGTTAGCGGTACGACAAGCACTTGAACCCGGGGTTAGTTGGGGTTCGGTCAAGAGTATCTGACAATCAATCGGGGAATACCGAACTTTCCCGATTTCCGTATCTGATGGGTAGAACACGAGACGCACGCGGGCACTGCCACTGGAAACGCAGAACCCTGGAGTGGTCGACCACCTAAATAATGATTGGGGACGTCGCCGACAAGCGGCAGCGCCCGGGACTGTCGGGCCCAGCACTGTCGTCGAGAAATCGTCCAGTATAGAAGGGTTTCTACGTCAACATATTTATCGTTCAATGGCTTGCTTGCAGAAACCCAGAGAGTGCTAGCATTTTCCTCGTGGTGTTCAAGCCGGTGAGGCCGAAAAGCAAGTGGGGAAACCAGATTACCGACCCGTCAAGGTCAATGCACGAACTGACCAATGTCGCGACGCCGGACTCCAATACAACCAAAAGTTGGGCCGTATCGAGAGCGCATCTGGGCATGTAGGATCTATGCTCCAGAGTGGTGCTGAACCTGTGACCGTCAAGGCCCTGGAATGAAAAAAAACCGCGATTTTTAAGGTTATGGTACTGGGGAATAATTAACTACTTTAATTCTCGTCCGCCTCCCGGCAGGAATCAGGCTCCCCCCGATTGCTCTGCTCACCATACATCTCTAGCCGTATCGTTTCGGCCTCGTTTGTTTGTTCCCCAGGAGTAGCCGCAGACGTGAAGCTGAGTGTCGTCCATGATGGAGCACCCTTGGGTAACGCGGCTCGTCGGAGGTTCAGTATGATCCGGCAACAGACGATGCTGTGTGCTACTCGGAAGGGAAGAGATGCGGGTGTCCGAAGCTGATGCTGTGCGGACAGCGAATGGTTATCGGATTTGGGGTCGGGAGGTTATTAGAATCCTACTTACTGGTCCCAGGACCTGAACAAGAATTGTAGAGAGTGTCACAGCTGCATCCCACCGTTAATCGTTGAAACTACGATCCGGGATACACCCTACCAGATAACACAAGGGAGAAGGCGACACCTGACAGGCGTGTTATCAGCGTATTCTTGGTTAGAGGGCGTCGGTGAGCGGCTCACTGTCTCGGTATAATACTTTCAGTAACGGGGTGCCTACGTAAACTAGTACGGATGTTGAGTATCACAACTGAATGAGGAGTGGGTAGACACACGACCGCTGAGCGCGCTCCTGATGGTCAAACTAACGATGACTGTGATCGGGATCAGTTGGCAGCAACAGCACGAACAGTGAAACCATAACCAAGTTCAAAAATGAGGAGCATCAAAAATCTAGGAGGGGGGGTTATCGCACCGCCCTGTACGTAATAACACCCAATGAATAAGACACTGGGTGGTTGTAAAGCTGATTAGGTGACATCAATCAGGCTCACCAGCCATTCGAGCCTGGAACGCACTCACTAAATGTCGTGCGGAGATCATGCCAGGTAAGTATGATCCCGGCCACCGCCCCTATCTGCGCCTATAGTGAGCCACTTTATCACACAGGTTTTTCCTGGGACGGACCACGTAACCGATGGATAAGGGAACGGCGACAAGCCTCGATCTGGAGTATATCGCGATGGTTCTCAACAAGAGGATGCCTGGAAACGATCAAGGAATAAGTGGCGAAACCAGCAAGCGATAAAACTATACCTGACATTCTGAAACGATGATTCCGATGTAGTTGTTCCCTGTGGCCAAACCAATAGAGGTTGAAGATGGGCGGATTCCGGGAACAGTATTTTTCTCTTACAGCAAGCGATTTTGTAGAGGGTGAGACACGTCTGGGGTGTTTCTGTTGGTCAGCATACAGTAACGAGTAATGTTGTACCAACATCGTGATTTATCTTGCCATACGGAGCGGTGTGTACTACAAACGGCGGAATGCCAGTCAGCGTTCCCTCCATCTCAGCGACGCACAAGGGTGGCTTCTGACTCACGGACGACCATTATAGTCATATCAAGAAATATTCCATACCGGGATATGAGAAAGAGCACCTTGGGTATGCTCCATTCACTTCGCCAGACATGTTCGACTTCACGATCGAGGAGCGTCAGCCAGTCGTGTACCTAGCGATCGACAGCCGTCCAAGACAAGGTGATCGTGGGTGGTTGAACAAGTGTAACAAAATGGAGCTTACCAGGAGTACCAGCATAGAGACTTGAAGAAGGGAGATCGTCATGAAAGGATGAATGCAGGATCCCAGGTTTAGACTTACGCTGGACATACTGTGGGATTGAGATGGGGTTGGTAAGCGTCCCAGAATGTCACTTTTAGGCGGCGATATGAGTAGGAGTACAGTACGAGACACACTCACGACAACGGCTTGGGACCGGGGAGTGGCAGCGGCAGGCTTGGGATCCGTGAAACTCTCCATCTGACGTAAGGCGCGGCCCAGTCGCAGGAAACGGGAGAGCGAGGAGGGGGAGGGGAGGGAGCAGTCTTATATCGATGCGCCCGAACGCTCATACTTGATGTGTAGGCTGAGAAACTTTTAGTTGATATGGGTGTGTGACTTTGCAAAGAATACGCGCCTATGTGGTTTCTAGATTACTGATTCCCCGGTAAGCTGAGAACACGTTTCCTAGAAAGTTTGTCTCGAAGCAATCGGGCAATACAATGGTCACAGCCGCTGGGTTATTTTATCGACCTTGGTGAGGATAGTTGATGAGGGCTAAAACGAATCTCATGATGAGGACTGGGCGTCGGAATGTTCAGCGGATAGACGGGCCGCGGGCCGTCGGAGGGTCCGAAAAGGCGGGAGTAAGACAATCAGGCTCAGAGAGACGTGAGGGTGTTTTCCGTAATTGGGCAGACGCCACCATGCCGGTGCCAGCGCTCACCCATCCCGGGAATTACAAGTTCCAAACAGAAGGTGGATGAAGGATTCGCCGTATGCGCCGGGTTTGGAGCGAGGACCACACTGCCTCTAAAGAGGGGCCAACCCCGGCCGGGCCGCGGGTAACCGCGACGTGTCTCTCTTGATCACACTCACATCCAGTGTTCCACTCGAAGCGTCATGCACCCAGTGAAAATTCGGGCGAGCGGGAGCGAGCCCGGTCGAGCGTGAGCGATCCGGGCTCCGGTATCGACTGGGCTAGATCACAGTCAGTCAGGATCGCTCATTCAGGACGGATGACCTTAAGGTCTATCCGTGTCGACTGGATCTACTTTAAATACTCCGACGTCCAACGCTAGATTGTAGTAGATCCAAATAGATTTTCGTACGCTTTGCAGTTCTACCGGGAGCGAGTGAGCGCGAGAGCAATCTATTTCTATCAATACAGGTCGAGAGAGAGCTATCCGAATCTATCGCACACTACTGCCTGCGCCGCACCCATCCGCGTGCCCTGCGCCCCTCCTGGTGGGCCTCCGGCCCACCCGCCCACCCGCCCACACCTCCAAGACACTCGTAGACAGAACGGAAGCCTTAGGAAGATGCGCCCTGGAAGCGTGATGTCAAATCGAAGCCATCAGAGGGTGGTGGCAACAATCACTTACAAGTTCCTTCGCCTTGTCGCTATACGGCTGAAGAAGTGTAAGGTAAGATAAGATAGTAAAGTGGAGTGCTGCGTACCTTCCTCGCCGCACGAGAGGCGTTTTTCCAATATTCTTCGAACTCGTCATACGAGGCTTCCGGATTCTCCTTCTTCCAGTCACTGTAGCATAGTTGCCTGGAGTTTATATAGTCATCAAAGTAACGCGAATAAAACCCAAACAAATGACTCACTTCGACGTGATCTTCTTCGGTTTGGGAGCCTTTTTCGTGGCCGTCTTGCGAGAACGTTTTGCAGGGGGCGGGTCCTCGGAATCCTTGGATGTTGATGCGATATTGTCAGTATCCTTGGGGCCGGTTGTATCGTCCGAAGTGATGATCGGGGGTGGGTTGGAGTTGGAGAGGCCGGCGGGAGATCCGAGCCCAGGAGATGTGGGGATCACCGGAGCAGAAGCAGAGGCGTTTTCAGAAGTTGGAGCGTCGACAGAAACAGCCATAGTATCAGTCTGAACAAGAGAAACGTCGCGAGAGTGATCTTGAGTTGGAGCAGATGGAGCGGCAGGCGCAGGTGCGGATCCAGACCCAGAAACCGAATCAGAGACAGGAGAGGCCGTAGACGTCAAGTTATCAACAGAAGCACGAGCAGAAGAGCCAGAAACCGGATGATTAGCAGTAGGATTGCGATGGGTAGGGGTGGGTCGAGAGGAGGTAGTGCCAGGGGCGGGGGTAGGACCTTTGTCCGCAGAAGTTTCCGGGTTGACCTGGGGGGGTGGGAAAGTGAAATATACATCGAGACGACCCTAGAAGTACGCACTCGAGTTGCGGGACTCACTGGGGTGGCCGTGGCCACACGAACACCCGCGCTGTGGGAGAGAAAGGTCAGTGGGGTGTACATGGAGCGCATATACCTAGAACTCTCATACAGGACGTTCGTCTAGACAGTTTCAGTGAAGTATATAGTCGGGGGATATGGATGAACGTACCCTCAATCGTTTGGTGGTAACCATTGCGGGAGGAGGAGGAGGAGGGGTGGCAGTATCCTCCTCCACTCGACGACGTTTGGGCTCGCGTGCCTCGCCATCTACTTGGGGCCGCTTGGAGGGCTTTTCCTGGTTGTCCTGGATGCCACTCTCATCAGTATCAACGTCGATGACCTTACCTTCTGCGGCCGTCTTCTCCTTCACTGCCTTCTCCTTTACTGCCTTCTCCCTCGCTACCTTCTCCTGCCTCGCTGTCTTCTTCAACTGGTTATTGTACCAGGTTGTATAGTAGTTGTGCCACACCTGTTCGGACTTCCAGTGGTCCTCGCAGTAACGAAGCCATGGGAAGGTGTTCTCCATAACGGCGATGAATTCTTCCCTTAAGTCGATATCCGCATTGCCATACGTCTGAGGGACTATCCCCTTGTTGTAGAGCTTGAGCCAAAAGCCCGCTGCTTTTTTGCGAGCGGCAGCCTTTTTGGACTCTGGAAGCTGGACACCGTTCTCATCCTCCATGAAGCAGCAGAAGATAGAGATCTTCGCCTCAGATGGTTTGGAAGATGTTGCAGACGTCCCAGCTATGGGGTCGTCTGCATCCGCGGAGTCTTCGCCCTCGTCCTTGGACTTCATCCCCTTCCGCAGGAGGTGATACGCCTCTGGCTTCCAGTGCACGACGTTCTTGAAATCGTCACTATTGAGTTGGGGGAGTAGCTTGAATTGGGGCCCAGATTCCAATGGGGGAGATTCTGGTTTGACAGCGGGGGGCGTCCCAGTGTTTGCAGCAAGGGATTTGGTGATTTCAGATGGAAGGCCGCTAACGGCGACGGAGATGGCGGCGAGTTGTTGATTCATATTCTTGAGGTAACCGGTATATGATGCACTATATGCGTTGTTCAGTAGTGTTTCCATACATACAATCAATAAAAAGGTGCATATATGCGCATATATTTGGCGGATAAAGTTAGTACTCGCCTCAAAAATTTGACCTGTGCATCAAGACGCTCGTTGTCCTGTCTCAGCCTGCTGATATCTTCGCGCATAAGCTGCATGTGACTATCCGCACGAGGGCGAAATGAGTCAAGTTCCAGGCCGATATTGGCATAGCGCTTTTGACTGTAAAGCCAGATAACTCAAGAGGCACTGGAGAACATACTGTTGTCTGAGGGACCGGATACATTGTCCCCGGCTCTTGGAAATGCGAGCCTGGGACGTTACCAGGAGCTGAAAAGAATGCATCCAAGTCGTTGGAGTTGGATGGACCCATCCCCAAATGAGGGAGAAAATCTGGGTTTCGAAGAAGAGGCGACTGAGAGGAGGACGAGAGCGGATCCGAAGACGGGAAATCACTGGAATGCATGAAAGAGGTGGAGGATACACTGGATGGAGGTGGTCGTGGTAGAGAGAGGAGTTGAGGAAAAGAGAAACGAGAGAAAAGCGTTGGGGGACCCGGGCCAGAGAACGAGAAGTCGATCACAGTAATCTTATCTATCCGACGCGAGGCGCATCGACTCCGATCAATTCATCAAGATCACGCATTCCTACTGTTACTCGTCTACGGTATCACCTGTATCGATCACACCCAAGGCGAATTTTTCCACCAGGAAAAACTCGCGATTCCTCTGATCGCCAAATGGCACCATTGCTACGACTGAATGAATAGACTTCGCCTGTATCACGACTAATTTCCCTTCCCCTTCATAAGTACACACTATAAGAGCACCATTTGAGTGTTCCCGGATGTGTTCGTTGGCCGGGGAATATAATGAACAGAGGGCGAGAGTCTGTTTGACCCCCTCCAGGACGACTTGGAAGTAGAACCGCACTTCTGCGAAGCGGACGGCGCCTTGATGAAGGACCTACATTGACATCACACATAAGGTAAAGCTCCCGACGTAAGTAAGATCGGTTGACGTACCTTGACGTTACGATCAGTTCGGGCCCTTTGCTTTTTCGAGGGGCGGTCCACCTCTTTCCAGTAGGATCGTGCGATTTGTTCCGTGGGAATTCGAAGTCTTGCCCATCGGTAAACAGATCTTCTTTGTGCGACGGACCCAAGATCAGAGTAGAAGGTATCGAGCGCGGTTTTTTCGTTGTCGGATAGTTGATAGACATCAGTATCTTTGGGCCCCAATAGCAGATACCCATCGCTGATATCAATAGAACCCCTGGGGTCCTTTGGGGCACGCTCGAATGTTGGCCACATTGAAGTAAGCGAATTGACCTGGGCAACTTTCTTCACCTGTTCAGCGAGATTTGCGAACGGATTAGAATGCTGCTTGATGAGTGAACCGAAAGCACCGATGACGCGCTCCATGGTCCACTGAGCCGAAAGCGAGGGAGGTCCTATACGAATGGTCTCAGGGGCAAGATGAACGAGGGAATGGACACATTGCCGAACGAAGTGAAGACGTTCGGTCTTCCGGCGGTAGTAAAGATGTTCGAATTCCAGAACCCACTCGAGAAGCGATTGATGGGCCAGTCGGAGTTGCTCGGCAGATATCTCGCGTTGATACATGATTCGGATTCCAACTACGAGTTTGCAGTAGTGTTGGTAGTACTGCTCTGGAAGTAGCCCGTAGAATAGGCCAGGCCCAAGACCATAGAAATAAAGAAGCAGCTCCCAGGCCTTGTAACCGCTCGAGAGCTTTTCAGCCGGGTTGCGAGGAGTCCGGTCAAACGAGCGGGGGAAAAACGAGGCTGTGTTTGCAACAGCCTGACCGTGGGCCTTCCAGACGTTCCCTTTCAAGACGGCCCAGTCCCAGACATCAGTGGACGTGTCCCCCCTCCTACAGTTATCGCGCTCGCACCATAATTCAAGCACCAGGCCCGGCAGATTGATGATCGGCTGATGCATGCTGTCGCCAGGGAAGCACGTCGGCAATTCGAGGATGCGAGGAATTCCATCAAAGATGCTAGCCTTCCTGATCCCAGACTCGAGTCTTCGCCTCCTATACTCGGCTTTGTTTGGAGAGGAGAGGACGCGGTTCAGTTCCTCTCGATATACATTCGTGTCCACTCCAGGTAGATTGTTTATATCAAAGTCTGGGTGGTTTGAGCCGTCGGCGTCCGAGTCCAGAGGCCGAAGCAAGACAGGGTAGTAGTGAGGTCCGCCAGGTTTATTTCGTCCGAAGAGTCCGCAGAGTATCCGACATCCCTTCTTGCCGTGATGGCCGACAGAACCGCTCAGCTCGGCCATAGCAACCGCATCCGCGAGGATCAGGAGGAGGATAATAAAACAGAGGGCTGCCGTGCGTTCGTATCTGTCCCAAATGGGCATACCCTCCTTCTGGATGGCAGAGAGGTGAGCAAGACCTGGGAAGAGAAACGAGTCGAGGTGTTTTGGATTTTTCGGACCGGGAATAATACCGCCAGGCACGATATTGCGTATCTTGTAACGTTGATCGGGTGCGAGATCTAGAAGTATCCAGATATAGATCCAGCAGTAGGACTTTTTGTTACGATAGAGCTGGGCCCCATCTATAGATAGCATAACAACCGTATCGTGATCCTTGATTTTGTTGTTTTCAACGGCGTCCAGATAGTCCGAGCCGCAGAAGATGTCGTCATAGATAAATTCCTCGCCGCGATCGCGCTGCCCAAGTAGTTCTCGAGTCTTGTCTTGGCGGTAATGCATTTTTCGGGCCATCTCAGGACTCCTCCAACGAGACTGGAGCTGTGGGCCGAGAGGGAACGTAGTGAAGGCCTTCTGAGGAACCTTGGTTTTTCCGTTTGACTTCTTAAGGATATCTTCATTCCAGCGAGGCGCGTGACAACGAGGACACTCCTCCAAGTGCGCGAAAGGGCCGGTGAATGCGGCACAAGAGTCGACGCACATATCGTGCTTCCAGGTAACCACTCCGGATAGCTCGGACGCTCTACGCTTCGCCTGGTCATACGAGAGCATCTCTGCCTCTGGAAATCTTTCTTTAATAATTTCGCACGCCTCGGTATAGTTCTTCTGGGATCCTGAGTGGTCCAGGTTCGAAATGAAAAACGAGAGAGATAGCTTGAGATCTGGGTCGTCAGAGGGAGACGATCCGAGTTCCCGAGGATTTCGAAATGCCTGAAGCTCAGCAGGACTAAATTGGGAGTCCAAGGTGGCTTCCTCAATCATCCGTATGAATTTGAGGTTTGTCTTCATGTTCTCCAGAGTGATATTCAGATCGTCCTCGTTGTCGCTAGGAGGAGATTCGTCGGAATCGGAATCTGAAGGAATAATCTCTTCGTCTGGATCAGGAGGGGGTGGATCGAGCCCGTTGTCTGGGGGATTTTCTTCCTCGAGCTCGTTCGGAGGATTTTCTTCCTCGATATCGCTCATTAGAGGGTCCTGGGGAGGATCGGGAGGAGCTTCCTCATCAAAGTATTCAAGTTGGGGGGAAGGAGAAGGGGGTTCCCAGTCCGGATTGTCGGTGGAGGGGCTTTGGATTGCAGGAATGGGGGGTGGGGGGACTATTTCGGGAGTCCTTATGGAAATATTACTACTTTTACGGAGTTTTTGTACATAATGGTAAAATAAACACAGTCCGAATAGTAAAACCTCCCCCCCCAGCCTGGCCGGGTGGGCTAGTAATACTACTGCGCCATCACCACCCATCCCTTTTGGGCAGGTAGGGCCCTGGGTCGATCGGGCAATATCCCCGGTTGATCAGGGGGTCCCGGGGTGTCAC
>Ga0307513_10002504_pt1 | contig 25423 bp, 30 predicted proteins | sample 15_EM_MG_FD_202174 | JGI IMG/M metagenome (GOLD analysis project Ga0307513, IMG submission 202174) | Populus trichocarpa ectomycorrhiza microbial communities from riparian zone in the Pacific Northwest, United States - 15_EM | ecosystem: Host-associated > Plants > Roots > Unclassified | place...
CAACAGTCAGCTGGAGGCTTTGTGCTGCCGACGATCCCCATGCCCGCGGTGAATCTCAATATGGATGTGCGGAATTTGAAGTGGAATTGGCCAGGGTATTTGACCTTTGGGAAGAATTCGAAGGATAGGGAGAAAGAGAAGAGCACAAAGGTCGCCGCAGACGAACGGAAACCTGACTCGGAACTCGGGTCGGAACCAGAACCGGATGGTGGGGGGGAAGGAAGGGGTTCTCCGGATGTGCCGGTGACGGATGGGGATGTTCCTGGTCCCGACCCACCAAGAGAAGAGGAGAAAGTGGAAGTCGAGGTCGAGGTTGACACAGCGTCGTTGGCCGACGCGATGGTGTCAGAGAGTATTCACTCGGGAAGTTCGAACGAGCATTCGCCGGATGTTGGTACCCCGAGCGAGAGACCTTCGTCACCCACTGCTAGGACGATTAGGCCCACACCGGGCGATGACACAACACCCAAAGCGGCTCAACCCGCGGCCCTTGGCCCCGTGTCCGGAGAAGGAGTTACCGAGATCTCCCAAGAGCCGACTCGTGAGGAAGAGTTGTCTCCGGTGATTTCAGAGCCCCCGCCGCCACCGGTAATGCTCTCTCAGACGACAGTTCATCTTGCACCTCCAGGGTACCCTCTACGGACAACAAAGCGGAGGTTATACTACATGACGGTTCGTTGCCCTTAGCATGTGTTTTTCCTTCGAGATCTGACCGGAAATGGGTTTTGTTCGCGGTGACAGAAAGAAGACATTACCGTTGCTATAGTTGATGATGAAAGTTCAAGCTTACAGCTGCAGGAGGATTTACAGGCTGTAGCAGAGGCGGCGCTGAAAGTTTTAGAGAACCTGCGCGTCACCATTTACAACGAAGAACGACGAAGGTGGGATGAGCTCCACTCGGTGTGCACCTAACAAGTTGACCTTCTCCAGCATGAACGGAACGCCTATAACTGCCGCCAAGATCCTCCAGCCGAAGGACACCCACGTCTTCTCGGTGGAAGGGGATTATACGGTTACTGGCGTGGGAGGGTTCAAATCGAGCTCCGAGTACCTGTACAGCGGACAACAACTTCTCGAGGGGTCCGTTGATATCTTCAGGTCATTTCATCCCTGGTTGGCTGATTCGTGGATTCGTAGTGATCACGATATTATAGAGGTCTTCTCTCGAGACTCGAACCCGCAACACTGGCATATCGCTCGGCAGGGGAGCGTTTTGGATTCGGATGGTCGGACCACGCAGAACACGATCTATTACCACAGTGCGAGAAAGGAGAGTAGTTTGGCGGATGTGGATAATGAGATCGCGGCCGCCGTGAGGAAGTTCGTGAAACCCCATGTCAAGTCGGTTAGCAGGGCTAACACCATTATTGCGCCACGACCGGAGACGGATACAACATGACCTTAACTTGTGGTGTTGTTGATTTTCATGGTGTTGTATGGTATATTGCATGGGATATATATTCGTGTAGGTCAGGGTATTGCAGCGTTTTCGCTCGTGTCACAGGTACACGGTAAATAACTTATGATACAACGATAATGGTTCTCAAACCATCGAGCGCAATGCTCTAGCAGTACGTGTTGAGCGTGTTTGTCAGAGCAGTCTTCTCAGCGGAGTCGATCGTCAAGCCGTAGTATTGCTTGACTTGAATCCAAGCAACAACGTAGGTGCACTTGTAGGAGTTCAGAGGGGGGAGCCAGGTAGCGGGGTCCTTGTCGCTCTTGGCTTGGTTGAGATCATCGGTGACGGCAACTAACTGGGGTCGAGTGAGGTCGTTGGCGAATTGTTCGCGGCGAGCGGAGGTCCAATCGCGGGCTCCGCTGACCCAGGCTTCCTTCAAAGGAATCAAATGATCCTGCAAACATATCTCAATTGAAACCCTGAATTTGGGAGTGGAGTGGGACTTACGATGTCGAGATCGGAAGCCAAGGTGGTGGGGACGTTGTCATAGGGCGAAACCCAGTTACCAGAGACTGCGGCACAGCTAGAATCGGTGACGACGTTCGTACCGTCCCTCTTCAGAACGGCTGAATATAATTGCGGTTCGGTCAGCAGGGCGCTGAAAGGGATTGAATTGGAAACTGACTCTCTCTGGTGTTGCATGAACCATTGACTAAGAGAGATCGCGAGTTAATTGAGTTCAACCTGTATTGGTGTGTGGGAGGGAAGCTTACTGGTGATCCAGTGGTTGAAGAGGTCCCTATTGTATGCGGGGGAGTTGGATGGCGTCGCAACCGTCACTATGAATGGTGGAGCGCTGAGATATCATGCTAGGGGACTGCGAATGTGGTCACTTACGCTGGGAGAGGTAGGTCCTCGCGGTCGAGACGGAGATTCCAACCGGCAACGCACGACGATCCAACTCGGAGAAGTGAAGGGGAGCAGCGAGGGTGGTGGCAATGAGGGAGCCAACGGCAAGGATCGAAGAGAAAGCGACCATCGTGAAGCTATGCGTACGAGCAGAGACAGTAGGGAAGGAGGGGCGTTCACCAAAGAGAGAACAGAGAACCTCTTTTCCAAACCTAGCTCACTTTTATCCTGATCCCCTGGATACGAGGAAGCCAGGATAGAGAACGTTCGAACGTTGGGGAATGCAGTGCACCATGTGCACCGTACGGACTACGAGCGAGTATCGGGGGTGGAGGGGAAATTGTGGCGGCCCTGTTCGCAATGTATCAAACGATAAGGACGCCGTTGATGGTTGACTTTCGAACCAAGAACGACCCGTACGAATCCACATGCACGTTGTACCCATATAGAGGTCGATATCACGGGAAGCCTGGGTGGGTCAAAGGACGGGTCGCGGGTACAACTTTGAGAAATCAAACACACCCAGGAACGGCTGAACGTCATGATTGGCGTGAAGCAGCTGATCACAGAAACCTTGTTCGGGTTAGACTCGTCCATAGCGCTGGCTTTCGACGTGGTGCAGTAACCTCGAGACCCGAAGATAAAGCGCGCAAGTAAACAAGTGGCATTCACCTGTGACCCGCCCCATATGGCTCGGTCTTCCGCAGGGAGATAAGCTCCGGAGACATACTTTAGCATCTGGATCTGGGCGGTGAGTTCTCTTCCGAATAAACGTTCGTCCGCACATGCGGAACCACGTTCATTTCGGGACATATAGCGGAATGGACGGCATGTTTTTGAGCGTCGGGAGCGGAGCGACCTTCGTTCTGGAAATGGTCAGTTGTGCACAAGGTGGGGGTGGAGTCCGGAATCTGAATCACGAGAACCGAAATCCTTTATCTGCCGTTCAGCAGGGGATTGGTGCCGGGCGGCAGGTGCTTGGGTTCCCCGGGACTTTTCTAACCACGTCCTCTATCGACGTTTGGAGTCTCTTCTGCTGGGACCACGGGGTTAGTCACTGGCGGAGGTTGCGTGTTACAGGGAAGTCCGTCCTCATTCGTTCGCTTGTGACGTGAACGATCGCCCCTTCCAACTCGAAAGTTTGCCGCCGCCGGGTGCGTGAAGAATGACACTGGTGCGGCACAATCGTTCAATCTGACTCCGCGCGACTAAGCGTGCTGTATCCTATACAGGCTCGTGCCTCGATCCAAATGACCAAAGACTGCCCTCAGTCCCGGCGGATGGATTCCAGCTGTGGCAGAGACCTGAAGCTTGAAGGCCTGATTCACGGCCGTAACTACGGCGACCCCTGAGTGAAATACCAACTTGGGGAGCGAGGGGAATAGCGTCAAGAACGCATCAAGTATATCCACGCCCCCATCCCTCGTATTTCTCTTCCGGAAGCTACATCTTCTGTACTGTCCCGGTGACCGAAACAATCAATGCATAGCGGTTTGGCGGCACAAAATACACTACACCGTCTCCGTACACGTATGAGGGCCAGTCAAGACAACCAAGAAACCTACTAGACCTCTCCACATGAACACTCCCGCCCACTATGTCGCCTGTATCCTGCTCATGACGTCGGACAGAAATGCAGACCTCAACTCAGGTGTCTGCGAGATGCAGGGCATGTGTGGGCTACACCCAGTGCCCCGGCTGCCCAAGGGAGGGAGACATGCCCCGACTACTGCTCTGTCGAGACAAAGTCTCCCAGACATTCTGAGCTGTATCTCCTTCTTCACCGTTTGCCCACATCGACACGAGCACCGCGCACCACTGACGGCGTCGACGAGTTGTTTCCCCCGACGAATATGCTCCGTCAATAGGCGGTGATATGCTCCGGCCGTCATGATTTGGAGATGGGTCTCGGATATCTGATTGATGATATCGAATGAAAACGTGTGTGAGAGTGCCAGTCTCGCCTCCTCATCGAGGTTATTGCGACAAGCGATGGCGAAGACTCCGATCGGATCATCCCTTAGGAGGGAAACGAGGCGTTTCTTCAGTTTCGTGCTGACTCCCTTCGCCATATATTTATCTGCAGCTTCGAGGAGGTCCTCCACCAACCGGAGGTCTTTGATAACGGGGGGATCGACGGGATAGATGAGCTGGAGGAAGGCTTCGAGGACCTCGGCGGATTCGGTGACTTGGACGATGTCGGTGGCGGTACCCTCTGAAGTGTCGCGAGGTGGCTGAGGGATGGAGAGGATGTCCTGGAAGACGGTTGATGCAATGGATAGGATGAGTTTGTGAACATGGAAGTCCTTGAACTCTTGTGACCCTGGTTGGAGGGGTGCTCGAAGGACCACGTCTGCGTCGGGGCCGTCGAATATGTAGGGTGAAGCGGACATCGTGGGGGGACTTGGAGAGTCTGAGGGACAGGGAAACCATCAATTTCGTTATTTTCATACTGGGAAACGTGGCTGGCGCTAAGTTGGGCCACATTCCCCGCTCCCTCCTCCCCGGGCAATAACTTCGCTCACAAGATCAATTAAATCCTGTGCGCCCACCGTAATTCCAACCCGTGTCCGTTCAGCTCTTCCGCTACATTGGTGTTGGGTGTGGAGAGATCTTGCGAGGGACTAATCTGTAACGGGGGAGGCCTCCGACCGACCTGACTCCGAGCTTCCTGGAAAGACCGAAGAGCACTTCATCCCATTCCTCGTTGTGGCGGAGGAATGGATCAGGCTAGCCACATCCTACGACCTTTTCGCTGATTGATCCAGACCAGGCGGGCTACGTCGGTTAATGAGATTGAGACAGAAATAGAGGCGTGGAGATGGGAAACGTACAATTCCTGATAACCACCGGACCTTGTCATTGTCGTAGAGCAGGAGACGAACCGATCGTCGTGGTATTTTGCCGGTTGATGTGAGGGGTTCGCGGGTGCAGAAGCGTGGCCGACAGATACGTAGAGGTAGTTCTTGGACGTTTGACCCCGATGGGATGACTCTTGCACGAAGCGCAATCCGAGGAGATGGCCACTTATCTCTGTTGGCATTCGGGTTCTTCCGTACAACCTTCACACCGTACCGTCACCTCACAGCTACTTCGAGTTTTGACTATGGATGCAAAGACCCAACGACCGAAAGACCGGGAAGGCGCTATCTCAGCGTTGAACGTCGCTGTCGAGGCCTTGAATCTCATAAAGGAGGTCGCAAGCGTCACACCAGCCAAGGCCGCCTTTGGTTCCGTCAGCGTGCTTCTCACGATGATAAGGGTATGTCTCGCCTTGTTGTGCAGCGATGGGATACAAGTTCACAAATGACCAGGACTCGATGGCCAACGAACTGGAGTACGTCGAGATCGGGTTGCACTGCGCCGATATCTGTGAAGCGCTCGACCGGGGGATGAAAGGAAAGGGCTTGGACGAGCTCAGTCAGTCAGTGTGCGATGCGATAAATCGATTAACGACGTGAGTTAAACAAGCAATCCATGCTTGGAATCCATTCACTTAGCATTCCCTCGATCCTAGGACCGTTGCGGAAATACAAAGGAAGGCCATCAAACAGAGTGGGCGGAACGCGGCCTCCCGACTTTTCCATGCGAAGTATAATAAGGAGAAAATTGCCGCGTGGAAGTTAGACCTCAACAGGATCCTTCACGTCTTCAACGTGTGTTCCGTATTGTTTCTGCGTGGTTATTGCTAACAGTTCAATTGTAGACCGAACTCGCGATAAACACCCACCACGGTGTTGTCGGTACCCACACCATGGTTTCCGAAATACACCGTACAATAGTGAAAAACAAGCCCGACGATCAACACCAGTCAGTAAGTGACATCTGTACTTTGCTCGGCCGACCAAATGAATAACCGGTTCCCTTGCCTAGACTCAAGCCAGGTCAGCAATCTTGATTACCAATGGATCTAGTATCTCACGTTTTCATCTAGTGTATCTGGGGAATTACCACCGCCATCGCCTAGGGACTTTTTTGGACGCGATGAGCTTGTCGAGAAGGTCATTGGTCTTGCAGAAGGCATGAGGCCCATCGCTCTGATTGGTGCAGGCGGGATTGGCAAGACATCCATCTCTCTGACTGTCCTCCATGACAATCGTATCAAGCAGCAGTTTGGCGATCACCGTCGGTTCATTCGTTGTGACAAGTTTACTCCCTCCCGCATCCATTTCCTCCACCAGCTCTCCACAGTCATTGGTGCAGGTGTCAAAAACCCCGAGGATCTGACCTCTCTGCGACCATTCCTCTCCTCAAAGAAGATGTTCATAGTCCTTGACAATGCAGAATCCATTCTTGGTCTCCAGGGATCAATTGCTGGGGAGATCAATTCTGTGGTAGAGGAGCTGAGCCAATACAACAACATCTGCCTTTGCATTACCTCCCGCATCTCTGTCCTCCCTCCTGGCTGTGAGCCACTTGATATCCCAACATTGTCAATGGAGGCTGCACATAACACCTTCTATTGCATCTACAAACATGGTGACCCATCCAATCTGGCCCACAAAATCCTGGAACAACTTGACTTCCATCCACTGTCAATCACCCTACTTGCTACTGTTGCCCAGAACAACAGGTGGAACACCAGTCGATTGACCAGAGAATGGGAGAAACAGAGAACAGGGATGCTTCATACCCAGCAGAACAAGAGCCTTGCTGCTACCATAGAACTTTCACTTGCCTCCCTCATGTTCCAGGACCTTGGCCCCAATGCTCGCCCACTCCTTGAGGTGGTTGCCTTCTTCCCTCAAGGCATTGATGAGAACAACCTGGACTGGCTATTCTCCTCTATCCCCAACAGAACAGACATCCTTGACAAATTTTGCATTCTCTCCCTAGCCTATCAGAGTGGTGGATTTGTCACTATGCTAGCACCACTCAGGGATTATCTCTATCCCAAAAATCCACTGTTGACTCCACTACTCAACACAACTAAGGAGCACTACTTCAGTCGGTTGTCAGTTAGGCTTGATCCCGGCAGGCCTGGATTTGAAGAAGCACAGTGGATCACATCAGAGGATGTAAATGTTGAGCACCTGCTTGATGTCTTCACAACAGTTGACACAAGCTCAGACAATGTTTGGGATGCTTGTGCATATTTCATGAGGCATCTCTATTGGCACAAAAGGCGGCTTGTTTCACTTGGACCAAAGATTGAGGGGCTCCCAGATGAACATCCTTCCAAGCCAGAATGCTTGCTCCAACTTGCACGATTGTTTGCTTGGGTTGGAAACCACCCAGAGTACAAGCGACTCCTTACTCATGTTCTAGAGCTCCAGAGAAAGAAGGGGGATAACCATGAAATTGCTCAGGCACTGGGGCTCCTATCCACAGCCAACCAGCGACTGGGCCTCCTTACTGAGGGGATATGGCAAGCAAGAGAAGCTCTGAAAATATTGGAAGAGCTCAATGATACAGAAGGACAAGGAATTGCTTTGAGTAACCTTGCTTCACTGTTATGGCAAGACAACCAGCTCAATGCTGCAGAAGAAGCTGCATCCCATGCTCTTGGTCTCCCCTCTGGCCAAGGCAACCAATTTATGGTCTGTGGATGTCACCGTGTCCTTGGCAATGTATATCACTCAAGGGGTGAAGGGGAGAGGGCCATCAACCATTTTGAGATGGCCCTGGGGATTGCATCCACTTTCAATTGGCATGATCATTCATTCTGGAACCATTACTGTCTGGCAAATCTGTTGTTTGATCAAGGGAGGTTTAGTGATGCACATGGTCATATCAAACATGCAAAGTCACTTATGGCCAACAACACATACCACCTGGGTCGTGTGACAGAGCTGCAGGCTTGGTTTTGGTATAGACTGCAGAAGCTTGAAGAGGCAAGGTCTGAGGTTCTACATGCAGTCAATCTATATGAGAAGACTGGGGCCACCATGGATATAGAGCGCTGCAGAGGAGAGCTCCTCCCACAGATTGAAAAGGCAATGAGCAATGGTAAGTCCACAGAAACTGTGCTATTTCGTATTCCCATTCACTATCTATCTTCAGCTTGAGGTGCCAAAGGCAGGAGACACTTTCTCAAAAGTAGTCAGCTGCATTCTCCTTCTGTCAGGCGGACCTAACAGCACACCCTGAGCCGCTGCTGGCGAGCGCTGAGGGGATCAGGTGACAAGTGATGGGAGGGACGGATAAAGAGGAGCAGAGTAAGGGGACAGATAGGAGATGCTAAGAGGGGATCAGACTACCAGGCTCAGCGGATGAGGCTGCTAGGGAGGTTCTGATGATATCAAATCTAAGGAATACAGCACTATACTACTAGTCCTTATATACTACTGGAATGCGCACAGACCATGCTGTGTTGCGCACAGACCATGGGCTGCGCGTTGCGCACAGACCAGGTCTGACAAAGCGAATGACAAAGGTGCTGACTCATTAGGTTTGACAAATGAATGTGAGCCACCGGAGTCCCGGTGGGTCGTGAGAAGAAACTGTCCAAAATAGGAAAGGTCCAAAGGGAATGATGTGGGTCATGGGAAAGGAATGAATAATCACCAATACAGTCCTGACAAAGCGCAAGTCATCAAGGATGAGTCACCGGAGGCCGGACTCGGGCCGAGGGGAGGGTTTGAGATGGATATAAGCGAAGGAGGGACTGCAGGGGTCTTCAGCAGTCCTTGACTAGCTTCCCCATCATTCCTCAACACTCTGCTTTATCATGCCTCGCGTTCTCCACACCTACCCACACATTTCTCGTGGTACCACTGCCACATTCTCCTCCTCCACTCCCGCTACCGATTACCCGACCAGTGACGAGATCATCCGTCGTGCGAAGAGTGTGGGATCGTATTCGTCGGAAACCTTCAAGGATCTCCATTGGGGAGACTTCTGTTATGCCCTTGCCATCAGTACGGATGCTGACGCCGGAAGAGTTCCTCGCGTTGCAGGAGATCGATATAGGGTCCTTCTCCGACGTATCATCCGTGATGATGTTCCCGGAACGGTCACGCGTTCTATTTGGGAGAAGAGATGCCTCAGGGTGTCCGCTGGTCTCAACCATGAGCTCTTGAAGGTGGTGGTCGAACAGCAGAATGAGGTATGTCTCTGGGCGATGGTCTGAGGTTTATCAGACTAATCCAGATTCATAGATCGCCTTGTTGAAGGAGGACATCAACGACTTGATTGCGACGCAGAGGGCGTTCGCGACGAGGACGGAGAGTCGTCTCTTTGACATTGGTCTCTACTTGGAGATGAACAGTCACGGGGAGAAGTCGGAGTCCTTTGACTTCACCGAGGACCCGATCTTGGGCGCATCTCCTGCCAGTCCAGGGTCGGGTGATCTGGGATCCGACGAGACGGGGAAGACTATCTCCATCAAGAGTGTCCGGCAAGAACAGCCGCAACCGGCCACGCCTAGGCCCGCAACCAGTGGGCAGAGGGCGAGGCGTAGAGGGAAGAAGGGGCCGAAGAGGTTGGCCGCGATCCAACCCAGTTGTGGTAGGTCGCCGAGTCCTTACGAGGTGCCGCCGGTTGCCGGGCCATCGAGTCAGAAGATAGAGTCGTTGGATAGGCGGATTGATAAGGCCTATCTGGGTAGGAGCAGGACGATGGATCGGATGTTGGATCGGGTGGTGGCGAGAGACATGAGGAAGAAGGCAGAGGCGGAGAAGAGAGCTTCGGTGTGGCCGGGGGAGGATGACGATCTCGTGGTGTATCCCGAGATCGATGAGGCCTGCAGGAGGAAGTTCTTGAGGGGTGTTTCTTGTGACTTGTAGGCCGCCTCTGTAGACGACTTGAATGATACGCGTTTTGCCTTTTGTCTTTGCTGTGGTGATAAGGGAAGATGAGATAAGATAAGATAAGATAAGATAAGATAAGTCCTTGGGACGTTCGAAGGAAAGGAAAGGAAGAAGAGATAAATGTCCACGTGACCGAGGCACGTGCGGGCGTCTGTGACTTAGCCGTAGGAGACGAGGGGAAAAGGCGAAAATCGTGACACCTTCAAACTAACCCTGTTTCTGATGAACACTCCTTTCTTGATCACTGTACTCCTTGTTGTTCTGAGCCCCACATCTTAAGGATATTACCTCCCATACCAGCCAGTCTCCCTATGCACCACTCTCTGTTCCATCATCCCTCTGTTCCCTACTAATGTCTTGTATTGTCCATTGTGTTTCCCATGTTCTACCTACCATCTTTCTATTTAATGGTACATTGGTGATTGCTGAGCCTTTGGTTTGTTAATATGACAGCTATCAGGTATTTACTCCCAGTCATGCATAAGGCCACACAAAAATAGCTCAGGATCACCCCAATCTCTCTGAGTTTAAAACAAAAGGTCCAGATATATACTGTGTCTCCAGGACAGATGCACCTTATTATGTGCTAGGTTATAAAAGAAAACTTGTAACAATACCAACCAACAATGATGGGTAAAAGATGGAAGTAAAGGTGGATGGTGTAAAGAAGCTTTCCCCACTCCCATTATCTCCAATCTGCCCATTGAGGAGTTGTTTCTTGTACACCGTGAGGTGGTTAATAATCCAGGTTGCATTCTGTACCGAGTTGAGCTCCCATCTGAGGCATGTAAGCATTTGCTCAACCGGAGCTTACCACGAAATTGTTCGGGTCCAGCAGCCTTTCTTCACAGGTTCCAGGACAACCCGAAGTCGCATAAGAATTACCTGCCCAATCACCTGTTTGGTTTTTATTTGTTAAGCCGCAGGTTACCAGGACCCCCGATAGCGATCAATCCCTTACCACAGAACGTGATGTCTGGAACAAGGCATCGACCTGAGTAACGTGCAATTGTCAAACGGTGAAGAATGGCCCACCGAAAATAACGGACATATTGACGAAGTAGTTGCTTAGCGGGTTACAGTTAGTCGGCACCAGCTTTGCGGCCGGCGTACCCCATCCAGATGGATTCGGCGTGCCCGCAAGAATGTCCTGCGGAATTGCAGCACGATAGAATGACCCTGTATAACGAAACATGAGATCCAGATATCACGAATTTTCTCGATCCGTTCGTGCGCACAAGCGGTGATCTCATTTTCGTCCCATTTCGTAGCAAAGACGCCTCCACCTTGAGAGTCGAAGTACTCCCCGTAGGACGCACGACTCCATTCGAGAGTGCCGCATCCGCTGTTGTCGTTTACAGTTCCATCACACACAAGGTTGGGGCCGCCATTGCGTTGCTGTGGAGTTGGATCAGTGGGATGGATCAGTGAGGTCCATGCAAGACGTATACCAGAATCGTTCCTGTGATGTTCACGGAAGGGTCGAGATAGCACCCTAAGAACGGTTTGAGAATATTTACTGCGTTTCGAAGGTGAACTGGGAACGCACCGGCCTTGGTGTGGAATGCCACTTGGTTGTGCGAATTGTCGTGAACACCTTCTATGATGTCCACTTCTCCGGACTACGTCCTGATGGTCAGTACGTCTGTATACAATGCTCAGAACCAGAGAAAAATTACATCTGGCCATTGACCGTTGCCGAGCAGCCTAATTGAAGAAGGGAGATTTAATACTTCAGGTAAATGAGAACGTCGGTGGGTCCTACCAGTAGGCGGGCCAAGTCGCTGCGCTGATCGTTAAGACATTTCAAACCAGAACGGAAGCGGAAGGTACCGACCGCAACCCCATGGAACCTTGTCAAGGTCTAATATGAACAGCCCAGTGTTGTACTGCGCCAAACTGGATATCCTCACACTAAACAATGCTTGACGTTACACAGAACCCCTCATGATCGATAGTAAGCTTACCTCGCGCGGTTGACACCGGGGCTCAGCTGGGTATAGTTATCCCCTCTCATGATCACCTTGCCATCGTCCTGGGTGTATACCAGACCCTTTGCGACGGAGTTGTTTCGATCCTGGTAACTTGGGGGACGGTCAGCCCTCCACCAGAGTGAAGGCGTATCCTGTACTCACTCGACTCTCCCGCTAGCGATTTGATTGCATTGCGTTACCGACTAGTACCTCCGTCAAACACGATCTGTGACTTACTTGGTTGGATCCGCCCCCGTGAAAAACTCCCACCGACTGCCGAAAGGGTAAGCGAATGGATTCTCTTGGTACGTCGGGTAGTTACGCACTCGAAAAACGTCTCCCCTTGGTATGTATCCTGCAGGGCCCACAGGAACTGCGAACCGTCCGGGTTGTGATCAAAAGCGTTAGCGGCTTGTCGTTTTTCGAACCGGGTCTTGTCGTCCGCGCCTAAGCTTAACTTCCACCGCAGCGGGTTGAGACTCTCGGACCAGGACGGAAGCATTGACGTAGGCGACGCATTGGTTGCTGGTGGCAGGACGGCCGCTGTGGCCAATAAACAGGCGGAAAACCACATAACAGGTCGTGTAGTCGGTCGCGATTGTAAGTCGTTAGAGAAAAGAAAAAAACGGGTATCGCTCGTCCAGACTAGTTCTCTATAAGTCCGTCAGCACCAGGCAGCACGAATCCGCACGGAAACCTCGTGCCGCAGCCGTGGGAAGAAGTATCCACAACAATTACCTTATTCGGGCCACGGGCACAACCGACACCATTACATCAGCGGATGGATAGCTGAGGGCCTTTGTCCAAATTTGGAAGGTGACTGTGGTTCTCCCCTCTCTCCCATCTCCCTCCATGGATTCCGCCTCCACTTCTGCAGCCCTCAGGCTCGAAATCGCAAAACTTTCAGGCAAGTTTACTCAAGATGGCTTACAAAAAGTTGGCTTGATGAAACCGGATTAGGCGCTATCGACCGACACAAATCCGGGGCTTCGTATAAGCCTCCCTCGAAAACTAACGTCTACGTTAACCCAAACTACAAGGCACCGTCTCGTTCCACCCAGGTTCCACCTCGCCCGGCCCCATACCACCGACCACCCATCATCAAGAATACAGGTGAGAAGCGCGATGTCGTTCTTAACGGCGTAGCGTTTCAATCCTCAGGAAGATCCCTCGTGCGCAAGGACCGTGAGTACACGTTGGGTAAGTGTGGCGTCCTCGGGTTTCTGACTCATGTCGCAGTGCCTCAACCGACACTCCCGGCCACTGGACCCAACAACTTCAAGCCTGCCCCTAGGTATCCGACCAAACCCCGACCCACCCGACAACGAGCCCGCCCCGGACGCAACTTGACACTCGCGACTAGCCGAACCTCGTCCGTTGCACTCCGCGTCCACAACCCGCTCACCACTTATTCCCCTCCAGATACAAAGCGACGCAGAAACGTATCAAGTTCTCCGACAAGCAGTGTCCTCGGTTCACCACCACCGGTACGATTCAAACCTCCTTTCACACCCTCCTTTGTCCTTCTGAATCGTGGTGCTTGATCACGTTCCTTTTTGTTATTTAGGCAGCTGCAGCAGAGGCCTCACTTGCCCTTATCAGCACGACCCTGATAAGATTGCCCTCTGCTGGCCGTTCACCCAAGGAACTTGCCCCAACAGTGCCGAAACCTGCAATCTCTCTCATGATCCGACTCCTGAACGCACGCCTACTTGCGTGCACTTCGCCAACAACGGTCGTTGCAATCGTGAAAATTGTCCATTTCCCCATGTTCGCCTTGGGCCACGTGAAGGTGTCTGTCGCGACTTCGCCGTGCTAGGCTATTGCGCAGCTGGCTTCGACTGTCCCAAGCAGCATGTACGGGAATGCCCTGATTTTGCCGAGAAGGGTACTTGTACCACCAAAGGTTGCAAACTTCCTCATGTTATCCGTGCCAACCGGAAACGTCAGCCTGGTCCTGGAGCGGTGACTCCTCCGTCGCCTACGGCTACGAAGAACCCTGAATCTATTACCTCCGTCTCTGGTACTGATAACATTAAGCCTCCCACAGTTGAGGAGGCGCAACTTGGTGACGATTTTATTCCTCTCAACACATTTAACGAGAGCAGCGACGAAGACGATGATGTCGAAGATGATGACGACGATGGTGGCGACGAGGAAATAGATGAGGAAACATGATGGTGCAGCTATCTCTACGGTTTTTTTCCAGCTATCTAGCGTACCTATGTGAATATACCATCACCTTATTCTGGAATTTTCGTTGCGTGAGGGTGGGATCTTGGGTGTGATCGGACTTTGCGTCAAGGGACACGACAACTCACCATCCCCACCCACCCGCCAGTCATGGCACGTTCGTTCCGTTCACCGTTACTCTCGCTGGCGACTTTGGTTCTATTCGCATGGACGACCTCGGCCTTACACTTTTACATGGATCTTAAAGACAAACGGTGCTTCATTGAGGAACTGCCGACTGACACTGTCGTAGAAGGTATTCGTGTTCTGTTTGTTCGAATGCTTGTAGAACGCGCCTCGTTGACTTGGGACGAACCAGGACAGTATCGTGCGCTCGAATGGCACGAAGGGGAACAAAAGTATAAGGAGAATCCACAGATGGGTGTTCTCGTCGAGGTCACTGTACGCATGCCCTACTCTCCCATTCTTTCCGTTCATCAGAGTTAACGTCTCATCCTAAAATCTTTCTTTCATCTCTACGCTGGATGGTGTTTTTTTTTGTAGGAGACGAACCACGATAATTTGTTAGTGAACACCCGAGGTCCAACCACCGGTCGGTTCACCTTCACCTCTCACGATTCGGGGGACCACACGATCTGTCTCTCCCCCTCCTACGTCGAATCGACCTGGTTCTCCTCTTCCTCTCATATTCGAATGTACCTCGACATCGCAATCGGTAAAGCCCGCCCGGACGTCGACCACGACCGCTCGCACGTCTCGGAAGTCGCTTCCAAGGTTCGAGAGTTGAACGTCAAGCTTGAGGATATCAGGAGGGAGCAGCAATATCAGAGAGAGAGGGAGTCTGATTTCAGGGATTTGAGTGAGATTACGAATTCGAGAGCGGTGTGGTATAGCGTGGCTCAGATCGTGGTGTTGATTGGGACTTGTACGTGGCAGTTGAGGCACCTCAAAGTGAGTACTTTTGATTCCTGCCTCTTCCACTCCTCCCTAACAACGCGGTTCGCTCTGCTACAGCACTTCTTTGACGACAGGAAAATGAGATGATTCCCGTAATTCGACGCGTGCTCTCGCCGCGCGTGGCGAGCTTCTCGTATTTATTGTTATATCTCTCGAGTTGCTTTGGAGAATCCAATGTCATTTTGCACCAGTACATACGAAATAATCCATCCACCCACGGCCTGGGTATGACAGACATTGGCAAGGTCGTGTAAGTTTGCCACCGCCAATCCTGTGGTATATACCATGGTACCCGATCCCCTCGGTTCCAAAAACAAACGACTCAGTTTGTGAGAGGAACGTTCTTGACCCATCTTGTGATGAGATCCTGCGAAAAGGGTTGAGCTAGTGCATTTGGTTTGCGAGTGGCCCCCGCAACAACTAACCAAAGCAGCCTCAGGCTGGTCAAATGGCACCATATGTCTACGGGGCGGTCAGTTCCAGAACCTCAGTTGTAGCCAATGGCCTCACCCAGCCTCATGTACGACGACGAAAGTGACATTTCCCGCCGTGAATCCGCTTCCGCCTGCGCTCCTCGCAGTACCGACGACTTCTTGTGAGTCTTCAGTGATCCAAGGGATGGGTGTGGCCTCTAGGAATTCTTCTTGGAAGACGCTTTCGAGTTTTTCCAACCATCGTTCGTTGCCAATATAGTTGCAAACGCTATCTATGGACCGCCCAGCTTAAGAAACACGCCAATTTTGACCGCTGATGACCACATACCTGCATTTCCGGCGTATACGAGCAAACGAATACCGTTGTTTACGAGGTTGGTAAGCAATGGGGCGCTGTTACGCATTCCGTCGCCTGTGGCCCGAAAGTCGAGATACACCGACGCGCTGCCTCCGGAGAAGTTTCGTGCGGGCTCTACACCTAATTGAGCTTTGACTGTGGCGTTGTTCATGAACGTTTCGACCCAGTCGAGTTCTTCGTAACAGATATTTCCCCCTACGCATGGCTTACGGACATCATATGGGTTCAAATTCAGCTCTGAGGAGAAATCAGTATTGGGGGTATCACACTAGCAAGGGCATGACATACTCGGGATCAAACTCTCGAGAGCGTATGAACAATAAGTCTCAGCAGGAGCACAAGTGACTCTGGTATCGAACTTGTAGCAAGTCTCTCCGAGTCTTCGACAACGGGGGACACTCCGTCGGAGGCTCTTGCATTCACGACTCTCGGGTTCGAATAACGCGTAAGGCCCCTCGCAGATCCAGTCGGGGATGGAAGAGTACTGTTCAAGGGGATTCGTCCATCCGTTCGCGAGAATGACAGAGGCCAAGTTGATTTTTATCAATCCGGGTACAGGAACGGCCTCGAGTTCCCTATTCCTCCTGTGGAAGACATTTGCGGTATTGGGGGCATATGTCCCCCCATAGCTTTCCGCGGCCATATGGAACTTGGCCTCCGCATATTTCGGGAACCGAGCGAAGAAGAGTTGGAAGAACGCGTAGACATCTTCACCGGCGACGTAACTCCTGCTGACCCTCGACCCATCGTCGGAGTAGGACCACCCGACGTTCACGGGTTGGTCTAGGAACAAGATATTACCGTGTGTGTTCCAGGAATATTTGTTCCTGGTTACGGTTCCGTCTTCGGAGGCCACTTGACAAGGTCCAAGTTCAAATAATAGTCCCGTGGCGGAGGAAGCTCCAGGTCCGCCTGATGGAACGAGCGGAGTAAATGAATCAATAATCCACGAAGAAATTCCCCAGAGTTCGGGGCTTCGGGGGATTAGAATCACGGAAGTTTAAACTCACCGTTGGTCCAATAAATAAAATCTGCCGTCTCTGGGGAATGCCTAGACTCGAAGAACCAAAAAAAGAGGTGTTTTCCGGTCGTGATATCCAAATATCCGGAATACTGTTTAACCCCTGGGTCACAGATCGTCGGCTCCGTAATTCGAAGCCGGTAGGAAGAGAAGCTGGGGTGGGCGAATAGTTCGACTGTGGTTATAGTTGTGGGGGTCGATCCATGCGTGCATACATAGTGAATGTTCGAGGTCAGAAACCCTCCAGCCGCCAAAAGTTGCGACGCGGGCACGTACATGTTTGACCGTTACGGTTCATGAATTGCCGACCGTTCTCGACCCATTGGTCCACGATATCCTCCACCGTGTCGAATGCAGGGGACTGCCATCCGTGTGGGAGAGCGTTCCCGAGACCGTCGATGGCGACTTGGAAATCGTCGGAAGCAATAGCAACGGCGACGGTGGGGGCGACCAAGAATCCGAGCCAGACAAGCTTTCGAAGAGATGTCTTCATACTGGCCAGAGTCAAAGCACGCGGGCGGAGAACTGACTATGTTTGGCGAGGTCCAGTCGGTTCAACCACAACCGATCATCGGAAATCTCCCGACCCCGCCTCTCGACCTTCCACTCACACCCCTCCGCGTGCTTCTTCCCCCCGGCGATGGTGATTCCACCAGAAATCATAGACCAGGTCATCGATTACGTTCATAAAGACACCAGGACCCTCGTCGCTTGCTCGCTTGTCGCCAGAATATGGGTCCCAACCACCCGTTTACATCTCTTCGCGAAACGCAGCCTCTTATCCGCGCACGAAGTTGCCAGATTCACAGAACTGGACAGCTTTGCACCCCATATCCTTTGTTATTGTCAAGAACTCAGCATAGGTTCGAATAACCAATTCGGCCCTTCCACCCCTGAATTCCCGCTTTTTTTCGGTACACCTCCCCCAGTGATCACCGAACGCGTCGAGCGCCTCACATCTCTGCACACCCTACATTTTCGCGGGTTCCCGGGGGTGAAGAGCGCCCTCATTGCACCCTTACTGGACATTTCAGAGAAGATTACCACCATCTCCTTCACCAACAGCAGTCTCGAATCGTGCCACGATCTATGGAAAATCCTCCGGCTATTCCCAAACCTCGAGAGCGTCCACGCGTCAGATCTCGGGTACTCGTCCAACAAGGAAGGGGATGTATCCATTGCACCAAGCTGTTATCATTCTCCGCCTATCCGCTTCTTCTCGCTTCATACCTACTGTCAAGGGTTCGTCCTTGGGCAGCTCGCGGAACCACCGTACCCCTTAACACACCTAAAGTCGCTTGAGATTCACCATACCAATCAACAGCAACGGCACCTTAATTCCATAGCGACCAAGTACCGGGATGCTATCACCACACTCAGGTTTAGCGCATCCTCGACCCTTGGATCTGGTATGTCTCCGCGTCCGTCTTCACCGAGCGCTCGACGGCACTAACTATATCTCGTAGATATCCCACCACACATTGCGATATACAACTGCTTGCACACACTCATCCTGGGGAAGCTGGATCTTTTCGCAGCGTATCCATCGAGTGGCAGAACACCATCCATCGTTCCATCCTTTGCCTGGGTAACCGCCACCATATCATACATCAACTCGCGGCTTAGCCGTCTGGTGTTTGAAATCGTGGTTACCGAGAAGCGGGATCTCAGCGCGATTTCCTGGGAGGATATCGATGCCTTTCTCGACACCCGTGAACAGTTTGAGGACTTGAAATCTGTTGAAGTCGTCTTCTTTGACACGAAACCTACGACAGCCACCCAACAGCAGGAGATGTTGCGCCCGGGCGTCGATCTCAGGAAGGACATAATGAAGCGGATGCGGACAACGGTCGAACGGGGGTTGATGAAGTGCTCAATCCGAGGACTGCGTACTTTGTGGTAAGAGTCCGTCCGTGGATAAGCTTGGGCGGACATTGATAGTGTTCATCCCCTTCGTCAGATATTATCCAAGGGCCAAGCGCTCCGATGTGGAGCGTCGAAAATTTGTCCTACATACACACACCACACACACCACACGGTGTGGTAATACGAGGAGAACCACAAATTAAACAAACTTCTACTCAACTCTTGTGAGCGCCCACCAAGCATGCAAAAAGGTTCGAGATGAATTGTTTTCCTGAGAGTCGATTTAATTATTGGACTAGGTACCATGAAGCTCTTGGGCACGACATCGGGAGGATTTCACGTATCCTCGGTGTCCCACGCTGTCATCATATACTGTAACGGCGGAGATTCTACCAATGTTTCGGCTTACCGAGCTTCATGCGAACAGCGGGCGAGGTATAATACCCCTTTGAGGCGCGGCTCGTTCACGTACACCCGATCCTTTGTACATTGGCTGTGTGAAGTGGCTCAGCTCCATAGCTGAATCAACTCTACGGGGAACCCATTCAGGTGCGTACAGCCGCTGCGAATCGGACGCGAACGTTGAGCCGGCGCACCCAGATTCACGCCGCAAGTGTATATTTCCCGCCGACCCGCGACTACTCCCCATGTCAAAAGGCGAGGTACCGCACACCATACAGACCGGCTCGAAACATGAGTGAAGGTCCCACATGTACTTGCGAGGCTTCGGTATGGGTGGATAATCCTGAGGGTACATAGTAGGTTCTCCGTGGGTTGTATCCTTGCAGACGCTACCCTGGATCCTGTACTGTTCTTGGTAGTGGACATCGACAACTCGCGTTCTACCCTGGCTCTAGACTAGAGTTCATGTTTGGATCGCAGATTAGGTATCTCCGTCTGTATCCTTTGTCTGACCTACATTTGAGTGATAACATTTGAGCCATTGTACTCCAGGTGCTAAGTTGCAGCTTTAGCGAGTCTTTCGCTGCGTTCCAACGCGTTCCTCGAGAGAGATAAATGACCCTCTTTCCCTAATTCAAGAAAAACTGCCCGTGCGCACAAACGTTTCATCTCTCACGCAGAAGTAGTGGCTTGTTCCGCTCATCAGATGCGACAAGACGTTCATTATCTGAAACTTCTACTTCTCTTCTATCGCTTCCCGTACGCAATAGGTGTTCATGCTCAGGTTCGTCAGCATTAACTTATCCCGCGCTCCGTTCTCGACTGACCTAGGGTCTACTCAATAGTCGGAAAGAACAAGCGGATGGTTGGATTCATCGTAACGACCGGTCCTTGTCATTTTGGAATATGGGCGCACTTTTTAGCAACTCCTTCGCGATGTCATAGTGTCTGTCCTTCCTCCTTGGATGGCTTTACGCCGCCCCGCCAATTGATGGGTGACTGCCAACCTTCCGTCCATCCCTTCGCTCGCAGACACAAAACTTGCCTATTCCAGTCCTTAGGAGCCGGGCGATCACAATACATCCATAGCTTCCCAGTTTGGTGTGTTTAAAGGTTTGGCCGTCTTTGTTCTGGCTGATTTTCGGACACTTGGCTCCAGGCACTGTGGTTCTCACCACAGTGTTCGTCGCATCTTTTGGCCTTGATGCTGTTGCTGTCTTTGGGTAGGGGGGGACCAGTTCATTAATTCGTCAGGGTGACTTCTTAATCCTTAATCCCTGGTCACCACTCCAACCCCTCTATACAGAACAAATGTGAATTTGATCTCGAGTCCCTTTGAATGGTTACACCGGTCTTAATGTCGCTCTCTCCTGTTGTCCGAAATGGAGTTGCAGCGTAATCCCGTGTATTCCCCCCTTTTCCCCCTCGCCACAGCTTAGCAACAGCTCCCCTCCAATTGTATTCATTCCGATGATCCATAATCGTGCCTTTCATTTCAAGGACGGCAGACGCCCGACGATCGCCCCGGGTTAGAGCCCCCGAGTACCGCAAGGTGGGAGATCCGGGGATCGGGTTCAGCGGTGCGCCACACTGCTGCGATCATCATACTAAGTAGGTATTCGGTTCCGATGGTAGGATTAAAGCGGTCCTTCGGGGTTGTATGTATGTATGTATTGGTCGGAGGCTAGCTCGACTAGGATAAGGTCAGACACGACACCACGACACAGCTTTTGCTTGAGACGCAGGACTCGGGGGCGTGGGTGCGGAACATGGGTATCGCGATCATTTAATGCGTCAGTAGGAGGCTCAGTGGGAGACCCCGAACGGTGCGCTATGTGTAGGTTCTCCGTAACCGCGGGTACGCTCAATATCGGCGCTCTGTGTGCGGCCACCATCCCTCGGCCCCTGACCTCGATAGACGCTCTTGATCCGTGGTTCGGTTGCGGACTCCTCGGATGAAACCTTCAACGATAATTTTATTGGGAATGAGCAAGATCCCGCAACCTTACAAGTACAGATATTCTCAAGTCCTGTTACAGTTCACAATTTGATAACGAGCTTTTCAGCACTGATCTTTCCATCTTCGAGGTACTGTAAGGCTTCAGCGATCCTTCCCAATCCACCCTCCCACAAAGCGACTTTCATCGGCTTGAGCAAGCCTGATTCGAGGAGCTGGGGGACTTTCTGGGAGAACCGGTAGATGTGGTCGTAGTCTTCTTTGGAGGCTGGGAGGGAGAGCCCGTAGATTTCGAAGGCCTTGCCGAACATCGTGTAGAGGAGCAGTACTGAGAGCGGGGATGGCGAAGGTGGTGGCGCAATAGTTATATCATATGGTGGGATAGTGCCGGAGAGGTTATGAAAATCGGATCAGGACCTTATGAGTATTCCTCCTCAGCATATCGGCCGACGCACATTGAACAGAAACGTCGCTCCGGAGAGCGACAGCGTCAGGGTCTGGCTCATTAACAAGGAAGACTTTTCCTCCTTCGGTGGCGATAGCCTCCACGGAGAGCTGTTGACTCTCGGGGGAGCTGATGCAGTCGAGGGCGATTCGAAGGGAGTCCCCAGTAGCGGCTTTGACCTTTGTGAGCAAGTCTGGGTCCTTGTACTACGTGTCGATCGTGAGTTGGGTTGTCTGTCTAGGCCTTGGGTGAAATGGGTTTAGTGGGGGTCCTTACGTCGAAAACTACGTCAGCGCCGAGGCTCTTGAGCGTCCGGTGGTTCTTCGGCGAGGCCGTAGCGACGACTTTGTATCCAGACAGATGAGCCAGCTGAATGGCGTAATGCCCAACGCCGGTCGACCCGCTATAGACCAAAAACTGCATAAAGGGAAACGAAAGAACGGACGCGAGCCCATATGGCATAATTGTCAGAAGATCCACGAAACGGCGAAGCGTGATGAGTAACCGAGGAACCGGCACACGATCGACGATTCGGATGGAATGGGGGGGGGGAATGCATCGCGTATGTGTTGTCACTCATCCATTGTTCGTCGGAGATTTTACCGGGCCATTCGGTCATGTCAAGTCGGTTTGGATGGGTCATGCTCAAGCCGCGGAATACACCCCGAGTGAGACCGTCGCCGCTTGTTCGTACGATATATTGTCTGGGATCTTCCATGCGAGGTCGGTCATCATTCTGATGTATTCCGAAAATCCCCCATTGTCCGCGTAGTGACCTGAGCGGTCAAACGTCAATCAGTTGATTGGACAAACGTCTTAGGCTAGGCTGGATATATCGCACCACCATGACACCCGACAGCGATTCTGTCTCCCAGCTTGAATGGCTTGTTGGGGTTCTGGTTTGGCCCGATCTTGACGACCTGACCAACAGCTTCACAGCCGGATATCGTGCCGGGATCTAGGAGTGTGCTTTGGGGGTCAACCTTGTCACTCCTTCTAACGAGTTGTGACGTGGAAACCCACGAGTGATGCCTTTCACGTCTGTCCAAAACTATTTGTCAGATGGGAATCTCATCGAGTATGAAGGAATGTGGCATACGTTTCCAGTCGGTTGGGTTGACAGCAGCGTATTCGACCTTGACGAGAAGTTCGTTATCTCCAATCTCTGGGACCGGCTTTTCCTCCACAGCGACCGTCTTTGTCTGTGGAGTAGACGGGTATTAGCGCCGGTGGTCAGGAACGGCCCGGGGAGCAGTCGCACCTCTTGGACCACGACGGCTTTCATCGTGGCGGGCAGCTGAATCTCAGCAGCCATGGTTGTCGTCTAGGTTGAAAGAGTCCTGGGGGTTCTACCAAAATTTATACTGTTGCACAGCCGTCGTTCTGAGCCTGGCCTCACCCCAGTGCTCCCTGGACGACTCCATGATCGATTGAAAGGTGGTGCAGAACGTTCGATTGTTCAGGCGATGGGTTCAATGGTGGAAAAGAACCATCAGTATCGCCCTTAGCTTAGTCTTGTGCCTGGGGGATACAGAAAGATCGCAGTACGACTGAAGGGGGGGTGATGAAGGGATACGAAACTGATCATAGGAGGAGGACGGGAAGTCCCGCAGTAGCTAGGCTGGGAGGCATATGTGCACGATCAAGGTACTATGTTTCTGAGCGCTGGAGGTACCGTACGTTCGCGCGTTTCATTGGCGTCTGTGAGGCGCGAGTGGAAGGTTGGGGTGGTGTGCTGGTTTTCATCTCCGGTTGCTTCTCATATGGCGAAACCGTCTGAGGAGGCGGGAATATTGGGTGTGACGGGCATCATGGAGGATCCGGAGGATGTTTCATGCAACGAGGCTTAGGCTAGGTGATCCGCCTCGCGCTCAGATCTATTCTTTTCATTTGTAGGAAACCGAACAAATGGAGGGTCGGCGCTCGCCCGGGTCATTGAGAGATTATCACTGGCAGTACGCGCTCCGTTCGAGGAGTGTATCGATGCCCCATCAACGGTGCCACTGCCTGCCGGCGCGGGCCATCGACTCACGTCTCCCATTGTTGCCGGAGTCGGCGCGTCCGGGCTCCGGGACAATAGCTGTTACCCAGGGGCCGCTGGAATGGTCGAAGACTGCAATTGTCTGACGGGTCGCCTCGACGTCGGAAAGGTTCGTAACCACGCGTGTTTTTGGGTTCTAGCACGCGAAATGAAGTGCGCACAGCCACTGGGCTTCGGGAGGATTTATTTGCGTGCCGAGTCGGTATTTGCCTGCCAGGGGAACCATCCTCCGATCACGGGCTGTCCAGGTTGCCTCACCTCTCTGAGAGGAAGCCTAGGAAGCCCCAGGTGGGCACTAGTGGCGACCGCGCGGGCCCAGATCAGTGGTGACCCTCGCTGGCGGTCGTCGGTGCTTTTCGCCTTGTCGCTTTGGGTAAAGCCTCCGCGGACAGCACATCGTCGCCTATCAACCGTTCACCCTGGACCAGTCGACGGAGATCTTTAATCCATTTGGCCCTTCCGATCACGGTTGCCCCATCCCAAGTTCTGATCCGACGCGATTTCTTCTTCATGCACCCATCCCCTTTATAAAATCGCGCAGAAACATGGCCAACCCCACCCCAGCTACCCACCCAGCCGGTTCCCCAGATGGCCACCCACTACGTCTTCCCCCGCCAACCGACAATCCTCGTTGGCCGTGACTATTTCGAGCTCTCTCACAACAACCTCTTCATCTCTGCCAACGTGAGTCGTGACACCTGCCTTCCTGCACGCGCACCCGCTGATCATTTCCCTGCGATGTCATGTCCAGGTTGGCACCGCGCATGTCATCCCAGACGACATCGACCTCGTGCGTTTCAATAACGCCCTTGCTCGCACGCTCTCTGTCTATCCGCTCTGCGCGGGTCGTCTGGTGCGACCAGACGCGATTGACCAGCCCTGGAAGGTTTGTTCCAGCATCTTCTACGCCGGTCTCTTTTACTCATCCCCCCTCCTACCCGTAGATCCGCCTCACACACTCTGGTATTCCAGTCCAAGTAATTGACAGCGATGCGGACCAAGTCACTGCTGCCCCCGATCGCCTGGTCCAAACTCCCCTCACTCTATCTCCCTCCATCGACCTCTTCGCCCTCGTTGATACCGTCGGAACCAGTGATGTTGATCTGATGAAGATTACCATAACCCGCTTCACGAAACTCGGCTGCACTAGTATTGGGGTAAACGCCTCCCACTGCATCGGTGAGCGATTCAATTTACTCTCGGTAAATCCAGGCACGTCGATCAACGTACTCATTGAGGGTGCGCCCCCCCACCATCAGCTGATTCGACGACACATCTCAAGTTCATGAGGATGCTTTCACAATACTACCAGGGCCTCGAATGCCTAGACCCCCTGCCGTATTACGAACCTCAAGCGACAGTTTCTACGGATATCCCTTCCATGACACGTTTGCCCCAGCCGTTCTATGATCCGTCCGTCTGTCCCCTCCCCTGGGACGACCCCTCGATCTGCCCGCCCTCATCCCTGCTCACTTTCCGCCTGACGAAGGAACAATACGAGGATATCCATCAGCATATCACCGAGTTTTCCAACTCGCTCGACGAGCCGGTGCGACTGTCGAGGCTGGACGTCTTGGTCGGGATGATCGCTCAAGCCCATATCGCTTCCGATCCCAAGAACCCTCCAATCACCAGGGTCATGCATATGATCAACGTCAGTACACTCACTCATGAGTAATCTTGATGAACGCGCTCACACTCTTACGCAGCAACGGGG
>Ga0307513_10002505_pt1 | contig 25413 bp, 25 predicted proteins | sample 15_EM_MG_FD_202174 | JGI IMG/M metagenome (GOLD analysis project Ga0307513, IMG submission 202174) | Populus trichocarpa ectomycorrhiza microbial communities from riparian zone in the Pacific Northwest, United States - 15_EM | ecosystem: Host-associated > Plants > Roots > Unclassified | place...
CCCGCTCGCGTTGCCCGCGGTGACCGTCGCTTCCGGGTCGTCGCGGCCGAGCACCGGCCGCAGGGTGGCGAGCTTCTCCACGTTGGAATCGGGACGGATGTGCTCGTCGCGCTCCACGACGGTGTCGGCCTTTCGGCCCTTCACGGTGATCGGCACGATCTCGTCGTCGAACCGGCCCGCGGCCTGGGCGGCGGCCGCCCGCTGGTGCGAGCGCACCGCGAACTCGTCCTGCTCGGCGCGGGGGATCGAGTACTCCCGGCGCAGGTTCTCCGCGGTCTCCAGCATGCCGCCGGGCACCGGGAAGTTGACCCCGCCCGCCGTGCTGCGCCCGCGGGCGAGCGCGTCGTTCAGCATGACGCCGGGCCCGCCCTTGACCCCCCAACGCATCGACGTCGAGTAGAACGGCGCGTTCGACATCGACTCCGCACCACCGGCCAGCACCACCTCGGCGGCACCGGTCTGCACGGCCATCGCGGCGTTCAGTACGGCCTGCAGGCCCGATCCACAACGACGGTCGAGCTGCGATCCCGGCACCGTGACGGGCAGCCCGGCATCCAGCGCCGCGACCCGTCCGATCGCCGGCGCCTCCGACGACGGGAAGCACTGCCCGAGGATCAGGTCGTCGATCAGGTCACCGGTGAGCCCGGTGCGCTCGATCACCGCCCGCACGACGGCCGCGGCGAGCTCGTGCGCCGGCACGTCCCGCAGCGAACCCCCGAAACCGCCCACCGGGGTACGCACCGGCTCACAGATCACCGCATCACGCATGTCGCCTCCGTCGCTCGGGGAGTTCGAAGATCAGAAGTACTGGCGGCCCAGCCATTCCGCGACCAGCGCAGGGCGCTCGGAGCCCTCCAGCTCCACGGTCACGTTGTTGACCACCTGCAGGCCACCGCCTGCCTCGGTCACGTCGCCCAGCGCCACGACGGCGCGGATCTTGCTGCCGACCGGCACCGGAGAGGTGAAGCGGACCTTGTTGAGGCCGTAGTTGACACCCATCTTGACCCCGTCGATCCGGTAGACGGCCTTGATCAGGGCCGGGAGCAGGGACAGCGTCAGGAAGCCGTGCGCGATCGTCGTGCCGAACGGGCCGGCGGCCGCCTTCTCCTTGTCGACGTGGATCCACTGGTGGTCATCGGTGGCATCGGCGAACAGGTCGATCTGCCCCTGCTCGACGGTGATCCACCCGCTGGCGCCCACCTGGGTGCCGGCCGCTGCTCGCAGTTCGTCCGCTCCGTTGAAGACGCGCATCAGTTAGCTCCTGACGGTTGCTGGGTGCTGTGTCATCTTGGCTCCACTTGCACACGCTTGCTCGGTTCAGCCTTTGGTGATCTGCAGCACCAGCTTGCCGGTGTTGGCGCCCCTGAAGAGCATCCGGAACGTCTCCGGGAAGGCGCTGAGATCGCCTTCGACGACGTGCTCGCGGCTCACCAGCCGGCCGTCGGCCAGCCAGCCGGCCATCTCCTTCACCGCTGCCGGGAACTTCGCCGCGTAGTCGAAGACCAGGAATCCCTCCATGCGCGCCCTGGCTGCGATCAGGTTCAGGTAGTTGGACGGCCCGACCGGGCGGCCCTCGACGTTGTACTGGCTGATCCCGCCACAGATCGGGATCCGGGCGTGCCGGCGCAGTCGGGCCAGCGCGGCGTCGAGGATCTCGCCGCCCACGTTGTCGAAGTAGACGTCGATGCCGTCGGGGCAGGCCTCGCGCAGCGCCCGACTCACCTTCTGCTCGCCCCGGTAGTCGATCGCGACGTCGAAGCCGAGCTCGTCGGTGAGCCACGCGCACTTCTCCGGGCCGCCCGCGATGCCGATCACCCGCCCGCCCTTGATCTTCGCGAGCTGGCCGACGATGCTGCCGACCGCGCCGGCGGCGCCGGACACCACGACCGTCTCGCCCTCCTGCATGGCGCCCACGTCGAACAGGCCGAAGTAGGCGGTCATGCCCGTCATGCCGAGGGCACTGAGATGGGTGGACAGCGGGGCGAGACCGGTGTCGACGCGGGTGATCCCGCGGCCGTCGCTCACCGCGAACTCCTGCGCCCCGAACGTGCCCGTGACGTGCGTGCCCTCGGGGAAGTCGGGGTGCTTCGACGCGACCACCTTGCCTGCACCCAGCGCCCGCATCACCTCGCCGATGCCGACGGGCGGCAGGTAGCTGGGGCGGTCGTCGAGCCAGCCGCGCATCGCCGGGTCCAGCGACAGGTGCGAGATCGCCACGACGAACTGGCCGTCGCCCGGCTCGGGCACGTCCTCGGTCGTGAACTGCCAGTTCTCGTCGGTCACCTCGCCCGTCGGGCGTGCGGCGAGCCGGAGCTGGCGATTGCTTGTCTCGGTCATCCGTTGATCCCCCATGTTCCGTTCCAGGTCTCGCCGGGTGCGAGATCGATGAGTCCGTCGCCGGAGTTCAGCGCGTCGGGTGGGCAGGTCATCGGCTCGATCGCCACTGCCCGGCCACGACCGGGGAACTCCGGCGGGGTGAACACCTGCACGTATCCGAACGCCGGTTCCGCCCACATCTCGACGTGCCCGTCCGGGCCGTCGAGCCGGTGGCGCACCAGCTCGTCGCCCGCGGCCGGGGCACAGCCACCGAACGCGTGGTCGACGACCAGTCCGGCCATCGGCTTCCCGCGCAGGTCCACGTCCGGGTCGTCGTCGAGCGGCCGGGCGGGACCGGTGGGGATGCCGCCGTCGAGCGGCAGCACCGTGGTGGCGGCGATCGTGATCGTGCAGTCGTCGGTGGCGCTCGCCCCGGCCCGCACGTACGGGTGCGCGCCGATCCCGAACGGGACGGCCGCGGCTCCGACGTTCGTCACGGTGTGGGTGACGGCGAGCCCGGCGTCGGACACGGCGTAGCGCACGCTCGTCTCCAACGGCACCGGCCAGCCCGGCTGCGGCGCGACCGTGGCGTGCAGGGTGATCGCGTCGGCCGACCGCTCGCCGACCCGGTACAGGGTGAAGCGCAGCAGCCCGTGGATGGCGTTGCCCGCATCGGGCTCGGAGAGCGCCAGCTTCTGGACGGCGCCCTCCCAGGTCCAGCGACCGCCGGCCACCCGGTTCGGCCACGGCACGAGCACCGTGCCGGCACCCTTCGGTGGTCGATCCTGCTCGCCGAACGTCTCCACCAGCGGCCGCGCGCCGATGACGAGCGAGCGCAAGCCCGCCCCCACCTCGGTGACGACGGCTCGCGTGGCCCCGGAGACGATCTCGAACTGCTCGCCCGTCGCGGGCATCGGGGTACGCACGGGCCGGAGCCTACGGCGCGGAGGCCCGCCACGACGTCAGGGCGAGAGCCCGGTGCGGCGGGCCACCAGCGGCAGGAACTCCGCCAGCCCGTCGCCGGCCAGTGCCCAGGTGTGCCCACCCGGCCGCACCGACAACGTGACGTCCATGCCAGCGGCGCGGGCGGCCGCGACCACCTGCTCGGCCTGCGGGCGGTAGACGGGGTCGTCGGCGCCGACCGTCAGGATCCCCGCGCTGCCCGGGAACCGGTGCGTGGCGAGCAGCGGCAGCGGGGTGACGGCCCGGAACGCCGTCTCGTCGCCGCCGAACGTGGCCGCGACGGTGCGCGCGTGGTCGCCGAGTGTCGGCTCGGCCTGCCCGGACACGTCGAGGAACGTCGGGTAGACGTCGGGGCGGCGCACCGCGAGCTGCAGCGCGCACGTGCCGCCGAAGGAGAATCCGCCCACCGCCCGGTCCGCCCCCACCTGCAGCCGGCTGCTGATCCACGCCGGCACGTCGACGGTCAGGTAGGTCTCGGCGCGGCCCAGCCGCGAGTCCAGGCACAACGGGTTGGCCAGCGACGCACCCGTCGCGTCCGGGACGACGACGACCGGGGCGATGCCGGCGTGGTCGGCGGCGTAGTGATCGAGCACGGCAGCGAGCCGGCCGGCGAGCAGCCAATCGTCGGGGCCGCCGGGCTGCCCCGGCACCAGCACGATCACGGGCAGCAGCGGGCGGCTGCTCGCCAGGTAGGCCGGGGGCAGGTACACCCAGGCCGGGCGCGCGGCGAAGCCGGACGCGACGCCCGGCACGTCGGCGCGCGCGATCCGCCCGCTGTGCGGCATGTCCGGCGGCGGCTGCCAGCCCGCGATCGGCACGATCGCTTCGCTGCGGACGACCGAGTCGAACGCGATCTCGTTGGCCGCCGGCAGCCCGAGCACGCCGGCGAGGGTGGTGCGATAGCCGTAGAAGGCGTTCACCTTGATCGCGCACATGCTCAGCACGAGCACCGCGGCCGTCAACGTGATCACCACCCGGCGCCGGCCGGCGATCCGACCGACCGCGGCGGCCACCGCGGCGACGCCCACCCCGATCCAGATCAGCACCCGGGGCGGCAGGGCGTCGGGGAACAACGGGACGAGCGCGAGCGCGCCGGCAGCCAGCAACGCGCCGAGCACGCCGATCCCCACGCTGATCGGCACGGTCCGGGTCCACCACCTGCGGTTCCTCCGGGCGAACAGGACGATGCCACCGATCGCGCCCGCCACCGCGATGGCGGTGGGCAGCGGGCCGGCGATCAGCGGCGAGTCCAGCAGCCAGGCGAACAGCCGGCGCCTCCCTTCCCCGTGACGGTCGTCGCGACATGCTCCTGCAGCCGGCAACCCTCGCCTACCGTGTGATGACGTGCCCACCTCTCGACGGCTGCGCGCCGTGATCACCAACGACGACGGTATCGAATCCCCCGGACTGTGGGCGCTCGCCGCGGCCGCGCGCGACGCAGGCTTCGAGGTGACGGTCGCCGCACCGCACGTCGACACGAGCGGCGCGGGCGGGTCGGTGCTCGCCGTCCGCGACGACGACGGGCACGTGCGGGTGCACCGCCGCGACCGCGACGGCATCACCGGCTACGCGGTGGAGGGCCACCCGGCGTTCATCGCGCTCTCCGTGGCGCGCGGCTGGCTCGAGACACCGGACGTGCTGCTGTCGGGCATCAACCTCGGCATGAACACCGGCCGGGCCGTGCTGCACTCCGGCACCGTGGGTGCCGCACTCACCGCCGGACTCTCGGGCATCCGCGCACTCGCGGTGTCGCTCGGCATCGGCTGGCCGCCCAACCCGAACCCGCGCTGGGACAGCGCGGCCGCGCTCGTTCCCGGGGTGCTCGACACGCTGCTCACGGCGCCGGAGGGCACCGTCCTCTCGCTGAACGTGCCCGATCTCGCCGTCGACGAGCTGGGGCCCTTGCGCGAGGCCGAGTTGGCCCCGTCGGGCATGGTGCAGGTGCGGGTCAGCGAGGGCGACGGGCTGCTGCGCACGGAGTACGTCGGCTCGGGCCACGAACCCGGACCCGAGACGGACGTGGCGCTGCTCGCCGCCGGACACCCCACCGTCACCAGCCTGAGCTCCGTGGCCGGCGTGCTGACGGTCACGACCTGATTCCTAGGAATCCTCCTTCGGGGGACACGCCCGGAACCCGCAGCTGCCGCCTTCCTGCGGCTTGGGTGGGGCCGGGGCCGCGGTGGGCGTCCACGCCGCGATCGGTTCGCGGTTCTTGTAGCGCATCTGGAGCGCCCCCTGGACCGAGACCATGGAGTAGCGGCCGCCGGCGATGAGGTAGGTCGCGCCGCCACCGCTCACCGGATCGGTCTCCCACACCGTGTAGGCCGCGGGGGAGCTACCGGGCACCGCGCACGTGTCGAGATACGGCTGGGTGCCCTCGGCCGGGTAGCCGGTGGAGCGCAGGCAGCGGCCCGTCGCGTCGTGGACGATGAGCTCGCGGTAGTCGTCGAACGTCCGGAACGTCCAGAGCTGCTGGCCGCGCAGCGGGACGCACGCCGCGAGCGCCACCTTCCCGCCGGCGGTGACATCGAGACACCTGCCGTCGTGGTCGACGAGCCGGACCCCGGTGGGTGCGGCATGCGCCGCGCCGGGCGCGACCACCAGAGTCACGAGCGCCGCGACCACCACCAGAACGCCACGGATCCCGTGGCCAGTTGTTCCTGCCATGGGCGCCAGCGTCGCGGCCCGGCGTATCCGCGACGCGTCACCGGGATTTCAGTGGGCATCCTTGCCGGTCAGCTCCAGCTCCAGCCGGTCGGCGAACTCGACGACGAGGCGGAACGGCTTCTCGAAGCCGTCGAGCTCGGTGTCGCCGAGCGGGATGGAGTGGCGGAAGAGCACCAGGTCGCCGTCGGCGATCACACCGCCGACGATCGCCTCGCCCGCCCGCTTGAGCAGGACGGCGAGATCGAGATCCTTCAGGTACCCGATCGGGGAGGTGATCTGGGCCCACGGGTGGCCGTCCTCGCCGGTGACGGCCAGCACCTTGACGATCTGCGTGCGCTCCCCGGTGGTGGGCAGGTTGAACCAGAGCTCGGCGTCGTGCTGGCGCATGATCTCGTAGCGGACCCGCACGTAGGTCACCAGATCGTCCCAGCCGGCCACGCTGCCTCCTGAAGTTGCGAATCCCCGGATCGGACCGTACCGCCTGTGCTTGATCTGTCGCGCCTGCGGCGCTCCGGCTCGCGCGCTCTGGTGACGACGACTTGCTCCTCCGGTGCTCGCGCCCCGCGTCGTTCCTCCGAGGGCGCTGTGCGCGCCTCCCCCACAAGTCGTCGTCGCGCGCTCGCACCGATGGTTCGATCTCCGACATGGCGCACTTGCGGGGGATGTACGACGACTTCGCGGGCCACCGGATACCGGACGACATCGAGGTGGCGGGCGCCCTGCGCTCGGCGACCGTCGCTGTCGACACCAACGTACTACTCGATCTCTACCGCTTCAGCGACGCGACCCGCGAGGCGATGCTGAAGGTGCTGTCGAGGCTGGGTGGACGGCTGTTCGTGCCGCATCAGGTGATGCGGGAGTTCTGGCGCAACCGGCTCGAGGTGGTGACCGGTCGCGGCCGGGCGGCTGCGGAGACGCTGGAGCGGATCGAACGGCACCTGGGCGCGACGGCGACGGCGGTCCGGGCGTGGGCGACCCCGGCGGGGTTGGCCGCACCCGCCAGGGACGGGCTGCTCGCCCGGATCGCGGCGCTGCACCAGGAGCTGCTCGACGCCGTGACGGAGCAGTTGCCGGTGCCGGTGGATCCGCGGGGCACCGCCGATCCGGTGCTGGACCGCTTGGAGCGGGTGCTGGCCGGCCGGGTCGGACCGGCACCGGATCAGGACGAGTGGGCGGAGGCGATCGCCCGCGGCCACGAACGGGCCGCTCGGCGCGTCCCGCCCGGGTACCTCGACGCCGCGAAGGGCGACTCGGGGCTGCCCGAGGGCGGTGCCGGCGACTACCTGGTGTGGAGCCAGTCGATCGCCGAGGTGGCCCGGCGCGGCACCGGCGATCTGGTGCTGGTGACCGGCGACGGCAAGACGGACTGGTGGGTGCGCCGCGGCGCGGTGTTCGTGGGTCCGCGCCCCGAGCTGTCGGACGAGCTGTGGGAGGAGTGCGGGGCGGGGCTCACGCTGCTGCGACCCGTCGACGTGCTGCGGCACGCTGGTGAGTTGGGCGTGCAGGTGTCGGAGGCGTCGATCGCGGAGGCGGATCGGGTCTGGGCCCGCTCGCCGTGGACGGCCGACGGGATCGCCCTACTGCTCGCGCGGTGCGCGGCGGAGGGGCTGCCGCACGGCGACGTGATCCGGGACGCGGCCGCCCAGGGCGGGTTCGTGGAGCACGCCGCGCCCGATCCGGTGTCGTTCGTGCGGCCCGTCGCCCGGATCACCGTGGACCTGCAGGGCGAAGGGCTGGTCGCCGCGGACGTCGCGCCGGCGCTGACCCCGGCGCGCGCCACCGCGCCGGGGTTCCGCGTGCCCTACGAGTTCACAGGCCCAGCTGCCGCGCGATGAGCATGCGCTGCACCTCGGAGGTGCCTTCGCCGATCTCGAGGATCTTCGCGTCGCGGTAGAAGCGACCGACGGGGTACTCGTTCATGAAGCCGTAGCCGCCGAAGACCTGGGTGGCGTCGCGGGCGTTGTCCATGGCCGCGTTGGACGCGACGAGCTTGGCGATCGCCGCCTCCTTCTTGAACGGCACGCCGCGCAGCATCTTCGCCGCGGCCGCGTAGTAGGCCAGGCGCGCGGTGTGGGCGCGCACCTCCATGTCGGCGATCTTGAACTGGATCGCCTGGTAGCGGCCGATTGCCTGGCCGAACGCCTCGCGCTCGCGGGCGTAGCGCAGCGACTCGTCGACGCAGCCCTGGGCGAGCCCGACCGAGAGCGCGGCGATGGCGACACGGCCCTCGTCGAGGATCGACAGGAACTGGGCGTAGCCGCGGCCGCGCTCGCCGACCAGGTTCTCCCGCGGCACGCGGCAGTCGTCGAAGAACAGCTCGCGGGTGTCGGAGGCCGACCAGCCGACCTTCGAGTACTTCTCCGAGAACGTGAACCCGGGGGTGCCGGCCGGCACGAGGATCGCGGAGATCTCCTTGCGGCCGTCCTTCTCGCCGGTGACGGCGGTGACGGTGACCAGCGAGGTGATGTCGGTGCCGGAGTTGGTGATGAACGCCTTGCTGCCGTTGATCACCCACTGGTCGCCGTCGAGCCGGGCGGTGGTGCGGGTGGCGCCGGCGTCGGAGCCGCCGCCGGCCTCGGTGAGCCCGAACGCGCCCAGCTTGCGACCGGCCGCGAGATCGGGCAACCACTGCTGCTTCTGCTCGTCGGTGCCGAACCGGTAGATCGGCATCTCGCCGAGCGACACCCCGGCCTCCAGGGTGATCGCCACCGACGAGTCGACCCGGGCCAGCTCCTCCAGCGCCAGGCACAGGGCGAAGTAGTCGCCACCCATGCCGCCGTACTCCTCGCCGACGGGCAGGCCGAACAGGCCCATCTCGCCCATCTTCGCGACGATCTCGTACGGGAAGGCGCCACGCTCGTAGAAGTCGCCGATGACCGGGGCGACCTCCTTGCGCGCGAAGTCCTCGACGGTGGCGCGCAGCGCCGCGTGCTCTTCACTCAGTTCAAGATCCATCAGTCACCCCTCCTCGGGTTCGACGATCAGCAATGTGGCGCCGCGGGCGACGGTGGCCCCCGGGCGGGCGCGCAACTCGCGCACGACCCCGTCGACAGGGGCGACGATCGCGTGCTCCATCTTCATGGCCTCGACGACGACGAGTCGCTGACCTGCGGTGACGCGCTCGCCATCGGTCACGTCGACGATCGTGACGGTGCCGGGCATTGGCGAGGTGACGGGTCCGCCGTCGCCTGCCTTGGCGGACGCGGCGACGTCGGCGGTCTCCTGCTCGCGCACGGCCCACGTCTGCCCGTCGCGGCCGAGCCAGAGGGTGTGGCCGTCCTCGGCGACGGCGTAGCGGCGGGTCACGCCGGCGACGGTGACGGCGACGCGGTCGCCGTCATGTCGGGCGCTGAGAGTGACCGGATCGGCGTCGCCGACCGCGATCTCGGCCGCAGCCGCGCGACCGCGGACCTTGACCGTGACGGGCTCGTCGACGGTCAGCTTCATGCTGGTCCAGGCAGGCCCACCGACCCGCCAGGCACCCGGCACGTCGAACGGATCGACGACATCGCCTGCCGGTTCGAGCGCGAGCAGGCGATGGGCAGCGGCCGCGGCGAGCACATCGTCGGGCACCACCGCGGCCACCCAGTCGTCGACCTTGCGGCCGACGAGACCTGTGTCGAGCCGACCCGCGACGACGTCGGGATCGGCGAGCATCGTGCGCAGGAAGCCGATGTTGGTGCCGAGGCCGAGCAGCACGGTGTCGCGCAGGGCGGCGTCGAGCCGGCGCAGTGCCTCGGCGCGGTCGCGGCCGTGCGCGATGACCTTGGCGAGCATCGGGTCGTAGTCGCTGCCGACCGTGCCGCCGGCGGCGATGCCGGAGTCGACGCGCACGGTATCGGGGAGGTCGAGGGCGAGGATCCGCCCGCCCGTCGGGAGGAAGCCGGCCGCCGGGTCCTCGGCGTAGACGCGGACCTCGATCGCGTGGCCGTACGGCCGGAACTGCGCCGGCCAGGGTGCCTCCTCGCCCGCCGCGACGCGCAGCTGCAGCTCGACGAGATCGACCCCGTAGACCTCCTCGGTGACCGGGTGCTCCACCTGCAGGCGGGTGTTCATCTCCATGAAGAAGAACTCGTCGGGCCGGTCGGCACCGACGATGAACTCGACGGTGCCGGCGCCCGCGTAGCCCACCGACTTCGCCGCCTCGACGGCCGCGGCGCCCATGGCCTCGCGCTGCTCAGGGGTGAGCAGCGGCGACGGCGCCTCCTCGACGATCTTCTGGTGGCGGCGCTGCAGCGAGCACTCGCGCTCGCCGAGGTGCACGGCGTTGCCGTGGGTGTCGGCGAGCACCTGGATCTCGATGTGGCGCGGGGTGGTGACCAGTCGCTCGACGAGCAGCGTGTCGTCCCCGAACGAGCTCTTCGCCTCGCGGCGGGCGGTGGCGATGGCGGCGTCGAGGTCCTCGACGCGGTGCACCTCGTGCATGCCCTTGCCGCCGCCACCGGCGCTGGGCTTGAGCAGCACCGGGAAGCCGATCTCAGCTACGGACGCGGCCAGCTCGGCGTCCGACAGACCGGCACCGTCCGAGCCGGGGACGACGGGCACGCCGGCCTTGGCGACGGTCTGCTTGGCGCGGATCTTGTCGCCCATGGCGTCGATGGCCGAGGCGGGCGGGCCGACGAACGTGACGCCGGCGTCGGCGCATGCCGCGGCGAACGCGGTGTTCTCGCTCAGGAAGCCGTAGCCGGGGTGGATCGCCTCGGCGCCGGTGGCGCGGGCAGCGCCCAGCACGTCGTCGATGGAGAGGTAGCTGCCGATCCGCACAGCGACGTCGGCGGCGGAAACATGCGGGGCAGATGCATCGACGTCGGTGTACACGGCAACCCCACGCACACCGAGGAGGCGCAGCGTGCGCAGCACGCGCACGGCGATCTCCCCGCGGTTGGCGACAAGCACGGTGGCGAACATCAGCAGAGGCCTCCCGGGCCGAAGTCAGCGGACGAGCGGGACTCTCGTCGGCTAGGTAGCGACGAAAGTCCCGTTCGTCGCGGGGGGTCGGGGTACACCGGGGGTCACATCCGGAAGACGCCGAAGGCCGGATCGGCCATCGGGGCGTTCGCCGCTGCTGACAGGGCCAGGCCCAGGACGGTTCTGGTGTCCTTCGGGTCGATCACTCCGTCGTCCCAGATGCGGGCGGTGGAGTAGTACGGGTGGCCCTGGCGCTCGTACTGGGCGCGGATCGCGTCGGGATCGGCGCCGCTCCCTACCGTGCCCAGTACCGTCGCGGCCTGCTCGCCACCCATCACCGAGATGCGGGCGTTGGGCCACATGAACAGGAACCTCGGCGAGTACGCGCGGCCGCACATCGAGTAGTTCCCGGCGCCGAACGAGCCGCCGATGATCACCGTGAACTTCGGCACCCGCGTGGACGCGACGGCGGTGACCATCTTCGCGCCGTTCTTCGCGATGCCGCCGGCCTCGTACTCGCGGCCGACCATGAACCCGGAGATGTTCTGCAGGAACACCAGCGGGATGCCGCGCTGGTCGCACAGCTCGACGAAGTGCGCGCCCTTCTGCGCCGACTCGGAGAACAGGATCCCGTTGTTCGCCACGATCCCGACAGGATGCCCGTGCAGCCGCGCGAAACCCGTGACCAGCGTGGTGCCGTACTCGGACTTGAACTCCTGGAACCGCGAGCCGTCGACGATGCGGGCGATGACCTCGCGCACGTCGTAGGGGGTGCGGGAGTCGAGGGGCACCACGCCGTACAGCTCGTCGGGATCGACGACGGGCGCCTCGGTGGGCACGACGTCCCAGGGCCGCGACGGGCGCTGCCCGAGCGTCGCGACGATCGAGCGGACGATCGCGAGCGCGTGGGTGTCGTTCTCGGCGAGGTGGTCGGTGACGCCGGAGACCTTGGAGTGCAGGTCACCGCCGCCCAGCTCCTCAGCGGTGACGATCTCGCCGGTGGCGGCCTTCACCAGCGGCGGCCCACCCAGGAAGATCGTGCCCTGGTTGCGGACGATCACGGCCTCGTCGCTCATCGCCGGCACGTACGCACCACCGGCCGTGCACGAGCCGAGCACCGCAGCGATCTGCGGGATGCCGAGACCCGACATCGTGGCCTGGTTGTAGAAGATCCGGCCGAAGTGCTCGCGGTCGGGGAACACGTTGTCCTGCTCGGGCAGGTACGCGCCACCGGAGTCGACGAGGTAGACGCAGGGCAGCCGGTTCTGCAGCGCCACCTCCTGCGCGCGCAGGTGCTTCTTGACCGTCATCGGGTAGTAGGTGCCGCCCTTGACGGTGGCGTCGTTGGCGACGACCACGCACTCGCGACCGCTGATCCGACCGACGCCGGTGATCATCCCGGCGCCGGGCGCGTCGCCGTCGTACATGCCGTAGGCAGCGAGCGGCGACAGCTCGAGGAACGGCGAGGACGGGTCGAGCAGCGTGTCGACGCGGTCGCGCGGGAGCAGCTTGCCGCGCTCGACGTGGCGGGCGCGGGAACGCTCGGACCCGCCCAGCGCCGCGGTGGCGAGCTGCGACTGGAGGTCGGCGACGAGCGCGCGGTGGGCTTCGTCGTGCTCCGACGAGGGAGCCGCGGACCCGGCGATCGGCGGTGCGGCCATGGTGGCAACCATGCGGCTCACGTTAACGCTCATTAACGTGATTTTCCAGCCCCCATCTGGTGTGATGTGGTGAACGTTCGTTAACGTGTGGGTATGCCGAGCCGACGTGAGCAGATCCTCGCGGTCGCCGCGCAGCTCTTCGCCAAGCACGGCTACCACGGCGTGAGCATCGCCGACCTCGGCGCCGCCGTCGGGATCAGCGGGCCGGCGCTCTACCGCCACTTCCCCGGCAAGGAGGCTCTGCTGGAGGAGATGCTCGTCGGCATCAGCGAGCACCTGCTGCAGGGCGGGCAGACCCTCGCCGCCGAGATCGCCGATCCGCAGGAGCTGCTGCGCGAGCTCGTCGCCTTCCAGACGAACTTCGCCACCCGCGAGCCGGAACTGATCGTCGTGCAGGACCGCGACCTCGCCAACCTCGCCTCCGGCGCCCGGGCCAAGGTCCGCAAGCTGCAGCGCACCTACGTCGAGATCTGGGTCGACGCGTTGCGCGCCACCCGTCCCGACCTCGACGACACCCAGCGCCGCGTCGTCGCGCACGGCACGTTCGGCCTGCTCAACTCCACTCCGCACGCGGGCCGCGGGCGAGACGCCGCAGCGATCCTGCGACGCATGGCGCTCGCCGCGCTCGCGCCGGCCTGACCCGCACCGCGCGAGTTGGCCATCCCGACAGGGCGAGTTGGCCATCCCGCCATGTCGAAACGGCCGACTCACCCTGTGCGGATTGCCAACTCGCGTGGGTCGGGTGGTGGCCGACCCGGCCTGTGCCGAGCAACGCGGGGCCCGGAACCTCGGCGTAGGGTCGCGCGATGATCGACATCGCGCCGTGCCCGCTGGTCGATGACGCCGTCGCGGTGGCCGCCGGGGCCGCTCGGACCGGCGGCTCGGTGCTGCTCGGCATGGACCGCACGTCGCTCGACGTGACGATCAAGGACTCCGGCGTCGACATGACGACCTCAGCGGACCACGCGTCGCAGGCCGCGATCGTCGCGGACCTGCGCGCCACCTTCCCCGACCACGTGATCGTCGGCGAGGAGGGCACCGAGCCCGGCGCCGACGACGCACACGTCTGGTACGTCGACGGGCTGGACGGCACCGGCAACTACGCCAACGGGATCCACTGGTACGCGGTGTCGGTGGCGCTGCGCTGCCGGGAGCACGGGGCCGACGAGGTGATCGCGGGCGCCGTGTACGACCCGGTGCACGACCAGCTGTTCTGCGCGGGCCGCGGCATCGGGGCGACGGTGAACGGCGAGCCGCTGGCGGTCTCCCCGGTCGCGCCGCTGCGCCGGGCCGTGGTGGCCACGCAGATCAAGTCGTCCGATCCCGCGCGAATCTCGCGGCACGCCGCGACCGTCGAGCGCCTGCTCACCACGGCGGGCAGCGTGCGCTCCCCCGGCGCCCCCGCGCTGATCATGGCGCACATCGCGGCCGGGCACTTCTCCGCGTACGTGGAGCGGGCGATGGCGCCATGGGACATCAGCGCAGGTCAGCTGCTGATCGAGGAGGCCGGCGGCCGCGTCACCGAGGCGGGCGGGCAGCGGATCGGGAGCGCCGACGTCACCGACGTGGTGGCGACCAACGGCGCGATCCACGACGAGCTGCTCGGCGCGCTGCGCGACCTGTAGCCCATGTGACACATATCACTTTCGTGGGATGTCGAAGGCGGACCGTCGGCACCGTTCCCGCTTCGTCAGAACTCGACGACGAAGGAGACCTCCGATGGACGCACAGACCGTGACCGAGATCCTGGCCAAGCCGGTCGCCCAGGATCTGCTGTTCTCCGACATCCCCGCCCGCCTGTCCTACATCGGCGTCGACGGTGATCCGCGGGTGATCCCCACCGCGTTCTGGTGGAACGGCGAGACGTTCGTCCTCGCCACCGTGGTGAAGGCGGCGAAGGTGGCCGCGCTCCGCAAGAACCCGCGGGTCGCGTTGGCCGTCGACCGGCCCGGCATGCCGCCGCGCTCGCTGCTCGTCCGCGGCTCGGCCGCCGTCGAGATCGTCGACGGCGTGCCGGACGAGTACGTCGACGGCTCCCGCAAGATCACCCCGGCCGAGGCCATGCCCAGCTGGGAGGCCGGTGTGCGGGCGCTCTACGCGCAGATGGCCGTCATCACCATCACGCCCGACCACGTGGTGCTGCACGACTTCGAGACCACCATCCCCAAGGCCGTCGCCGACCTGATCGCCGCGCACGGCGACCCGCGTTGACGCTCCTTCGACACTACGTGCGCGGGGCCTGCTGCAGCTCTTCCCCGGTGCGGTACAGCTCGACGAGCAGCGGGCGCAGGGCGCGCCCCGCATCCGTCAGCTCGTAGACGACGCGGGTGGGGAAGCCGGCGTGCTCGTGCCGGGCGACGAGCCCGCGGTCGCGCAAGGCCGTCAACCGCTCCACCAGCACCTTGTCCGACAGCTCCGGGAGCCCGCGGCGCAGTTCGCCGTACGCGAGCGGACCGGCCATGAGGTCGCGCAGCACGAGCGTGGTCCAGCGTCCGGAGATCGCGGCCAGCGCGACCTCGACCGGGCAGTCCGGCTCGGGACGGCGGGTGGCGCCTGCCGCCGTCGGCACCAGCACCCGGTCGGCGCTCACCGTTCGGTGAGCCACGTGGCTGTCCGGTTCGGTGTCGACATGCCCGAGAACCATGTGACCAGCTTGCCCGCACACCTGCCGCACGCCTTCGCTGCGGCGTTCAACAGCGGCGACCCTGCGCTGGTCGACGCCCTCTACGAGCCGGATGCGGTGTTCGTCGACCGCAGCGGCGCGCCGGTCACCGGGGCCACACGGATCGCTGCCAACACCGCGTTCCAGTCGCTCGGCCTGCCGATCGAGGTCACGCCGCGGCACGTGTTCACCACGGGCGACATCGTGCTGCTGCTGGTCGACTGGACGATCGGCGAGATCACCGGCACCGCGACCGACGTGGCCCGCCGGGGCGCCGACGGGGTGTGGCGCTACGTCGTCGACAACCCGTTCGGGATCGCTACCGGCGCCGGGTGAGCGCCACGCCGACCAGGCAGACCGCGCCACCGAGGATCGCCAGCCACGCCGGGAACTCGCCGAGCAGCAGCGCCGACATGGCGACCGTGATCGGCGGCACGACGTACGTGCTCACCCCGAGCCGGCCCGCGTCCATGCGGGCCAATGCGTATGCCCAGGTGCTGAACGCGAGCGCCGTCGGCACCAGCCCGAGGTAGGCCACGCCGAGGGTGGCCTCCACCGGCGCCGTCGCCACCGTCTCGACCAGCGACGGTGTGAACGGCAGGCAGGCGACGGCGCCGATCGCGCACGCCGTGAACGTCACCTGCAGGCCGGGCAGCCGACGCAGCACCGGCTTCTGCGCGAGCACCCCGATCGCGTACGTGACGGCCGCGGCGAGGCAGAGCAGCACGCCGAGCAGGTCGGCGGTGCCGTCCGCAGTGGCGGCGCCGACGAGCACGGCCCCGGAGAACGCGACGAGCGCCCCGATGATCAGCCACCGCGGGAAGCCCTCACCCAGCAGCAGCCCGGCGAACAGCGCGATCAGCACCGGTCCGACGTTGACGAGCATCGCCGTCGTCCCGGCGTCGACGCGCGTCTCGGCGTCGTTGAGCGCGACGTTGTACACGGCGAACCACGCGACGCCGCAGAGCACGAGGAAGCCCCACTCACGCAGCGTCGGCGCCACCCAACGACGCCTGCTCACGAGCAGCATCACGCCCAGCGCCACCACGCCGACCAGCAGCCGGCCGAGCGCGAGCGCCCCCGGCCCGTACGAGGCACCGACGGCGCGGATCCCGACGAACGCCGATGCCCAGGCGAGCACGGTGAACCCGACAGCGGCGAGCGGTAGCCACCCGTAACGGGAGGCGGGCAGGGCGGGGGCGGCGGCGGTCACCGCCCGACGTTATGCGGGCGAACCCACCCGAGGCGCGCGGTTTCCGGCCATGGCGCCGCCAGATTCCGCCACCGTGAGATGTGCGGGCGCGAGCGCGTGCAGCACGTCGACGGCGTCGAGCAGCGCACCCGGCGCCAGCACGCCGGTGGCGCCGGCGCGGCCGTCGAGGATGCGGGTGAGCGCCTCGACGAGGATCGGCGCCGTCACGGCGTAGATGTCCTGCCCGGACGCGGTGATCCGGCGTTCGTCGTCCCCCGTGCGGACGAGGACGTCGACCACGAACCGTTGGGCGGATCGGCCGGTGTCGTCGACGGCTTCGGGCGCGGGTGTGTTCGGGTCGCGCAGCTCGCGCAGGGCAGCACCGGCGAAGACCGAGCGGACGGTCGTGACCTGCAGGTGCGCGGCGATCGTGATGATCTCGGAGAACGGGAGGCCGACGACGTCCTGGCGCCCGAACGGCTCGGGGAACGTCCAGGTCCCCGTAGGTGCCGGATCCTCCAGCGGCACGAGCCGACCGTCGGTGACGACGAGGCGGGGCGCGGTGTTGCGCCGGCCGGTGATCCGGGTGCCCTCGGTCGGCCACCACCGGTCGAGCGCGATCGCGACGGTGATCTCGTCGGCGGTGGTGGCGCCGTCGAGCGCGGCAGTGGCCAGCAGATCGGCCAGCCCGCCGTAGAACGCCATCGCCGGCACGACGGCGACGCCGGCCGCGCGGGCGTCCCCGTCGAGGTCGCGGAGGGCGGCGGCAGCGGCCTGTTCGGCGGAGACGTCGAGGTAGTGGACGCCGGCCCGGACGGCGGCGGCCGCGACCGGCCCGGCGGTGTCGAGGAACGGACCGGCGGTGTTGATCACCGCGGCGGCGCCGTCGAGGGCGGCACGCAGGGCATCGGCGTCGTCGATCGCGGCCGTCCGCTGCTCCAGATCGGGGTACTGCGCGCCCAGCGCGGCCAGCTTGCCGGCATCGCGCCCGGACAGGACGGGCACCAGGCCGCGGCGCACGAGCTCCGCGGTGACGAACCGCCCCGTGTGCCCGTACGCGCCGTAGACGACTACTCGTTGCATGACTCCATCGTCATCGGCCGGCACGATCTCCACGAGTGTCCGATCTGACGACACCCGTACAGTTTCAGACATGCGCAGGGTCGTGATCGCGGTGCACGAGCACACGATGCTGCTCGAGCTGGCCATCGCCGCGGAGGTGTTCGGCGTCGACCGCTCCGATCTCTCCGCGGACGGCGAGTGGTACGAGCTGACAGCCTGGACCCCGGACGGCGCACCGTCGCGGTGGCTGCCGGACGTCGGCATGTGCGATCTCGCGGACCTGCCCGCAGCCGACATCGTGATCGTCCCGTCGACCGACGATCCCGATGCGGCGTCCGATCCGGCGCTGCTCTCGGCACTGCGTGCGGCCCACGACCGCGGCGCCCGCATCGCCTCCCTCTGCACCGGCGCGTTCGTGCTGGCCGCCGCCGGCCTGCTCGACGGGCGCGCGGCGGCCACCCACTGGATGCACGCCGAGGGCCTGGCACGGCGGTATCCGCAGGTCACGGTGCGCCCGGACGTCCTGTACGTCGACGAGGGCCAGGTGCTGACCTCGGCGGGCAAGACGGCCGCGCTGGACCTGTGCATCCACCTCGTCCGCCACGACTACGGCGCGGCGGCGGCGAACGGCCTGGTCCGCCGACTGGTCGGGCCCGGGTACCGCCCTGGTGGGCAGGCGCAGTTCATCGCGCCGCCGCGCGCGCCGCGGGTGCCGGACGGGCTGGCCTTGGCACTGGACTGGGCCAGGGGCCGCCTCGACCAGCCGCTCACCGTGGAGGACCTCGCCCGGCAGGCGGGGCTGAGCAGCCGCCAGCTCGCGCGCCGGATGCAGGCCGAGATCGGGATGCGGCCCCTCGACTGGCTGCACCGCCAACGGGTCGCGCTGGCCCAGGAGCTGCTGGAACGCAGCGACGCGAGCGTCGAGCAGGTCGCCGCCCGCTGCGGGCTCGGCACCGCGACGACCCTGCGGCGGCACTTCCAGCGGGCCGTCGGCGTCAGCCCGACGACCTACCGCGCCACCTTCGGCCCGCGCAGCAATGCCGGGGCCAGCAGTGCGGCCACCGCGCAGCAGCCGCAGGCGCAGGCCAGCGCCACCCCATAGCCCTGGGCGAGCGCGACCGCACTCAGCCCGGCGAGCCCGACGGCCCCGCTGAACTGGCGCGTGGTGTTGAGCAGGCCACCGGCGAGCCCGGCGTGCTCGCTCGGCACCCCGGTCGTCGCGACGACGGTGATCGGGGTGAACGCGGCACCGATGCCCAGCCCGGCAAGTACCCCGGGCAGGGGCACGAACGCGACGCCGCCGGGGACGGCGAGCGCGACGGCCAGCCCCGCGTACCCGATGGTCGCGACGACGATGCCGGCGGTCGCCGCCCGTCGCGGCCCCCAGCGGACGGTCGTCCACCCGGCGATCCGGCCGCCCGCGATCAGCGCCAGTGCGGTCGGGACGAACGCCGCCGCGGCGCCGATCGCCGAGTAGCCCCCGCCCTCCTGCAGGGCGACGGCCAGCAGCACCGGCGTGGCGAAGAACCCGAGCCCGAGCACGAACATGACGACGTTGCCCGGGCCGACGCCGGGCAGCCGCAGGATCCCGGGCGGCACCAGCGGGTGCGGGGCACGGCGCTGCCGGAGCGCGAACAGCGCCAGCAGCACCGCACCTGCCGCCAGCACGCCGGCGACGAGGGGGACCGCCCCGGGTCGGGCCTCGGCCAGACCGTCGATGAGCGCGGTCATGCCGGCCGTCGCGAGGAGCGCGCCGAGCACGTCCAGCCGGGGGCGGGGGACGCCGGGCGGACGCCCGGGAAGCACCCGCGGGGCGAGAGCAGCGATGACCGCGGCCGGAGGCACCACCACGAGCAGCACCCACCGCCACCCCGCCCACTCGGTGAGCAGCCCACCGAGCACGGTGCCGGCCGTCGCGCCCGCCGCGCCGACGGCGCTCCACGTCGCCAGCGCGCGGGTGCGGGCCGGGCCGGGCGGGCAGCTCACCGCGATCACCGCGAGCGACGCCGGCAGCAGCACCGCGCCGCCCACACCCTGGATCGCGCGGGCGGCCAGCAGCACCGCAGCCGACCCGGCCAGGCCGCCGGCAGCGCTGCCCGCACCGAACAGCACGACCCCGGCCAGCAGGGCCGCACGCACCCCGAGCACGTCGACGATCCGGCCGCCGAGCAGCAGGAATCCGGCGAACGCCAGCGTGTAGGCGTTGACCACCCACGGCAGCGCGGCCGGTCCGAGACCGAGCTCGGCACCCATCGCGGGCAGCCCGACGGCGACGATCGTCGCGTCCATGATCACGAGGAAGCCCGCTGCGCAGGCGAGGGCGATCCTCATCGCAGCAGCGGCTCGAGCTGGTCGAGCAGGGCGAGCGCCTCGCCGTAGGAGAAGACCATCAGCGGGGCGAGCACCGCGACCCGGCCGGGCAGCGCGGTGAACGTCGGCTGGGTGCGCAGGCCGTAATCGGCCGCGGCGTCGAGGAGCACGACGTCGGCGTCGGCGAAACGGCCCAGGTCCTCGTAGGACAGCTGCTGGAACACCCCGGGCCGGGCGGACTCCGCGGCGAACGGGGCGCCCACGTCGGCGAGGACGATGCCGGGCCCGGACTCGACCCGGAACGCGTAGGCACCGGCGGGGATGCCGTAGACGATCGCGAACCGCTTCCGGGTCCCGATCGCCCGCAGCGCGGCCACCCGGTCGTCGTAGCGCTGCTGCACTGCAGCGAGACCGGCGCTGCGACCGGCCGCCTCGGCGTCGGCGGCCGAGAGCTCCTTCCACTCCGCCCCGGCACCCGGGGCGGCGAGCACGACCGTCGGGGCAAGGGCGGACAGCCGCGCGTACAGCTCGTCGCTCACGCCCTGCGGGCTGCCGAGCACGAGATCGGGCCGCAGGCCAGCGATCGTCTCGACGTTCAGCGACGCCTGGGTGCCGACCTTCGCGACACCCGCGTACCACTCGACCCGGTCGGGCGGCGGCTGCCAACCGGTCGGCACCCCGACCGGCTCGACACCGACGTCGAGCAGCCGCTGGATCTTCGACAGGTCCAGGCTCACCACGCGGCCGGCCTTGTCGGGGACGGCGATGGGCCCGTGCGCGGAGGGCACGGTGCGCGTCGCGGTGGTTGCTGGTCCGGCGCCACAGCCGGCGGCGACGGCGAGTGCGGCGAGGCCGGTGCCGCGCAGCACCGCTCGTCGCGAGGGAAGTAAGGTCACCCTCAAACAATAAAGAAGGACATTCACTTAATCCAGAGCTACCGTGTCCCCATGGCCGAGCCCGCGTGGACGCCCAAGCGCGGACGCCCCGCCGTCCTCAGCCGGGACGCGATCGTCGACGCGGCACTGGCGGAGGGCCTCGACACACTCACGATGAGCGCGCTGGCCCGGCGACTCGGCGTCGTCCCGTCCGCGCTCTACCGCTGGGTCGACGGCCGCGAGGCACTCCTCGGCCTGGTCAGCGACGTGATCGTCGAGCGGGTGCTACCCGCAGCCGAGGCCGGCGGCGACTGGCGGGAATGGCTGGCCGAGCTCACCGACCGGATGCGCCGCGAGTTCCTCGCCGTGCCCGGCTACGCATCCCGGATCGCCGCGCCCCACGAGCACCACTCCGACGCCCATAACCGCCTCCTGACGACCGTGCACGCCCGGCTCGAGACGGGCGGGCTCGGCCCCGACGAGGCCCGGGAGACCGCCCAGCTGGTGCTCACCGCGGTGGTCGGCTGGCTCGCCGCCGAATCGCATTGGACGTCGCGCGACGGCGAGCGGCTCTACCGGCGATTCGTCACCGCGCTGCTGCGCGCGATGCCCCCGGAGTAGCGGCGAACGGCGCCGGGGCCGGCGTGGCCATGCGGGTCGGCTGGGTGCGGCCGCGCAGGACGACGGCGTCGCCGAGCTCCCAGCGCCGGGCCTCGGTCTCGGCCGCCAGCTCGACGGCGGCGGCCGCGGCGACCACCCGCCCGTCGACGCTCTTGGCGACGTCGGTGAGCCGGGCGGCCTCGTTCACCGGGTCGCCGATCACGGTGTACTCGTAGCGGCGCACGTCGCCGACGTTGCCGGCCACCACTTCGCCGGCCGACACCCCGATGCCGGAGCCCACCTCGGGGACGCGCGCGGCGAGCCGCTGCGCCAGCAGGCGCGCGGCGGCGAGCGCGGCACCGGCGGGATCGGCAATGGGAGCGGGCGCGCCGAACACGGCCAGCGCAGCGTCGCCCTCGAACTTGTTGATCCAGCCGCCGTGCTCCTCGACGGTGCCCACGACGACGCCGAAGAAGCGGTTGAGCACCTCGACGACCTCCTCGGGTTCACGGGAGGCGGCGAGCCCGGTGGAGCCGACGACGTCGACGAACAGGACGGCGACCTGCCGGCGCTCCCCGCCGAGGCGCACCTCGCCGGCGGCCGCGGCCGCAGCGGCCACCTCGTGGCCGACGTGTCGGCCGAACAGGTCGCGGATGCGTTCGCGTTCGCGCAGACCGCCCACCATCGCGTTGAAGCCGGCCTGGAGCTGCCCGACCTCGGTGCCGTCGTAGACGGGCACGGTGACGGTGAGATCGCCCTCCTCGACCTTGGCCAGCGCGTGGATCACGGTGTTGACCGGGTCGGCCACCGCGCGGGCCGCACCGACCGTCACGAGGAAGCCGCCGCCGATCGCCACCGCGCCCACCGCCAGCACGATGATCGACAGCTGCAGGGTCGTCACGTCGTCGAACATGAAGATCGAGACCCCGGCGAGCATCAGCCCGAACACCGGCACGGCCGACCCGAGCGCCCAGAAGATCAACGACCTGGTCAGGATCCCGGGCAGCTTGCGCCGGCGCATCGGCACATCGCGCAGCACCTGCTCGGCGGTGCCGCGGAGCACCCGTTCGGCGAGCAGGTAGGTCAGCGCGGAGGTGACGACGCCACCGAGCAGCACGGTCTCGCCGATGCGCAGCGCGAGCCGCGGCGAGTAGGGGAGGTTGAACGCGGTGAACAGCACCGCGGCGACCAGCCACAGGACGATCTGCACGATCACGAGGCGTAACGGCCCGTAGAGCACGAACCGCCGCTCGCTGCGCCGCTGCTCCTCCTCGGTGCCGTGCGTCCAGAGGCGGAACCGCCGTCCTCCAATGAAGGTGCCCACCGGCAGCGAGACGACCATGTATGCCGCGAAGAGCAGCATGTTGATGCCGCGGACGAGCGCCGGATCCTCCAGCGGACCTTCCGGGATGACCCACGTGGCGAAGACGAACACGCCGGCCGACCCGAGCAGGTTGGCCCCGATGATGACGATGGCCAGCGCGAGCCGGACGCGCAGGTCGATGACCCACCGTCGCTGCTTGCGCTGGAACGCGCACATGCAAGCAGTGTAGAAGCCCTGACCGAGTGGCCCAGCGCACGTACACCCGTAGGTGGTTGCGGTGATCACAGGCAAATGGCGGTTTCGGGATCGGTTCAGCACCGCCATCTGCCCGTGATCAACACCTCAGGTGCCGCGGACCGTGGCCGCCAGGTGCGGCTTCGACGAGCGGACGTCCAGTGCCCAACCGTCGTCGAGCCGCTTCGTGCGCAGCTCCACCGTGGAGGGCAGGAGCAGTGGCTTGCCGAACTCGACGTCCCAGGTCAGCGCCCCGGGCAACCGGCCGTCCAGGCTCGCCAGCGCATGAGCCGCCGTCCACATCCCGTGCGCGATGGCTCGCGGAAAGCCGAACGCCTTCGCCGCCAACGGCGAGAGGTGGATCGGGTTCACGTCGCCGCTCACCCCGGCGTACCGGCGGCCCGTGCCGCCGTCGACCTGCCACGTGGCGTCCGGCGGCCCGTCGTCGAACGACTGGGGCCCCGGCTCGTCGGCGAGGTCGAGCTCCGCGTGAGCACCCCGCGCGAAGTACGTGCTGCGCCCGTCGAACACCCGCTCTCCGGCAGCGTCGACGGCCGTGACGAGATCCACCTGAGCACCCTTGGGATGGCTGCGCAGCCGCTCGGCATGCACCGAGATCGCGAGGTTCTCCGCAGCATCGACCGGCCGATGCGTGGTGATCACATTCCGGACGTGCACCAGCCCCGGCAACGCGAAGGGGAACGACCGGCTCGCCATCAGCTCGATCTGCTGTGCGAACCCCAGCACGTGCAGGTACGGGACGGGCAGCGCGTCGCCGAAGCGGAACCCGCACACCCGGTCGTAGGCGGCGAGATGGGCGCGGTCGATCGCGATGCTGCGGCGCAGCACCGTGTCCGGCACTGTCGTCGACCGCGGGCCGACCGCGGTGACCGCGGCCTTCACGTAGAGCCCTGCGAGGGACATCAGGCCCCCAGCAGGCTCTGGCCGCAGACGCGCACGGTCTGGCCGGTGACCCCGCCGTTCTCGGCGCGGGCGAGCCAGCCGATCGTCTCGGCGACGTCGACGGGCAGCCCGCCCTGGCGCAGCGAGTTGATCCGCCGACCGGCCTCGCGGGTGCCGAGCGGCATCTTCGCGGTCATCTCGGTCTCGATGAAGCCCGGTGCGACCGCGTTGATGGTGACGCCACGAGCAGCGAGCTGCGGTGCGAGCGCGGCGACCATTCCGATCACGCCGGCCTTGCTGGCGGCGTAGTTGGTCTGGCCGCGGTTGCCGGCGATACCGCTGGTGGAGGCCACGCAGACGATCCGACCGGTCGGCGAGAGCACGTCCACGAGCGCGGCGTTGATCGCGAGCTGGGCGCGCAGGTTCACCGCGAGCACGGCGTTCCAGCGGTCGGCGTCCATGTTGGCCAGGAGCTTGTCGCGGGTGATGCCGGCGTTGTGCACCACGATGTCGACGCGCCCGTAGCGCTCCTTCAGGTGCGCGACCAATCGCGACGCGGCGTCGGGCGCGGTGATGTCGAGCTGCAGCGCGCTGCCGCCACCGGGGATGGCAGGGCCGACGGAGGAGGCCCGGGGTGGGTAGGCAAGGCGGTTGGCGACCTTCGCCAGCGCCTCGCCGGCCGCCGGGATGTCGATGGCGACGACGGTGGCGCCGTCGCGGGCCAGCGTCTCGGCAACGGCCGCGCCGATGCCGCGCGCGGCCCCGGTGACGGCCGCGATCCGGCCGGCCAGCGGCTTGTCGACCAGCGCCGGATCGTCCACGGGCGCCGGATCGACGGGCTCGCCGACCGGCTGCCCGATGTGCACGACCTGTCCGTCCACGTAGGCGGAGCGGCCCGAGAGGAAGAACCGCACGGACGCGTCCAGCGCCGCCGGATCGACCTCGGCGGCGCTGACCAGCAGGTTCGCCGTCGCACCCGCGCGCAGCTCCTTGCCGATCGAGCGGATCAACCCGTCGAACGCGTGCGCGACGGCAGCGGCCTCGGGATCGGTGGCGTCGGGCTCCGGCGAGATCAGCAGCACCCGGCCGGAGGCCTGCAGCCGCTTCATCGTGGGGGTGAGGAACTGCTGCACCTCGGCGAGCTGGTCGATCGTGCGCACCGCGGACGCGTCCAGGACGACGGCGGCGAGCTTGCCCTCGGCTCCGCCGTCCTCGATGCCGGCGTTCTTGAGCAGTGCCCGGATCGGCTCCGCGAAGCGACCCGCACCGATCGCGCCGACGAGCGCGGGCCCGTCGAGCAGGGGCGTGCCGGGCTCGTGGCGACGCAGCACCGGGATGCGCGGCACCCCGAGCTGCTGCACGAGGCCGTGCTGGGTGAGGTCGCGCAGGAAGTCGTTGCTCATGTCACGCTCCCTCGAGGATCGCGACGACACCCTGACCACCAGCAGCGCAGATGGAGATGAGCCCCTTCGAGCCCTTCCCCTTCTCGTGCAGCAGCTTGGCCAGCGTGGCGACGATCCGCCCGCCCGTGGCCGCGAACGGGTGCCCGGTGGCCAGCGAGGAGCCGGTGACGTTGAGCTTCGACCGGTCGATCGGCCCCAGCGGCGTGTCGAGGCCCAGGCGCTCCTTGGCGAACGCCGGGTCCTCCCAGGCCTTCATCGTGGCGAGCACCGTAGAGGCGAACGCCTCGTGGATCTCGAAGTAGTCGATGTCGGCGAACGTCAGCCCGACCCGTT
>Ga0307513_10002507_pt1 | contig 25402 bp, 28 predicted proteins | sample 15_EM_MG_FD_202174 | JGI IMG/M metagenome (GOLD analysis project Ga0307513, IMG submission 202174) | Populus trichocarpa ectomycorrhiza microbial communities from riparian zone in the Pacific Northwest, United States - 15_EM | ecosystem: Host-associated > Plants > Roots > Unclassified | place...
TCCGTACCCGAGAGCTCCAGCGTCAAACCGTCGACAGTGTCGCTGATCGCGGTGTCATTGAGGGTGAAGACACCGAGCGGGATGAACTCGTCCCGCGAGGCGTCCAGCGACACCGCGAATTCGAGCCGCCTGAGAATCGGGGTCGGACCACCCAGGGTGTTCGTGCGCAGCGTCGCTCTGGCAAGCACTGTCTTAGCGACCAGGGACCCAATGACCAGCCGCGGGATAGGCTCGGCATCGGTGGCTACCTGCCAGCTCGCCCCGTTGTCGGTGGACGTCTCGATCAGCAGGCTCGCCCCGGCTGGGATCACCGCATCCCACGCCACATAGCTACCGGTGACCGGAATGTCTTTCAGCACCATCGGCGGTGAAATCCACACGCCTTCAAGCGGGTTGATAATGGAGCGGACCGTGTTGGTTTCGAAGACCTTGCCGAGCATCATTGTCGTCGGACCGAACGACTGAGTCATTGCCCGGACAGTGTTCGTTTCGGTGATCTTCCCCAGGGACATGACCTGGTCGGGCAGACCACGCACAAATATCGACGTGGCCGCCCACGGACCCGGATACAGCGCGGTGCCATTGGTGAGCGTCACCGCGGTACGGGTACCACTAGTGCCGGATGCGCGCGGCTCCCATTCAAACATCGTGACCGGGCCGACGTTAATGCTGCCACCGCTGGCGCTCGACGCGCTCCGCGCTTGCAGGATGCTCATGCCAGCGGCGGGTGTCCAGCTATTGAACCCGCTACCAGCGTCGTTGCTCTGTTGCTTGGTGTGATAGCAGAGCAACACCCCATACCCGGTGGCCACCGAAGGCGCAACAATGCTGGTGGCCCCAGTGGAAGACCCCGCCGTGGACGGCACCAGTGTGTACGTGGAATCCCATGCCCGGGCCGCGACACCCTCCATTGTGTACGCGCACACATTGGAGAATGTCATTACGCCGTCGCTGTCGCCGGCCACAGCGGTCTTTGTGAATACACCGACCCGCTTAGCGCCTGTAATTACCTGGTCATGAATCTTGCTCCAGCCGAAGAAATTCAGAAACGTAATGTTGGTTGGGCAGGTAACTCGAACGATGTGCTTATCGCCAGGTATCCAACCAATGGCCAGCCGCAGCGGTGCCGTGGCGCCAGCGGGGGTAACCGTGGACGTGGCCCATGCGCCAACCAGCGTAACTGCCATGGGGGTTAGCTGGACCCCGCCAGGCCAGCGGCATTAACCGAGGCGATCAGGTCGGACCCGTTGGTAGTCGCGGTGACCCCGTATTTCCACAATGGGATGATCGCCGAATCAAGCGAGTTAGAGGCCGGCGCGTAACACCACACCACCGCACCCAGCGCATTAGTCGGGGCCGCCGCGGTCCACGTTTGGTCGGGTGCGTCAACGTCGACACTGTTCGTGGTGTTATTCGGGGTGATCACAATACCGGTGGTGACCGGCTTGCGGACATAGTTGGAGAAGTCCGCCTCGGCGTTGCTCGCCTTAAGCGAAGCAAGGTCGGTGTAATTGTTTAATACGTCATCGGCTTGCAACCCAGCGCTTTTAAATAGCACCACAAGCAACCTGTCACTGGTATCTGGCAGGGTGCAGTAGTACCGCCAAATTCCTTTGGCGATGTTGAACATAGTGTCAGACATGACCAGGAGCCCCCAGAACCAGAAAGCCATCTACGTTTGACTGGACACCCCAGGACTCACCTTCGCTCCAGTCGTCGGCGGTCTCATTCAGTGACACAAACTCAGCAATCACTGGCACGCGGACCCCCAGATAGAGCTTGAGGATTGTTCCGAATGGTGCGAGCAAATCGCGGATCGTGGCCGGCGTAAGCGTCTGATCGGGGTCGGCCACGGTCGCGGTAAAGCGCCGCATGTACTTGTTGTTGCGGTCGGCATCGACCGTCCCGGCGTGGACCTGGAGGGAGATAACCACTACGCCCTCTTGGAGCACGTCGACCCGGCAAATGTGCTGGTGCGATCCCTTGACCAGCAGCGCGAATTCGCGGGTGATACCGAGCATTAGCGCTTCTCTCCGTGGTTCGGAGAGGTCGGCGGGTACGTCTCAGTCCACGGGATACCGATCTTGCGGTATTGGGTGTCGTTCCACCGCATGCCCCATTGGCCCTGGTCCAGGTCACCGAGCGACACATACCACTGTTCGCCGTTGGGGGCCTGGAGGAGAAGTGTCCGACCGGGGTCATTGATGACCTGGAATTTCTCCCACGAATCTTCTGTGCCGTCAGCCTCGGGAACGAATACCGCGGTGATGTCCCCCTCCCAGCCGTACTGAGGACCATTGACAATGATCTTCTTGGCTTGGCGGTTGAGGTCGGACACCAGCGGGGTAAAGATGCCGCGGGCGCGGGGCCGCTTGCTGGAGTGCTCGTGAACCCAGAGCCGGATATTGAGCGCCGGCACGAGCGGGTCTTTGAGCCACCAGTCATCGGTGAGCGGGGTCGCCGTGGCGATGTTGCTGTAACCGGACGTGACGGTAATCGAATTGAGGATGCGATACGCGGCGCCGCGATACCAGCGCGTGCGACCGGACGGGGCTTCGTAATCGTAGAGGAGCGAATCGCGCTCAGCGTCTACGTCGACCTGGAGACCATTCCGGAGCAGCGCCCAGGTAACGCCCATATTGTCGCTGTATTCGAGATTATATGTGTCGGTCGCCGGCGAAGGGCCGCCCTCATGGAGGTCCAGGCGAATGCGGTTGAGGTCGGCCTCATAAGTCGCGGTGAGCAGCGGCTCCGGGGGACCCGGTACGTCTTGCACCCATTGCCAGTAGTTCCACGTGGACAAGTGCCGGCCGATACCGGACCACACCTGCTCGACCTGGACATAAGCCCGGTAGGTCCCATTGGGGAAGTCCCGGTTCACACCCCAGAAAACGTCCTCGCCCTTAATCCACCCGTCGCCGTCCGCGAGTGGGGACTGCACTGTCTCGTCGAACGCGACGCTGGTTTCCGGGTCAAATGAGGGCTGCGTATAGACGTCCTCGGTGAAGATCCGGGATCGGAACGCCTGCTGCTTATCCGACTCCGCGTCTTCGTAGACCCATTGAATGGTGGGGAGGGTGATGTCAACGAGCGGACCGACCGGGCCGACGACGGTTACCGCGGGGCGCTCGTTGTAATCCAAATCAACGAGCACCTCGGAAATGCGTAGCTCAACGTCTTCGTCGTCGGTGCGACCGAGGCTCACAAAGAAATCGTTGAAGCTCTGCTCTGTCCATTCGCCGCCGCCCGGCTGCTCCAAATAATAGGAGAGGTCAACCGTCGTCCACTCGGGCGGGTCCGGCGGATCTGTGGGGTTCGGCTTCGGTGGCTTACGCGGACAGCGGAACCCGAACAGGATACGGAAAATGAACTCGATCAGGAGGCCAATGAACCCGTGCATATGGAAGCCGCAATGAGGGTGCGGGGTGGGCGGGTCCGGGTCATCATCGGTGGCCTGGATTTTCTGCACCCGGATACGACTCCGCACAGCAAAAATCTTCGCGCCGTCCGGAACGTCGAAATCCTGGATCGAGAACTTAGCGATCTCGCCATCGGTCTGCACCCGCTGATTGACCTCAATATAGGTGAGGTCATTGTCATCATTGAGGCAGGCGTGCATGGTGATCCCGGGCGGGCCGACCTTAGCCCAAACACCTTCTTGCAGAGTCCCGTCCGGGCGAGTCGTGATGATGGGCATCAGTAGTCCCGCTGTGCTTCGATAGCCCGACGCGTGTCTTTGTAGCCACGCACGATCCGCTTATCAATCACAGGCGTTAGCTCCGTGCTGTCGATCTTCGCGGTCACGTAGACATTGGTGACCGGCTCGGCCGCCATCGGAGCAGCATTGGCCGCTGTAAACGAGGCGCCGGCCGCTTGCATGGTGGTGCTCGGTACACCGGCCGCGCTCATTGCCCCGCTCAGCGCGTTATTGGCCACCGCACCGAGTGCGCTCGCCGAGGTCGCCACCGCCGATTGGGTGTCATCCATCCCCCCCGCGAACGCATACCCGAAGTTCTGACCGATTGCGATAGCGACCTTGGACGGCGACGCCATCTGAATACCGCTCATGGTGGATTGAGCGGCGACCTGCGCGAGGTATTGGCCGGCGGCCTGGACAGCGGGCGCGGCGTCAATCATTCCCTGCGCCATCGAAATGCCGTAGGCGTAGCCGATCTGATAGAAGATGTCGACGTATTGAATGAGGATGTCGACTACCTGAGCGATGATATCCAGCATTGCCTGGAAACCTTGGAGCGTGACGTCCAGCATGGCTTGCAGACCCTGAACCCAGCCGCTGTACATCGCATTAATGCCGTCGATGATTGCGGCTGTCATGGCGATCATCGCGGCTTCGATCGCGGCTTGTGCCGCCGGGAAAACCTCATTCACCTTGGCAAGGAATGCGTCCAGCTTCGGACCAATTCCGTCGACCGCGGTCCCAAGATTGGTGATCGCCGTATTCAAATTGGTGATGTTAGTGACCAGGGTGGCGAGCGCCGGGTTAGTGGTGACCAGCGCTGTTCCCAAATTGGTCATGCTCAGCGTAAATGTGGTGAGCGCCGGATTCAGCTTGGCTAGCGTGTCGCTCCAGATAGTGAGTGCCGGGTTAAGCGTACCGAGGGTGGCGGTAAACGTCGTCAGCTGAGGATTAGCCGTGACCAGCGCCGTACCCAGCGCCGTCATGGAATCCTTGAATACGACCAGCGCCGGGTTGAGCGTGGTGAGTGTGGTACCCCAGACAGCCAGCGCCGGGTTGAGCTTTGCCAGCGCATCGGCAAGAGGTTGCACCAGCGGGTTGAATGTTCCCAGCGCGGTCCCCAGTGCACCCAGGTTAGTGACGAATGGGGGGAGCTGCGCGTTAAGGGTGGTGAGGCTGCTCGCCCAAATCACCATTGCCGGGGCGAGTGCCACTACCTGCGCGGTGAACGTGACGAATAGCGGATTGAGCGTGGTGAGCGCGGTCCCCAATGCGACCAGCGCCAACGTGAATGGGGTGAGCAGCGGGTTAAGCGTCCCCAGGTTGGTACCCCAGGTAGCGAGCACCGGGTTAAGCGCAACGAGGTTTGTGGCAAATGTCGCCATCAATGGGTTGAGCGTGGTGAGCGCTGTACCCATTGTGGTGATGCTGGTCGTAAAGGGGAGCAGCTGCGGATTGAGCGTCGTCAGCGCACCGGACCAGGCGGTCAGCTGCGGCACCAGCGCGAGCAGCGCGGTATTGAGCGCCGTCAGTACCGCCACTTGCGGGCTGAGCGTCCCCAGGTTCGTCGAGAGAGTGGCAAGGGCGGTGTTGACCAGACCCAACGGTCCCGCGCCGTTAGCGGCTGATGTGGACACCCCTGCTAGGGCGGTACCGAGGGTGGCGACCTGAGGTGCGGAGTTGGACGACGCGGTACCGACGCCGACCATGGAGTCCGCCGCGCCCTGGACGTCGCTCACCAGAGTGGGCGCGGCACCGGTCACACCTTGGGACCAGCCGGCCACAGTGTCCGCACCGATACCCGCGAACTCCGTGGACGGCGAGCCGATACCCAGGATCGACTTCGCCTTATCGAGAATACCTTTACCGATTGAGGTGATCTTGTCCCATAGCGCGCTTGCCGCGCCGGTCACTCCATTGATCAGACCCATGATCAGGTCTTTGCCCATTTGCAGCATCTGCGCGGGCAAACCGGTGAGGAAATTCCACACCACAGTCCAACCGGTCTGTACCGCCGTGCTCACCGAGGTCCAGGCCGTCGTTGCCGCTGTGACAATGAAATTCCAGGCTGCTGTTGCCCAACCGGCGATGGTGGTACCGATGCCCGAGATGAAACCCCAAACCGCGTTCCAACCATTAGTGACCGCTGTCGTAACCGCGGTCCAGGCTGTCGTTGCCGCCGTGGCGATCCAATTCCAAGCGGCTGTCGCCCATCCCGCGATCGTCGAACCGATACCGGAAAGGAATCCCCAAACCGCATTCCAACCAGTAGTGACCGCCGCAACGACTGCGTTCCAAGCGTCGACAACCGCTTGCGAAACAGCGGACCAGGCCGCAATCGTCCACGCTTTGATCGTGTCCCAATTGGCGATGATCAGCGCGGCCAGCGCGATCACGGCGGCGATAACCCATCCAATGGGACCCAGCGCGATAAACCAGGCCAGCGCGACACGCGCCGCCGCGAGCAGGGACTGAGCCCCTATCCAAACCCACTTGCCGACGAAAGCCAGCGCCGCGGACGCCATGCTGGCGACCGCGGACGCCATCTGCGAGCCGGTGGTAATCACCCACGCCCCGGCTGCTTTCGCCGCCTGAATGCCGGACTGGAGCGCGATCTTCGCCCACTCGGCAACGAACTTGAGGGCCGCCCCCGCCATATCGGAGAGTGCGGACGCCATCTGCGAGCCCTTGGTGAGAGCCCACGCCCCGGCGGTCTTTGCCGCGTTGAGCGCCGATTCAGCGGCGACCTTGACCCAATGCCCGACCCATTCCGCCGCGCCCTTACCCCACTTCGCGGCAGCGGACACCCCATCTGCCGCTGACTTACCGAGGTCCAGCGCCGCGCTACCGGCCTTGGCCGCGAACTCGCCGACCTTGACCGACGCGGCCCCGATGTTCTGGAGCAGACCGAATGCCCCGACAACGCCCTTGACCAAGCCGGTGAGGGGTGAGAGCACAAAGCCGAGGATCTTGAGCCCGCCACCGAATGCCAGAACGTTGCCGATGATGGGGGCAAGGATGGGTGCCCACTCGGAGAGGAACCCCGCCACCGTCTGCACGATCGGACCGAGAGTTTGGATGGCATTGTGCAGGCCGGTCGAAAGCTCGGTCGACACAGCCTTAATGAACGGCAGCGCCTTCTGAAACGCGGGATAGAACTGCTCCCACGCCTGCTTAGCGAGGTCGACCGCGGTTTTGAGACTCGAGCGCAAGAAGTCGCCGAGCTGCTTTAGCGCACCCTGGACCTGCGCTGATTGCATGAACTTGACTACCTGGTCCGTGAGTGCGCGGACACTCCCCAGCGACGCCCCAGCACCACCACCCAGACCCTTAAATAGCGCCGAGAAGACCTGGCCGACGTTGCCGATGATCGCGCCCAGATCCTTGACACCCTGGACAGCGTCCATCATCCACTGTGCGAGTTGCCCAGTCTCCCGAGCCTTGGAGATAAACGCGGCCCACTTGGTGGTGAGCGAACCGACGTTGCCGGTCATCCCGCCGATTACCTGGAGGCCGACTACGCCGATGTCCCGGAAGATCTGCAGAATCGGCTGCACGCCCGCTTTGAGGTTGGCGAGGATAGCGCCGACCGTGGAGAACGCCGTCCCCACATCGGACACGGTCTGCTTCTGGAGGGCGAACTTTCCGAATTCCTTGACGATGCCGTTAATGGCGATAGCAACAGCGCCCATCCCCTTCTGGAGCACGGGGAGGTACTTCGTCGCCAGCGCGGAAATCTCGGCCGACACACCCGCAAACAGCTTTTGCTGAACGGAGTTGCGCAGCTGCTCCCACGCCGGCTTGAGCGCGCGGATATTGAGGGCGAGCGCCTGGACCGCCGGTGACTGACCCTCCAGCGCCTTAGTGAGCGCCTTCGCGTCCTTGGCGTCGAACGCCTTTTTGATGGTGTCGCCAACTCCAGCGAACCCGACTTTGAGGGTTGCGCCGACCACACCGAGCCCGACCAGCGCACCAGCCGCGATACCGGCGAGCCCGGACAGCTGGGATAGCGCGGACCCCAGAAATTGCACGGCGGAGCCCCCCACCTGGAGGGCTCCACCGAGGGCAATTGCCGCGGTGCCGGCGTTATTGATGACCCCGACAAACTTGCCGAGGTCAGCCGTCGCGCTACCGAACGCTGTCTTAGCGTCGCTACCTATCTTGCCGATCGACTTACTCACGGCGGTCAGCGCGGGTCCAACTCGCGCCGTGTCTACGTCGACTTTGACCGTGTTCTTCTTGTCGATCAAACCGGCGAGCTGGACACCCAGCGCGGCTAGCCTGGCTTGAGCCACAGCAATATCGGCGTCGACCTTGGCAGAGTGCGGCTTAGCCTGCAATTGTTCAAGGTTCAGCGTGATCTTCGCTATGTTGGCCTGGGCCACCGCAATATCGGCGTCGATTTTTGCTTTGGTGAGATTGGGAACCGACTTGATAGCGGAGTTCGCGTCGGCCGCACCACGCACGGCACCACTAGCGTTCGCGTCAATGGTGACGCTGACACGATTCTCAATGGACGCGACAAGCTTCTCCAGCGCGGCGAGATCCGTCAGGATCGCCGAGAGGTTGGCGTCACCGTCAACTCTGAGTTTCGATGTCCTCGTCGCCATCAGGCGAACGCCCCCTCTCCTTTAGTCCAAACTTCAACAGGAAATCGCTGAGCTTGAGCCGGCTCGACCCCTTCTTGCGGTTAGCGCTGGCAATCATCAGAGCGACCTGAGCGGCGTGAAAGTCACCGCGTTGTGGCCCTAGCGGACCGGCGACCCGCTCGTAAAGCAGCCAGTCAAATAGCTCCGATGCGGGGAGCTTTCTCAGCTCAGAGACAGAACGGCAGAGGTGCCCGGCGAGTCGGAATTCGAAGAGACGCCAAGGGTCTGCCCGGAGTCGTTTCCCAGGTCTTCAAACTCGTCTTCGTCGTTGACCAGCCGGGACAGCTTGCGGGCGACCGTGGCCAGGCGCTCGACAGCGCCGGCCCCCTTACGCAGCAGCATCGGGGCGTCCAGCTCGGAGAAGATCCGCTGACCGTCCTCCGGGTCCCGCGCGGCGAGACACACCAGCCGGGCGGTCTGACCCTTCAACTTCCTGGGGTCCAGCTCCATGTTGTTCCGGTCGCGCCGATTGGGGCGCAGCATGCCCTGCCGCCAGTTATCCAGCTCCTCGCCGGTCATCTCAGAAATGCGGACCCAGATATCCCACTCGGGCACCCAAACGTCTTCATAGGCGAGCTGCACAGATTCCAGGTCGCTGACACGGCGCAGAAACTTCTTGGTGTTACTCAACGGGGATTCTCGATTCTCGTCGGGGCGGATTGTTTACTTGAGGAAATTACGGTCGAACTCATCCCCGAAAGCCGCTTCGGCAGCGGGGGTGTCTTGGGTGAATGCCGGCAGGAAATAGGGTTGCGCGCGGATCGTGACCTTCCGGACAAACGTCAACCCGTTACGACTGCCGACGAACTCAAGCTTTTGTTTGTGCGCGCGGATCGTCGCACCGAATTCCTGGACGAACGAGTACGGGGAGTCGGTGCCGACACTCACGCTGGTGGGACCGGTGATCTCCAGCTCAATCGAGCGGGCCAGCGCCCCAGACTTGCGCGGCGCGCGGTTCTGGGCACCCTTCTGAATGACTGTCATCGCGGCTACCAGCGCGTCGGTGACGGCCGGCGGAGACGCCGCAGCTATCGCGGCGTCCACGGCACGGCGCACGTCCTGAACGTCGAACTGGACGCGCACCGTGCCCTTGGACATCGGCTTAGCGCTTGTGCCGGGAGACGCACACGGCGACCTGCACCGCGGGCAAGGTGCCCCCGGCGAGAGCGACCTTGGCGCGGAGGAACTTCGGAATCGGCAGCACCGGGCTGGTGACCTTCCGCGCGAATCCCTCGGCGGTCATCGGGTCGAACGCAATGACCGATGCCCAGGCAGTCGTCCCATCCGCGGAGCCCTCAACCGTGACCGTGACCCCGGTCGGTGCTCCCGTGACGTCGATCAGGTGGACGTGCGCCGAGGCACCCTTGGTGGTGGCAGCGGCGGCACTTACCGCGTTGCCCGTGGTGAGAGCCCCGGACACCTGAATATCCGAGCCGATCAGAACGGTCCCGCGGTGGACCGAGCTGGCCCGGAACTCCCATTCATCCTGGGCCAGATCGTCGGCCGCGACGTCCAGGTCTTCGGACGTCTGAATCATGGGAGTGAGGTAGCAAGGCTCCCCGGAAATGGCGCCACGCGGGCAGATCGTCACTACCTGATCGCCGGCGGTTCCGAAGGTGTCTTCGAGCACGGCATCAAGGGATCCGTCGTCGCCGCTCCAGTGACCGGAAAGGGTGACGGTGTTCTCGTGAGGACCGCTCAGGAATTCCTTGTCGATCGCACCGAAACGCGTGACCTCAATATCATCGGCCTGGCGCTCGATCTCGAATTCGTTCAGGAACTCCGACGCGTCGATCTGATTGACGAGAATGGTCGCGTCGCGGCCGGCAATTGCGTGCGGCATTAGTCGCTCTCCTCCTTAGACGTTGCCGGCCTGATATGTCCGGCTTTGACGGCCCATTCCGGTGCCCCGCTTTTGAAATCGCTGATCAGGTCACCAGGTGCAGGGTTCTTGTGGGTTCCGTCAGCTGCGAGGTATTCGGTCAAGCTGACGTTTTCCCAGACCTTCGACTTAGAAGTCATAGGTGGATTCCTTGTCAATTGAGGACCTCAGCGAGCACCAGCAGTCCCAGGTAGGTCGCGCCGCCGACAATCACCGGACCGAAATTGCTACCCTCGGTGGCCGTGCACGGACCCCGGAACATGCGTGCGCTATTGAGTCCCGTAATGAGCGGACCGTCAGCCGACGCGAGATCGTTGAGCGTTTCGTGCGCGGTTGTCTCGGCGAACCGACCCACCAGCACCAGCACCTCAAGCCGGTACAGCGCGAGCGTTGAGCGCCCGGTGCGCTGCCGGTAATCGGCAAACGGTGAGGCCGGACGGATAAACCCAATGGGGGGCGAGATGGTGTCCGGCTCATTCGGCTTAAACGGGATTCCGGTCGCCTGCTGGAGATGCGTTGCAAGTGCTTCCCGCGTGTCACCGAAGATCGTCACACGTGCTCCTTAGGGCAATTTGTACGGCAGCAGCAACGCGCGAGCCTGCGGGTTAAACGCGGCCACGCGGATAGGGCCGAGGTCGCTAAACCCAGCCACACCACCGGTGAGGTCTTTCGACTTGAAATGGTCAATCGCCAGGATCTGACACGCCTGCTCGACAGCCTCAGGAACAGCCGCCCATCCCCACCTGGCCGTGACCCGCACCGTAGGGCGGGCCTGGGCGCACGGGAATCGCTTGTCACCAATGGCAATGATCCGGTCGAATGGTCGACCGTTGAGCCTGCGAAGCGGCTCCGCTGAAATGTCGGTGGACACCCAGACCGTTTCGTAAGTGCCGTCGCCGTCCAGGTCGACGGCAACCGTCAGACCGACAGTGGTGGAGAAGTCCCCGGTCCACAGAATCAGCGGGTTGTCCGCGCGGAACAGTCGCGCGGTCGGGGTCGCATCGAGCCAGAATTGATCCCCACGGAATTCGTCGATCTGTCTGCTCGCGGCCTCAATAGCGCGCTCGTAAGCCTCATCGTGCGCTTCGGAGTCTTCCCCGACCGCCTCTTTGAGTTGTTCGAGCTTGAGGTAACCGTTCGTGATTCCCACTTAGCTACCCTTAGGGCTGCGAGCCTTATGCCTCGGGGGCGCGCTGACAGCCTTAGCCTCCGCGGGCTTAACCTTCTCCACGGGGGTAGCACCGAGCGCCTTAGCGTCTTCCTCGGTCAATTGCATAGTGGTCTCATAACCACCACTGGTGGTGACCGTGTATTCGCGCAGCTCAGCCATGGTTACCTCCTTTCGGGATGGCCCGGTCCGGGGTACCGCCCCGACGGCATCCCCGGACCGGACCAAGCTCACTAGCTGATCACTCCAGCTTTGCGCAGCTCAACCAATGCGGCATTGAGCTTGGTCTTCAATTCATTGATGAGGTCCGCGGTTGTCTGACCGTAGGAAGCGGTTGCATCGGCCGTAGCCACATTTGCAACCGCGACTACGGTGTAGCTGGTGCGACGCTTACCAGCCGTCGTATTCGCGTAAGCCACGACTAGCTCTCCTTACGGAAGGGTGATCCGGACGAACGCGTTCGGCTGGAGGACACCGAAAGCGACGCGCAGCTCGGCCAGGATGGCGACCATGTTTCGCACGAAGAAGTCGCTGTGCGAATCGGTCATGGTGATCGAAGCCTGTTCCCGGTCCCAGAGAATCGCCTTGGACCAGTCCGCCACATAGGCCGTACCCGCCGCGATTGCCTCACTTTCAATGACTGGCAGGTTCCACAGCGGACCGGCCGCGCCGGTCTGCGAAACGCTCGAACCACCGGGACCGCCGAAGTAATAGCGGTTCTCATTGTCCGTGAGGAGATCGAGCTTCTCGACGTCTGCCGGGTTGAGGACGTAGCCATTCGGTACCGAGCGGCCGACAATGCGGACCTTGGTCTTTGCCTGGCGCAGAGTGGCGAGCATGTCGGTTCCGACAGCCGACTGGGTCTGAATTCCGGAAACGGTGCTGAGACCAGTGAGGTTCTCGCCGGTACCATCGCCGGCAATCATCTGGTCTTCGACCTCTTCCTCCAGGCCGTAAAGGAGGAAGTTGTCAATGAGGGTCAGCATCTGCGCGGCATCCGACATGGCGCGCTTCGTGATCGGGATCCAATGGGCAATGGTCCTAACCGGCGTGGTAACCGTGGTGGTCGCCAGAGCCGACTCCGGCTTAGTACCGCTGGAGCCGGTCGTTGCCGTTGCCTCCGCGACCGGGGCCGCGTTGTTGGTGATTCCCGTGACGCGCGCGTATTCGATGGTGTCCGTGGTGGTGCTACCGCTGGTCACCAGGTCCCGCAGCATGAGCGGCCGATAGAACGGGCCAAGCCCGACCTGGAGACCAAGCCAGTCGGACCGCACCAGCGCGCCACCAGAGGTGTCCGACAGACCCGTAACCAGGGTCTTCTGACCGGACCGACCCGGCAGCAGCCGCTCGAATCCGACCGGGCGGGACTGGACGCGGTGATCCTTGGTGAAGTGACCACCCGGAGCGCTATCCAGAAGCGCCTTATAGGCATCGGACCCGATGAAGTGCTGACCGACTGACTGACCATCCTGGGGGATCATCAGCCCAGACGGCGTGGTCTTCCCCTTGGGATCTTCGACAATGCCGATACCGTCGCCCAGCTCCTTGATAGCGGCGCGGGTACGGTCGTCGGCCTTGAGCTGCTCCAGTGCCTTCTTGCAATCGCCGGCCTTACCCATAAGCTCGGTGATCTGCGCGCGCTCGTCGTCGGTGAAATCGCGGTCACCAGCGGCGTCCGCGATAGTCCGAGCGGCCTTAAGGTGCGCGGTCAGCTCCTCGGTAAGGCGCTTAATCCGTTCACTCATACTCATTGGTCTATTCCATTCCTCTTAGTTGTCTTCTAGGGCGTCGACCTCGGCCATTAACAGGTGGAGGTCTGAGCGAAGACGTTCGGAGGCGGCTCCTTGCCGGGCTGGCGGATCTACCTTGGCCCCGGCGGGCTCCTCGGTAGTCGCGGGCTGGGCAGGCATGGCCTGGCCGTTACCGTCCTTAGCTCGCTGGCTCATCACTGCCAGCAGATCTTGGGCGAACTTCTGCGCGGCCTCGGCGACAATGCGCTCCAGGTCGGCGGGCTCGCTCGGTGCGTCGTCGGAACCTTCCCCCAACTTGGGGGAAGGTTCTCCGGTCGGCTTGTCCTTGGTCGGCTTGTCCTTGGTGTCGGTAATGGTCTCTCTCCCAGCGCTCGCCTTGATATCCAGTAGCTCGGTATCCCGGTGCGCCCCGACCAGGCACGGGCCGACCTCGAACAGCTCCAATTCGCGCAATTCGTACGGCTGCATTTCGTCGAGTGCAAGTGCGCCGTCCTTCTCGCGGTCCGGATCGGGCTCTCGAAATCCGCCGTCCTTGATTTCGTAGGCGAAGCTGAAATCGCGGACCCTGCCGCCCTTAAGCAGCCGGTACACCTGGGCCGCCTTGGGGTTGTTGTGGATATCCAGCTTCCCGCGGATCTTGAGACCGGCTTCGACTTCCTCAGCCGATACGCTGTACCCGATGTGAGAGAAAGGATCTTTCCAGTCGTGTGACCACACAACAGGTACCGGTGCCGAGTTATCAGCAAACCCGGCTAGCGTGTTTTTAAATGCTCCCGGCATGACAATGTCGCCGACGCTATCGACCGTATTGAATACGGACACAATCGCTTCGAATTCACCTTCGGCAAGGTCGTCGGCCTGCGCGACGGTCTTCACCTTCGCCGGGGCCGTCTTCATTCGCACACCGACTCACCTTCTTTCGCCAATTGGTTAGCGGTCATTCCGCTAGCGCCACGTCCATGGAGCACTTACAGCCGTCGCGTTGTTCGGGCGGTAGCTCGACGTCTCCAGGCCACCGACCGCCATTCGAGAACTTGCCGGACAATGCGACGGTCTCTCCGTCCAGCGCGGCGTGCGAGGCGCGAGGATTGTCGGAATGGGTGCGCCACGTCTTCGTTGCCTCGTGCCCAGACTTTTCGACGGCCTCGGCTGTGCCGAACCCGCTCATTGCCGTCGCCTCGTTGTCCGCGATCTGCTCCGCGCGACCGGTAGCGAACTGAGCGAAGAGAGTCGCTACCGCTTTACCGGGGTCTTCCTGGGTGAGCGCGTCTTTGAGTCCAGCCTTGGTGCTGGTCTCGATCCCCTTGGCCGCGCCCTCGGCGTGCGCCTGCAAATACGCGAGGGTGCGATCTTCGTCGTATTCCTTGGGGTCCAGACCGAGAGCTCGGAGCGTCGCCTTAGCGGCGGCTGTGGCGATCTGCACGGCCAGGGAGAACAGGTCCGAGGACAGCTCACCGACCCAGCGGTTTTCGTCGTATACGTCGCTCAGAGTCGGGGTCCCGGTCGCCGCGCCGATGCGCGAGGAGATGACCTGCCCCTGCCGGGCGAAATACCCCGATAGCGTCTTCTGGGCCTTCGTCACTTGGCTGTCGTCGACCCGCATCTTCACGCGCGGGCCGGTCGCCTTGGGCGGGTTGTCGTCGACTGCCTGTCCCGGTGGGGGTGCGGAGTCGGTGGCGCTGGCCTGCCCGCCGACTAGGACGTTGAGCGGGGTGATCAGTTCATCCCCACCGTCGAGCTGCGGCATGTTGCGCATTGCCCGCGCTTCGTTGCGGGTCATCCACGGTGCACCGACCGCGGTTTGCAGCTGCGTTGCCTGCTGTTCGAAGCTGCCCCGCAGCTTCTCCTCCAGGTTGAACTCCGTGTAAATACCATCGGTGTCGCCGAAATCGCTCAGCAGCTGGAGGTCAATTTCCTGGGAGATCATTTGCAGCCACGGACCCAAGGTGTCCTGGTAAAGAATTTTGTGCTGCTCGACGATGTTGCTATAGGTGGCGTTGTCGAGAATGCCGACCATGGGGGGCGGGACATAGTACGCCGCGGCTACTTCCTCGCGGGTGAGCTTGCGGGCCTCCAGGTATTGCGCCTGCTCCGGGGTCACCGAGGCGGACGTGAATTCCATTCCGTCCTCGAGGATAGGTGTTCCACCGGTCAGCGCGCCGTCTCCCGAGTACTGATTGCGCCAGCCCATAGTGAAACGCTCGCGCGCCTCCCGCGACCATTCCGGGGCCTCTACTGGACGGCGGAGGTAGCCGCTGGCCCGAGCCCCGTTGCGCCACATTTGCTCCCGATATTGCGCGGCCTGGTATTCCTCGGCAAGGATGGTGCGTAGCGTCTCAATGGGAGAGCTACCCATACGCGGATCGTCCGGGTTGAACCCCCGGAAATGGACCACCTGATCGGCGGGGAAGTGCTGGATACCCTGCCCGCCGCGGTACTCGAATTCGTCGGGGTAGAAGGCGTTCGGTCCCTTGGGGGTAGTGCGCCTCGGGTCCAGTCGCACCAGCGCGCGGTTCTGGGCATCCTCTTTGACCTTGAGCCAATAGGCGTTGTCATAGATGCCGAGGTCTTGGACCAGTGCGTCAACGAGCCGGTAGCGGGTGCAGTGCGGCGAGGGTGACGAAAGGAGAATGGCGAGCGGATGGTCCGGGATTTGCGAGCGATCAACGTCACTTCGCCGGCGGTACACCTTGATTCCGAGCTGTGCGATATTGCGCGCGAGGAACCCGATAACCGTTCTGACCTGGGGTTGTGTCCTCCAGATCGTCGCGTAGTCCTGGACGACGGTTGGGGTTATCTGGACTACCTGAGGGCGGATCGTCATCCTTGGGGTGTCAATGCTGAGCAGTCGACCCTCAGACACGACGAATGCCATTACCGACCCCCGGCAACCTGGACGAATTCAACCCGGCCGCGGTCCAGGATTACCTCGCCGTCCATATCGACAGGTGGGGTGCCAGGCTCGATGAGCGTCACGTCACGCAACACAATTAGCCTCCCCCTCCGCGACCATAGGACACCGTTCATTGCTTTACCGTCGATCAGCGACACGAGTACGCGGGCGCGTAGCGCGAGCCGGTCATTGCGAATTCGGAACGCCGACCAGGTGGCGGCGCCGATGAGAAGTAGTGCGACCTCCAGCAGGAAGATCGTGGTTTGCCAGGTCACGGTGTCCCGTAAAACGTTTTCTGGTTCGCCTCGGCGAGCTGACGATCCGAGGTTGACAGCACCGACGTCCAGAACACCGCCTCGGAGAACGTCATCGGGGCCGGTGCCAGCGAGCCAGAGCGGACGACACCGCCGATAGCGAAGCGGTCCCGAGCGGCTTCGCCACCGGTTCTGGTGTAAGCCACCGAGGCCAGGTCGACCGCGCCGTCCAACCATTGGGCCATCGCGCTACCTGTGTCCGTCGCGGAGAATTGGTGAATGACATTGTTGAAAGTCGACAGGTTCCCTTGATAGGTGACCGATTGGTCCGGCGGGGACAACACCGGGCGGGCGCGGGTGAAGCCGCCCGCGGCATTGTTATCCGGTTCAGTCAGCCCGTACTGCAACACCGATGAGGTGGACACACTTTCCGCCCACCAACGTTTCTGCGTGCCCGGGGTGGGGGCGGACAGAACCGCGCACATTGACGCCGCGCCGGCCGCGTAGAGGTTCGCCACCGTAGCGAATAGGTGGTCATCGACACCGTCGAACGAGGCGGCCGGTTTCCCACCCGAGGTGATGACCGCCCCGGCATTCACCAGTTTTGGCTGTGACGTGGTGGTGGCCTGAGTGAGGTGTCGACCGTTACCGCTCTGGTCATACCAGGTGTCTATGAACCCATCGCCCGCCCCGCAGAACGTCAACAGAGCGGCGGTGTCCAGGGCGCCAGCAGAGAACCCGATGTCGAGCGTGGTGCTGTCCGAGGAACGGCGCACCTTTACCGCGCTACCCGCGTAGCTAGGCACGACCAGGCGCAGCGAGTAGGCGCGGCTGGTGACGGTGGACTGGCCGAGCCCGTTGTTTGCCGGGGTTGCGGAAACTGTCGCGGATGCCGTGCCCGGCCCGGCGGTGGATACCGCGATCACGCGGAAGTCATAGGAGGTGCCGGTGGTTAGCCCAGTCACCGCAGCTGTCGGCGAGGTGACGGTGGCGATGGTCGCAAACGTTGGCCCCGCGGTGGTTTTGCTCTGGACGTTGTAAGACCCCGCACCCGACGTTGCGGACCAGGTGAGGGTTAGCCCGGTGGCGCCAACGCCGGTGGCCGCCAGACCGGTGACCTGCCCCGGCACAGCGGGCGGAGTGGGGTCGGCCGCACCATTAAGAATCCGTTGGTACGCGTCGAACATGGCGCGGCCGAGGATGCGCTGGGCAATGGCGTTGTAATGGTTGCCGTCGTTGTTGTTGTTGGCGTACACCCCAGGGGCGACCCGAACCCGGGTGACCCGTGACGGGGTGGCCAGGTGAATGGTGTTGATCGCCGCCCGGGTACCCGTCGCCAAGTACTCGGGGACCATTTGCCCCATCACGAACGGCAGGGTCGACACACCCAGATCCGTGCGGGCACCAGTGATCAGGGCGTCCAGGTCGGCTTGGTACGTCGCCCCGCTGATTCCGTTGTCGCCGTCTGTTTCGCCCTGCACCCACAGAATCGCCGCGATCCTGGCTTTCGCGCCGGCCGCCGCGAGTGCCGCTTGCGCCTGTGCGACAGCTTGGGCGTAGAGCCCCCCGGCGACACCGCGGCGCCATCCCGTTGCCGATGCTGTGGAGAGTTGGGTTCCGCCGAGCGCGGACGGCACCAGCAATACCCTCCGGTTGATCGGAGCTGAATGCAGATACCAGCGTGCGAATACCAGGCCGGGGCCGATTCCGGATGGTACGTCTTTCATGGCCAGCGGCTCGACGGCCTGCGAGATCACCCCGGCATAGGTGCCGGAAGCGCCCCACTGCTGAATGCGCGGGTCCGAGGGATCGTAGCGGGTTGTGTCGTATGTGGCGCCCCGGCCGGACATATTCGACTGACCCCACAATAGGATGAGGTCATAGCCGACGTCGGAGACATTCAGCGCCGATGTCGAGGGCGACGACATACCCAGCTTCGGCACCGGTCACACCCCCGTTTCGAGGGTCTGCACGGTCTGAGTCCCAGTCGACACCACGCCGTACAATTGTTCCCCGGCGGAATCGCCGAGGTCGGCTTGCAGTGTGGCTCCAGAGGGGAGCGTGATTCCGGTCGACACGGTCACCGACGCATTGCCGACAATGAGGTCCAGCGGTCCCGGGTTGTACACCATCACCGAGCAGCCACGCTGGGAATCGGCGGTGCTGGAGTGCGTCGGCCCGAGCAAGGTAGCGGTGGTGCCGACACTCGGCCTGGTCGTATAGACGGACACCTAACGCTCCTTACGGAGTAAACGGCGTGAAGTCGGTATTCGCCCCGCCGGCCATTTTTGCCGCGGTGCGAACCTGCCAGGTTCCTTTGTTGTAGCCGACATAGCTATTCGCCGGGACAGAGAACACGGTCGCGGAGTTGTGCACCACTAGTGCGTTACCGGCATTGGCGGCATCGGCGAATACCTGGACAGTGGTCCCGCCCAGTGCGGAGTTGAGCGCGGTAGCCAGCGCCGCTGGAGTGCTCGAATACTGGACGAACGTGTAGACGTCCAGGGCGTCGGCGGTCTCTAGGAACGTAGCCATTGGAGCGTCCTCCTATAGAACTTCCAGGTCACCGGATTCGTACGCGGATACGCGGGGCGGCTGATGGTGCATTGCGCGGTTCATCGCGGTTACCAGTGCGGCGATGCCGTCGATCTTGTCGGCGGCCCGTGACTTATCGGGCTTGACATTTCCGGCGGGGTCCATAGCCACGGCTAGGTTGTCGGTCATCCAACGGGCGACCGGGTTGCCACCATGCCGCAGCATCGGCTTTTCGGCGGTGCCTTCGACCAGTAGCCTTTTGACCTCTTTGAGCGCGGGGCTCAGCGACGCATAGCCTTGCCTGACTTGCACCATGGGTGCACCCTCAGAGGTCAACCTGTTGACCAGGTCGGTTGCGTTCCATGGGTCATACGCCAATTCGACGGCGCGGAATTTGGAGAGGTCCGAGGAGATCTGCGCTTTCACCACTTCGTAATCGGTGACATTGCCGCTGGTCAACCGGAGCAGACCGAGGCTTTTCCACACCGTTGCGGCGCCGGCGGTTCGCTTATCCATTTCCCGCAAATTGTCCTCGGGCATCCAGAACCGCCAGAGGACATCGTGCCCGCCGTCGGTGTTGGGGAATATCCAACAGAGCGACGTGAGGTCGCTGGTTGCCCCCAGGTCCAGGCCACCATAGGCAACGCGCCCGTTGAGCCTGTCCTCCACCACCATCCCGGCGTTGCGGTCCCATTCGTCGAGCATGAGATAGCGGGTGGTCTGCCGGGTGCGAATGCCGAGGTGGAGCCGTTGGAATCGTGCGAAGTTGACCGGGCTCTGTTGTGCCCGGCGGGATTCATCCTCCAGGGCCTCGCGGGTCGGTGCGACCCCAAAGCCCGGGTTTGCCTTCCGCCAGGTGGACAGCTGGTGCGGATCATCCTGCTCGGTGGCCGCGAAGATCACACCCCATTGCCGGGGGTTCCGCAGTGTCCGCGCGGCCAGCTGCTCGATATAGCCGCGCTTCGTCCCGTAGACGCTATTCGGGCGACCGTCATCGGGGGTGGTGATGATGAGGATGAGCGGCTGTTCCCGGGCGCCCGTGCCGGATTCGACGGCGTCGAGCACGCCCGCGTTCTTGTGGACGTGCAGCTCATCAATGACGGCGCCGTGGACGTTCGCGCCGTGCAGCAGATCACCGAGTGAGCTAGCGACCTCGAACACGGAGCCGTCGCTGTCGCGGACAATGCGGCCCTGGAGCGCGCGCACCCCCGCGGACCGCAGCTGCGGTGAGCGTTTAGCGATCTGCGCGGCGGGGTCGAAACACTTGCGGGCCTGGTCTTTACCGGCGGCGACGGCGATCACCTGGGCGCCCGGCTCCCGGTCCCCGAAAGCCAGATACAGCGCGAGGCCGGCGGACAGTGTGGTCTTTCCGTTCTTTCGGGGTACGTCGATATAGGCGTTGCGGATAATCCGCACCAGGTCACCGTCATCATTGGGGGCGACCCAGCCGAACACGGGTGCGATCAGGAATGCGACCTGCCAGGCGTCCGGCTCCAGCGGCCGGCCTCGCCATTTACCTTGGGTGTGCCGCTGGAATCGGAGCGACTTGATAACCCGATCGACCCGCGCCGGGTCGAATGTCGCACCCGGGTAGTCCACCGGTTCCGGTGTCCTCAGGTAGGGGACACACCAGTCCGGTAGCACGTACCCCCGTTCCCCTAGGTACCATTCAACCTCGGGCGAGAGGTTAGCTACCGGTGTCGGCGTAGGGGTTGTCTTCAATGGGTCCGCCGGCCTCGCGGCTGCGGATCGTGCTCCGTGCGCTCGGCGTCAGCCCGAATTCCTGGGCGAATGACCGGATGGTCTGGGCGGTGTCCCGCTGGATCTGCAACGCCGGGTTACGCACCAGGTTGCCGTGCAATCCGACCACCAGCACTGGGCTCTTTGCCAGGACAGCGCACGCCCGGCGGTGCTGCACCACTGCCTCACAGAAGCAGCGCAGCGAATCGGAGTCGCTCTGAAACGCGAGCCCCATACCCTCCAGCTCGCGGACGGTTTCCCGCCACACGGTCTGCACCGCGTGCGATGCCTCGGCCGGGACCTGCGGGGAATTGGGGACCGGGACCGGTTCGTCCTGATTCAGCCTGTCCTGGTGCTTCTCGCCGTGCAGAATGCGCAGCTTCGTCGGCAATGGAGGCCGACCGACCCTACCGCCCATGATGATCTCCTCGGTGGTTATTGAGCACGGCCACCACGTCGGGGTGACTCAGGTCTTCCCGCCACCTACCGGTGAGGGCGTGCGTCGTGGTGCGCGTGTCGGACTGCTGGACGCCGCGCATGGTCATGCAACCGTGCTCCGCGGTGATGATGCAGGCCGCGCCAATGGGCTCGAGTTCCGTTTGCACGGTCGCCGCGACCTGGTAGCCCAAGCGTTCCTGGACCTGGAGGCGGGCGGCGTAGTCGCCGAGTACCCGGGCGAGCTTGGACAGCCCCACGATCCGGGCACCCTCGGCGGGCCGGTAGGCGACCGTCGCGGTACCGACGATCGGCAACATGTGGTGTGCGCACGTCGACCGAACCCGGATACCGGACACGATCACCAGCCCAGCGTCCGGGGGTGCGGGGAATGTGCGGGCCAGGTGCCGCGCCGGGTCGACCTCATAGCCGCCCAGAGCGGCGCTCCAGGCGCGCGCTACCCGCTCCGGGGTGTCCTCACTGTGCTCGCCCTCATCGACGTCCAGCGCCGTCAGGAGGTCACGCACCGCGGCGGCTGTCTTCTCCAGGTCCATCAATGCCCCCTCTCCGTGCCCCACGCCAAAACGTGTAGGCGGTGAGAGGCGTTGACGGAATGGTGCGCGGCGGCGGAGGCGATCGCCGGCCAGCGCTCTGCGAGTTCAACGGCGGTGGCACCCTCGGGCATGACCCATACACGGTCACGCGGCCACCCCATTTCAGCGGCCCAGTCCGCCACCTGGCCGACTTCCTTGGGGGTCTGGCACACCACTTTGAGGTACATCCATGGGAACCGACCGAGCTTCACCCAGTCCGGATGAAGCGTCGGATCCTGGTGACCGCGGTGCAGCCCAGCATTGGTGAGCTTGGGAGACACCACCATCTCGGATACGTGGTCAATGGTGTCCACGTTGGGCGAGATCGTGCCGTTGGTCTCCAGGTGAATCCGATATTTGTGGGCCTCCAGGGTCTGCAGAAGCACCCGCCAACCGGGTTGATCCTGCTGGAGCAGCGGCTCACCACCAGTGAGCACCACAATATTCGTGTTGATCCCGCACGACATTGCCTTAAGGGCGACCAGCTCGGCGGACATCATATGGCGTTGCGCACGTAAATCGAACCGTGAGGCATCCCAGGTGTACGCGGTATCGCACCAGTCGCAGCTGAGGTTGCAGCCCATGAAGCGGATGAACGTTGCCGCGCGGCCGGCGAAAGGTCCCTCACCCTGGATCGTCGGCCCGAACACCTCGGACACCGGGAGGTCGGTGGTCGCTAGCTTCTCCATAGGTCGGTTTCCCACGTCGCCGAATTGACGTGTGTCTCGTCGACCGTCACCCGAAAGCCCGGCGTTCCCTCGAAGTTCTGGCGCGCCCACTCGGCGACCCAGCGTGCAATGTTCTCCGTCGACGGATCGTTGCCGCACAGAATGACCCCAGGGAGGTCATACTTAGCGAGCGGATCGTTACCGTTGAGCAGTAGGTGATGGTCGTAATTGGTGTCCAGGTAGGCGCGGAACTTGCGCTTGACGTCACCGAAATCAAGCCCGCCGAGGTACCCGTCCACGTCGATTTTGTGACCCAGCAAATCGAGCGTTACCCACATGCTGTGACCGTGAATGTTCTCGCATTTACCGGGGAGCATGAACAGTCGGTGCGCCACTTCGATGTTGTGTCGAACCCGCAGAGTCCCGCTCATTTCTGTCCCCGCACGGTCCAGAATACGGGCATGCATAGCACCGTTTCCGGGTCTTCCATAAGGTCTAGGTAGTCGTCTATCTCGGTGTCTGTGATGCCGAGATCCATCAATTCGGTAGCCATTTGGGACACGTTGGCCTGCATCAATTCGGCGACCAGACCGCCGCCTACGCCCTGGTGGACCAGCCCGTGACCGGCCACATTGACCAGCCCTTGCCCGAGTAGCTGACCGTGCAACGCGGAGCCGAGGTGAGGGTTGCCGCCGCGGGAGCCGAGCACCTCGGTAAACGCGTGACCGACCCGGTTGATCAGGTCCGTGATCGGGGCATCCGGCCGGTAGTCGAACAGGGGGTCAAGCTCCTCAACGATCAGCCAGCCGCCGGGGGCGAGCGCGGCCACCAGCTTGGGGAGCACCTCCGGCCACTGGGGTAGGTGGCTGGCGACCAGCCGCACGTGCACCAGGTCCAGGTTGATACCGGGTGGATCGTCGGTGACCACGTCATGCTCCAGCACCGTGCACAACGACCGGGCCGGGAGCGATACCCATCGGGTGTCCAGGTCGGTGGCGTACACCTCGCCCAGCTCGCCGACCCGCTCGCCCAGCCAGGCCGCCACCGAGCCCGACCCGCAGCCGACCTCCCAGCACTGCCAGCCCTCGGTAGCGCCCACCTGGGACAGCTGGGCGGTCGTAATGCCGTCATACATCGCGGCCAACAGGGCGAGCCGGGCGCGGGCCTCGGGGGCGTCGTTGTCGAGCACGTAGTCAGTGCGCCTCACGCCGGCACCCCCTCGGGTACCTGCGCGCGGCACCAGCGGTGATGATCACGGCCGTAGATCCGCCACACCCGCGGGACCTCCGGGCCGGTGTGCAGCTCGGCGTCCGTGGCGCTGACCGCGTCCGGGAGCCACTGCCCGGCGGCCACGGAGTTGTACAGATGCGGGCCCGCGTTGTGCAGCTCGGTGTCCAGCTGGCCGACCCAGTAGCCGTCAGCGGACCGGGCAACCGAGCTGTACACATGCGGACCCGCGCCGCCGCCGCTGTGCTCGACCAGCTTCACCGGGGCCGGCACCGGCACGGACGCTTTCAGCACCTCATCCGCAACCGCATAGGCCAGCGACATTGCCTGCATTAGCTCCCGCCGACCGGTCATCTGATCAGGCATCCGGCGGGTACGGACCAGCGAGGCCAGGTCCACACCATGCGCGCGGAGGTCATCACGACTCCGGGTCAGCTTCGCATGGTCCGAGATCGGGGTATTCCGGATCTCCTTGCCGTCGAAATACACCACGGTCCCGAACCGGAACGCACCGGACACCGACGACGCGTCAGCCGAGTACGGGCGGGCCGCGCGTAGCGCTGTCATCGAGCCGACACCGAGGGCATGGATCCCGCCGCCGAGGTCTTGCGCGCGACGCTGAAGCATCCGAACCCGCGACAGCTGGTGCTTCAGCGGCAAGCCGACCGTGCCACCCACGGCGACATAGCCGACGTCTTTCACCATCGCGTCGAACTCTTGGAGCGTCCCGCCCTTGGTAAACACCGGCATAACCGGCAGCCCGCGCATATGCAGCTTCCGAGTCTGTGCCGCGGTGCGTACCGGATCACCGATCACGTCCAACGTCATCGCGTGATCCCAGCAGCCGCGCCAACGCTCGAGGAATTCCGCATACTCATTGAGGGTGATAATGCGCCCGGTGGTGAATGCGGTGAACGCCCCGGAGTCAATGAGCATCCTGCCGCACACCAAATCCCGGCGGACCTTGGCAATGTCAGTCGACTCATGGAAGGCATACGAGCACAGCAGATTAACAGCCACGGTGCGCACCGCCGTTTCGCCGGCGCCGCTGACACCAGCATTCGCCGAGTCCGTGCGCACTCGGGCTGTGCTGGCGCACCATTCGACCGAGCCAGGTCGCCCGCCACGGCTGCTTCCACCTGTCGCTACCCGGCAGGTAGTACCCGTGGTTACGCATCCGCCACCGCTCGACCAGTCCGCGCACTAGATACCGGCCTCGTTGAGCAGCGTAAAGACCCGATGCATGTCGTCCTCGCCGTCCACCAACAGCCAACGCTGGTGCACATCAGGCGGGACCTGGCAGCGAATGACCGGCCAGCCTGCCCGGTCGGTGTCCTCCAGGATCTTCTCGTCGTCATCCGCGGCGGGCTCCAGCAACGAAATCAGCGCGTCAAGGTCGCCCTGGTCGAAGCCGGTGCCCTTCAGATCCGGCAATTCACCCAGCAATTCCGCTAGGACAGCCTCGTCATAGCCGCCCCTATCGGCTGTGCGGTTGTCCGCGGCAACGATTCTCTTGGCCTGGTCGTCGTCAACGTCCACGAAACAGACCGCAATGTGGCTCCAGCCCTCATCACGCGCGGCCATAAGCGTATGATTTCCGGCGAGCACTTCATTCTTTCGCTTCGTGTGCGTACCAATATTCGCAACGATCGGCTTGTACTGGCCATTCACACGCAGCGATTCGCGTATCGCTTCGACGTCTCCCTTACGCGGATTCAATCGGTAGGTCCGCAATTCTTTAACCGGGATACGCTCAGTCTTCAATTCGTTGGAGGTGGACAATTGAATTCCCTTCGGGGTGGGAACGCATATCTATACATTGAGGTCTTGCACTAACGGAGGCGAATGAATACACGGTTAGCGGCTTGCTATTCCTCAAGCCAAAAATAACCCCATGTCATACGCTTCGT